>ERZ808240.450-NODE-450-length-54326-cov-6.648615_pt1 | contig 54326 bp, 44 predicted proteins | sample MGYA00521084_ERZ808240 | MGnify/ENA primary metagenome ERZ808240 (study PRJEB31516, sample SAMN03275571) | gut metagenome | biome: mammalia-associated habitat; material: feces | host: Papio cynocephalus | place: Kenya | collected 2012-08-06 ...
AGCAACTGACTCTTAATCAGTGGGTCTAGGGTTCGAATCCCTAAGGGTGTACAACACATTGAAACAATATATAAATTAACTGATGCACCCTTAGCTCAGTTGGTAGAGCAACTGACTCTTAATCAGTGGGTCTAGGGTTCGAATCCCTAAGGGTGTACAAAAAAAGGCGTTGATGAATTTCATCAACGCCTTTTTGATTTTATTCATATTTTGTTTTTAGTGAGTGCTGATCCACCAACCGGTGTTCTCTTTAGTTTCTATTACTTCCGTGTTTGTGGAAGGATCGGAGATAGCCATTCCGGAGAATGAGTTGATTTTAGTAGGGCGATTTTTTGTGCCCGACCAAATTTCTTCTGTTGCAGCTTTGTAGGGCACAAGCCGTTGCATAACATTGTTGAATTTCTCAAGGGCTGTATTGTCGTTTGCACAAAGGGCTTTCACGTAATCGCCGAAATCGAAGAATATGGTAGGGGAGAAAGTCGCACCGTCAAGATCCTGAACTTTATCCATCATGTTCATGTCGAAAGTATGTGTGGCATTTATCTCCTTCATGACATTAACCATTTCGTCCACGTATTTACAGTTGGTGACGCCGATAGTGCCATAAGGGTTGGAGTCTTCTGAATAGAACTTGTAGAATCCCTCACATACAGCCTCATAGTTGGGCTCCTGGCTCATCAAGTATCTGTATATGACATTGTAAGGCATGCCATAGTGCATTATCTCACTCGTGGAAGCGATGATGTAGTCTGTAGCGTCCTTGAGGTCGTATGCCACTTCCATGCAAGAAAGATAGCAATCGTCAAAGAGAATAAATTGCATCTTCATTCCTGCGGCAACGATGCTTTCTGCAAATTCGGAAATGTCTATCTGGTATCCTTTGGAAAGTCCTCCGAAATAGCGTGTAGCTTTGCGCATTCCATTTTGTGGCTTTGGTAGCCATCCCTTACCGTGACTCCCGACAATCATGGCATATTTGCTTGCTGGTGCATATTGCTTCACTTTGTTAAGTATTGTTGCGCGTCCTTCATTAGTCAAATAAAGCGGTGTAGAGAACTTTTCGAGAGTGTCCTGACTACATACCCCTTTATTGTATTTAATGTCAATGAGGGAGCTGTTTTGCTTGTCTTTGGCAATGAACACAACGAGTCGAGTGTTGTTCATTCCATTGTTTTGCACTATTGCCTTTTTCATTGCGCTTATGTTGCTCAGAAAGTCGGAGTAAAGGTTGTCGCTGAACGGCATGAACACAATGATAGTCTTCTCGGTTGTTGACGGCTCCTTTTCGTCGGCGTTTTCTTGCGAACAAGAGAAAAATGTTGCGGCAAGTAACAGCAGTAAAATCTTTGTTAGCAATTTTGGCATATATATATAATATGTATGTGAATAAAAAAATATGGGAGGCTTTGACATTTCTGTCGCAGTCTCCCTATATTGTTAGTTAGTTCTTATTTTGATAATTTCCTTACTTGTTTTTCAGTGCTGCGAGCGATTCTTTCAGAGCGGCAATCTTCTCCTCCGAGTCACTCTGCTTCTTGCGCTCCATGGCAACGACAGCCTCGGGAGCGTGAGCAACGAACTTCTCGTTGGCGAGCTTCTTCTTCACTCCTGCGAGGAATCCCTCGAGGTGCTTAAGCTGAGCTTCCTGCTTGGCGATTTCAGCCTCCACGTCGATCATGTCGCCCAAAGGCACGGCAAACTCGTCGGTACCGACCATGAATGCAGAAGCCGTCGGATCCTTCTCTGCCACGATGTTTATAGCCGAGAGGTTGGCCATCTTCGTAACGACAGAGGAGTAAGCCTCGTAGTCGTTCTTGCCAACAACCTGCAGCACGAGAGCGTCCTTGTTGGGGATGTTCTTCTGATTGCGTACGGTGCGCACGCCACCCACAATCTGTTTCACATTCTCAATGGCAGTGATGAGTTTGTTGTCGTCCGCAGAAGGAGCGTCGAGCTTCAGTTCTGCACGCATGATCGACTCGCCCTCCTTGCGGTCGTAGATGTGTTGCCACAGTTCCTCGGTGATGAACGGCATGAACGGGTGGAGCATCAGCAGCAGGGTCTCGAAGAACTTCAATGTCTGCTTGTAGCTCTTCGTGTCGATAGGCTGGCCGTAGGCAGGCTTCACCATCTCGAGATACCAGCTTGAGAACTCGTCCCAGAACAACTTGTAGACCGCCATCAGAGCCTCCGATATGCGGTATTTAGAGAAGAGGTCGTTAACCTCGGCGTTGGTCTGCTTCAGTTTTGCCTCAAACCACTTGGCAGCTATCTTGTTTGCCTCAGGCTGCTCGTCGTCAGCCACCTGCCATCCCTTGACGAGGCGGAAAGCGTTCCAAATCTTGTTGTTGAAGTTGCGTCCCTGCTCGCACAGACTCTCGTCGAAGAGAATGTCATTGCCGGCAGGAGCCGAGAGCATCATGCCCATGCGCACACCGTCGGCGCCGTACTTCTCGATGAGACCAATCGGGTCGGGTGAGTTGCCGAGCGACTTCGACATCTTGCGACCGAGCTTGTCGCGCACGATACCCGTGAAGTAGACATTGCGGAACGGCACGTCCTTCATGTACTCCTCGCCAGCCATAATCATACGTGCCACCCAGAAGAAGATGATGTCCGGACCGGTCACAAGGTCGGATGTCGGATAATAGTACTTAATCTCGTCGTTGCCCGGGTTGTTGATGCCGTCGAAGAGCGAGATAGGCCAGAGCCATGACGAGAACCATGTGTCGAGAGCGTCCTCGTCGTGAGTCAGCTGGTCGGCTGTGATATTCTCGTAGCCCTTAATCTTGCGAGCCTCCTCGAGAGCCTCCTCCTTTGTGAGAGCCACTACATACTTCTCTTCCTCGCCATCCTTGGTCGGGAGGAAGTAGGCAGGTATGCGGTGTCCCCACCAAAGCTGACGCGAGATACACCAGTCTTGGATGTTCTCAAGCCAGTTGCGGTAGGTCGTGACGTATTTTGTCGGGTGGAACTTGATCTTGCCCTCAAGCACTGGCGGCAGGGCGATGTCGGCAAAGTGCTTCATCGAGAGGAACCACTGCTTGCAGAGACGCGGCTCTACGGCAGTGTCCTGGTTGCGCTCCGAGTAGCCCACCTTGTTGTCGTAGTCCTCAATCTTCTCCATCAGTCCGGCCGCCTTCAAGTCCTCGGCAATCTGCTTGCGCACGTCCATGCGGTCCATGCCGACATACATTCCGGCAGCCTCAGATATGGTGCCGTCGGGGTTGAAGATGTCGATTGTCTCGAGGTTGTGCGCCTTGCCCAAAGCGTAGTCGTTCACGTCGTGTGCCGGGGTTACTTTCAAGCAGCCAGTACCAAACTCGATGTCAACGTAGCGGTCCTCGATTACAGGAATCACGCGGTTCACGAGCGGCACGATCACCTTATGTCCACGCAGCCACTGGTTCTTCGGGTCCTTCGGGTTGATACACATGGCAGTATCGCCCATGATGGTCTCAGGACGTGTGGTGGCGACAACGGCGTAGTAGCGTCCGTCGGCATCCTGATGCAGCACCTCACCCTCGCATCCTGTCGGCACGACGGGGTTCACGTCGGCATCAGCCACGTAGTAGCGCAGGTTGAAGAGATGGCTCTTCTCGTCGCGGTAGATAACCTCCTCTGTAGAGAGCACGGTCTGTGCCTTCGGGTCCCAGTTGACCATGCGCAGTCCGCGGTAGATGAGTCCCTTCTTGTAGAGGTCGACAAACACCTTGAGCACGCTCTCCGAGCGCTTCTCGTCCATGGTGAAGGCTGTTCGGTCCCAATCGCACGATGCACCCAGTCGGCGGAGCTGCTTGAGGATAATGCCTCCGTGCTCGTTAGTCCAGTTCCATGCGTGCTCGAGGAACTGCTCGCGGGTAAGGTCGCGTTTCTTGATGCCCTGCTCGGCGAGGCGGTTCACCACCTTAGCCTCAGTAGCGATAGAGGCGTGGTCGGTGCCCGGCACCCAGCATGCGTTCTTGCCCTCCATACGTGCGCGGCGCACGAGGATGTCCTGGATGGTGTTGTTGAGCATGTGGCCCATGTGGAGCACACCAGTCACGTTTGGTGGCGGGATTACTATCGTGTAGGGCTCGCGTCCGTCGGGCTTGCTGCTGAAGAGCTTGTTGTCAAGCCAGTACTGATACCATTTCGATTCCACTGCTTGTGGATCATACTTTGATGCTAATTCCATATATATATTTATGTTTTGTTTGTTTTGCTTACAATTATTGCGAACAATAAAAAGATAATCAATGCAAAATTAGTAAAAAAGCGCGGGAAAAAGGCTGTATATGCAGAAAATAATGCCTCTCTTTGCCAAAGAAGCTATTTTATGTATATAATCTGATATACGTTCTGTCGTCGAAACTGCAGTTGCCGCTTACTATCCCCTTTGTGGCAATGAAGTCGTGTATGTTCTGCGGGTCGTGTTCTGTCTGGTGGGCGAGTGCGGCTTCGCTTTCGGCGAGCGTGGAATGAAGGGTGGGGTAGCCGTCGGAGGCGAGAACAACGCAATGCTCCGCGTGAATGATTTTCACTCCGGGCATATATATAGGCGTTCCGTCGATGACGGCATACTGACGGTTCTGTCCTTCGAGCATGGCTTTTATCAGTTGCGGTTCAATGGCGTGGCGGGCATCAGCGGGCGTCATGCCCGAGCAGATGAGGTCGGCACGCTGGCGGGCTATGTACTGTTCATAGGGCTTGGCGTTGTCGTGGAAGGTGCCGTCGATAATAGTCTGGCAGTCGCCAATCATCCACACCTCATGACGTAAGTTGCTGTAGATGACAGCCGAGGCGCAGAGACGCTCCTCGGGATGTACGGCCATGCGATTAGTGAGGTGGGTGCGTTCGTACTCGTCGGCAATGCGACGGGTGATGCCCGTGCAGAAGTCGTCGCAGGTCGTGTCTGCCAGCATTGCCTTTATGTAGTCGGCGATGATGGTCATGGCGTAGCGTCCGTTCTTCATGAGTGGCGAGAGATGGAACTGAGTTTTGCTGGTACTGCCGTCGATGACGGCTGCGAAATCGGGTGTGACGACAATACCGTCCTCGCATTGCATGGCGTCGTGCTTACCCTTTATGAAGGATTCTATTATGGTCATTATGTTTTGTGGATTGTCTGTTCCCTTTAGGGGAGCTTGTGATTTTTGAAATATTTTTATCTTATTCAACTTTCGCAAGTTCTGAAGTTATAGAATATAAAAGAATTTATCACTCCCTTCGGTCGTTAGAAGTTCTTGCTTAGGCAAGCGGTAGAACTGAGCGATAGCCAACAGCCTTTATTGTTGAATAATAAGCCATGAAGCATATGGCTTTAGTTTCTCTAAATTCTCTAAGTTCTTTAACTTCGTCATTTGTGAAACTTCAATTGTCTTATCTATACTGTTTGCCATATTTTTATTTGAGGTCACAAATTGTGTCCTCAAACGTTTTATTCTTTTTATTGCGTACAAAGGTAGGGCTTTTAGCTCTTAAAGTGCTGAATAAATCAATATTTTATTTCTCAATATTCCGAATAAATCCAATTAAAGCTTTTGCAGAGTACTATGTGAGAAAGGGCAAATATTGTACATCGAGTAAAAAAGTGTTACAAAAGTTTTTTGCGTTTTAGAGTGTCGGCATCAGGAAAACGGTGTTTATATCTCTGTGGGGCGTTGATTTTTATGGTAGAATAGGGCATAAATAACCATTTTCCCACGTTTTTATCCTTCCAAAAAGCTTCTTTATGCCGTATAAAGCACTACTTCTTCATAGCTAAAGCGCCACTTCAGCCTCTCTAAAGCATCACTTTAGTTGGCGTTCGGCATTGCATATTAAAGCGCCGACTTCTACAAGTATTTGGTGTTCAGTCTCTTCCGTCTACACACTCCAAACTGCGAAAAATACGCCAAGAGGCTATCCTGCCTGTTCAAAAAGCAGTTTTAGGCAACCAGAGATGCAAATATCCGACAAGAATTCATCACTCTACCATATGAAAAATTACGGATGAGTCTATTCCCCGACATTCAGTTTTCGTCTGTACTTACGTGTCCAATTGCGTAAAGATTGAAATCATTATTGGAGCAAATAAGAGCGCCAATCCCGCGAAATACAATATATTTTTCATATGTTTCTGTTTTTTATGGTTCGTAGACAGATATTATGGAGGAAAATGCCTAAATTTGTAGGTGTCAACCTAACGTGAACAATTAGAAATTATTAACAAATGGATACGTTGTCTCAATTTCGCTCCATTGAGGAACTTGTGAAAATGCTCGACCGTGAGAAAGTGCTGCTGCGCGAAATGTTTGAACGACGAAAGTCGATGACGTTTCGAGCAAGTTTGGCATTGGAGGTTGTAGAATATAAGCGCGAGCGTGTACAGTTCCTCATTGATCATGGCGTAATACATGCAAATGGTGATTTCCTTGAACTTGAGGACGTTTATGTGAAGTTCTTCGAGGAGGTGCTTGACATGAATGAGGAAATTAGTGTGGCAAGTGTAAAGGAGTATATCGACTCGCTAAAGGAAAATATCAACTATTGGCTTGAGGAAACCAATGAGCAACGACGGTTCGTGTATATGGGGAATGTGCGGAAGATTCTCCGGCGGATTGGACTCCGTACGTTGAAGAATATTATTGACCTCAAGCGTAATGTTGACGTGGCTTATAAGCAAGAACCCAACTACAAGATAAAGAAAGCGAAACTTGTCAAACTTGACGAGAAACGCAAGAATATAAAGGTGCTTATGCAGGAGTGTGAGCGACTTATGGCTGAACGGGCGGTTTTCTTCCGCATGGTTGCAGACCCTGATATGCAGCGCACATGTATGGATGTGCGAAATGATTTCACCGATGCAGATCACAACCTGCTTGAGATTGAGAAACAGATAATCGACTATATCAACCAGATAGAGCAGCAAAGTATTCTATTTAAGAAGATACGTCGGCTTAAATACCTAAAGGACCAACTTACATGGCGTGAGGACACCAACATTCAGCGTGTTTTTGAAAACCGCAACCCGCTTTGGATGGAACAGCGTCCTTACAATCGCATACGCCTTTCTCTTGACATGCTCCGCGGCAATGAAGAATTGTACGTCATTATAAGGCGTGTGGCAACCAAGGCTGGTGTAAGTCGCTTGTCACGAACTGAAAGTGAACCTATTGACAAGGATTTCCTTGAGAATCCTGTCGAGAAAGTACCGAGCGTAAACACCACAGAATTATGGAATGCTTTCAAGGCGCAAGGCTCCGACCTATTCTCTTTCATATTGAACTATCATTACACTATGCCACGCGACATCCACGATCATGTGGTTCTGTATTGCCAAATGGCAACCATGCACAGTGGTGAACTTCGAATAACAGACGACTATCATACATACAACAATATTGAATATGCTTTAATCTATGCGAACTAACACACAACGAATATACGAGCTTATGAGCCGTGGCACTTTCATCTCTGTAGACAGTGTCGACACGGAGATAAAGCATCTGTATGCCGACATCGTGGAGAATCTTGCCGACTATGAGTCATATTTCATAGAACTTGGACTGCGGCTTGAATCGGGTGACGGCTATTTTTATTTCTCACGTCCAAATGAGTCAAAGATAACCATTGAGCAGAAGCTGCAGAGTTTTGCCCAATGGGTCGACATTCTTGACTTCCTGAAAACATTCGACGTTAGCTTTTCTTCCGGCACGCAATTCCGTTCCGCCACAATTCTTGAGAACGTGACTCTTAATGTGGATTTGCGCGAGAAGGCAAAGAAACTCTACCGAAAGCAAACCACCAACCAAGAAATTGTAGACAAACTCGTTGACGACCTTGTAGGTATGGGCTTTGCGGAACTTATAAACGAGCAAGATGGCACGTATAAGGTGACTTCGGCGTTCCATTACGCAGAGGAAATGGTTAACCTCATAACCATTTACAATGAGGACGATGCAACAGAAGAAAAATAATACAGATAACTTATGAGATATCTCGATAAAATAATATTCATTAATAGTGCAAACATACCATACGCCGAAGTTATGGTTGATGGCAATGTGCATTTTGCAGGAACACAAGGCGTCGGTAAAAGTACTGTGTTGCGTGCTCTTTTGTTTTTCTACAATGCCGACAAAATGCGCCTCGGAATACAGCAAGGGCAGAAGTCGTTTGAGGAATTCTATTTTCGGCAGAGCAACTCGTTCATAGTATATGAGGTAAATACTGACAATACGGCCTATTCAATCCTTGCCATGCGCAATCTTGGCAAGATTGTTTATTATTTCATTGATGCCCCTTATCAGCGTGACTGGCTTGTCGATAGTGGCGGTAGGGTGGAAAGCGACTGGATAGCCATACGAAAGAACATATTGCGCGACAGAAACGTTGACATAAGCAACAAGATTGACACCTATGAACTTTACCGTAACATAATTTTCGGTAACACGCACGACCGTACGCACCGTTATGATAAATATGCTATTGTGGAAAGCTCAAAGTATCAGAACATTCCCCGGTCCATACAGAATGTCTTTCTTAATAGCAAGCTTGATGCCGACTTTGTGAAGAACACCATAATACAGTCGATGACTGATGTTGAGGAGTCAATAAGTCTTGCCACATATCGTCATCTTGTCGCTGACTTTGAGCGTGAGTTCGACGAGATAGACTGTTGGTATAGGAAGGACAGCAACGGGCAAGTGTCTGTCAGAATGAAGGCAGCGAGTGTTGTAGACACTTACAGGCTTCTTGTGGCTATTGGACAAGAGATTGTTCATGCCTGGCATTGCCTTAATTATGCTGTGAACAATACACGCGAGCAAATGCCGATTGTGGAGAATGAGATACGCAACGTGAAGGAGCGGCTTGTGAAACTGAAGGAGCAGATATATGAAACAAGAAAAGAATACAACCGGCAGCACGATCAGCTGACTCGCGAGGTAGGTGCAATACAGTCGAAACTTGATGAAATAGGCAAGAAGCGCAAGCATTATGAAAAAATAAACATCGCAAGCATAATAGACTTGGATTCGCAGTCTCCAAAGTTTGAAGCAGAGAAGCGGCAAAAGCAAGACATGCTCTCCGCATTGCAAAGACAGTTTGAGAGTGTGACAGAGAAGTATAAGACTCTCTACAAGGGACTTGATGATGAGTTGAAGACTTTCGAATTGTCGCAGAAAGAAGAACTCAACCGACACCGCAGCAATCTGTTGACAGAGCAGGACAAATTGCAGAAGCTGCGCGACTCAAAGAAGAAGGCTGCTGATGATGTGTATAAAGAATGGTATGAAGCATCAGAAGAGAGGTATGCTGCATTGCTGGATAATTGTAATAGGGCTGACAAACGGTTGTCAGAACTTCAATATTGGCATCCAATGGAGAAGCAGACAAAGATTTGCCAAGATGAGATACTTGGTTTTCAACAAACTGAAAATCAACGGAAAAGCGAATTGGTGGTTGTTTGTAGTAAAATCGAATCTCTTCGTAAGGAGGGTCAACTCGAATTGGACAAACTTGAGGGTGACTATAAAGTGAAGGATGAGGTTCTTCGCAAGGAACTTGAAAAGCAGCAGGCAGAACTTGTTGCTACAGAAGGGTTGCTTGCCCGTTGGGACGGCTCTTTGTATGAATGGTTGGTGAGGAACAAGCCAGGATGGGAGTCGACAATAGGCAAGGTTGTTGACGAGCAGAACGTGCTTTATGCCCAGGGACTTTCGCCTGAACTTGTGCCGGAAAGTGAAGGTTGTATGTTCGGGGTGAAAGTTGACCTTGATGCCATTGCGCAGCACCACCGTACTCCCGATGACTACCGGACATTGCAAAAGTCGCAACGCGAGGCTATAGATGCGACAAAGCAAAGACTGAGAACTTTACAGGCAAATAAGGAGTCTGAACTCAGTAGTTCGCGTAAGAATTATAGCCAAAAGTTATCGGAACTTAATCAACAGAAAACCAACATAAGCGTTCAACTCCAACAACTACCGATAAAAATAAAAGATGCGCAAACACGTCTCCACCAGATTGAACGTGAAGAACAACAACTTGTTGCGCAAGAGCGCGAAAAACGCCAGACTGCTTACAATGATGCACGCCTTGGCATGGATAGAGAGAAGACACAGCGCAAGGAGCATCAGCAGTTGCATGACAAGGAAATAAGGGCAGCAGAGAATGGGTATAAGATTGGTGTTGACGCTTTGCAGAAGCGTTTTGACATGTTCTCGCAGAAACAAAGTGAGGAGGCGGAGACTTACCGAACAGAACATTCTGCCCGTAGAAATCAGATGGAGCAGCATGAACGCGACGAGCTAAAAGGGCTTGGAGCAGACACAAAGGCTATCGACGTGTGCCGTAGTGAGATCGTGCATCTGCAAGCGGTTTTGGACAAGATAGCCAAAAGCCACGACATTGTTGTCGGATTCCGTAAGGACGAGGAAGAACTGTTTTCGCATGAGGGTGAATATTGTGAAAGCAAGCAGCACTATGAGACAATTGACTTACAAGCACGCAAGGATTGTGACGATAAGTGTGGCAGACTCGCCAAAATGCGCTCCGAGGAACAGACTGCGCTTGACAAAGGCAATGTACGATGCTCTGAAATGAAGGATGGCTTAAGGCAGTATGAACAGTTCTGTAAAATGGAGAACATCATTCCCGAGAAACTCTTGCAGGATGATGATGTGGAGCAAACGTCGGCTTCTCTCGGCGACCTTGTGGCGACAATGCGAGGAGCAATAAACCGCAAACGCCAGAAGCAGGATGACCTTAAACGTGCTGTCAATGCGTTTAATACACACTTTTCTCAAAATAACACGTTCCACTTCATCGTCCCGCAGTATGACGAAGACTATATGGCGTTTGCCCTTAACCTGCAAGACTTCATCGATAACAATAAGATAGAGGAGTATCGCAAGCGGGTGAGCGAGCATTATAATTCCATTCTTCAGAGTGTGTCGCGTGAGGTGGGAGCGTTGATGAATCATAAGGGTGAAATCAGCGGCATCATCAACGATGTAAACCGCGATTTCCGCGAGCACAATTTTGCTGGAGTAATACGAAGCATAGAATTGCGCGCAGAAGATTCTTCTGACAGATTGGTGCTATTGTTGCGCGACATCTGCAACTTTATTGACGAGAATGCTTTGTCAATAGGTGAGGTCAATCTTTTCTCTGGCAATGATCGTGACAAGGCTAACGACCGTGTCGTTGATTATCTCAAGAAATTTATGAAGCAGTTGCAGCGTGAACCGTCACGCACGGAACTAACTTTATCGGACACATTCCGTCTGCAGTTCCGCATTGAGGAGAACGATAACTCAACGGGATGGGTGGAGAGGATAAACAATGTAGGTTCCGACGGCACGGACATCTTGGTGAAGGCGATGGTCAACATTATGCTCATCAACGTGTTCAAGACCAAGGCTTCACGTAAGCACGGCGACTTCATCATCCACTGCATGATGGACGAGATAGGCAAACTGCATCCAAGCAATGTAAAGGGCATACTGCAGTTTGCCAACGTTCGTAACATCTATCTCATCAACAGTTCACCGATGGGATACAATGCCGATATATATAAATACAATTATCTGCTGACAAAGGACAGCAAGTCGAGAACCCATATTAAGCGTCTGCTTACAATCATGTAGCTTATGAAACTTTCAAAAACGACATTGGCAAATCTCAAGCAACTTTGCAAGGGCGAGTCAATTGCAGCAAGCAGTTTGCGCAAGGACATTGCTGAAGACCTTTTAAATGAGGGCTTGTTGACTGTGCGTGCGCAAGGCAGCCGACGTGCTATACGCGCCATTAATTGTGCAGCATTGAAACTTTATGTTGAGGCTAACTATACAATAATGAATTTGGATGAGGCTGTCGATATGGGAAACGACGACAATGATTTGACGAGAGCTCGTCTTGCTGTGGCAACCGGCGATTCAAAACTTGTCAATGTCCGCTCATGTCCTGGCTTCCCGGTTAATGCTTATTCTCCAATAAGGTGTAAGTTGCACGGACAGGAATTGGCTATTTGTCCGCCTGAAGGCAGCTTTATGTTTATTTCCGATTGGAAGGAATTTGCTGTTGATGCTGACACATTGGTCGTCGGCATTGAGAATATGGAGAATTTCCGCAAAGTCAGTATGCAGCGCCATTTGTTCGAGTCGGTTTTTGGATGCAATGCAAAGATTCTTTTTGTCTCACGCTATCCTCAGACTTCCGACTTGCATTCGTGGTTGCAGTCTATTCCGAACAGGTATATTCATTTCGGTGATTTTGACCTTGCCGGGATAAACATATTCCTCACAGAGTTTCATTGCTATCTTGGTAATAGAGCTTCCTTTTTTATCCCGAAAGATATAGAGGAACGCTTGCGTAATGGGGCGACTGACAGATATAATAATCAGTATATGCGTTTTCATAATTTGCAGTGTAATGACGTGCCTGAACTGCATGCACTTGTTGATATGATAAATAAATATCACAGATGTTACGATCAAGAGGGGTATATAAACGACTGAATTGGCATTAGTAAAATGTTTTCATGTCGATACGAATTTACGTTTTGTTTTCTTCGTGTCAAGGCATTTCATTTGCAAATACTTTTGCCTCTTGCTTGTTGCTGCAACATATAAAAACGTCGCCCGTGATTTTCTCTGCTTTCAGAAACTTCTCGCAGACTGCAATGACAGTCTTTGCAGTCTTCGCTTGCGGAATCTCGGCACAGAAGAGGTCGCCCGGCAGAGCAATGCTTTTCAGATTGTTGGCAGCAGCCGTGCGGAATACATTGTCGAGGCAAAGGCGTAAGTCCTTCATGTAGGTGCTGCTCTTGCCTTGCCATTCGGGACGTGTGCTGTGCATAAAGTATGAATAGGGCACGCCTGCGTTTTCGTCAGTGGCTTTCAGTGCTTGCGTTCCGTCGAACTTCACCACGCAATCGACCTTCATGCGGAAGATGTCGCCGACAACAATCTTCAGTGCATTGTCTTGCCGGCGGAAGAAATAATTGTTTTGCCATTCGTAGTCCTTGTCGTCGGAGATGATGTCGTAGAAAGTGTCGAAGGATATTTCATCCAAGCGTGTTGAGTGTATGGTTTTTGTGTGCCAAAGGTCTGCGTCGCCGATGGCCTCATCTTTCTCCATGCCGACAGGCTGCATGTTGCAGTCGAGCCCGACGGGCTGGTGCATGCAGGTGTTCCATTCTTCGTCGAGCGAGTGTCCATGTACGGGCTCCGTCATTTTCTCGCGGAAATCCATTCGTGCAAAGTCTTTGAGCGCGAGTCTGTAAACGGGACTCGCGGTCGGGATATTGCGGAAATGGTAGCCATTAGCCTTGCCCAACACCCATGCGCCGTGCGGAATGTTTATCAGCAGGATTTGCGTCTTTCCGGCATACTCATACACATCGGCGACAACGAAATACGAGTTGCGGTGTATGATGTTTTCCTTGAACGGCAGAGGATTCTTGCTGAAATGACATTCGCGCATGTAGGTGTCCACGGAGAACAGGCTCAGGGCGGCAATCATAAAGCGCACGCGGTGCATCGGGCGCCTTAGTTTTTGCGTGGCTTCGAGAAAACTGCCCGCACGCAGCACTCTGCCACGCTTGTAGAGACCTTTCACGTCGAACGTGGCGTCGGTGTCGCGGTAGTAGAACTCCAGTGGCTTGAAACCGCAGCCCGTGTGTGAGCCAATGAAATTCTCGAATTTTTCCTTGTTGAAAACTTTAAGATGTTGCTCGGCAACAATCTCCGGGCAGTATTCGTTTTCAATCTCGCTCTCGGGAATATAGTTGTCGTATTCGCTTTTGGGGATGAAAGGCAAATCGTTCCATCGTCTCATAGCCTTGCTCTTGTCGTAGACACGGCGCGTGCCGTCGGAGTAAAGCAGATAGCAAGCCTTTGCGTCCTCGGCAAACCAGCAGTCCTTGTCCTTGTAGTCGTTCCAGTGGATGTCGTTGTAGTCCATGGCGAACAGATAAGTGCCGTCGCTGCGCAGGATGCCGTAGTCGTAGAGAGGTTGTCCGCTGCCGGGGATCGCCACTTCATTTCCTTTCTCGTCGAGATGTTTCTTGGAGCAAATGGCAAGTCCGCCCTCGAAGTGCAGCGGATGGTCAAACCATTCGTCGATGATAGGCTTGCCGTCGTAGGTGGCTGCCGAGTATTGATGCACGCCCGGGGCGATGCGTCCGATGCTGTAAAGTCCGCCTCGAAGCACGGTGTCCATACTCGCGTATTCATATTCATTCACACGGTTGCGCTGCTCGTCGATGAAAATCCACAGGTCGCTCCACGTTAGGGCAGGGGCGATGCCGCCATGAAACACGCGCACCTCCTTGTATCGTGTGCGCATGCCTCCGGCGTATTGCTTTTTCGACGGACTGAATGTGCCGTCGTCGGTCATGAATCCCCGCTTCCCTTCGGCGTCGATAGCCACATAGCCATTGTTGTAGTGGGCGTTAATCTGCTTGAAGTTGAAAGCAGTCATTTCCTTTCCTTCCGTGTTAACCAGTCCCCATCCTTCAGCCTTACGTGCCCGTGCGGTGCCGTTGTAGAACACTCCGAGGTGGGTTATTCCGCAAGAAAAGGAGATAGCTTCTTCTCCTTTTATGTTTATGGTGGAGTAGACGCCGTCGCGGATAAGGCGTATGTAGCCGTCATCGTCGTAGTCGAGAATCTTGTCGTACTCACATGCGACGACACGCTGCCCGTCCTTATTGTCAAGACCGTACAGCCCATCTTCCTCTACAATGACAAAGCCCGATTTCTTCATTTCACGTCGTTAGAAAGATACCACACAACCGTTACATCGTCCGACGCAGCCAAATCGTCAGGCGTAATGTCGAGCGACGACTCTTCGCAGCAGGCAGCCTCGGCAGCCTCGTGGATGTTGCGTGCCTGCGAGTAGATGTGTATCTCGCCGAATGAATAGTTGATGCTTTTCACGAGCCCGAGTCGGCAACCACAGGCATTAGCCATTATCGTGGCCTTCTCCTTGGCGTCCTTCACGGCCCGCTCCAGCATCTTCAGTTGAGACGGACGCGGGTCTTTCACCGTGTAGCCGATGCTTATCTCTGCCTGCTTGATATGTTTTCCGATGAGGCGTACAACCTGGTTGAGCAGCACGTTGTCCATGCCGAGGTCGATTTTTACTTTATGGTTGAGCTCGAAACCGATGAACGTCTCGCTCTTGTAGTGTCCGAACTTGTCGTACTCGCTATTAGTCTTCTTGCTGATGTCGAGACTTTGCGTCTTCGGCAATGTCGGGTCGAGCTTCACCTCGTTCATTATCTTGCTCATTCTGTCGATGTCGTTCTTCGCTTGTCGGTAGGCATCCTCGTAGCTGTCGTGCAGACTGACGAGCGAGATATTCAGTCGTGTCACATCGGGCACGACGTGTATGCAGCCATGTCCCGTTACGGTTATAATTTTTTCGTCCATAGGGTAAATGTTTTTTATTGTTTAGTGTAATAGATGTAAAATTTCTTAAACCCTCACCACGTCAACTACATGGCTGCCGGCGCCAATAAGGTCTTTCCGCTCGGAGATGCACTTCTGGTATTCTATGAAGCGGGCGAACGTCTCGTCGCTCATGCGATTGAGAGCGGTGCGCATGTAGTCGGATGCTCCGTCGGGCGAGAAAATCGTGACGCGTTCCAGTGAGGCTTTCTCGTTGAGGCGGTTGATATCGTCTGTGCGCACGTAGTCGTAGAGCTCGTCGGTCTGAGCTTGGATATGGAAGTTGCTGTCTACGGCGCCACGCTCCATCAGTCCACTGATTCTGTCCTCGGCGAAGCAGTATGATAGGATGCTGTATTCGTTCATTAGATAAGCCACGAAGATTAGTCCGCCTGGCTTTGTCACGCGCTTTGCCTCGCAGAGCGCCTTGAGTTTCTCGTCGTCACCAATGAGATGATAGAGCGGACCGAGCAGGAGCGTGATGTCGGCATAGTCGGTAGTAATCGATGGCATGTGGCGCGCATCGCCTTGCAGCACGTCGGCTGTTGGCTCGCGCTTGAGAAACACATCAATGTTGCGGCGCACCAGCTCCACTGCCTTCACGCTGTAGCCCTCAGCCATTAGGGCAGAGGTGTAGCGTCCGGTTCCGGCACCTATGTCGAGGATTTTGTCTCCGGGCTTGAGAAAGCGGTGCAGATGGTGCATAGTGGTGGAAAACTCCACTATGCCGTGGCGGCGCAGCAGCCGCAGATCTTCCGGGTGCTTATTGTAGTGACGTTCTATATTTGAAAATGCCATGATTCAAGTGTTTATGTTTTTATATTTTGAACGTGCAAAATTATAAAAAATCTTCTTAATCCAACATATATCGATTTTATTTCTTTTATTATGTCCGTATTAAGAAAGAGGCATAAATTTGCATGTGCCTAAAGATTAATAATCATGCAGTTTGGAGAAAATACATAAGGTTATCGCTTTGCCCATTCAATTTGTTTTTCTATCTTTGCAAAACGCTATTAAATACAATTGCAAATATAAGAATAATATGCATACAAGAGAAGAAAAGCTGAAAGCCTTCGGCCGTCTTTTGGACGTGCTCGACGTGCTTCGTGAAAAATGCCCCTGGGACCGCAAGCAGACCAACGAGTCGTTGCGTCCAAATACCATTGAAGAAACTTTCGAGCTGTGCGACGCTCTGATGAAGAACGATGAGCCCAACATCTGCAAGGAACTGGGCGACGTGCTGTTGCATGTCTGCTTCTATGCCAAGATAGGACAAGAAAAGGAGCAGTTTGACATTGCCGATGTTTGCAACAAGCTCGTCGACAAACTCATCTTCCGCCATCCGCATGTATATCATCCATCGCAGGTGGGCGCTCCCGCCCCGAAGCCTCTGCCTTACGGAGAGGATCCGTCGGAGCGTGATGAGTCAGAGGAGGTGAAGACGGCTCAGCAGGTAGTAGAAAATTGGGAGCAGATAAAATTGCGCGAGAAGGACGGCAACAAACGTGTACTCTCAGGAGTGCCCGACGCTCTGCCTTCACTCATCAAGGCTTATCGCATACAGGATAAGGCACGCAACGTGGGCTTTGACTGGGAAGACAAGGGCGACGTGTGGGGCAAAGTGCGCGAGGAACTCGGCGAGCTGGAAGCAGAATTGCGTAAGGAGGACAAAGAGAAGTCTACCGAGGAGTTTGGCGATTTCCTCTTCTCGCTTATCAATGCAGCCCGACTGTATAAGATAAATCCAGACACGGCTCTTGAAAAGACAAACGCCAAGTTTATTCGCCGTTTCAACTATATAGAGGAACATTCTATCCGTGTCGGTAAGCCGCTGAAAGACATGACGCTCGGCGAAATGGACGCTCTTTGGAACGAGGCGAAGGCACAGGAAAAATAAAATAGTAGCGTCGATCTCCGGTCTACGCTGTATACAATGAGGTGCAGTATATAATATTGGAAATATTTTCCCAACCTACCTGTAGCGATGGCCGGAGACTACTGCTACGGATAAGTAGGATATAAACAAATCTAACTCTAATTATGAAGAACTTAGGGATCTTTATCGCATCCGTGATACTTTTAATTCTTGCCGGATGCAACGCCAAGAAAGAGAAGCCACAAACAGCGGCGGACAACCAGGAAGAAACTGCCGACTCTACAGTGTACGGTATTTGCGGCGACGGCACGTCGATGCATTCACTCGAACTGATTACTGACGTCGGCGACACGCTCACGTATACTATCCTTGACTCTGAATACGATGATGACGCGACGTCTGCCGGGAATGTGTCGCACGTGGAGGGTGGACTCATGGCGGGCGACAAGATGGCAGTGACAGGACATAAAGCCGACGGTGAGTTGATTGCCGACAACGTTATTAACGTGACTTCCTTGCTTGGACGTTGGATGAGTATTGACAAGAACTTCGAAATAGAAGAGGGCGGTACGGTGCGCTCAAGTGTCAAGGCGGAGACCAATCCATGGACATCTTGGAAGATTCTCAATGGTCAGCTCCTTCTCAATCGTGACACGTTCGACATCACATCGCTTGGAGCCGACTCTCTCTACATAGAGAATCAAAAGGGGATATTTACATTCAAGAGACAGAAGTAGGAGAATATGGAACCATTTAAGATTCACATACTCGGCTGCGGCTCCGCTCTCCCGACATTGCGCCACAACCCGTCGTCGCAGGTCGTTGAATTGCGAGGCAAGCAGTTTATGATTGACTGTGGTGAGGGCACGCAGACACAGATGCGTCGCTCTCACATCGGCTTTAATAAAATCGTGGCGATATTCATCAGCCATATTCATGGTGACCATTGCTTCGGACTGATAGGAATGCTTTCCTCTTTCGGACTGCTCGGGCGCACTATGCCGCTTGCAATATATGCGCCGAAGGAGTTCAAACCTGTGCTCGACATGCTCTTGCAGACATTTTGCTCTGATTTTGACTATGAGATACAGTTCCATGCTGTTGACACTACGAAGAAGCAAGTGATATACGAAGATCGTAGCTTGACTGTTGAGTCCATACCCTTGCGTCACCGCTTGCCATGCTGTGGCTTCCTTTTCCGCGAAAAACCGACGCTACCCCACATAAGGCGCGACATGATAGACTTTTATCATATCCCCCTTTCGCAGATAAACAACATAAAGAATGGGGCAGGATGGACCGATGAGGATGGGCAGGAGGTGCCAAACAGTCGGCTTACTACGCCTGCCGACCCACCGCGTAGCTATGCCTATCTGAGCGATACGTGCTATTTGCCTAAACTTCATGAACTGATAGATTCTACTACTTGCATTTACCATGAGAGTACCTATGCCAATGAGGATGTGGAGAAGGCACGTATGTATTTTCACAGCACGGCAGAACAGGCGGCACTTGTGGCACGCGATGCACATGCCGGCCGCTTGCTCTTGGGGCATTACAGCTCGAAATACGATGACGAGACAAGACTGCTCAATGAGGCAAAAGCCGTGTTCCCAATGGCACAGCTTACCAATGAGGGTATGACGATAGATTTGTAATAGTATTATTCCTATTTTGTGATTTGAAAAATATTGAGTATATTTGCAGAGGATAAGCGGCAGTTCGGAAAAAGAAATGAAAAATTTCATTTCGTTCTTATTCCGATTTACATTATCTTTGCAAACAAAATAACTATATATGGGAATTTTCGGATTTTTTAATAAAAACAAGAAAGAAGTTCTTGACAATGGCCTTGAGAAGACAAAGCATAGCGTCTTTGACAAGATTTCCCGTGCCATAATGGGAAAGTCCACAGTCGACGATGAGGTGCTTGACAATCTTGAGGAGGCTCTTATAACATCGGATATCGGCGTGGAGACAACGCTGAAAATCATCAAACGTATTGAGGAGCGCGTGGCACGCGACAAATACGTCTCCACTTCTGAGCTCAACGGCATTATGCGTGACGAGATAGCATCCTTGCTCACGGAGAACAATACCGGCGACAATGACGACTGGGAATTGCCGACCGATCATCGTCCTTACGTGATTCTTGTAGTGGGCGTCAATGGAGTTGGCAAAACTACTACCATCGGCAAACTTGCCTACCAGTTCAAGAAGTCGGGCAAGAAGGTGTACTTGGGCGCTGCCGACACATTCCGTGCCGCAGCTGTCGACCAAATATGTATTTGGGGAGAGCGCGTCGGAGTGCCGGTTGTGAAGCAGCAGATGGGATCTGACCCTGCATCTGTTGCCTTCGACACCATTTCTTCGGCAAAAGCCAATGGTGCCGACGTCGTGATTATTGACACAGCAGGACGACTGCATAACAAGGTCGGACTGATGAACGAGCTGAAGAAAATCAAGGACGTTATGAAGAAGGTTATGCCGACTGCCCCAGACGAGGTGCTGCTCGTGCTCGACGGAAGTACCGGGCAGAATGCTTTTGAGCAAGCAAAACAGTTCTCGCAGGTCACACAGATTACATCTCTTGCCATTACGAAACTCGACGGTACGGCGAAGGGTGGTGTTGTCATCGGCATTAGCGACCAACTGAAGGTACCAGTGAAGTATATCGGACTCGGTGAGTCGATGGAAGCATTGCAGTTGTTCAACAAGAGGCAGTTTGTTGACTCTTTGTTCAAGAAAGATTGATAGATGAAAAAAGGACAGATTGACATCATTACGATGGGATGCTCGAAGAACCTTGTCGACAGCGAGACGCTTATGGCAAAGTTTGAGCAGGCGGGCTACCATTGCACACACGACGCGAAGCGCATCGAGGGTGAGATAGCCGTCGTGAATACATGCGGCTTTATAGAAGACGCCAAGCAGGAGAGTATAGATACTATTCTTGAGCTTGTACAGGCTAAGGAAGAGGGACGCATCAGCAAATTGTTTGTGATGGGTTGTCTATCCCAACGCTATAAAGACGAACTTGAGAAGGAAATTCCGCAGGTGGACAAGTATTACGGGAAGTTCAACTATAAGCAGCTGCTCACCGACCTCGGCAAGCCAGAGACGACCACCTGCACAGGAGAACGCCATATTACGACGCCTTCTCACTATGCATACGTGAAGATTAGTGAGGGATGCGACCGCCGTTGCGCCTATTGCGCCATACCTATCATTACGGGCAAGCACGTGAGCCGCCCGAAGGAAGAAATCCTGGAGGAGGTGCGCGAAATGGTGGCACGTGGAGTGAAGGAATTTCAGATTATAGCTCAGGAACTCACTTATTATGGTGTAGACATTGACGGGAAACGTCACATTGCCGACCTTATATCCGATATTGCCGACATAAATGGCGTGAAGTGGATACGCCTACACTACGCCTATCCTAACCAGTTCCCAATAGAGTTGCTTGACGTAATTCGGGAAAAGCCAAACGTCTGCAAGTACCTTGACATAGCTCTTCAGCATATCTCCGATCATATGCTGACACGTATGCATCGTCACGTGTCGAAGGCGGAGACAATACAGCTCATAGAGAAAATACGCCAGCAGGTGCCGGGCATCCATCTGCGTACTACGCTTATGGTTGGTTTCCCCGGTGAGACGGAGGAAGATTTCAACGAATTGGTTGACTTCGTGAAGTGGGCGCGCTTTGAGCGAATGGGCGCTTTTGCTTATTCTGAAGAGGAAGGCACTTACAGCGCGGAGCATTACGACGACGACGTGCCCGCTGAGGAGAAGCAGCGTCGTCTCGACAAACTTATGGCTGTGCAGCAGCGCGTCAGCGCTGAGGTGGAGGCTGCAAAGGTTGGCAGCGTGCTGAAAACTATCATCGACCGCAAGGAAGGGGAGTATTATATAGGCCGTTCGGAGTTCTGCTCGCCTGAAGTAGACCCTGAGATTCTCGTCAAGGCTACGCGCCGCCTGCGTGTCGGATCTTTCTATAATGTACATATTACTGACAGCGACGACTTCGATCTCTATGGCGAAGTGGAGCCGTAGCACAATAAATCTTTCATCAAACGTATGAACAACAAGGAATTTATCACGGAGTTGTCCCGACGCTCTGGCTATTCGCAGGAAGACACGCAGCGCATGGTGCGCTGCGTGATAGAGTCTGTCGCTTCTGCGTTTGATGACGGGGAGAGCGTTTCCGTGTCTGGCTTTGGCTCGTTTGAGCTAAAGAAGCGCATGGAACGTATAGTCGTCAATCCTTCAACTGGGCAGAAAATGCTTGTGCCGCCTAAGATTGTACTTACATTCAAGCCTTCTTTGTCTGTGAAGAACCAAATGAAGAAAGGAGACGGCAATGGTTAAGGTGAACGATTTTGCCCTTGAACTGTCGGAGAAGTACGGATTGTCGCAGAAAGACGCATCCGACTTTATAGACTTGATGTTTGAGGTTGTGAAAGAGCAACTTTCTTCTCCCGACAACTCTGTTAAGATAAAGGGATTCGGCACTTTCAAGGTGTCAGCGGTTAGTGCGCGCGCCAGTGTGGATGTGAATACAGGCGAGAGGATTGTCCTTGACGGTCGCAATAAGATTTCCTTTACGCCGGAGGTACTGTTGCGTGATAGGGTCAATAAACCCTTTGTGCAGTTTGAAACTGTCGTGCTTAACGATGGCGTGGATTTCTCCGATATCGACAATGAAGCCGCTTCTTCCATTGATGAAGACGCCAATCCGTTGGAGAAAACAACTCCAAATATTGAAGAAGGGGCATCAGAACCTGATGAGACACCATCAGAAACTGTGGCTTCATCAGAAACTGTAGTTTCATCTGAAGTAGTGAAAACTTCCGAAGATGAAGTTCCATCAGTGAACGAAAACTCTTCAGAGGTCGTAAAGACATCAGAGGAAACGATGGAAAATGTAGGGACGGAAAACCACAATGAAGACTCCGATTTAGAGAAAACTCCGAAAGCCGTTGACACTACCGAACACCGCGAGATAGCCCGCAAGCTCATGGCTGATACCACAGCAAATGAGAATGTGGCGGACGAGAGTCAAGATGCTGACGAGGAAAGTAGCGTTGAAGTTGTTTGCCGTCAACGCAGTCCGAGACTGATGTATGTGCTTTCGCTTGCTTCGTTCCTTTTGCTTGTCATTCTTGGCGTAGGTATGTATTTTCTGTATATGAGGGTAGAGGAGAAAAACAATGTTATTGGCAGGTTGGAAAACCGTCTGACAATGCAGACCGATAGCTTACGTAATGAGAATATTCTTAAGAGAGACACGGCAGAACGCACTGCAGCCTCGTTGCAAAACCATGCCGAACGCAAGGACACGGTGGCTATGAAGAAGGACACGACGGCCATTTCTGCGCCACGCACATCACCTTCCGATTATAACTATGATGTACGCGTGCGTACGGGTGCTTATATTATAGTAGGTGTGGCGAAGACAGTCGTTGTGCAGAAAGGACAGACTCTCTCCTCTATAAGTAAGGCCAACCTTGGCGATGGGATGGAGTGTTATGTGGAGGTACTCAACAACTGCTCGAAGGTGAAGCCAGGCGACAAACTTAAAATACCCGAGTTGAAGTTGAAGCCACGCCACAACTAAGACGCTAATAGCTGTTTGTGGAGAGCAAAAATAAATTCTTCTATTTTGCTTGCTCCTTTCAAAAATAAATCGTAACTTCGCTTTCGTAAGTGAAAACGATTTATTAACTTAATAATGAGCGTGCATATGAAGAAATACAACTTTAATGCAGGTCCGTCCATTCTTCCTCGTGAAGTTATTGAGAACACGGCAAAACAGATTTTGAATTTCAATGGTTCAGGGTTGTCATTGGCAGAAATCAGCCATCGTGCTAAGGATTTCCAGCCGGTCGTTGATGAGGCAATGGCTCTTGTAAAGGAACTTCTCAATGTTCCGGAAGGCTATTCTGTACTCTTTCTTGGAGGTGGTGCCTCCTTGGAATTCTGCATGGTACCCTACAACTTCCTCATAAAGAAAGCAGGTTACCTTAATACGGGTACTTGGGCAAAGAAAGCCATGAAAGAAGCCAAGTTGTTTGGTGATGTGGTTGAAGTAGCTTCTTCGGAAGACTTAGGCTACACGTTCTACCCAAAGAATTGGGAGTGCCCTTCTGATATCGACTATCTTCACATTACAACCAACAACACCATTTATGGAACCGAGCTACGTACGGATCCTGACGTACCCGTACGACTCATAGGCGATATGTCTTCCGACATCTTCAGCCGTCCGGTTGATGTGTCAAAGTACGACTGCATCTATGCTGGCGCACAGAAAAACCTCGCTATGGCGGGCGTTACCTTGGTGATTGTTAAGGACGACGCTCTTGGAAAGGCTCCTCGTCAAATCCCGACGATGCTCGACTATCGTACGCACGTCAGCAAAGGCTCTATGTTCAACACGCCGCCAGTGGTGCCCATTTATTGCGCACTTGAAACGCTGCGTTGGATAAAGGCAAATGGCGGAGTGGAGGAAATGGCACGTCGAGCTGAAGCCCGTGCAAAAGTTCTTTATGCGGAAATCGATCGCAACAAGCTCTTCCGTGGTACGGCAGAGCCGGAGTCGCGCTCAGTGATGAACATTTGCTTCGTCATGAACGATGAGTATAAAGACCTTGAGAAACCTTTCCTTGACTATGCTGTTGAGCGTGGCATGGTCGGCATAAAAGGCCATCGTTCCGTAGGAGGCTTCCGTGCAAGCTGCTACAATGCCATGACAATGGAAGGCGTTGAGGCTCTTGTAAAGTGTATGCAGGATTTTGAGGCGGCTCATTAGAGCATATCCGGATTTTTTATTTTGCGGCATTTCTATAAATACATTTTTAATCTTTTAGAGAAAAGCATTTATGGAAATGCCGTCATTGTCTAATACGATAAAAAGAAAAGACTATGAAAGTATTAGTGGCAACAGAGAAACCGTTTGCAAAAGCGGCGGTTGACGGTATCAGAAAAGAAATAGAGCAGGCAGGACACGAGCTTGTTATGCTTGAAAAATATACGGATAAGCAACAGTTGCTTGACGCATTGGTTGATGCTGACGCTATGATTGTGCGTTCTGACAAGGTAACGCCGGAGGTGCTTGACGCGGCAAAGAGCTTGAAAATAGTGGTTCGTGCCGGAGCCGGATATGACAATATCGACTGCGCTTATGCCAAGCAAAGAAACGTAGTAGTGGAGAACACGCCTGGTCAGAACTCAAATGCTGTGGCTGAGCTGGTGTTCGGATTGCTGGTATATGCAGTGCGCAATTTCTATAATGGTAAATCAGGCAGTGAGCTGAAGGGCAAAAAACTCGGCATCCTGGCTTTCGGTAATGTAGGCAGAAACGTTGCCCGTATAGCAAAGGGCTTCGACATGGACATCTATGCCTACGATGCTTTCTGTCCGAAGGAAGCCATTGAGGCGTGTGGAGTGAAAGCTGTTGACTCCCAAGAGGCTCTTTTTGAGAATTGCGACATCGTGTCTCTTCATATTCCAGCCACTCCCGAGACACGTCAAAGCATCAATCGGGCTCTTGTCGGCAAGCTTGCGAAAAACGCCATTCTCATCAATACCGCCCGTAAGGAGGTCATCAACGAGAAAGAATTGCTCGAGGTTATGGCAGAGCGCACCGACTTGAAGTACATAACAGACATCATGCCGGATGCAGATGCAGAATTCAAAAATTTTGAGGGAAGATATTTCTCGACGCCAAAGAAAATGGGTGCACAGACTGCCGAAGCGAACACCAATGCGGGAATAGCTGCCGCAAAACAGATAAATGCCTTCTTCGCTGACGGCTGCACAAAATTTCAGGTGAACAAATAATCCTACTAAAATCCTAAAACATCTAACCAAATGGCAACAGTAAGACCTTTTAAGGGCATACGCCCCCCACAAACTATTGTGGAAGAGATAGCATCACGCCCCTATGACGTGCTCGACAGTGAAGAGGCAAGGGCAGAGGCAGGTCAGAACGAGAAGAGTCTTTATCACATCATAAAGCCGGAAATCGACTTCGAGCCAGGCACAAGTGAGTACGACCCACGCGTGTATGAGAAAGCGGCGGAGAACTTCAAGAAGTTCCAAGATAAAGGTTGGCTTCGTCAGGACAAGGACGATTGCTACTATATCTATGCGCAGACCATGAACGGAAAGACGCAGTATGGACTTGTCGTGGGCGCTTTTGTCAACGACTATCTTGACGGCAAGATAAAGAAGCATGAGCTGACGCGCCGCGACAAGGAAGAAGACCGCATGAAGCATGTTCGTGTTTGTGATGCCAATATAGAACCCGTCTTCTTCGCCTATCCAGACAATGCCGTGCTCGATGCTCTTATAAAACGTTATGCGTGCGGCAAGCCGGAATATGATTTCGTAGCGCCCATTGACGGATTCCGTCATCAGCTATGGGTCGTTGACGCCAAAGACGATATCGACATCATCACGAAAGAGTTTGCAAAGATGCCAGCCTTGTACATTGCTGATGGTCATCATCGCAGTGCGGCTGCCGCATTGGTTGGTGCGGAGAAGGCAAAGGACAATCCTGCGCATAAAGGCGACGAGGAGTACAACTATTTTATGGCTGTATGTTTCCAAGCCTCACAACTCACCGTGCTCGACTACAATCGTGTCGTTAAGGACCTCAATGGTCTTACGTCAGAGCAGTTTCTCGATGCGTTGCGCGAGAATTTTAGCGTGGAGGATAAGGGTACGGGCATCTATAAGCCACAGCATCTGCATGAATTCTCGCTCTATCTCGACGGTCAATGGTACGCACTCGTGGCAAAGCCCGGCACCTATGACGACAAGGATCCCATCGGCGTGCTCGATGTGGACATCTCAAGTCGATTGATACTCGACAAAATCCTTGGTATAAAGGATTTGCGTTCAGACAAGCGTATCGACTTTGTCGGCGGATTGCGCGGACTTGAGGAACTCAAGCGCAGGGTTGACAGCGGAGAGATGCGAATGGCACTTGCTCTTTATCCTGTGTCGATGAAGCAGATTATAGACATTGCCGATAGCGGAAAGATAATGCCGCCAAAGGCAACATGGTTTGAGCCAAAGTTACGTTCTGGGCTCATAATCCACAAATTAACATAACATTATTAATGGAGCCAAAAGACGAATTTCTAACAATAGCAGAGAAATCAGCAGAAGGCTTTTACAGCGAGAAACGCAGTAAGTTTCTCGCTTTTGCCTTTCATGTGACGACAGAAGACGAAGTGAAGCAAATTGTTGCAGACTTCCGCAAGAAATATTACGACGCTCGACATGTTTGCTGGGCTTATATGCTTGGTGCGGAGCATGCAGACTTCCGTGCCAACGACGACGGAGAACCGAGCAGCACAGCCGGAAAACCCATTCTCGGACAGATTGTCAAGAATGATCTCACCGACATTCTCATCATTGTGGTGAGATATTATGGAGGTGTTAACCTCGGAACAAGCGGACTTATTGTCGCCTATCGCACGGCTGCCGCCGAGGCAATAGCCAATGCAGAGATAGAGAAGCGTTTCGTGGAGGAGGATGTAGTGTTTGATTTTCCTTACATCATGATGAATGACGTGATGAAAATAATAAAGGATATGTCGCCACGTATTATAAGTCAAACGTATGACAACACGTGCGAGATGCATCTTGCCATACGTCGTTCGGAGGCTCCATTGTTGAAAGCAAGGTTTGAAAAATTGTCGTTCAAGGACGATTGACAGACGATTGACAGAAGTGAAAATCTGCATAGACAGAAGCTATAAAGTAAAAGAAGAGGGTGTGTCAAAATAAGAGTTAAAGGAACTTCCGATAAATTCTGTTTTGACACAACCTCTTCTTTTTTATATGATGTTGAGAAACAGCGTGATAAAACCCGTGTTCAGCAGGTCTACAAACATTGCTCCTATTATAGGCACTACGAGGAATGGTTTCACTGTGTAGTGGTACTTGTAGCACACGGCGTTCATGTTCGCCATGGCATTAGGAGTGGCGCCAAGACCAAATCCGCAGATGCCAGCCACAAGAACGGCTGCATCGTAGTCGCTTCCGAGCATTTTAAACGCCACAAACGACGTGAGCAGAATCATCACTGCTACCTGTGCTACGAGAATCGTAATCAATGGGAGAGCCAGACTTTGCAGTTCCCACAACTTAAGCGAAATCATCGCCATGCCCAAAAACAATGACAGAGCAATGTTGCCTACGCTTGTGATGTGCTCATAGTGGAGTTTCTTGCCGAGAGGAGTGGCCTCTGCCACGTTTCTGATAATAGCCGCCATAATCAACGCTCCGAAGTATGTCGGGAAAGTGATGCCCGTGTGCTGTAAGAGCCATGAGGCAATGGTGCCGAGACCCATAGCTATTAGGATGGAGTAGGTGGCGGAAGCATATTGCTGGAACTCCTGCTCATTGCTCACCATGTGTTTCTCCATACCGGCTGGCGTGGACTCCTCGCTCTCGATGCCAAGCATGGCAGGATCCATAGTGTAGTCCTTTGGCTCAAGATGTTCGGAGGTTAGGTGCTTGTGAATAAGGCGTTCGGCTACCGGACCTCCGATTACCGAGCCTGCGATAAGTCCGAACGTCGCAGCTGCCATGGAGATTGTGCCAGCCCCCGTTAGCCCCATTCCCTCCAGTACAGAGCTGAATCCGCCCGCTGTGCCATGGCCTCCAGCCATGGAGATAGAGCCTGCAGCCATGCCAATCAGAGGGTTGATGTCCATTAGCTTCGTTATGGCAAGAGGTGTTAAGTTCTGAATGACAATGATTGTCACCAACAGTATGAGCATCATTACAAGAGCCTTTCCGCCGCGTTTCATTACCTTCAGATTGGATTGGAAGCCAACCGACGTAAAGAACACAAGCATGAAGATGTCCTTCAAAGTACTGTCGAAGTTCACTTCTATTCCAAGGAAAGAATAAATCAGCAGCGTGATGACAGAGAAGAGGATGCCGCCTGACACCGGCGACGGGATACAGAATTTCTGTAGCCACGCTATTTTGCGTGTCAGAAACATTCCCGTCACAAGAGCCAGCGCTCCGACTGCAACCGACTGCACCATATCTATAGTTAACGTTTCTTTCATTTCTTGTTATCCCTTTATTCTTTTTTCGTTTGTGCAGTCATGTTATGGCTACATCTCTTTTATCGTACCCTCGATGAGAGCAATCTCATTCTTGTCAACGCCATACTTCTCGTACAGCTGCTTGTCGATGTCGTTGAGCGGGCATTGCCAGTTGATGTCAGACTTCTCCGAGAAGTCTTGCACCGGAACAAACATGAACTTCTCCGGCGAAAGATCCTGCGACGTGATAGTCTGAAGCATCAAGTAGCGCGAAAACTTCGTCTTGAGATAGGCAAGCAGGTTGTTGGCTTCCGTCTCCGATGCGTATGCACCGCCGACGAGGTAACTCTGCGTGCAGACACAGCCGGGTTTCAGAATGGCGGCAGACGACAAGACTCGGAATTGCCCATTGCGGTCGGGCGTACCGGCATGTTCGCATGTGGCCTTGGAGAAAATCACCTTGTAGAGGTCAATCCATTGTACATTCTTCTTGATGTCGCTTCTGAGCACATAGCTCGGTGCGCCCGACGATTTCAAAAGCACCGTTGAGCCATCCTCTTTCGGCTCTTCCTTGCCACGGAAAGTGGTGACAAAGCCGAACGGAGTCTGTCCGCTTACCTGCTTGTTGAGCATTTTCTTCGACTTCGCCCTTACCTTATATATAAGGGATAGCGCATTGTTGTTGCGTACGAAGATTGGAAACTCGTTGAGCTTGCGCTTGCGTGTGGTTGACTTGTTGTGTAAGTTGTTTGTAAACTCACATTCGTCCTTGTGCTTGGCATCCCAAAGGAAATAGCCGATACCGCCCGAAATGTCCACAGTCGGGAAGCAATCCTTAGAGTCGACAAAGTCGAAAATGGCGCGCACGTGCTTGTCCGTAAGCATTGAATGACGGAAGTTGTCAAGACCGCGTCCGCCCGTGAACCATCTTGAAGGCATAATCATCGATATGTACTGCGGCTTCATTTCGCGTGCAATCTCCATGAATTCATTGTAAAGCGGAATACCGTAGTTGTCTTTCTTCTCGCCGATGTTCATCTGATAAGGCGGGTTGCCGATTATCGCGTCAAATTTCATTTGCTGTTTTTTGTTGAGTTTCCAGAAGCTTACACTGTCCGTTATGGTTTTGATGAACTTACGCTTGTAGACGATGACCTGGCTAATCATGCCGTCGATGTGCTGCACGTTGACGCGCACGTCCTTTCTGAAGCCAACGAGTGTGCGTCGTGTGATACATTCCGCCATGCGCGTCTTGCAGACAGCGAAGATGTTGTTCTCCACAATCTCCTGCCACATTGAGCCAGACTCCTCGTCCGACAGCATATCGAAGAGTCCTTGCGATTCGCTGCTTCTTAGCTTGTACATGGAGAAAGCCGCATAGAGCGAGTAGAGACCCGTTTTCGAGCAGATGTCGAGGATGCGTGCCTTGGGATTCATGAAAGTGCGGTTGGTGACGCCTTCATGGTAGACGAAGCGTGGCTCTCTGATGGTTTTGTCATATCTCTCGTTGAAGAAACAGTAGCCGCCAAGTGTGTCCGCCATCTGCCGGTTGACAACACGCCACGGCGTGAGCACCGTCTCGCGGTCGGGATAGCAGAAGTCAGAGAGGATGTCGGCAATTTCCGCCACGCGTTCTGCCGTCGGCAGAGTGTCCGCCTTGTGCAGGCGCTCAACGATAGCTTTCGCCGTAGCTACGAAGATGTCCTCGCGATAGAAATGCTTCAGGCGCTTGAACAGGGCAAGAGTGATGCCCTTTGGCATAAATTCGCGCCAAGAGTCAGGGTCGATGTTGCGCAGGAAGGAGTCGATGGTAAGTCCATCGATGTTCTCCACCATACCATATATCATTATCGGGAAGCGCGTGGAAAGCTGGCTCAGAATGGCGATGGCACGCTGGCGTGGAGTAAGTCGGTGTGAAGCCTCACGCGCAGCGTTTATCTGTTCCTTTATTTTTGCCTCTTCCTTTTCCTCGTTGGCAGTGTCGCGTTTAGCCTCTCGTTTCTTTTTCTCGCCGTTGTTCTGTATTGCCTCTCTGTTGCGGCGTCGCTCTTCAATGATGCCGCGGAACATTGCCTCTGCCACTTCGTCGAGCAATCGCAAATCCTGTCTTCCAAGGTTGTTGAGATTGCCGTAGAGGCAGTCGCCATGGAAGCCGTTGCGTATGAGGTTGTCAGAATAAGATGCGTTGACCTCACGGATGAACGTCTCGCAGTCGAGCACGTTCTCCTTGCTGCCGTTCACCACTGTCAGCGGACAGAAGTGAAGAAATTCAGAGATTTTCTCGAAACGCTGTTGCTGGTCGTTGGCAGCCACATTGTTGTTTATGTACTGGTCGACGACGGAGATAGTGCGCAGAGGAGAGAAGTCGAAGGCGTAGCAATCATGCTTGGTGTTGCCGTCGCGATAGGGGTTTTGGCAGCGGAATATCGTTTGGAAATAGCGCGCTCCACCAGTTTCAGCTGCGCCGGCAAGCATCATTACGGCAGTCCATTCGGGGATGGACACGCCAGCCGTCAGTCTGCCGCAAGAGATGGTGATAGTCTTTTCGCTTGTCGCCACAGCCTTTCTCACGCGTAGCAGCGCGTCCTTCTCTTTGGCATACGCCTCCGGGGAGTCGATGCGCTCGTTTGCCATGTAGCCGTCGCCAGCCACGTTGACAATAGTATAGCCCTTGAAGGCATTTTCTTCCCTTGTTTCCGCCAGCAATTCCGCCAGACAGCGAGCAGCGTTCACGCCCGGCACATACCAGAGAGTATGGTTCAAAGCCTTGCCAAACGCCTTGTTGGCGTAAGGGAAGGAGGGGTTGGAAGCTATAATGTCAAGGAATTTTCTCACGTCCTCTTCATGCACGAACTTAACGTTGGGCTTGCCTTCAGTCGCATTGCCGTCCGTAGCCACTTCTTCCGTGCGGAAGAACTCGGCGAAATTAAATCCGTCAATGTCCGTGTTGCAGTATTTGCCAAAGGAGCGTCTCAGGTTGTAGGTGAAAATATTGAGGCGTGCCATATTGGCGTATGGGTTGTCGGCAGCGTTGCCCTGCCATTCCTCTTTGGCATGCTGCTCCATGCAGTAGTCCCAATGGTAGACGTCAGTCGTGTCGAAATTCTGCTGAATGTTGTAAGGAGTGCCCGAGAGATAGAGCGTGCGCAGTGAGCGGCGCTTCTGAAGTTCAGCCAAGACGTCGCTGCCCAGTCGTGTCATGATGCCCTCATGAGCCTCGTCGACGATAAGCAAGTCCCATTTGGCTGCGAAGACATCCTCGTTTTTGTTGGTGCCCTTCTGCTGGTTGACGCGCTTGGAGCCACGCAAGTCCTGCATGGAAGCGAAGTAGACGCAATGTGCCGACTTGTCTTGTGCCATTGTCTTCTCCATTTCCTCGAAGGACAGTCCTCTGCGCAGGCGTTCCGCTTCCGTCATGGAGTTGTTTGTGCGGCTACCGTACACCCAAGTCTTCAGTCCGAGTTTCTCAATAGAGTCAAACCATTCCTGGCGCACAGCCGGGCGGTGAGTAAGAACGAGCGTACGCTTGTAGCCGAGGCGGTGAGCCACTTCGAGTGCGCACAGCGTCTTGCCAAAGCGCATTTTTGCATTCCACAGAACCTTGCGTGAGCGTTGCAGCGTCTTCACGGTGAAGTCAATCGCCTCCTGTTGTTCTTTGCGGAATACTATGCTATCAGTTGAATTCATTTTTGTGGTTTGTGTTTATGTCGTTTACAGTCAGGGGCGTAAAATCCGTTTTCACATTATCTTATTATCTGCCGACGAGTTCCCCATAGGCCAGACGCTTGCCGTTGAGCGGTTCAGAGCCGTGCCATTCCATGATGAGAGAGTCAGTGTCGGTGTTTGGCACCTTGAAGTTGGTGCCGTCCATCTGCCAAATGTTCCAAGAGATAATCTCCGCAGCCTTCATGATGGCCTCGATGTGTGGCATTTTGTGCCATCGTTCCACGTAATAGTCGCAGAAAGAGTGGAGAATCGACTCACGCGTTAGAAAAACGTTGTCGCCCTGCCAGTCGAAGCCATACACCGACTGCAGAGCCTGATAGGCTCGGCGTAGCCATTTGTGCTTGTTGGCTTTCGTTGGCTCTTGTGGCGTGTTCTCGCGAATGATGCGGAACTTACGGTCGAGCAATCCGATGCGTTCCCCGATGTCGATGCGTTGTCCGGTTGTGGTGTCATAGCGCGACACGAGATAGGGAGCCTCGCCGCACGTTATCTCCATGCGCCTTGCGCGCACGTAAGCCATCCATGTCTTTCCTTCGGGAAAAGCCACTGGCTCCTTTGTGCTGTTCCACGAGTGTCTCCCGTCAGCATCCATTAGCTCCACGTTGAACACGTCCTTGCGTCCGAACCAGCGTTCGTCGATGAGATTGTTCTGTGCGTTGCATATCCACGCCGGCGTGAACACCTCGGCACGCTCCTTCTGACGTGACGTCTGCCAATGTTCATGCTTCATTACGCGGGGCATTATGACATCCCGGAACTTGCCGGAGACGAGTTCCGGGAGAATCTCTGCATTATGGGCAAAGCGCCCGTCGTCGGGGGTGGCAACATGCTTGGCGTAGTCGTCGGTAGCCCACGAGATGCACGTCAGCCGTCCTTTGACCATGCTCAGCGTTTGGTCTTTGAGCAAGGTCGCAAGGACGGCAGGATTGTTTCTTGCGAGGTCAGTCGTGTACACATGCTGGTTGTCTTGTCTCATGCAAGATGCGTATGTTGTCACGGCTGGCTTTTATTGTTGTCTGATTTTTATCTGGCAGTTGTCGAGCGAATCGATGATGGCGAGTGATTCCACGCGCACACCCTTGTCGCGCAGGTACTTGCCGCCGTCCTGGAATGCCTTCTCGATGATGAAGCCCATGCCTTCGAGAGTTGCTCCGGCTTGATTACACAGGTCGATAATGCCTTTGGCAGCGTTGCCGTTGGCGAGGAAGTCGTCAATGAAGAGCACGTGATCGTCCGGACAGAGATAGTCGCGTGAGATAATCACGTCGTAGTCGCGTTGCTTCGTGAACGATGTCACTTTCGTGGCAAGCATATTGTCGAGGGTGCTCGGCTTCTTTTTCTTGGCGAACACCACGGGAAGATTCATCAAAAAGCCCATCATGATGGCGGGAGCGATGCCAGATGCCTCTATTGTGAGGATTTTGTTGACCTTTGTGCTCGCGAAGCGGCGTATGAACTCCACGGCGATATCCTTCATCAAGTTAGGATCCATCTGATGGTTGATGAATTTGTCTACTTTGAGAATGCCGCCTGGGTAGCATTTCCCATCCTTCTGAATTCTGTCTATAAGTGCTTTCATCGTTTATATGTTTGTTGTGAAATATTTTTATTCGTTGTACATCCAATCGATGATTTTGCCCACCAGAGGCAACTGGATGCGAAACCATCTGTACTCTGCCACCTGCTTTCCGCCGAAGTTGAGTATGAACTCCCGCATTGGATTGCGCTTGAAGGGTAGACCGGCGTCGAGGAAATAGAAGTGGCGACATTCCGCCTCATGTGCATGTTTCAATGCCGACCACACGGTGAACTCCGCCGGCGAGTACATCATGAAGCTCTTCCTGCGTGCCGCCAACTGCCACATATAGGCGTTGCCAGCGAAGAAAAAGCATACGCATGTGCCGATGACGCGCCCGTTGTGTTTCGTTACGAACACCTTGCACTTGCCGCTTTCCGCCAGCATGTCGAAAATCTTGGCGTTGGGTACGACGCGTCTGGGCTTTAGCAGGAAATAGCGTTTCAGCAACTTAACGGCGTCCTGCATGTCCTTGCTGCCGGGAGTGGCAATGTCCGACGAAACGCCACGCTTCTCGGCATTTCTGATTTTTGTCTTTGTCTTTTCAGAAAGTCGCTCCATAGGCGACTTCGAATGGAGCGAGTTGTGCACCTTCTGCCATTGAATGGGGAAATATCCGTTCTCTCGAAACACGCCGTAGCCGAACATCTTCGTGCTGAGGTCGCTGAACTCTATGTATAGGCACAGCTTGCGCGTGAGTCGCTCGGTGAGGGCTTTAAGCATCATCCCGAAGATGCGGTCTTTCTCTGCGCCTTCGGCAGCGTACTCTCCTTCGCCGTAGACATGGCAATGTGAATAGGCGAGAGGCGGAAGGAGTGAGCGGTGGAAGGAGATGATGGCCAACAGGTGTCCCACAATCCGTCCTTGCCCGTCAATGGCTATGACCATGCAAGGCTTCTGCATAGGCGTTTTTTCCACAATCTGGAAAAATTCAACGCTATGAAAGAAACTCTTGCTTTTCAAGTCGGGCAAATCTTGTGTGTGTGTTATTAGTCGGATGCTGACCTCTTCTTTCATGCGGCAAAAATAGCAAATCTTTTTTAAAAAACAGCCTGTTTCCCTCGCTTTTTGCATGAGTTTGCTTACTTTTGTGGCATAACAGGAAAATGGAAATATGAAAATAGTAATGATAGGAGCGGGCAATGTGGCCACCAATCTCGCCAAATCGCTCGCCAAGGCAGGCTTGGCTCCAGTGCAGATATGGAGTCGCACGGAGGCGTCGGCAGCCGCCCTCGCAGCCGCCGTAGGTTGCTCTGCCACTGCAGATTGGAACGCTGTCGAACGTGGTGCCGACATTTACATCGTGTCGGTTAAGGACGACGCCATGCAAGGTGTGATCGAACAGCTTTGCTCCCGTTGCCGTCATGGCATCTTTGTACATACGGCGGGCACTGTGTCGATGAAGCTTTTTGAGGGCAAGGCAGAACATTATGGCGTGCTCTATCCGATGCAGACGTTCTCCAAGCAGAAAGAAGTCGATTTCCGGAAGGTGCCTTGCTTCGTGGAGGCGTCCGACGGGTACACGCTCAACGCCATAATGCGACTTGCAGAAGCTGTCTCCGACAACGTGCGCGAGCTGGCTGAGGCCGATCGCAAATGGCTTCATGTGGCAGCCGTATTTGCCTGCAACTTCTCCAACGCCTGCTGCTCCATGGCTGCAAAGCTGCTTGAGAGCCACGGGCTCGACTTCAGCGTGATGCTCCCTCTCGTTGATGAAACAATAGCCAAGCTCCACAGTCTACAGCCACGAGAGGCGCAGACCGGACCAGCCGTGCGCGGCGACACCATTGTCATGGGTGAGCATCTGAGCATGCTTTCTGACGATGCACAACTGCAAGACGTCTATAGAAAAATTTCGGCTTACATCAATCCACAGATAAAAAACAGAATATAACGACGATGATAAACTACGATTTGAAAAAGATAAAAGCCGTCGTCTTTGACGTTGACGGCGTGCTGTCGTGCGAGACCATAACTCTTGCCGCAAGCGGAGAACCTCTGCGCACGGTCAATATCAAGGACGGCTATGCCATACAGCTTGCCTGCAAGCTCGGACTGCATGTCGCCATCATTACAGGAGGCAACACCGAGGCGGTGCGCAAGCGCTATGCCGGGCTTGGCGTAAAGGATCTCTATCTTGGCTGTGGCGTGAAACTGCAGGCTTACGGCGAGTTGCTACAGCGCTACGGACTTACGGACGAGGAGATACTGTACGTCGGTGATGACATCCCCGACTACGAGGTGATGAGCAGGGTTGGTTGTGCTTGTTGCCCTGCCGACGCATGTCCTGAGATAAAGTCGATAAGCGCTTACGTCAGTCAACGCAAAGGCGGCTGTGGGGTAGGGCGCGACATCATTGAGCAGGTGCTGAAGGCTCAAGGTAAATGGATGGCCGACAACAAGGCTTTCGGATGGTGAGCTTGTCTTATATTTGCATTTCTGTTCGCTGAGAATGTCAGTTGAGCGAGTCGCTTGTTGTTTTGGCGGAAATTTTGAAGTTTCGCACGTGCAGAACATAATGGCTTGACGTGTAGAGAGTTGTAGATTCTACGATGACAAGTGTGCAATTACGAGCGTGGAAAAATGCGGATTTTAGTCATTAAAGTGCCACTTTAGCGACCTTGAAGTGTGCATTTCAGACTGCTAAAGAGCAGTGTTAGCATGAGTAAAGTGGCGCTTTAGCTCCGTTGAGATGGCACTTGGCAACCGAGAAACAGCGAAAAACGGCATGGCAAACCATTTTTGCGGTAGACGCCAACTCTATTTCGCATATTCCTTTTGTAACATTATTTTACTGTATGTGCGATATTTGCATGTTCTCCGAGCAGAAAAACATATATACAAAAAGAGAATAAACATAGAAAAATGAAGATAATATTGTCAAGTAATTCGCCACGGCGCAAGGAGCTTCTTGCTGGTCTGGGCGTAGATTTTGAAGTGAAAGTGATAGACGGAGTGGACGAGTCTTATCCCGACACGCTTCCGGCAAGCGATGTCGCCGAATACATTGCCCGCGAGAAGGCGGCAGCCTACAGCGCTGTAGCCGACGAATTAGTAATCACAGCCGACACGGTGGTTGTCGTAGGCGCAGACATTCTCGGCAAACCCCACGACGCCTTGGCTGCCCATGCCATGTTGCGCGAGATAAGCGGCAAGACCCATCAGGTCGTGACGGGGGTGTGCATGAAGACGCAAAAGGAGCAGCATAGTTTTTCCGTGGCAACCAATGTTACGTTTAAAGAACTCTCTGACAACGAGATAGACTATTACATCAAGAATTTCCGCCCATTCGACAAGGCAGGCGCCTACGGCATTCAAGAGTGGATAGGCTACATCGGCGTAACCGGCATTGAGGGCAGCTACTACAACGTCATGGGCTTCCCCGTGCAGCGCGTCTACGAGGAACTGACACGTCGTTTTGGCGTGGAAATAGGAAACGTTAGTAAGAAATTGTGACAATTTAATATATTTTAGTCTATATATTTCGCCTCTGATATTTTATTTCAGTAATTTTGCGTCTGATAAAGACAAACCGTAAAATATAACATATAAATATAATATGTCAGAATCAATAGACATCCGCCAGCTAAACGCTCGGATAGAACAGCAAAGCAGTTTCGTCACCAATTTGGTGACCGGTATGAACCAAGTTATTGTAGGACAGAAACACCTCATTGAGTCATTGCTCATATCACTTCTCAGCGACGGCCACATCCTCTTGGAAGGTGTGCCGGGCTTGGCAAAGACTCTCGCCATAAAAACCCTCTCACAGCTCATCGACGCCGACTACAGCCGCATACAGTTCACCCCCGACCTTCTCCCTGCCGACGTGGTCGGCACGCTTGTTTATTCACAGAAGGACGAGAACTTCCACGTGAAGAAAGGTCCGGTGTTTGCCAACTTCGTGCTCGCCGACGAGATCAACCGTGCTCCGGCGAAGGTGCAGAGTGCACTGCTTGAGGCGATGCAGGAACATCAGGTGACAATCGGCGACAGCACATTCCAACTGCCCAATCCATTCCTTGTAATGGCAACGCAGAACCCGATTGAGCAGGAAGGTACCTATCAGTTGCCAGAGGCGCAAGTGGACCGTTTCATGCTCAAGGTGGTCATTGGCTATCCTTCTTTGGAAGAGGAGAAGCTCATTATCCGCGAGAACCTTAGCAAGGTGCGCAAGAACGTGAAGCCCGTTACGACAGCCGAGGAAATCATCAAGGCACGCGAGGTCGTGGAGGACGTCTACATCGACGAAAAGATAGAGCAGTACATTGCCGACATCGTCTTCGCCTCACGCTATCCAGAGAAATACGGTCTGCCGGAGTTGAAGGACATGATAACATTCGGTGGCAGTCCGCGTGCAAGCATCTCGCTTGCAAAGGCTTCACGCGCCTATGCCTTCATCAAGGGTAGAGGCTATGTGGTGCCGGAGGACGTGAGAGCCGTTGCCCACGACGTTATGCGCCATCGTATAGGTCTCTCCTACGAGGCAGAGGCAAGCAACGTCACGAGTGAGGAAATCGTGTCGCAGATAATAAACAAGGTAGAAGTGCCTTAAAAACACAAGTGTTTACAGAGAAAGATGGAAACGTCAGAAATACTAAAGAAAGTACGCCGTATTGAGATTAAGACAAAGGGTCTTAGCCAGAACATCTTTGCCGGCCAGTACCACTCCGCCTTCAAGGGCAGAGGCATGGCCTTCGCCGAGGTGCGCGAGTATCAGTTCGGCGACGACGTACGCGACATCGACTGGAATGTCACGGCACGTTTCCGCAAGCCCTACGTGAAGGTGTTCGAGGAGGAGCGCGAGTTGACCGTGATGCTTCTCATCGACGTGTCCGGTTCGCTCGACTTTGGCACACGCAGATGTATGAAGTCGGATATGGCAGTAGAGATAGCCGCCACGGTGGCTTTCAGTGCCATGCAGAACAACGACAAGATAGGCGTGATTTTCTTTTCGGACAAGATAGAAAAGTACATCCCGCCGAAGAAGGGACGCAAGCACATCCTCTACATAATACGCGAGATGCTCGACTTCCACCCTCAGAGCCGCAAGACAGACATCGGAGCTGCTGTAGCTTATTTCACGCGTGTCATGAAACGCCGCACAACAGCCTTCGTGCTTAGCGACTTCTACGACTCGAAGGACTTCACGAAGCAACTCCAGATTGCCAACAGCAAGCACGACTTGATGGCAATACAGGTGTATGACAAATGGGCACGTGAACTGCCCGACGTCGGACTCGTAAAGGTGGAGGATGCCGAAACGGGGCACGAGATGTACATCGACACTGGCAGCCGCAAGGTAAGACAGGCACATGCCGCCTACTGGCGCCAGCGTGAGGCCATCTTGAAGCAAACCTTCCAGCAGTCGAAAGTCGACTGGGTGTCGGTGGCTACGGACGAAGACTACGTCAAGTCAATGATGACATTGTTCGCAACAAGAAACAGTTAAACAATGAAACGCATTTTAGCTCTTATTTTTTTCATGGCGTCGATCGCCCAGGCTTTCGCACAAAGCGTAAGCGTTGAGGCTAAGATCGACTCCGTGGCTATACTCATCGGCGAGCAAGCCCACCTTACCGTCAGCGTGACAGCGAGGCAGGGCGCGCACGTTGTTTACCCTCACTTCAAACGCACGCAGCAAATCGTGCCCGGAGTGGAGGTGCTGCATGAGGAAAGCGGCGACACGTCAGAGGTCGACGGACTCCTCAAGATAAGCAAGACATTCACACTCACAAGCTTCGATGAACATCTCTATGCCCTACCTTCCATGAAGGTGAAGGTGGATGGCAAGACTTACGGCTCCAATCCCTTGGCGCTGAAGGTTATTACGTGCGACGTCGACACGCTCCATCCCGAAAAATTCTTCCCACCAAAGGACGTGCAGGACAATCCCTTCCAATGGTCGGAGTGGAGCGGAATGTTTTGGCTGAGTCTGCTTGCAGTTGTGCTCGGCGTGTCATTCTTCTATCTCGCCGTGCGCCTGAAGCAAAACAAGCCAATCATTACGCGAATACACATCGTAAAGCGTATTCCGCCCCATCAGAAAGCTCTCAACGAGATGGACCGCCTAAAGCATGAGCAGTTTAGCAGCGATGACGACCAGAAGAACTACTACACGCAACTCACCGATGCCCTCCGTCAATACATAAAGGAACGCTTCGGCTTCAACGCCATGGAGATGACGTCTTCAGAAATTCTTCACAACCTCCAGAGCCTTGGCGACGACAAGATGATGGAGGAGTTGCGAGAACTCTTCGCCACGGCCGACCTCGTGAAGTTCGCAAAATATTCCACCCTTCTCAACGAGAAGGACATGAATCTCATCAACGCCATCAACTTCATTGACCAGACCAAGCGCGACGATATGCCGACAGAGGAACGCATCGTGCCACAGCTTAGCGAGAACGACATAAAGACGCGCAACAACCGCATCCTCATCAAAACGCTTATGTGGGTGGCAGCCGTCGTGGCAGCTGGCATTGTGGCATACATCGTGCACGGCGTGTTCTTGCTCCTGCAATAAGGGCGCATGGAATGAGAACAACGCCTGACGTTATAAAAACAACTTAGAGAAATGGAATTTGCAAATAAGGAATATTTCGTTCTGCTCATACTGCTAATACCTTATGTATTATGGTATCTGCTTTACAGAAAGAAAACTGAGCCGACAATGCGGGTCAGCACCACTGGTGCCTATCTGCTGGCACCTAAGAGCTGGAAGCAGCGCATCATACATGCCCCAATGGTGCTGCGTTGCCTCTGCTTCGTGATGATAGTGTGTGTCATGGCGCGCCCACAGACACACAACTCCTGGGACAACAAGTCTGTGGAAGGCATTGACATCATGCTCGCCATGGACGTCTCTACGTCGATGCTTGCCGAGGACCTTAAGCCTAACCGCCTTGAGGCTGCAAAGAATGTTGCGGCAGAGTTCATCGCTGGTCGGCCCAACGACAATATAGGCTTGACAATCTTCGCAGGCGAGTCGTTTACGCAATGTCCTATGACCACTGACCATGCGTCATTGCTCAATCTGCTCGGCTCCGTGCGCACCGACATCGCCGCTCGTGGCATTATCTCTGACGGCACCGCTATCGGCATGGGCCTCGCCAATGCCGTGTCGCGCCTCAAGGAGTCGAAAGCCAAAAGCAAGGTGGTTATCCTCCTGACGGACGGCAGCAACAACATGGGCGACATCTCGCCAATGACAAGTGCGGAGATTGCCCACAGCATGGGAGTGCGCGTGTACACTATAGCCGTCGGAACAAGCAAGGTGGCACCTTATCCAGTGCCAGTGGCTGGCGGCGTGCAATACGTGAATATGCCGGTAGAGATAGACACGCAGACCCTGCGCGACATAGCACAGACCACGGACGGCAGCGCCTATCGCGCCACAAACAACCGCGAACTGTCGCAAATCTATAAGGACATTGACAAACTTGAGAAGACGAAGATGGATGTCAAGCGCTTCTCAAAGCGTTATGAGGCCTATCAGCCGTTTGCTATAATAGCGCTTGCGCTCCTTCTTGCCGAACTTCTGCTGAAGCTAACGGTGCTCAGACGCCTGCCTTGACGTGGAAGAAGGGCGTAAATAGTTTTAAAAACAAACAATCAAAGAGATGTTTAGATTTGAAAACCCCGAATATTTGTGGCTGCTGTGGCTACTTGTGCCATTGGCGCTATTGAGATATTATGGACTGTGGCGTCGCAAGCGCCGCTTGGCAAAAATGGGCGACAAGGAACTCTTGACACGCCTCATGCCAGAAGTGTCGTCGTCGCGTCGTCGCGCGAAGTTTTGGCTGCTGATGGCTGCCGTGGCTCTTCTCGTCGTGATTGTAGCCCGTCCGCAGATGGGCTCAAAGATAAGCAACGACAAGCGCAACGGCATTGAGACTATCATTTGTCTTGATATAAGCAACTCCATGCTTGCCGAGGACGTGGTTCCGTCGCGCCTTGAGAAGAGCAAGATGCTCGTGGAGAATCTTGTCGACAACTTCACTAATGACAAGATTGGTCTTGTCGTCTTCGCAGGTGATGCCTTCGTGCAGTTGCCTATAACGAGCGATTATGTCTCGGCAAAGATGTTCCTTCAGGGCATCAGTCCTTCGCTTATCACCACTCAGGGCACCGACATTGCCCGTGCCATCACGCTTGCGGCAAGCAGTTTCACGCAGCAGCAAGGTGTCGGCAAGGCTATAATCCTCATCACGGACGGTGAAGACCATGAGGGGGGCGCTCTTGAAGCAGCCAAGGCAGCGCGTAAGAAAGGTATCAATGTCTTCATTCTTGGTATCGGAAGCACAAAGGGTGCGCCCATACCCGTAGGAGGGGGCGAATACATAAAGGACAATACGGGCAACGTGGTGATGTCAGCCCTCAACGAGGACATGTGCCGCGAGATAGCGCAGGCAGGTAGCGGCACGTACATACATGTCGACAACACCAACGATGCCCAGGAGAAACTCAACGACGAACTTTCAAAACTCCAGAAGGGAGAGACGAAAAGCGTTGTCTACAGCGAGTATGCTGAGCAGTTCCAGTCGTTTGGCATTCTGCTGATACTTCTGCTTGTAGCCGAGACTTGCTTGATGGAGAAGAAAAATCCGCTCTTCAAGCATATCAAGCTTTTCAAAAAATAATGAACATCCAAACTTTTGAGAAAGGACAATTTTCGGATATGAAGAAATTTCTACTTCTTGTCTTCTTGACTATATCTTCCATGGCTTGCCTCGCGCAGTCGGACAGACAGTACATACGCGACGGCAACCGCCTTTATCGTCAGCAGAATTTCGTTAAGGCAGAGGCGGAGTATCGCAAGGCACTCGCCGTCAACCCGTCGAATCCGCAGGCTCTTTATAATCTTGGTTGCGCGCTGATGATGCAGAAAAAGGATTCTGTAGCCACGAAGCAGTTTGAGGCTGCCGGCAGACTGGAGACAAGCCCGATGCGCAAGGCTAAGGTGTACCATAACATTGGCTTTATCTGCCAGTCGCACAAGCTTTATGGTGAGGCAATAGAAGCTTATAAGGAAAGCCTGCGCAACAATCCTTCCGATGACGAGACGCGCTATAATCTCGCCCTCTGCAAGCGCTTGCAAAAGAATGAAAAGAACAACAAGCAGCAAAAGCAGCAGAACAACAAGGACAAGAACAAAGGCAAAGACAAGAAGCAACAGGACAAGAACCAGCAGAAGAAGCAGCAAGACAAAAATCAGCAGCAGAATCAGCAGGACAAGATGAGCAAGGACAATGCCGAGCAACTTCTCAATGCCGCCATGCAGCAAGAGCAGGCAACACGCCAGCGCATAAAGGACGCTATGAGGCAGAACCGCTCACGCCGCCTGCAGAAGAATTGGTAGATTGTTGTAGTATAATATATACAAAGACATAATTTCACTTTAAGATGAAAAAGATATTTTCGGCAACGTTGTTGTTGCTTCTCTTTTGTGTAGCTGTTGTCTCGGCACAGACCGTCTCGGTGTCTGCACCGTCAAGTGTAGCCACGGGCGAGAATTTCCGTCTGTCGTACACTATCGTTAACGCCAATGTCGACGATTTCAGGGCTGCCAATATGCCCTCAGGCATTGAGGTTATTGCCGGTCCGTACACATCGGAGCAGTCAAGCTATCAGGTCGTAAACGGACACACCAGCCGCTATTCCTCCGTGACCTTCACCTACACGCTTTATGCTGAGAAAGCAGGAACCTACATCATTCCTTCGGCTCACGCCAAAGTGGGCGGAAAGTTGGTTTCTTCGCGCCCCGTGCGCATCAGCGTGAGCGGCTCGGCACGCAGCAATGGCAACTCCGCGCCACGTATGCATGAGGATAACGAGGGCGGAAGCATGCGAAGCGCAGGCTCCAAGATTTCGGCTGCAGACCTCTTCGTGAAGGTCAGCGCGAGCAAGCGCCGTGTGCATGAGCAGGAGCCAATACTTCTTACTTACAAAGTGTACACGCTTGTTGACCTTACGTCGCTCGACGGCAAGATGCCTGATCTTAAAGGTTTCCACTCGCAGGAAGTGCAACTGCCGCAGCAGAAGAGTTTTCATATAGAGAAACTTAACGGCAGAAATTACCGCTGTGTTACGTGGAGCCAGTATGTCATGTATCCGCAGATGACAGGAAAAATGACTATCCCGAGCATAACGTTCAAGGGCATAGTAGTACAGCAGAACCGTTCTGTCGACCCGTTCGAGGCGTTCTTCAACGGAGGATCTGGCTACGTGGAGGTGAAGCGCAACATCGTGGCACCGAGTGTTGCCATACAGGTAGATCCCTTGCCGCAGAAACCTGCCGGATTCTCAGGAGGCGTAGGTCACTTCAATATCTCTTCACAACTCACGAAGTCAACCGTCAAGGCAGGCAACCCCGTAACCTTGCGTGTTGTCGTGGGCGGCATGGGCAACCTGAAGCTCATCAAGCAGCCCGTGGTGAACTTCCCGAAAGACTTTGACAAGTACGACCCGAAGGTGACTGACAAGACCAAGCTTACTGCCAACGGCATTGAAGGCAACATGGTCTATGACTATCTCTTTGTGCCGCGCAACCAAGGCAAATACACGATACCAGCCGTGTCGCTCACTTATTATGACACGTCTGCCAATGCCTACAAGACTATCAGCACACAGCCCATTACGCTAAATGTGGAGAAGGGCGATGGCAAGCAGACGACGGTGGATGACTATTCTGATGAGCGTCCTACGGACATACGTGGAATAAAACAAGGAAAATTCTCTGTCGTTGACAGTGCCAACTTGCTCTTTGGTTCAATGGCATACTGGTTGTGGCTTGTTGTGCCTTTCTCTGCTTTTGTTATATTGTTAGTCGTGTTCCGCAAGAGAGCAGCTGAAGCAGCAGACATAGTAGGAAGAAAGGGCAAACGTGCCAACAAGGTGGCAACAAAACGTCTTAAAGTTGCCTATCGCCTGCTCACAGCCGGAAAGCAGAATGAGTTCTACGATGAGGTGCTTCGAGCTCTTTGGGGCTACGTCGGCGACAAGATGAATATGCCCGTGGAGCAACTCTCTCGTGACAATATCAGCGACAATCTCTCTGCTTGCGGCATAGGAGAAACTACAATCTCAAAATTCATTACGGCCCTCGATGAGTGTGAGTACGAACGCTATGCGCCAGGAAATGCAGAGGGCAACATGACAAAGACTTATGATAGTGCAATGATTGCTATTATGGAAATAGAGAATACTCTCAAAACATCAAAGAAACAGCAGAAGAAGTCGCCGCTGATGCTTATGTTAATGGCGCTTGTCCTTTGCTTGCTGCCAGCAGTGAGCGCTTCTGCGTTGACAAAGGACAACGCTGACGCAGAGTATGCTAAAGGCAACTTCCAGCAGGCTGCAACCGACTATCAGGAGTTGCTTGGAAAGAACGAGAGTGCAGAGCTTTATTACAATCTCGGCAACTGCCAGTATCGCCTTGGCAACATCACGCAGTCGATAGTGGCTTACGAGCGCGCCTTGCGGTTGAAACCTGGCGACAGCGACATAGCCTACAATCTTGAATTCCTTAGAAGTAAGACTATTGACAAGATTGTGCCGGTAGATGATATGTTCTTTGTCGGATGGTACAATGCGCTTGTCAATGCGCTTGGAATCAACTGTTGGACATGGTTCTCTATATTGTCGTTTATCTTCGCTCTCATTTTTGCTTTAGGCTATCTCTTTGGCTCGAATATGATTCTTAGGAAGACTGGCTTCTATGGAGGCTCGCTTCTTCTCGTCGTTTTCTTGCTCAGCACGCTGTTTGCCTATCAGCGCAAGGCGCGCCTTGCCGAGCACAGTGTAGCTATCGTAGAGGCTTCGACATTGAACGTCAAGAAGACGCCGGCTGAGAGTAGCGGAGATGCCTTCGTAATACATGAGGGCACACGCCTCACCATCACCGATAGAACAATGAAGGAATGGTTTGGCGTGCGTCTTGACGACGGCAAGGAGGGATGGGTTCCCAAAAAGAGTGTAGTGGTAATTTAGTTTTTCAAGGAAAATGATATTGATGGATATACAATCAGTCTTGGAAACGGACCGACGGCTGCTTGAATTATTCAATGGCAGCAATTCCGTGTTCTTGGACGGCTGGATGACAACACTGACATCGGGCTACACGTGGATTCCGCTTTATTTCGCTTTGCTCTATCTTGTGATAAAGAACAGCGAGACAATGTCGCAGATTCTGCTTGTGGTTGGATGTGCCATTCTGTGTGTCTTTCTCGCTGACGGAGTGGCTGACTATATTGTAAAACCCTTTGTCGGCAGGTGGCGTCCGAGCAATGACCCTCTCATAAAATATTCCGTTAGTGTGGTGGGAGGGGAACGCGGCTCCGATTACGGATTCTTCTCGGCTCATGCAGCCAACACGTTCTCTATCGCGATATTCTTCTGCCTTTTGGTGAGAAATCGCATAATGAGCATAGCGCTTATAGTGTGGTCACTGCTCAACTGTTATACGAGAATGTATCTCGGACTCCATTACCCGCTCGACATTCTATGCGGACTGCTTTGGGGAGCGACAGTAGGGTGCTCGGTGTATTACATGTACTACAGAATACACAAGACGACGGCGCAGTCGGACAATTTCATTTCCACACAATACACGCCTACGGGCTATAACATAGATGATGTGGACATCGTGATGCTTGTGCTTGTTGTGACATTTCTGTACACAATAATACGCGCAGTCTGCATTTACTGAAAATAATAAAAACAAACGAATGGAAACAAAACACATACATATCAAGGATTACAATTATGAGTTGCCTGACGAGAGAATTGCAAAATTCCCGCTGCCACAGCGCGACCATAGCAAACTGTTGGTCTATCGTCATGGAGACATCTCGGAAGACATCTTCTATAACATCGCCTCTTACTTGCCTAAGGGCGCTCTTATGGTGTTCAACAACACGAAAGTGATACAGGCACGCTTGCATTTCCGGAAGGAAACAGGCGCTCTCATAGAGGTGTTCCTTCTCGAGCCATATATCCCTGCCGACTATGAGCAGATGTTTCAGGCTACGCGCCATTGCTCTTGGCTCTGCATGATTGGCAACCTGAAGAAATGGAAGGAAGGCAAATTGTGCCGCACGTTTGACGTGAAGGGGCAGACCGTGACGCTGACGGCAGACCGCCGTGAGGACGTTGGCAAGAGCTATCGTGTAGACTTCGAATGGGACAGTGACAGCATTTCATTCGCTGAATTGCTCGACTCCGTAGGCGAACTGCCAATTCCTCCTTATCTCAATCGTGAGACACAGGAGAGCGACAAGAAAACTTATCAGACGGTTTACTCGAAGATAAAAGGCTCAGTGGCAGCACCTACAGCAGGTCTTCATTTCACGCCGGAAGTGCTCAAGGCGATTGACGAGGCAGGCGTAGACCGTGAGGAGTTGACACTGCATGTCGGAGCAGGCACTTTCAAACCGGTGAAATCGGAAGAGATAGAGGGACACGAGATGCACACGGAGTACATCTGCGTTCACAGACAGACGCTTGAAAAACTCATTCGCCACAATGCGGAAGCTATTGCCGTTGGCACGACCAGTGTGCGCACACTTGAGAGCCTTTACTATATGGGCGTGAAACTTGAACGCAGTCTCGACCTCTCAGAAGAGGAATTGCACGTGTGCCAATGGGAGCCTTATGAAGGGGAGACGGCTGAGAAAGCAAAGACTGTAACTCCGATGAAGGCTATAGAAAACATCCTTGCCTACCTTGACCGACACGGGCTTAATGCTCTCCATTCAAGCACGCAGATTATCATTGCTCCAGGCTACGACTACAAAATCGTGAAGATGCTTGTCACGAATTTCCATCAGCCGCAATCGACGCTCCTCTTACTCGTGAGCGCTTTCCTGCATGGAGGCGACTGGCATCAGATTTATGACTATGCTCTCAGCCATGACTTCCGGTTCCTGAGCTATGGTGACAGTTCGTTGCTGATACCGTAAAGTATTTAACCATATTAAGAAGAAAGAAAATGAAAATAGGAGATAAAGTACAGTTCCTTAGTGAGTCCGGTGGAGGAAAAATTGCCGGATTTAAAGGTAATAATATAGCCCTTGTAGAGGATGAAGACGGATTCCAAATTCCAACTCCAATATCCGACTTGGTTGTCATGGGCAGTGATGACGAATATTCGTCGTCGAAAGTCGTGGCAAAGAAGGGTGGGGCTGAGCAGCCTGTGGAATCTGCCGACCCGGAGACATTTAATATGTCGGTGAAGGCAAAGATGAACGCTTTTACGGAAGACGCTGCTGAGGAAGAGGACGAGTATGACGCTGCCGACCGCGAGATAACCTATAAGGCAAAAGTGGAGGAACGCAAGGGTGGCAATGTGCTCAACCTCTATTATGTGTTTGTTCCTGAAGACATAAAGAACTTCTCCAAGACAGCATTTGCCTGCTATCTCGTCAACGACAGCAACTATTATGTTCATTATTTATATATGAGTGTTGACGGCACGTCGTTCAGTTTGCGTGGCGAAGGAGAACTTGAGCCGAATACGAAGGTTTATATAGAGTCGTTCTCTCTTGAGCAACTCAACGAGATTGACCGCGTGCGCTTCCAACTCCTTTCTTTCAAGCGTGACAAGGACTTCGTGGCAAAGCCCGTGTGTGACGTGCAGTTCCGCGTGGACAAGGTGAAGTTTTACAAGTTGCACGCTTTCCAGACTAACGACTTCTTTGACACTCCTGCTTTGGTTTATCCAATCGTGAAGGATGACGACGTGGCACAGCTCAAGCCCGTAGAATCGGACAAACTTATATATGTTGAGGAAGAAGAAAAAAAGAGCCCAAAGAAGGGTAGCTTGAATAGTGATGTAAGCTACAAGAAGTTAAAGGGACTGGAGACACTCAATACGAATGGCCGAACATTCTCGAAGAAGGCTAACGACGACCTCCTCGTTGTTGACCTCCATGCCGATGAACTACTTGATACAACGGCAGGTATGGGTACGGCGGACATCTTGAACTATCAACTTGATTTCTTCCGCCGCACTCTTGAAGAGAACAAACACAACAAGGGACGTCGTATTATCTTCATTCATGGCAAGGGAGAGGGTGTGCTCCGTCACGCCATTATCAATGAACTTCGCTACCGTTACAAGAACTATCCTTACCAAGATGCCTCTTTCCAGGAGTATGGCTATGGGGCTACACAGGTGACAATAAGATAAAAGAATTATGGAACACGGCTATATCACAGTCGCATCGGCAATTCCTTCAGTGAAGGTTGCCGACCCCGACTTTAACATAAAGCATATGGAGAGCCTGATCGCTCAGGCTGAAGGCAAGGGCGTAGAGATAATTGTCTTCCCCGAACTGTCGGTCACGGGCTACACTTGCCAGGATCTATTCGCGCAGCAGACGCTTCTTGACGTTGCGGAGATGAAGGTAATGCAGTTGCTCGACTTCTCGCGCAAGCTCGACATTATTGCCGTTATTGGCGCTCCCGTGTGTGTGGGGTCGGCATTGTATAACTGTGCCATTGTTTGTCAACATGGAAGTATACTTGGCATTGTTCCAAAGCGCTTCTTGCCTAATTATGCGGAATTTTACGAGAAGCGGTGGTTCGCTTCCTCGGATGACATTACCGTACCGACAGTAGTGCGTTATGCAGGCAATACGGTAAATGTCTATCCTGACCAGGTGTTGTTCCGCACATGCGACGGAGTGAAATTTGGCATAGAACTTTGTGAGGACGTGTGGGCACCCGTTCCGCCGTCTAACGACCTTGTACTTGCCGGAGCCGATATAATTCTTAACCTCTCGGCGTCAGACGACCTTATTGGTAAGAACGCTTATCTTAAAAGTCTGCTTGCACAGCAGAGCGCGCGTCTCATCTGCGGATATGTGTACAGTTCGTGTGGCTTTGGAGAAAGTACGCAGGACGTTGTGTATGGCGGAAATTCTTATATTTACGAGAATGGCTCTCTCATAGCGGAGTCGGAACGATTCTCTCTTGAGGAGCAGCTCGTCATTAGCCAGATAGACGTGGAGAAATTGCGCTCAGAACGACGCAAGAACACTTCCTTTGTGTATGCACAGCGTGGACATACGGCACGTTTACAGATTATGGAGAGCATAGAAAGACATCCTTTCTCATTGCTTCGTAGTGTCAATCCACATCCTTTTATCCCTACGTCAACAGACATGTTCGCTTCATGCGACGAGATATTCTCAATACAAGTGTGTGGCTTGGCAAAGCGCCTTGTACATACTCATTGCAAATGTGTCGTGCTTGGCATTAGTGGAGGTCTCGACTCTACATTGGCACTTTTGGTGTGCGTGAAGACATTTGATAAACTCGGATATGATCGGCGTGGAATTGTCGGTGTGACAATGCCTGGATTTGGTACGACAGACCGCACCTACAACAATGCCGTGTCGCTCATGAAGAGTTTGGGTATCACGATGCGAGAGATTAGTATCTGCAAGAGCGTGACGCAACATTTTGAGGATATCGGTCATGACATCAACGTGCATGACGTGACTTATGAGAACGGACAGGCACGCGAGCGCACACAGATTCTTATGGACTTGAGCAACCAACTTGGTGGCTTGGTGATAGGTACGGGAGACCTTAGCGAGCTCGCCCTTGGCTGGGCTACTTATAATGGCGACCATATGTCTATGTATGGAGTCAATGCAAGTATCCCGAAAACACTCATACGCTACCTTGTCAGTCATGTTGCGGAGAACAGTGTTGATGAGAAATCACGTGTGACATTGCTTGACATCATAGACACTCCCATATCTCCCGAACTGATACCTGCTGACGAGAACGGAAATATCAAGCAGAAAACAGAAGACCTCGTGGGGCCTTATGAGCTACATGATTTCTTCCTATATTATTTCCTACGTTTCGGCTTCCATCCGTCAAAGTTGTTCATGCTTGCTCGTGCGGCATTTGGCAGAGAGCAGTATGGGGATGACGTTATCAAGCATTGGTTGCGCACGTTCTTGCGCCGCTTCTTCCAGCAACAGTTTAAACGCTCTTGCTTGCCGGACGGACCAAAAGTTGGCAGTGTAACGCTGTCGCCACGCGGCGACTGGCGAATGTCTACGGATGCCATGTCTACAGCATGGTTGGAGGAATGTGACACATTGTAAGGTTAAGAAATGGAAAAGGAAAGTAGTGGAGAAAAGGCGAATGTCAAGGATGTAGCCACAAAAAAGGCACCAGTATATCTTAGCAAAATATCACGCGAAACGTTCGATAAACTTAAGGAACAGATACTGCGCGTTCTTGTCGTTGAGAAGAAATATCGCGAACGTGGTTTCTCTGCCAAGGAACTCGCCCAATTGCTACATACCAACACTCGCTACATATCTATAGTGCTCAGCGTGCGCTATCATGCTAACTATGCTCAGTTTGTCAATCGTCTGCGCATAGAGGAGGCTATGGCTATGCTTCAGGATAGCCGCTACGCCGACTTGAGCATAGAGGAGTTGTCTGATGTCGTAGGCTTTGCCAACCGGCAGTCGTTCTATCGTGCCTTCTGCCAGATAGTTGGCAAAACGCCAAGAGAATATCAGGAGGCTATGTCAAGTGATGTGTAGGAAATCTAAAAAACAAAACAATGCAAAAAATTAATTATACAGACGAACGCTTTGCTGATGTTCAGCTCTTGCGTTATCGTCTTGACGGCTTCGAGAATCTTACTCTTCGCCAGAAGCTCTATATATACTATCTTGCCAAGGCCACACTTTCGGGGCGTGACATAACGACTGATCAGTTCTGTCGTTACAACCTGCACATACGTCGAACGCTTGAGGCAGTATATTTAGACTTCAAAGGCAATCGTATGACAGACGAGTTCAAGGCTCTCGAGGTATATTTGAAGCGAGTATGGTTCTCCAATGGCATTCATCACCATTATGGTTGCGAGAAATTCGTCCCTGGGTTTACGGAAGAATATTTCCGTTCTGTCGTAAAGGAGGTAGCCTTAAATGCTAACGGAAAGTCTGATTCCGTGTTGCCTCTGAAGAAAGGTGAGACAATTGACAATTTGCTTGATGAGCTGTGCCCAGTGATATTCCATGCTGATATATTGAAGAAACGTGTCAATCAGAAAACAGGTGACGACCTTGTCTTGACATCCGCTTGCAACTATTATGATGGAGTGACGCAGCAGGAGGCTGAGGCTTTCTATGATGCGAAGCGTGCTGCTGCGCCCGACAAGGAAAGCCCCGTTTCTTACGGACTCAACTCTACATTGCGTAAGGATTCTTCAACGGGTGAGATTAGCGAGGACGTTTGGTGTGAGGACGGTCTTTATGGAAAAGCTATCAAGCATGTTGTCTATTGGCTTTCAAAAGCTGCCGAATCGGCAGAAAATGAGCTTCAGGCGAAGATAATAAATATTCTAATTGATTATTATCGCACTGGCGACTTGCGCCGCTTTGACGAGTATTCTATAGAATGGCTTAAGGAGCATGAAGGACGCATTGATTTTATAAATGGATTTATAGAGGTATATGGAGATCCATTGGGCTTGAAGGGTTCCTGGGAGGGAATTGTCACTTATAAAGATGTTGAAGCAACAAAACGTACCCAAACGTTATCAAAGAATGCACAATGGTTTGAGGATAACTCTCCCGTCGATCCGCGCTTCCGCAAGGAAAAGGTGGTCGGTGTGACTGCTAACGTGGTATGTGCCGCAATGCTCGGTGGTGACGAATATCCGTCTACAGCAATTGGAATCAACTTACCGAATGCAGACTGGATTAGAGCACGCCACGGCTCAAAGAGCATCACTATAGGAAATCTGACTCATGCCTATAATCAGGCTGCAAAGGGAAACGGGTTTATGGATGAGTTCGTGATTGACGCGGCGACGCGCGAAATCATTGATAAGTATGGTGACGTCTGCGACGACCTCCACACTGACTTGCATGAGTGTCTCGGACATGGCTCCGGTAGGCTCCTTGCTGGTGTTTCCGGGGATGCTCTTGGCTCTTACGGTTCTACGATAGAGGAGGCGAGAGCCGATCTCTTTGGCTTATATTACATAGCCGACAAGAAGCTTGTTGAACTTGGACTGACTCCATGCGAAGATGCTTATAAGGCTCAGTACTATACGTATATGATGAACGGACTCTTAACGCAGCTCACACGTATCCAACCGGGAAATGAGATAGAGGAGGCGCATATGCGCAACCGTGCCCTTATTGCACGCTGGACGCTCAGCAATTATCCGCAGGCCGTGCGTCTTGTCAGTCGTGACGGCAAAACATTCGTCGAAATCCTTGACTATCGTTTGTTGCGTACTGCCTTCGCTCGTCTGTTGGCGGAAATTCAGCGTATAAAAAGTGAAGGTGACTTTAATGCCGCCAAGGAAATCGTGGAGAAATATGGAATACACGTAGATGCGGAACTTCATGAGGAACTCTTGGCTCGCTATAATAAGCTCGGTTTGGCTCCTTACAAAGGCTTTATCAATCCACGTATGACCTTATTGAATTCATCCGATGGCGCTCCGTCGGATGTTGAACTTGACTATACGGAGAGCTACGAGCATCAAATGCTCCGCTATTCAAGCGAATACAGCTTCCTTTAGATTACGCCAATTGAGACAGCTTCGCAGCATTGAATAATGAATAGTTGCTCGGCAGCATTGAAAAAAACAAGAAAAATTATAAAATGACTACACAAGTAGCAGAACTCGTTAAACAAATAAAGCGTTCTTTCCGCCTTTACATGAATGGTGTGACAGCGGCATCTATGCGCAATAAGGGACTTGATTATAAGATTAATTGGGGCATTTCGCAGATAAATCTTCGAAGTATCGCTGCTCCATACGTGGGCGATGACCAATTGGCAGAGGCTCTTTGGCATGATGCTTCTGTGCGTGAATGTAGAATACTCGCTACAATCATTATGCCTGAAGAAAGTATGACACTTGAGCATTGCTTAGAGTGGTCAAAGGATATCGCAAATGTCGAAATAGCAGAAGTGTTGGCTTTCAATCTCTTCCAGCATGTCCCGTGCGTTTCTCAGCTTTCTGCAAATCTTCTCGAAGAAGGCAATATATTAGAGCGACTCACGGCATACAACACGTTGTGTCGCCTTGTACGTCGTGATGTTAGAATAGAATCTTCGACTTATGATGTGCTTTTCAAACGAGCATCGATTGACATGGAGACTACGCGTCAGAATACAACTGACGCACTGCAGCGTCAGTTGCTCCATGCTATTATCAGTCTGCTTGATAGTATAGACGCGAAAGGTGGAGCTGAAGCAGCCAGGGCGGAGACTCTGCTCGGACAACTATAAAATTACTTTATTTTTGTTACTTCCGCTTGGCTACTTTAGCAAAATAGTGTAACTTTGCAATGAAATGGAACAGGAGAGGAAAACAATGGCGCACAATGTGCTTGCCCAATATATAGAGGAGAACAACTGTCGGCGAACGGCAGAGCGCTTTGCTATCCTTGATACTGTGTATGACTTTGACGCTCCTTTTTGTATTGACGACCTCACAGCGAAAATGGCGGAGGCAAATTTCCATGTTAGCCGTGCCACTATCTATAACGCAATGACGCTTTTTTCAAAACTTAGTCTTGTTGTGAGCTCGCGTCGTGGGGGAACAACTTTCTATGAAGGATGCGTTGGTTTGCAAGGCAGAT
>ERZ808240.451-NODE-451-length-54218-cov-14.559570_pt1 | contig 54218 bp, 54 predicted proteins | sample MGYA00521084_ERZ808240 | MGnify/ENA primary metagenome ERZ808240 (study PRJEB31516, sample SAMN03275571) | gut metagenome | biome: mammalia-associated habitat; material: feces | host: Papio cynocephalus | place: Kenya | collected 2012-08-06 ...
TCGTGACGTCCTTTTTTCTTTTCCTAATGTGTAACTCATCATTGACTAACCTACAAGGGCAAAATAAACTTGCCTTGCTCCTGCATTTTATCATATCAGCTTTGTCAACTCGCTCATCAGCTCGTCACGCCCCTGACCTTTTTCAGCAGAAAAAGGAATTATGTGCACATCATCAGGCAGCGCAAGCGTTGCTCGTATAAGCGCCAGATTCGGCTCGATCTCACTCTTTTTCAGCTTATCAAGCTTGTTTGCAACAACGACGAGAGGGCAGTCCGAGGCTTTGAACCACTCTGCCATCGTGACGTCATCCGCCGTCGGCTTGTGGCGTGAATCCACGATCATTACGCCAAGGCGAAAAAGACCGGAAGCAAAAAAATCCTCCATCAGCCGCCCCCAGCGCTCGCGCTCACTGCGCGAAACCTTCGCGTAACCATATCCCGGCAGATCCACAAGATAGAGCTTGCCGTCGATAAGGAAATAGTTTACATGGACGGTTTTTCCCGGTTCAGAGCCTACACGTGCAAAGTTCCTGCGGTTAAGCAGGCGGTTTATCACCGAAGATTTGCCCACATTGGATTTTCCTGCAAAGGCGACGCACGGCACGGAGCTTTGAATAAACTGCTCCCTTGACGCGGCGGACTTGACAAATTCGGTCTTATTCACGTTCAATACTGCCATGGACATCTCCCTTCGTATGAAAAAGCATCACTGACGCACTTTAGGCGCGTCTGCCGTTTTGCAGAGCATACCGGCGGCAGTCATATGCGTGTCTCCCTTTTCAGGAACGAGCGCGGCATTGAGTGCCTCGTCGGCATAGCTGACCGGGATGAAGTTTATCTGTGCGCGGACCTTCTGGTCGATTTCCTCCAGATCTGGCACATTCTCCGCAGGAATGATAACGGTCTTTATGCCGGCTCGCAGCGCCGCCATCGTTTTTTCGCGCAGCCCGCCTATCGGCAGCACACGTCCGCGCAGGGTTATTTCCCCGGTCATTGCAACGTCATGGCGCACCGGACGCCCCGTCAGTGCGGAAACAAGCGCAACGCAGGTCGTCACGCCGGCGGACGGACCGTCTTTAGGCACCGCTCCTTCCGGATAATGAACGTGTATATCCTTGTTTTTATAGAATTCCGGGTCAATACCAAGCTTTTCCGCACGGCTGCGTATAAAGCTGACCGCCGCCTTTGCCGATTCCTTCATCACATCGCCAAGATTGCCCGTCAGCTCCAGCCTGCCGCTTCCGTCAGTCACAAGCGCCTCTACATCAAGCGTCTCTCCGCCGACGGAGGTATACGCCAGACCATGCACCAGTCCGACCTCATCATAGAAGCGGAACGGCTCCGGTCTGAACTTCACAGGACCGAGAACGCTCTCGAGCTTACCGGGTTTCAGTGTAAGACTTTTATATTTGCCTTCGGCAATGCCTCCCGCCGCCTTACGGCATACGGCGGCAAGCTCACGTTCAAGAAGCCTCACGCCGGACTCGCGAGTATATCCGGAGATGATCTCACGCAGCGCCGCATCGTCGATTTTAAGCTGCGGCGTCTTCAAGCCGTGCTTCCTGCGCTGCTTGGGCAGCAGATGGCGCTTGGCAATTTCGACTTTCTCCTCGTCGGTGTAGCTTGGAAGCTCTATGACCTCCATTCGGTCAAGCAGCGCACGTGGGATGGTATCTGTTGTATTTGCCGTTGTAATGAAGAACACGCCCGACAAATCTATAGGTATCTCAAGGAAATTGTCGCGGAATGTGCCGTTCTGCTCACCGTCAAGAGCCTCGAGAAGAGCCGCTCCGGGGTCGCCGCGGTAATCCGCGCCAAGCTTGTCGATCTCATCGAGCACCATAAGAGGGTTCATGCTGCCGCTTTGAATAATGCCGCTGACAATGCGCCCCGGCATTGAGCCAATATAGGTTTTGCGATGTCCGCGTATCTCGGCCTCATCATGCACGCCGCCCAGCGACACGCGGCAGAGCTTACGGTTTGTTGCGTGCGCGATACTCATGGCCATGCTGGTCTTGCCTGTTCCCGGGGGACCGACAAGGCACAAAAGCCCGCCTTTTATGTCCGGCGAAAGCTGCTTCACCGCAAGATATTCAAGCACACGCTCCTTGACCTTCTCCAGGCCGTAATGCTCATCATCAAGGAGCTTCCGCGCTTTTTCTATGTCCACAGTCTCCTTTGTCGTTTTTCCCCACGGGATCTCAAGACACACATCCAGATAACCGCGCAGGACTGCCGCCTCGGACGAGCCGAACGGCTGCTTTGCGAGACGTCCAAGCTCTTTAAGGAGCTTTTCCCGGATTTCGTCAGACACCGGCAGTGCGTTTATTTTCTTGCGGTAGTCGTCGATATCATCCAGCTGTCCGTCCTCGCCCAGCTCCGCCTGAATTACCTTCAACTCCTCGCGCAGGTAATACTCACGCTGGTTCTGGTTTATCGCCTCCTGAGCCGCATCGTTTATCTCTTTTTCAATGTTGATAATATTCAGCTCGTTGTTGAGCAGCTTGCCCAGCAGCGCAAGACGGCGGCAGGGATAAAGCTCCTCCAGGAGCGCCTGCTTATCCTCGACACTCAGACGCACATTGTGCGCAATATAGTCGGAAACATAGCCGGGAGTTGGGTTTGCGAGAAGATTGAGTATCTGCTCGCTTATCATGTCCGGGTTTGCCTGTATGTACTCTTCAAACAGGGAAAGGCTGTTTCTCAGCAGAGCCTCTTTCCGTGCGGCGCTCACGCGGTCAGTCTTGTCGTGCAGCTCGCGCACCTCGGCGGTATACCACTTGCCTGCGGTGTCAATGTCGATCGCCTCCGCGCGGCATATTCCCTCTACCAGCACCCGCGTAACACCGCCGCGCGGCTGCCGAAGCTGCTGGCGCACGCGGCATATAGTGCCGATGTGATATATTTCGCTCTCATCCGGCGCGTCGGCAATGGGATCTTTCTGCGCAGCAAGGAAAATGAGCTGATCCGTCCTCACCGCCTCGTCGAGCGCCGCAACAGACGCGCTGCGCTCCACATCGAATGTGAGAAGCATTCCCGGGAAAACGCTCAGCCCGCGCAGAGCGAGCAGAGGCATATTTTTTACATCATATAATAATTCGCTGTTCATGTCTTTTTCTCCTTTCAGGAGGATAGGGTATATTGCGTCAGGATTTACTGCCTGACGTGTCGTTGATATGCTCAACGCGAGGCATTTCGGTGCCGTTGACGCTTGCCGCCGTGATGACCACGCGCTTGACCGTCGGGTCTGACGGGACGGTATACATGATGTCCGTCATTACGCCCTCCATGACGCTGCGCAGTCCGCGCGCGCCTATCTTCATCGCTATCGCCTTGTCCGCAATGGCTTCAAGTGCCGCAGGCTCAAAGTCAAGTTTGACTTTGTCATAGTCAAAGAGCGCCTTGTACTGCTTTGTCATGGCGTTCTTCGGTTCAGTAAGGATGCGCACAAGATCATCGCGCGTGAGTGAAGAAAGCGAAGCGATGACGGGAAGACGCCCGATAAGCTCCGGAATAATGCCAAACTTCAAAAGATCGTGCTGCTGCACCTGGGCAAGGATCTCGCCCACATCGCGCTCTGTGCTGCTTACAATGTCCGCACCGAAGCCCATAGTCTTTTTATTCGTGCGTTTTTCGATAATCTTATCCAGCCCGTCAAACGCGCCGCCACAGATGAAGAGAATATTTGTCGTGTCGACCTGAATAAACTCCTGATGCGGATGCTTGCGCCCGCCCTGCGGGGGAACATTTGCAACAGTGCCCTCCAGAAGTTTGAGCAGCGCCTGCTGCACGCCCTCGCCGGAAACATCCCGCGTGATGGAAGTGTTCTCGCTTTTGCGGGCGATCTTATCAATCTCGTCGATATAAATTATTCCGCGCTCTGCGCGCTCCACGTCAAAATCCGCCGCCTGCAGGAGCTTGAGGATGACATTCTCCACATCTTCGCCGACATAGCCCGCTTCCGTGAGCGTGGTGGCATCTGCAATGGCAAAAGGCACGTCGAGCATTTTTGCAAGCGTCTGGGCGAAGAGCGTTTTGCCGCTGCCTGTCGGTCCTATGAGCAGGATGTTGCTCTTTTGCAGCTCCACGTCCGATTTTCCGGCGTGAAGGATACGCTTATAGTGATTGTATACGGCGACGGACAACGCGATCTTCGCCCGTTCCTGTCCTATAACATACTCATCGAGACGTGCCTTGATCTGCATAGGCTTGGGAAGGCGTTCGAAGACGAGCGGCTGAACGGCGCCGCCGTTTATACACTGCGGTGCGGATACGCCATCATCGATTATACTTGCGCACATACGCACGCACTCATCACATATATAGCTGCCGTTTCCGGCAATAAGGCGGTTGACCGCCGACTGCGGCTTGCCGCAGAATGAACATCTGAGACTTCTTCTTTCATCAAACTTGCCCATACTGGTTTTCCCCTCTTCCATTAAAACTATGGGGGAACGACTGTTCCCCCATAGAAAATCCTATTCTACGATTCAGCGCTTGTAAATAACCTTGTCGATGATACCGTAGCTCTGTGCTTCCTCTGCGGTCATAAAGTGGTCACGCTCGCAGTCTGCCTCGATTGTCTCAATGCTCTTGCCGGTGTTATCGGCAAGGATGGTGTTGAGGCGTTTTTTTATCTTGAGTATCTGCTCTGCCTGTATCTGAATATCTGTGCACTGCCCCTGACTGCCGCCGGAGGGCTGGTGAATCATGATCTCAGCATTCGGCAGGGCGATACGCTTGCCCTTTGCGCCGCAGGACAGCAGAAACGCGCCCATTGACGCCGCCATGCCGATGCATATGGTGGACACATCGGGCTTGATGTACTGCATGGTGTCATATATCGCAAGACCGGCAGTCACGACGCCGCCCGGGCTGTTGATATAAAACTGTATGTCCTTGTCGGGATCCTGTGCTTCAAGATACAGAAGCTGCGCCACGATAAGGCTTGCGGTTGTATTGTTGACCTCTTCTGAGAGCATGATGATCCTGTCATTGAGAAGACGGGAAAAAATATCATACGAACGCTCGCCGCGGCTTGTCTGTTCAACTACATAAGGTACTAAACTCATTCTATTAAACTCTCCTTAAAAATATCAGCGTCCAAGAGAGCATATCCTATATCCCTGATAATTATTCAGCCTTGGTCTCGGTCTTGGCGGCTGCTTTTTTTCTGGTGGTCTTGGGTTTCTCCTCAGACTTTGCTTCAGCGGAGTCTGAGGCATCGTCGCTCTTCCTGGTCTTGGTGGTCTTTCTGGTCTTGGGCTTTTCCTCTGTCTCCGCCTCGGCTGCATTCTCATCGGCGGCTTCCTCGGTCTTGGCGGCTTTCTTGGCTCTTGTCTTCTTTGCGGGCTTTGCCGCAACGGCAACGGCGCTGTCGAACATTATGGCAGAAGCCTTGTCCTTTCTGCACTCTTCCTTAATAAAGTCAATGCCGAAGTACTTTTTGAGATCCTCCGGGGATGCCTTGACGTCCTCGCCGACCTTCTTAAGGTATTCCTCAACATCCCCATCGCTGATCTCGATATTCTCCGCCTTGACGATAGCGTCGATGAGCAGATCGTTTTTGACCTGGAACTCCGCTGCGGGGCGGAGACTGTTGTTGAGCGTCGCATCATCCAGCCCCATCATCTCCTTGAGCCTGTCAATGGGAACGCTGCGATCGGTCATGCCATAGTTGGCGGCATAGCCGCGAATCATTTCCTCAAGCTTGTCGTCGATCATTACCTCGGGAATGTCGGCAACAAGGTTATCGCACGCCTGACGGAGTATATCGGTGCGGAATTTGTTCTCCGCCTGCTCGTTCGCAGTCTTTTCGAGCTTTGCACGGATATCCGCCCTGTACTCGTCAAGAGTATCAAACTCGGAAACGTCCTTTGCAAACTCATCGTCAAGCTCAGGAAGCTCAGGCACGGTGAGGCTGTTGAGCCTGACCTTGAAAACGACCGCTTTGCCGGCAAGATTCTCAACATAGTTTTCGGGGAAGGTGATGTCAATATCCTTCTCCTCGCCGATGTTCATGCCGACGATCTGCTCTTCAAAGCCGGGAACAAAGGAGTTTGAACCAAGCTCCAGGTCGTACCCCTCGGCCTTGCCGCCGTCGAAACGTTCACCGTTAAGGTAACCGTCGAAGTCGATATTTGCAGTGTCGCCCATTGCCGCAGCGCGATCCTCGACCGTCAGCATACGTGCGTTGCGCTTGCGGACAGCGTTGATCTCCTCATCGACCTTTGCTTCGTCAACGGAAACAGCATCCTTCTCTGCCTCAAGTCCCTTGTACTGACCGAGAGTCACTTCGGGGTAGAGGGTAACAACGAAAGTATACTCCACGGTGTGATTGTCCGTGACCTTGACATCGGAAACGGAGGGCGCGCCGACGATCCTCAGCTCGGAGGCGGTCAGACCGGCTTCAAAAGCCTCAGGTGCAAGCTCGTCAATAGCATCCTGATAGAACACGTCACTGCCGTACATACCTTCGACAACAGCGCGGGGGGCTTTACCCTTGCGGAATCCCGGAATATATATATCGCTCTTGGCTTTCAGGTAAGCCTTATTTACAGCGGCTTCAAATTCGGCCTTGTCGGACTCCACCTGAAATGATGCGGAATTATTTTCTTTCTTCTCTACGTTCTTGAGATTCATGGTTGATTTCCTCCTCTATATGTGCATAACCTGTAGTATACTATCAGATTTCTTCTTTAAAATCAATGACAATTTTAATACTTTTTCAAGTTTTTCAAGTTATTCATAAATTGCTCAATCAACGATCTTTATGGGTGCAAAATTCACAAAATCAGCCGATACCAGCCTATACTGCGTGCCATCATGCCAGCCGTTGAACGCATAGCGGCAGCCCCTGCCATGAATATGCCCATAACAGCACAGGCGCACACCATGCTCCTTGAAAAGCGCCAGTATTTCCGGGCAGCGATAATTCATATATATTGGCGGATAATGCAGAAAGACGAGCTTTTTCCGCTCCCCTGCCGCCTTGAGCGAGGTCTCCAGGCGCATTATCTCGCGCCGCATGACTTTTTTATCATGCTCACCGCCGCGCTCCTCTTCATAAAACCAGCCGCGCGTGCCGCACAGAGCATACTCGCCGTATTCAAAGCAATTGTTGTTGAGAATCTCTATCGTATCTATTCCGTTTTCCGCAAAAAAGCGCTTTGCACGCGCCGCTGTGCTCCACCAATAGTCGTGATTGCCCTTGAGGATTATCTTCTTTCCGGGAAGCTCGTGGATGAAGAGAAAATCCTCCCTCGCGTCCTCTATCCCCATTGCCCAGCTAAGATCGCCGCATAAAACTGTGACATCATCAGGTTTAAGCAAGCAAAATGCAGCCTTCAGCTTTTCCGCGTGGTTCACCCAATTGTCGCCGAAGATGTCCATCGGCTTATCCCTGCCGAGCGCAAGATGAAGATCGCCTATTGCATATAGTGCCATACATTCCTCGTATTTACAGAATAAATTTAAGTGCCGCTGCAAAAAATAGACTGGCAAAGACCAAAACCCACTTTCAGGAGGCAGCAAAAATGAGCGATAAAAGACGCGACACAAATCCCGGCGTTGGCTGCGATGTCACCAACTGCAAGTACAACACCATCGACTGCCGCTGCAACGCATCCAGAATAAGCGTGCAGAACGAGAAAGCCTGCACCAAGGGCGAGACCTACTGCTCGACCTTCTGCCCGAGAGGCACGGCAAGCGATTGAAGTGCGGATGACGCGCTCGGCAGCATGAAACTGTAAGCGTGTCAGCGGCGGGGGCAGTCGCCCTCGCCTTTACATAAAGGCGTCCTCTATATGGTTCACCTTCACTCTGCCGCGCTCACCGTCAGGCGCGTAAACCTCTATAACATCAAAACGCGGCTGCTTGACGTTCTCGTGCGCGCAGAGCCAGAGCTGCGCCGTTTTTATAATACGGCGCTGCTTTGCCGCAGTCACGAATTCCCTCGCTTCGCCGTGGTCGGCGTTTTTGCGGAGCTTGACCTCAGCAAAAACAATATAATTCTTATCCTCTGCGATCACATCTATTTCTCCCGCACGGCAGAAAAAGTTCATTTTTATTATATTATATCCTTTTTTGCGCAGATATTCGGCGGCCTGCTGTTCTCCGAAGCGTCCGAGTGAGCGTTTATCCATCAGTGCATCTTCCTCAAAAAGCTCATACGATGTATGGGCGACGGACCATATTCACGCAGCGCCGCGTAGTGCCGCTTTGTGCCGTAGCCCTTATGCTGGTCAAAGCCATACTGTGGGTATTGCTCCGCAATTTTCATCATATACCTGTCGCGCGTCACCTTGGCAAGAACGGACGCCGCCGCAATGTCCGCACAGCGTGCGTCGCCCTTTACGATGCATCGGCTGGGCATTTCAATGTCCGAATTGCGGTTGCCGTCAATAAGGGCAAGCTCCGGCTTTATGAAAAGCTGCGCAATGGCGCGGTTCATTGCCAGAAATGTCGCGTGAAGTATGTTGAGGCGCTCTATCTCATCCACCTCGGCAAAAGCGATGCCATAAGACACTGCGCAGGAGATAATCATGTCATAAAGTGCGCCGCGCCGTTTCTCGCTGAGCTTCTTGGAATCGTTCAGCCCCGGTATTTCGAGCCCACGTGGCAGTATGACGGCGGCGGCGCACACCGGACCCGCCAGCGGACCGCGACCCGCCTCATCAACGCCGCACAAAATATTCACGCCGGAGGCATATATCTCGTTTTCAAGCGTCCAAAGTTCACTCATCAGGTGTTTCCAGCGTCAGACGACCCAGCTTTCCGTCATGGTACTCGTTCAAAAGAGTATTTGCCATACGTTCAATGTCATATTCCCCGCGCGAAATGAGAAAGCCGCGCTTCTTAGCCGCCGCTTCCAGCAGCTCGTAACCATTAAGCTCCTCATCCGGCTCTATTTTATATCGCTCGCGCAGTGCATCCGGGTATATGCGGCGCAGCCGGAGCATAAAGTTTGCGCCGAGCGTCTCCTTATCCACAACATCCGCTTTTATGGCGTTTGTCACAGCAAGGAGTTCTCCTACCTCCTGCGAGTCGAATTTTGGCCAGAGTATGCCCGGAGTATCAAGCAGGTCAAGAGACTTATCTATATTTATCCACTGCCTGCCGCGTGTAACGCCGGGCTTGTCCCCGGCAAGCGCTGCCTTGCGCCCGGCGACCTTGTTGATGAATGTTGATTTTCCTACATTTGGTATGCCAAGTATCATAACGCGCAGTGTCCGTCCTGTCTGCCCCTTTGCCTCAAATTCGCGAAGCTTTGCGTCAAGAAGCCTGCGCACGGCAGGCACAAAGCCGCTCACGCCCCTGCCGCTTTTCGCGTCCGTCTCCAGCACGGCAACGCCCTGCCGCTCAAAGTATTCCCGCCAACGCTTTGTGAGCGCCGGGTCTGCAAGGTCAATGCGGTTGAGCACAATGAGCCGCGGCTTGCCCGCGGCAAGGCGGTCAATATCCGGGTTTCGGCTGGCGCGCGGGATGCGGGCATCAATGACCTCGCACACGGCATCAACGAGTTTTATATTATCCTCTATCATGCGCTGTGCCCTGGTCATGTGACCGGGAAACCACTGGATATTCATTTTTTCAAAACCGTTTTGCTCCATCATTTCACCATTCCGAATGAGGACAGCGGGAATATAACGCAGTAGACCTTGCCGATTATAAGACGGTTATCCACCATGCCTATCTCGCTCTTGCGGCTGTCAGTGGACATATTGCGGTTATCGCCCATAACGAATACGCACCCTTCCGGCACAGTCTGCGGACCGATAAAATCAAGCTTTGTGGTAGTCAGCTCATTTATATAGTCCTCCTCTATCACCACGCCGTCAACATATACCTGACCGCGGTCAAAATCAATATTTATCTCCTGTCCCTCGGTGGCTATCACGCGCTTTACAAGCGCCTTGTCCGGGTCATACTGATCCTTTTTGAAAACGACGATATCACCCGCTTTAGGCGTATAAAGAATGTCAGAGACAAGCATTTTGTCCTGATTGTTGAGCGTGGGGTACATGGATGTTCCCTTCACGTCAATTACCCTTATAAAAAAGATGAAGATGACAACACACACAACAAGCGCGCTTGCAAGGCACTGTATCCAGTCGTATACGTTCTTGCGCGCGGCGCGCTCCTGCTCCTCCATCTCCTCAACGGTCAGTCTTTTTTTTGTCCTTGCCATATGTAATGCTCCAATCACAGTCAATTAGTTGTTTTTGTATCCCGCGCAGCGCGGCACAGTGCATCTGCACATATTCCAAGTCAAAATATTATACCACAAAAGTATGTAAAAGCAATCCTTTTTGTGCCTTGAAAGCCCCGGCGCACTGTGATAGAATGACGGTACGCGAAAAGGAGGAGCTGCCAATGCCGAAGCTTACCATAATAATTCCCGTGTATAACGTTGAAAACTATCTTGCAAAGTGCCTTGATTCAGTGATTTACCCGGAGCTCCGCGATTATGAGATCATTTTGGTGAACGACGGCTCAAAAGACGCATCCGGCGGCATCTGTGCAGCTTATGCCGCGCGCTTTCCCTCTCTTGTGCATGTTATAACCACGGAAAACGGCGGTCTCGGTCGTGCGCGCGATGTGGGCATCGACGCGGCAGCGGGCGATTACCTTCTTTTTATCGACAGCGATGATTATCTCTCTCCAGACGCCGTGCCGGAAATGATGGCGCTGCTTGACCGCGGTTTTGACATGTGCTTTTTTGATATACGCTCGGTCAGCGAAGACGGACGGCTGCTGAAATATATACACGGCTGTGCAAAAGAGGGCAGCTTCACGCTGGAAAGCTTTCCGGAACTGCTGTTTGAAATGCCGTCCGCTTGGAACAAAATATACCGGCGCGAGTTATTCACAAAAACCGGCATCCGCTACCCCGGGCGCGTATGGTATGAGGATATGTACGTCACTCCTCTGCTGTACACAAAGGCGCAAAAGATGCTCTCTGTTCACCGCCCATGGTACAACTATCTCCAGCGCGCGGGGTCTATAACAAACAGCAAAAACACTCAGCGCAATCTTGAGATCATTCCCGCAGTAAATGCCATGCTCGAGGCATACCGCGCCGCAGGTCTATTTGAAAAATATCACGCACAGCTTGAATATGCGGCTTTTTATAATCAGGTTCTCACCTCATGCACACGTGTAAATCTCGCAGACCCGAACAGCAATGTGCAGGATGAACTGTATGCCGACTTCGTCGGCAAGTTTCCGGATTACCGAGAGAACTGCTATATAAAAGAGATGGGCGCAAAATACAAGCTTATACACTTTTTTATCCGCCGCCGTCTCAGAATGTGCCTGCACATGGTCATGAGCGCAAACAATATCATAAAGGGCAAATGAAAGCAGCCCCGGATGCACGAAGCTTTGCGCGTCCGGGGCTTTGCATATATCGTTTTACATACTTCCGTTCAGCCTGAGCAGCGCAATTGAAAGCCGCTCCATGCCATGATAATTCAGCCACATGACGATGCGGCGGTTGCGCGCCTCGGCGCGGTAGCTCTCGCATGAGGATAGTCTGGGAATATTCTTGCGCACATATGCACGAAGTGCGGCAATGACCTCGCGCTTTTCCGGCGCAGTCTGCAATGCGAGACGTTTCAGCGAGTCAAGCAGAACATGATTGATGAGCAGAAACTCGAACTCATCCTGATACCCGCCTGCCTCGGCGAAAGCGCGTATATCCTCCATTACGGTGATAATGTCCAGATTCTTGCCGGCGTTGTTGTTGTTCATCGTTGAGGTCTGCCCGCAGCGATAGACATAAAGCGGCTTATCCACGAACACGGTCTTGCGGCTGAGCATAAGGAGTTTTGCGGAAAACGCAAAGTCCTCATACCACAGCCCTGTCGGAAAGCGTATAGCACCGACAGCGCTCCGGCGGAAAATCTTGTTGCTTGATGACCCGGCAGACGCAAGCGGAGCATTTTGCAGCGCTGCATGGACATACTCCCGGCGTCCATCGTCGAAGTGCTTTTCCATATCGCACACAACGACGTCCGCATCGTTCTCCTCTGCCGCGGCGAGCATCAAGGCATACATATCCGGCTCTATATAATCGTCGCTGTCTATAAAGCTCAGAAATTCGCCGCGAGCGATGTCAATGCCGCAGTTCCGTGCGCGCCCCTGACCTCCGTTTTCAACAGTGATGGCAGTGATTTTCTCCGGACAGCGCGCGGCGTACTCCGCAATTATCGCGCCGGAATTGTCCGGCGAACCATCGTTGACGAGAATAATCTCCAGATCATTTTCCGTCTGGTTGAGCACGGAATCCACGCACTCACGCAGATATTTCTCCGCATTATACACCGGGATTATGACGCTAAGCTTCATCCGCATTCCCTCCGAGCGCCGCCGGCGCGCGCACCGTGCGGTAGTATATCAGTGCAAGCACTACCGACAGATACACTGATACGTTCGGTCTTCTAAGCAGCGCACCCGAAAATTCTGCCAGACTTAGCTGGAGCACAAGGCAGATAAGCAGCGTGAAATTCAGCAGATTGAGACTGCCCCTGAAGTCTCTGCACACACATTTCATAAGCTTCCAGACAAAATACAGTATGAACGCAATATACAGCCCAAAGCCAAGGTAACCATAGTAATAAAACAGCGCCGGCCAGTCGTTCTCCGGATCGTAGGCCGGGTCGTGTATTTCTGACACCTCAAAGCCCGTAAGCTTTGTCAGCATATCAGTTTCGCTCCATATCATCCTAGCGTAGGTGCGCTTCATAAGGCGCACATCTATAAGCTTTGAGGCAGATGTCGTCATATCATACTCGCGCATGATACGCTCGACGCCAAAGCGATCGAACATTTCCGGAATAACGTGCCACATAAGCTTCGTATAATATGCTTCAAATACCTCGCGCACAATAGGGTCAGAAAGTTTTTCCTCCACGGTCATGCTCTGCACGTCGTAGCCCTTCTCGCTCAATATACGCACAAGCTCATCCTGATCCTTGAGCGCCACGGCGCTCGCCTGAAGCGCTTCTACCTTTGCACGCGGGGTATATGGGTATGCCACGGCAGAGCCGATCGACAGCGCCGCCAGCACAACAAGCAGCAGCTTTTTCATCTCCGTTTTATTTATAAAACGGTTCAGGATCATAAACGCAGCGAAGCCGAGAAACACGGCAAAAATTCCAAAATAGCACGCCTTTGTGCCGTTGGAGATAAACACCGCGCAAACAATGGTCGGAACAACAGCATTTACGATTTTATTGCCGCTCATGCAGGCATAATACATTGCAAAGCAGGCAAGAGTGACAAGAATGATGCTGTTTGCACAGCGGTTGTTGTCGATGACCCATCCGCTCACGCCAAGCCCCTGACCGTAGGTGACATTCTCCGTGCCCGTGACGATTGCAAGCACGAGCGCGAGCAGCACCAGCCCCGCGGCGATCTCCATTGCGCGGACAGCCTGATTCTTCATACGCTCATCGCGCAAGGCATACACAAAGCACACCGTCAGCACGGGCATCTGCGCCACGCGCGCCATATAAGAAATGTCGCGCACAGGATCGATATATCCAACGCGGAAGCAGTTGAGAATATGCAGCACGCAAAACGTGCCTATTATCAACATACATACAAGAAAATGCTTCTTTTTTTCAAGCCTGACGAGCATGACCAACGGCAGCGCCACCATTATTGCAAGACGGATATAGCCCGCCCAGCTGGAATGCGTGTTGTTCGTCCAATACGCAAGCACGTCCAGCACCGGCTGGGCGGCAATGAGAATGAGCAGCCAGCTGCTGCGAAGCCTGACGGCAAAACTGTTTTGCTTCTTCATCTGTCAGTCCCCCAGAATTTCATACCAGAGTCTGGCTATCTTCTCTTTTGAGAAGTCCAGAGAACGCACGCGCGCAGCGCTTCCCATTGTCCGGCGCAGCTCATCATCGCGCATGAGCTGCTCAAGTCTACATGCGAAAGCGGCATCGTCGTCATCCGGCACAACAAACCCATCCGAACCGTCCGTAATGAGAAACGGCGGTCCGACGCGCACATCAAAAGCCACAGACGGCAGATAGCAGCTCTGCGCTTCGAGCACGACATATGAAAATCCTTCGCTGGACGATGTCATTGCATACACTCCGGCAGTGCACATTTCATGCTCGACCTCGCCGCTGTTCATCGCGCCGCAAAGCTCAACATAATCATTCGCGCGAAGCTCCCTTATAAGGCGCTCAAGCGCGGTGCGCTCCTCGCCCTCGCCGACGATTCTCAGCTTCCAGCCCGGCATTCTCTCATGAACACCTGCAAAGATGCGAATGAGCTTATCAAAGCGTTTGACATAGTTGAGCCTTCCGGCGGCAAGAACTGTCTTCTCCCGTGCGGCAAAATCCGGCTCATCCGGGTAATGGTCGAGAAAGTTTGGAATATACACAGTCTTTGTGCGAGTGCCGCGCATCATCTCACCAACCTCGCGCGCAAGCCCGGGCGTGAGCAGTGTGAAATAGTCAATATTGGCATAATTATGCTTGAACGCTCTGACATATCGGCTCTCAAAGTTATGGTCATGATGCAGCTGCGCGATCTTGAGCGTGCCGGGACGTCCATACTTTGACAAGGCAAGATTGTCCTCATGCCGCGTCGTGATGACTATGCCGTTCGATATACCTTCTATCGCGCGGCGTACCTCGCGCCGCTTCCCCGCAAGTATACGCACACTGCGCGCACTTTCCCTTATAAAGCTCACCGGGTGCAGCCCCTTTGCCGCCGCGCGCCATTCGACGCGGTTGGGTATGTCGTCAAGCAGGTAGCGCACCTTGACGCGCTTATCTATCGGATAAGCCGGACTGTCGGGCATATTGTACACACTGATTATCTCGACATCATATCGTTCGGCAAATAGATTCGCCATATTGATGATCGCCCTCTCCACGCCGCCAAAGGCAAGGTGCAGCGCGATTATATGGATTGTGCTCATGTCTGCCTCCATAGCGAACCCGCTGTGTGAGCGTGTCCGCCAACAGATTTATAAATATAAAAACGATAAAAACGCAAAAAGCATCTTCTGAAACCAGAAGATGCTTTTTGCGATGCGCCGTATGGATTACAGGCGCTCCTTGACCTTTGCCTTCTTACCAACGCGGTCACGCAGGTAGTAGAGCTTCGCTCTGCGAACTTTACCCTTGCGGACGGTGGTGACAGAGACGATAGAGGGAGAATGTACGGGAAATACCTTCTCGCAGCCGACGCCGTAGGAGATACGGCGGACGGTAATGGTCTCGTTGATGCCGCCGTGCTTCTTGGCGATGATCGTGCCCTCGAATGCCTGGGTACGCTCACGGTTGCCTTCCTTGACGAGGACGAGAACACGCACGGTGTCGCCGACGTTCATCTCGGGAAGCTCGGGCTTCATATACTGCTCGCTGAGAATTTTGACCAGATCCATAATCTAATCCTTCCTTGTATATAGACGTTCATGCCGGAGGGCGAATTGCGCCTCGGCAGCGGACCGCCTTTCTCACCTGTGGTTCACCCACAAAAGCTTTGATATGATACCACATACATGGGCAAAATGCAAGCATTTTTTCTCCCCACGCAGAATATCAATCCCCGCTCTCGGTCAGATCATAGATGCTGTCAAGTATCTTCTGGTTATATTCAATTAAATCGTCCGGATGCTTTGGCTGCTTCTTTGCCCCGGTAAGCGCTGCCGCAAGATCGTTATACCCCACAAGACCCTCAGTGTAGCTTTCGAGGTTTTTTGTGCAGTACAGCGGCAGCCCGACAGCCTTCGCTTCCATGATATTCAGCGGCTGCCCTTCGTAACGCGAGGACGACACGAAAGCATCCATCTTTTCCATATAGCAGTATGGGTTGCTCTTCCTGCCGAGGAAAAACACCTTGCCGCCAAGCCTGAGCTGCGCCGTCTGCGCCTTGAGCGCCGTTTCGTCAGGTCCACCGCCGATGATATACAGCCGCAGGTCGTCCCGCGCTCTGGACGCCTCGGCAAACGCGCCTAGCATGATGTCATAGCCCTTCTGATGGCAGAGCTTTCCGAGCGCCACAAAATTCATGCACTTCGGATCCAGATGAAGATCCGGCGGCTGCTCGCACATCTTCTTGCGTATCTCCGGCACGTTTATCACGTTTTGAATGACTCTGTGCTTTGCTTTCTCTATGCCGGACATCGCCATGAACGGTTCCCACAGCGCATCCGACACTGGCACAAACTCATCGTAATACTTGAATTTCTCCTTGAAGAAATACCATAGTACGCGGTATTTCCATTCGTTTTGCAGCTTGACGCGAACATCGTTGTGTATCCACATCACGCGGTATTTCGCCGGAACCGTCAGCGCACCGACAGCACACGAGCACTGATATGAATTGAAGTCGATCGCAAGGTCGTACTCCACCCCCGGAGGGAAATCATAGCGCAGCATACGCTTTGACGTGTCAAACGGCAAGAACGAAAATATACGCGGAGTCAGCTTCAGGTAGTAGATATTCAGTTTTTCCGGAAAGTCAACCGCCCAGAATTCCTCATCCTTTGAGAGATACAGGTCTACCTGTACCCTGTCATAGTCGATGGCTCTGAGCAGATTGACAAGGGATTTTTGTATTCCCCCGACTCCCAGCTCGCTTTGAAACACAGCAATCTTTTTCATAGACGCTTTCCTTTATCTGAACACGTTCATCTGTGCATCATATGTCTCTATCCTTGTGTATTTTGCAAAATCCGGCGCAAGCTCCGGCGCTTTCTGGCGCAGCGCCTCGCTCAGAAGCTCGGGGTTGAGCGTGGGTTCCTGAGCGGAGACCGCCGCGCGCACCATCACGCATTTCTGCACCGCGTCCGGTGTAAATTCTATCCTGCTTATAGCGGGCTTTATGTCTATCTCGCCTTCACCGCGCTTTGTCTTTTTCATGATGATGATAGCGTCCGCCTCATAGAACACGCGCAGCGCATCTGCCATTGCGGCAGCGTCGCGTATATCATACTCCATTACACCTTCCACTTCAAGCCACTTTATTCCGCTCGCCTTGCGCTGCGGCTCATAAACCTCAGTCACTTCTATCCCCTCCGGCAATGCGGCGGTCAAACGCTCCGGAAGCTCGGTGAGATCAGCTTCATTACGGAGTTTGAAGTCCATAAGCTCGCATACGCTTCCCATGCCGACGGATAGCGGCAGCGCAATGGAAAGCTGCGGTCTTGGGTTGAAGCCCTCAGAGTATTTCAGATCATACCCTGCGCGGGAAAAACCGCGCTGTACGGTCTTCATCAAATCAAGATGGGAAATATATATTGCGCGCCCGGTTTTTCTGAATCTCAGTCTCAGCTTAGACATCGCATTTGCCTCCCTTCAGCAGCCGTGCCGCGCCGCAGGCGGAGCACTGCTTCCGGCAGTCCGGCGAGAGTCTGGAGGCGTAGCACATTTCGCGTTCGTGCAGGAAATGCTCGCGCCTGACGCCGGCGTCTATCATATCCCACGGCAGCACCTCGTCCGTGCTGCGCTCGCGCGATGCATAAAAGACCGGATCTATGCCGCATTTTTCGAAAGCGCGCAACCAGCGATCGAATGAAAAATAGTCCGTCCACGAGTCAAGACGCCCGCCGTCGCGCCACACGGCTTCTACCGCGTCGGCAACGCACCGGTCTCCGCGCGAGAGTACGGCTTCGATAAAGCTGGTCTCCGCATCATGCCAGTTGTAGGTAACGTTCTTGGCGGTGATGTTTGCGCGCAGTAGATTGACACGGCGAAGATATTCCTCCATGCTTATCTGTGCCTCCCACTGGAACGGGCTGTGAGGCTTTGGGATGAAACACGAGGTGGAGATAGTTATCTTCACGCCGCGGCTCTTGTTTTTGGCGTTCTCGCGCCAGCAGTGGAGCACACGGTTCGCCATCTCAGCAATGCCGAGGATATCCTCATCCGTCTCGGTCGGCAGACCGAGCATATAATATAGCTTCACGCCGTTCCATCCGCCGGCGAAGGCAATAGCACAGGTATTCAGCAGATCTTTTTCGGTGACGTTTTTGTTTATTGCGTCGCGCAGGCGCTGACTTCCGCCCTCGACCGCGAAAGTGAGGCCGCTTTTTCTGACCTTCTGCAGGCGCTGCATAATATCAATTGAAAAATTGTCCGCGCGTAATGACGGCAGTGATACACCGATGCTGCGCTCCTCGCAGTAAGCAAGCAGCCCATCGAGAAGCTGCGGCAGCTCCTTGTAGTCGCTGGTGCTGAGCGAGAGAAGCGTCACATCCTCATAACCTGTGTTTTTCAATGTTTCTATCCCCTGACGCACAACGGTTTCGTACTTCTTTGCGCGTATGGGGCGGTAGATATGCCCCGCCTGACAAAAGCGGCAGCCGCGCACGCACCCGCGGAACAGCTCAAGGCTGACCTTGTCATGCACCACCTCTGTTGAAGGGACTATCGGATTCGTCGGGTACGGCACAGCATCAAAGTCGGTTATAACACGCTTTACGACCTTTTCCGGTGCGCCTTCACGCGCCGTGATGCGCTTGACCGTCCCATCGGCGTTATAGTCCACATCGTACAGCGACGGAACGTATATGCCGCCGAGCTGCGTTGCTTTCAGGAGAAAGTCATGCTTGCTCCACCCCTCGCTCTTTGCCTGGCGCAGCAGGGTCAGAAGCTCGTTATTGACCTCCTCCCCCTCTCCAAGGATAAAGAGATCTATGAACGGCGTAATAGGCTCTGCATTCACCGTGGACGAGCCTCCCGCTATCACAAGCGGCAGAAGGTCGGGTCTCTGCGAGCTGCGCACAGGTATACCAGACATATCCAGCATATCCAGCACCGTCGTATATGCCATTTCGTAACCAATTGAAAATGCAACAACGTCAAAATCATGCACGCTGTCGCCGCTCTCAAGCGCATAAAGCGGAATGTCCGCTTTCCGCATTTCCTCGTACATATCTCCCCATGGCGCATACACGCGCTCGCACCAAACGAAGTCAAGCGAATTCATAGTGTGGTAAAGTATGCTCATGCCCAAATTGGACATACCAATTTCATATGTATCAGGAAAGCAGAACGCCATACGTATATCAACGCTGCCCTTGTCCTTTATTATCTGATTGTATTCCCCGCCGGTATAGCGCGCAGGCTTCTGCACCCTTGGCAGTATACGCTCCAGTCGTCTATCCATTCTCTTCTCCGCTGCATGCAAGTCAAATATAGTTAAAGTATTTTACATGATTTTTCTTCATTTTTCAATAGGCAGAGTGTTGAAGAAAATGCGGCATATTGCAGCATCCGATATTTTTTATTTTGTGTTGAAATATCTGCATGTGTCGTTTATAATATTAAATATTTGATTCACAGGAGAAGAGAGTCATGGAAGAAACTGCGAGAAATTTTATTGATTCCTTTATCATTGAAGACTTGTCCGAAGGACACCGCTGCTATGGAATGCAGGTGCACACGCGCTTCCCGCCTGAGCCTAACGGCTATCTGCACATCGGTCACTGCAAGGCGCTGACCATTGACTTCGGCACGGCGGAGCATTTCGGAGGCATCTGCAACCTGCGTATGGACGACACAAATCCTGCCAAGGAGGACAACGAGTTTGTCGAGGCGATACAGCAGGACATTCACTGGCTCGGCTTTGACTGGGGAGACAGATTTTTCTTTGGCTCGGACTATTTTGAGAAGACATATGAATACGCCATTGAGCTTATAAAAAAAGGTCTTGCCTACGTATGCGAGCTGACACCGGAGCAGTTCCGCGAATACCGCGGCGACACGACGCATCCGGCCGTCAGTCCATGGCGCAACCGCCCTATTGAGGAAAACCTCGACCTCTTTGAGCGCATGAAAAACGGCGAATTTGAAGAGGGGCGCTATACCCTGCGCGCAAAGATCGACCTTGCAAGCGGCAACTTTAACATGCGCGACCCAGTGCTTTACCGCATACGCTATATCGAGCATCACCGTCAGGGCACAAAGTGGTGTATTTTCCCCATGTACGACTTTGCCCATCCGATACAGGACGCTCTTGAGGGCATCACTCATTCGCTCTGCTCGCTGGAATATGAAGCGCACAGACCTCTTTACGACTGGGTCGTGTCCAACGTCTCCATTCCCGGCATCAAGCCGCGCCAGATAGAATTCGCGCGTCTTGGCATCAACTACACCGTCATGTCAAAGCGCAAGCTTAGAAAGCTTGTGGAAGAAGGCTACGTCTCCGGCTGGGACGATCCGCGCATGCCGACTCTGTGCGGTCTGCGCCGCCGCGGCTATACCTCGCGTTCCATACGCGATTTCTGCGAACGCATAGGCGTGTCCAAGGTCGACTCCACCGTTGAGTGGGCGTTTCTCGAAAGCTGTCTGCGCGATGATCTTAATGCCAACGCCAAGCGCGTTATGGCTGTGCTTGACCCCGTCAAGCTTATCATCACCAACTACCCCGAAGGAAAAAGCGAGCTTCTCACTGTTGAAAATAATCCCCTCGAGCCGGAAGACGGCACGCGCGAGGTCAGCTTTTCCCGCGAGCTGTATGTTGAGGCTGAGGATTTCATGGAAGTTCCCGCGCCGAAGTACAAGCGTCTCTACCCCGGCAATGAAGTCAGGCTCAAGGGTGCATATCTCGTTACATGCACAGGCTGCAAGAAAGATGAAAACGGCAAAGTTGTGGAGATATACTGTGAGTATGACCCCGAGAGCCGCGGCGGCGATCCCGCCGACGGGCGCAAGGTAAAGGGCGCGACCATTCACTGGGTCAACGCGCTCGACTGTGCGGACGTCGAGGTGCGCGTCTATGGCTATCTCTTTACTGATCCCGAGCCTGACGGACCGGACAAGAATTTCCTCGACTGCCTCAACCCCGAAAGCCTCACTGTGCTGAAAGGATGCAAGGTCGAATCAGGTCTCGCCTCCGCGCCCATGCCTGAACCCGGCAAGGATTCCGAGGGATACCAGTTCATGCGTCAGGGCTATTTCTGCCTTGACAATAAGGACGCAAAGCCCGGTCACCTCGTATTCAACCGCTCGGTGGCGCTCAAGGACGGCTTCAAAAAGTAAGCCTCACGAAATTCCCCTCGGCGAAAACGCCGAGGGGAATTTCATGCAAAGACTCTATTCATTTTCCTTCATTTCGCTGCCGGGCTTTATCGCCTCCATCTCATGGCGCGTATCGCGCAGGGCGATGTTTATCGCTGCGCCGCTGTATATGACAATGCAGCACGAATACAGCCACAGCATCAGCAGTATCAGCGAGGCGAGAGAGCCGTACACAAGCGGGTAACGTACAGAACGCCCGATAAATTCGGAAAACGCAAGCGTAAAGGCAACGAGCACCACTGTCGTGACGAGCGTGCCGGGGAAAGTACTGTAATCGTCGATATTTCTCTTTGCCGCCTCGTACACGCCCCAAATGAGCACAAAAAATATGCCGCCCATAACGATAAAGCGCATCCAGTTCCACGAGCCGCTGATGTCGATAAACGGCAGAAGCTCATTGACGGTTTTGATAAACTGTCTGCCTGTGAGCATGACAAGCATGGCAAAGTATATGGCCGCGAGCAGCACAAGGGAAAAAATAATGCTGAACGCGAAATACATCACGGCTTTAAACTTAACGCCGCCCTGCATTCTGCCAATGGTCGTCTGAATGGAGCGTGATGCCGCCGACGCGGATGTAACAAGCACGACGAGCCCGGCCACCATCATCGCGGGGCTGTTGTTCGCCGCAACATAGGACATGAAGTCCTCAATGAGGCTCACGGTATCGCCGGAGACAAAGCTGCGGATAAACTGCAGCACACGCATCGCTCGTTCGTAGCTGTTTCCAAGCATGGTATACAAGCAGATTATAAGCGGGAAAAATGTCATCGTGAAATAATACGACAGCGCTGCGGACGCGATCGGAAGCTGATTGTCCGAATATATCCTGACAAAATTCTTCACAAAGCCGACTATTCTATCGAGCATCCGAATCCTCACCTCCGCGAAACAATGTCGTTCATAAAAAGCTCCCCCAAAAAGACGGGGGAGCTTTTCAATTCACTGTATAACGCATTATATATTATTTTGCGTTGAATATCTTGAAAATGCTGTCGAACGGGTCTTCGCCGCTGCCGTCCGCTGGTGCGCTCGCGGGGCGCTCCTCTGTCATCGGAGGCGGCACGACAGGCGAGGCGGCAACAGGTGCGGCTGCCGCCTTTTCGGCAGCCCCGGTAAACAGCCCCTGCGGTCTCTCCTTGACGGAGATTGGGCGCACAGCGCCCGAAACCGTTGCGGCCGCACCGGATGCGGCGTCCGCAGGTGCAGTGCCGGAAGGCGCTTCCTCAAAGCCGGTGGCAATGACGGTAACGCGAATCTCATCCTGCAGCGAAGCGTCGAACGTTGCTCCGAAGATAATGTTAGCGTCGGGGTGCGCCGCCTCCTGCACAAGATTTGCCGCAGTCTCGACATCCTCAAGATCCATATCCTCAGAACCGGTGATGTTGATAAGCACACCGCGCGCGCCATTTATGGACGTCTCCATCAGCGGGCTTGCGACTGCGAGCTTTGCGGCATCCTCCGCCTTGCCCTTGCCCGCGGCGTGACCCACGCCCATGTGGGCAAAGCCGGCATCGCGCATGATGCAGGATACGTCTGCAAAGTCAAGATTGATGAAGCCGGTATTCTTGATGAGATCGGAAATGCTGGTGACAGCCTGATGCAGCACATCATCGGCGATCTCAAACGCATTAGCGAGCGTGACCTTCTGATCTGTGGCATATTTAAGACGGTCGTTTGGAATTATAAGCAGAGAATCGACCCTGCCGAGCAGCTCCTTGATGCCCATATTTGCCTGATCCATGCGGCGCTTGCCCTCGAACTTGAAAGGCTTTGTCACGACGCCGACCGTGAGTATTCCGGCCTCGCGCGCAATTTCCGCCACGACGGGAGCCGCACCGGTGCCGGTGCCGCCGCCCATACCGGCAGTGATAAACACCATATCCGCATCCTCAATCGCCTTGGCGATGTTGTTGCGGCTCTCCTCCGCAGAGCGCTTGCCGACATCGGGGTCGGATCCCGCGCCCTGTCCGCGGGTCATCTTTTCGCCTATCTGAATCTTCTGATTGGCATTGGAGACAGCGAGAGCCTGCTTATCAGTGTTGATGGCGATAAACTCCACGCCCTGCGTCCCGGCTTTGACCATTCTGTTCACAACGTTATTGCCCGCGCCGCCGACGCCGACCACCTTTATCGTCACAACATTTTCAGGTCCTGTTTCGGCTTTGAAATCCATACTTCTGCCTCCTGTGTTTTATCTTATCACATAAAGTGAAATCTTTATTTTTTTACCGTGCTCTATATATTATTACATTTTCCTGTTTAGGTCAATAGATTTTTTGTTTTTTCAGAAATTTTTTGTTATCAAATTGTAATTGCGTTTGTTATTCCGACATGAAATGCGCTGTTGCTCCGTCTGAGAGATTGAGATAACCAACGTCCTCAACACTAAGCTTGTCCAGAACCGCAACAAACATTCCAAATTTATACTCCACATTTGAACTGCCGCCGATATTGACGGTCAGTCTCCCGCCATATTGGAACGTCACCGCAGTCTTATCGGTAAAATCTATCTCTGAAACATTCGCCGCCAGTCCCCTTTCCTCTATCTGCGTGAGCACCTCGGCAAGATATTCCACCACCGCGGTGTCTCCATTCTCGGTCTGCATCGGCTCTCCAATGAGCAGCGTGCCCGGGCTGATGCCGCGTATGGTAATAAGGTTTGAAACCTCGTCCCCTGCCGCCTTGCCAAGCACCTTGCAGTTATGGTCGATCGTCCAGTTTTCGTCGCCGAGCGTAATATAAGCCAGAGCCGTGCTCTCGGTTACATCAATGATGACCTTGTTGGGCAGCTTTCGCTCGACCGTGACCTCCTCGATATACGGCAGCTTTGCAAAGACGCGCGATAACGCGGCGAAGCGATCAAAGAAAAAGAGATTGTCTCCCTCCTCAATATCAATGGCGCGGATTATCTCGCTGTCGGTATAGTGGACATTACCGTTCACTTCAATATCCGACACGCGGAAGAAAACGCTCATCACAAAGATAAGCGCGACCTCGACGATCACAAACATCAGCGGCGCGCTGATGCTGCTGTGCCGCCGCGGTCTCATATATTCCGAGTGCTTATCGGCAGGCGGCTGATTAGTATGTGCGTAAGCCATGGGTCTTATCCTTTCGCATTACGCATACCGGCGGGCGCGCATGAGCGCGCCAGCGCCGCAATGCGTGAATCAGTATTCAAGATAAATATCCGCGCCGAGAGCGCGCAGGCGCATATCAAAGCGCTCATACCCGCGCGTAATATGCCCATCGTCAAATATGACCGTCTCTCCATCGGCAGCGAGCCCCGCGACGATCATCGCCGCTCCGCCGCGCAGATCCGTTGCGTTCAGCGCCGTCCCATGCAGGCAGTCGACCCCCCATATTTCGGCGCGGCGTCCCTCCACAACGATGTCCGCCCCCAGCCGCCGAAGCTCCGGCACCTGGCGATAGCGGTTCTCAAAAATATTTTCCGTTATCTCCGTGCAGCCCTCAGCCTGCAGCAGAGCCGCCATCAGGACAGGCTGCGCGTCCGTCGGAAAACCCGGGTACGGCTCGGTAGTTATCGAACCCGGGGCTTTCAGGCGCCCTGTCGAACGAATGCGGACAGAACGATTGGAGTTTATTATATCACATCCCGCCTGATTTAGGAAGTAGAGAACTGTTGAAAATTGTTCAGGTGCGACCCCGCGCATTTCAACATTTCCTCCAACTGCCGCCACAGCGCAGGCGATCGTTGATGCAACTATCCTGTCAGGTATGATGCGGCACACGGCATGCCCAGTCGATGAAAAGCCCGCGACAGTGACAGTGCTGCTCCCCGCACCGGCAACATACGCACCCATCGCGCGCAGGTATTCCTGCAGCGCGTATATCTCCGGTTCGCGCGCTGCACCGTGGATAACGGTTTTTCCTCGAGCGGCGCACGCGGCAAGCATTATATTCTCCGTCGCACCGACGCTGGGAAACGGAAGCTCTATCTCCGCACCGTGCAGTTTTGCCGCGCGGCAGTATATTTCCGTGCCGTCCTCGTCTATCTCTGCGCCCATCGCACGCAGTGCGCTCAGATGGATGTCTATCGGGCGTTTTCCAAGCTGGCAGCCTCCCGGGAGGCTCAGCCGTGCCTCGCCGCAGCGAGCCAGCAGCGCTCCCATGAATATAACTGATGAACGCATCTCGACCATCAGCTCGTGCGGAATGGCGCTGCACGAAAGATATGTAGAATCTATGTAGACCTCGCCACCGCGCTGCTCTGCAGTGCAGCCAATGTGACGCAGTATTCTCAGCGCCGCGTCCACGTCCCTGAGCTGCGGCACATTCATCAGTTCAGAGCGTGCAGGGCATATGATGGATGCGGCAATAATGGGAAGCGTCGCATTTTTTGAGCCCTGCACAAAGCACGTTCCCCCCAGCGCTCTCTTACCGCGTATATGCCATATGTCCATGAAAACCCCTCCATACAGCTAAGGCGCTCTGCTCAGATCAGGCTATACTATGCGCATGGAGGAGTTTGTGTTCACATATTCGGTTTTAGGCTGTCAGGCAGGGAGAGAATAATATCACATATTCTATCCGTCGCGCCCGGAACGGCGAGCGAGCGCATCGCCTCGCTCATCTCTGTGAGCTTATCCTCATCGCCCAGAAGCTCACGCACGGTGTCCAAAAGCGACTGCGCGTCAAACTCTCCCTCAAGGAACACCTTCGCGCCTCCGGCTTTTTCGAGCACGCGGGCGTTCTTTTCCTGATGGTTGTTGGTGACATTCGGGGACGGAACAAGAATAACGGGCTTGCCCATATAGGCAAGCTCCGACAGGGTGGACGCTCCGGCGCGGCACAAAATGAGATCCGCTGCCGCCATCACGCGCGGCATATCGTAAATATACTCTCTTACATCCGCTCCATGCCTTGCAAAATCAGGCGCGTTCTCCTCCAGCTTCTCCATGAAGCCGTCAAAGTACATTGAGCCGGCGGAGTGTATAAGGCGAAATTCACCCCGCGCATCAAGAAGTGTTATAAGCTCGCCCATAATTCGGTTCATGTGCGCTGCGCCGAGCGAACCCCATACCGACACCACAAGAGGCTCATCCGGGTCAAGCCCAAGCTCCTTTTTCGCCTGCGCCTTGCTGTAGGATGCAAATTCACCGCGCACAGGCGTGCCCGTGACCTCGACTTTCTCCGGGTGACGGTATGCCTCGCGGCTGTCGGCAAAGCCGACCATCACGCGGTCCACGCGCTCGGCAAGGAGCTTTGTCGTAAGTCCGGGAACGGCATTGCTTTCGTGTACGACCGTAGGTATGCCAAGCTCGTGCGCCGCAGTGAGCACAGGGTAGCACACGTACCCGCCCGTACCGATAACGACATCCGGCTTGAATTCGCGCACGATGCGCTTTGCCTCGTGCGTGGAAAGGGCAACGTTTTTGAGCGTGTTGAGATTATGCCTGAGCGCCTCTATACTGTGCCCCCGGCTGATGTTTGTGATCTTCAGCGCTTCCATTTTATATCCCTCGCGCGGCACAAGCTCCGTTTCCATCTTGCCCTCTGCGCCGATGAAAAGTATCTCGCAGTCAGGCATAAGTTCGCGCAGGCGTCCGGCGATAGCGAGCGCCGGGTTAATATGTCCGGCCGTGCCGCCACAGGTCAGTATAAATCTCATATGTCTCTATCCTTTCTAACAACCGGTGACCGCGTCACGCGACGCGCCGAGTATTATCCCCATTTCAAAAAGCTCTATCAGCAGCGCCGTCCCGCCGTAGCTGAAAAACGGCAGCGAAATTCCAGTGCAGGGGATGAGGTTTGTAACGACCGCAACATTGAGAAAAACCTGGATCGCAAGGAGCGTCGTTATTCCCGCGCACACAAGAAAACTGAATCTCTCCGGCAGATGCAGCGCGATCCAGTATCCGCGCAGGACGAGCAGCGCAAAAAGTACCAGGATAAGCGCCGCGCCAATAAACCCCATTTCCTCGCACACGACCGAGAAAATAAAATCGTTATGCTCCTCCGGCAAATAGAGAAACTTCTGCCGGCTGCCGCCGAGCCCCAGACCGCTCAAGCCGCCAGAGCCAATGGAATAGAGCGACTGAACGATCTGGTATCCCTCATCGGAGGAGCTTGAAAAAGGATCACGCCAGGTATTGATGCGGCTGGAGGCATAAGGAAAAAACGTCAGCAGCACGGCGATCGCGGCACCCACGGCACCGAATGCCGCAGCAAACCAGCCGAGCTTTACTCCGCCGAGAAAAAGCATCACCCCACCGACGGCAATAATAATGATGGACGCGGAAAAATGCGGCTCCAGCACAAGAAGACCGACAATGACAAGTAATATCGCGCCAAACGGCAGTATGCCATAGCGGAACGTTCGCATACGTCCGCGCATGCGGCAGATAAGCGCCGCAAATGAGATGATTACCGCGAGCTTTGCCAGCTCTGACGGCTGCACCGTCAGTCCTCCGACGCCGAGCCATCGCCGCGCGCCGTTTGCCTTCACGCCGACAACCGGCACAAGGAGCAGCAGCACGAGCACAGCGCCAAGAAAATGAAACGCATAGCGGTCATAAAGCCCCATCGGTATGCGCGAGGCAAGCAGCATTGCCGCCATGCCAAGCACCGCAAACAGCAGCTGACGCACAAAATAGTACACTGCATTGCCGCCGGTGATATTGGCGGGGTCGTAGTATGCACGGGCATAGCTGGATGAGAGGACCATCACGACCCCCATCGTCAAAAGCAGTATCACAATAATAAAAAAAGATGTGTCAAAGCCGCGGCGGCGTTTCTTTTCCGAAACTGCGGAAAAGCCGGCGAGGCGGGCGCTTTCATAACGCATCTTCCCACCTCCCCGACTTGTCGTCATATCATGTTAGAGCGGATAACGATGAAACACCCCAATAAATGATATGAACGCAAAGGCCAGAGATATGCCGGTAAAAAGAACAAAAAGTTCTTTCTCTTTCCACTTCTTTCCCGTCCATCCGCCCATTTCAAGGTGATGATGCAGCGGCGCCATCCTGAAAATGCGTTTGCCGTGCGTAAGCTTGAAATAAGTGACCTGAATAATATCGGAAAGAGTTTCGAGTATATAGATAATGCCGAGTGTCACAAGGATCAGCGGCATATCATACGCAAACGCCAGCGCGGCGATGGCGCCCCCGAGGAAGAGCGACCCTGTATCGCCCATGAAGACCTTTGCAGGGTTGAAATTGTATACCAGAAATCCCATCAGCCCGCCGACCATGCCGGAGGCAAAAATGCCGAGTTCAAGATAATTCTCGCCCCAGATGATAGACACCACAACATAGAACAGGAACACAGGGATACTTGTCCCGGCGGCAAGACCATCTATACCGTCCGTAATATTTACTGCGTTGACCGTGCCGACGATGACAAAAGCGGCAAATATGAAATACAGCCACTCCGGCATATAGAGCGTTACATTGAAAAACGGAATATACAGATCAGATGTGACAAAGCCGATCTCGCGCATCAAAAGCACGAAAACCAGAGCGGCGGCGAGCTGCAGGAGAAATTTCATTTTCGCCGTCAATCCAAGATTCTGTTTTTTCTTAAGCTTCTCCCAGTCGTCAAGAAAGCCGATAGCGCCGAACACCAGCGCAAAAAGCAGCACAAAGATGTGCACGAAATCCCCATGCAGCATTCCGTCAAAGCCGACGGTCAGACACACAAACATGACCGCCGCAATGAATATCAAACCGCCCATTGTGGGCGTTCCGGTTTTGGACATATGCCATGTGGGACCGTTGGATTTGATCTCCTGCCCCGCCTTCTGCCGCCTGAGCCACGGAATATAGAATTTGCCGAACGCCGTCGCAAACAGAAAAGCCAGTACAAATGCGGTTATCAACTTTATCGTCATGGTGTTACTCCCAAGCTAATATAATACGGAGCATGGCTGCCTATCCACGGCTTTTCCTCTGCTCCAGCCAGTCCGCCACGATCTCGCGCTCATCCATATGGTGCTTCTCATGTCCTACGATCTGGTAATCCTCGTGGCCTTTGCCGGCAAGTAATATTACATCACCGGGGAGGGCGTTGTCAATAGACCAGTGTATGGCCTCCACCCTGTCGCATATCACTTTTCTGGGTGTGCGTTTGGTTTTCATGCCGTCGGTTATCTCGCGGATTATCTCCTCCGGGTCTTCGGTGCGCGGATTGTCGCTCGTTACAATGACAAAATCGGCATTGTCCGCCGCGATAGCGCCCATAATGGGACGTTTGAGCTTATCCCTGTCGCCGCCGCAGCCAAAAAGACATACTAACCGTCCCGATGTTACAGGGCGCAGGGTCTTCAGCACGGTCTCGAGCGCGCCCGGCTTGTGCGAATAGTCAATGACGATGTTATAGTCTCCGTCTGTCGGCACAAGCTCAACCCTGCCCTTTACCCCCTTTGCTGTAGACATCGCGTCGCAGCAGTCGGCAAGGGGCATACCCAGCGCAAGCCCCACAGTGATCGCACCCAGCGCATTGTTAACGGAGAATATGCCGGGGATGGCAAGCCTTGTGAGGGCGATCTCATTTTGATACACAGCCGCAAAGCGGACGCCCGCGGCACTCATGCGTATATCCTTGGCGGTAAGATCAGCGTCATTGGTTTCGGCGGAGAACGTCATCGTGCGGCACTGTGCGCCCTCAAGCATGAACGGCGTCCACCTGTCGTCGGCATTGAAGCACCCGACAGTGCACTGGCTGAAAAGCCTGCGCTTTGCCGCCGCATACTCCTCCATCGTGCCGTGCAGGTCGAGGTGATCCTGCGAGAGATTCGTGAATTCGCCGACATCAAAGTGTATGCCCGCAACGCGCTCCAGCGCGAGTGCATGAGAGGACACCTCCATCACGACATGGGTGCAGCCCGCATCAGCCATAGCGGCAAAAAGCTTATTGAGCTCATAGCTTTCAGGTGTGGTATGCTCGGAATGTGCAAGCTCATCGCCGATCATGTTTCCGTTTGTGCCGATAAGCCCGACCTTCGCGCCAAGCTTTGTCTCCAGCATATGCTTGATGAGATAGGACGAAGTGGTCTTGCCGCTCGTGCCCGTGATCCCGATAAGCGTCATTCTCTTTGCGGGGCTGCCGAAAAACTCACGGCTGACATAGGCAAGACCGAGACGGCAGTCGGCAATGCGAATGTACGGCGTGCCGTCTGCAGGCGCGTCCTCGCACAGCACTGCGACGGCGCCGCGCTCCATTGCCTTCCGTATGAACCTGTGTCCATCGGTCTCAAAGCCCTTTATTGCAACAAAGAGGTCGCCCGGGCGGGTCATGCGCGAGTCATAGCTCACGCCCTTTATCTCCGCATCAAGCGGCGCGGTGCATTCCAGCATTTCAAGGTTCTTAACAAGTTCTCGCAGTTTCATATACTAGACTCCCATAGGTAGATTGCCGCAGACTAGTATCTGCCGAGCATTGATTCATCGCTGTTAACAAGGCTGACCTCCACAGTCGTACCATGCGGGGCAAGCGCACCCGGGCTGACGCTCTGCGCACTGACCGTCTGCCGCGCGGCGTCCGTAACAGGGCTGGAGGTATTTATATATATTCCGTAGTAAGACAGCGCGTCGCGCGCATCGGCGTAGCTCATGCCATTTAGCTCCGGCACGGTCTCAAGCTCCTGCGACGGCTCTGCGCCGAGATAGAGGATGATCTGGCTGCCTGCCGCAAGCGACGTTCCGGAGAGCGGCAGCTGATTTGTGACGGTGTCACCGTCGCCTATGGTGCGGTATTCAAGCCCTGCATCCTTCACCGCGCCCGCCGCCTTATCCAGCGGCATATCAACCACAAGCGGCATGACCGCATCTGCGTTTTCCCCGGCGGTATCCGGCTTCACGCCCATATACGGCAGTATGTCCGCGAACATACGCCCCACAACAGGCGCTGCCATCTGCCCGCCGCTGATATATACGCCGGATTTATTCGACGGCGTATCAAGAAACACAAGCAGCGCGATCTTCGGGTCGTCCGCCGGGGCAAAACCGACGAAGGATACAATATATTCCTTCTGACCTGTCTTTGCCTCAAGGCTGACCTTTTCACTCGTCCCCGTCTTGCCGCCTATTCTGTACCCGCTGACAGCGGCGTTGCGCCCCGTGCCGTCAGCCGGGTCGCCAACGACCTTTTCAAGTATCTCGCGCAGCTGTGCGCTCGTCTGCCCGCTTATGACCTGACGGACGGTCTTGGGGGTATGGCGGAACGCATCCGTACCGTCGGGGTTGAGCATACTCTCCACCACGTACGGCTGCATGAGATACCCGCCGTTGACGCATGCGCTCACCGCCGTGATGAGCTGCAGAGGAGTTATCGTGAACGTCTGTCCAAATGACGCTGCGGCGAGCTGCGACAGATTTTTCTCCGCGTAAAATGTATTCTGGCTCCACCAGATGCTGCCGCTCTCTCCGGCAAGATCAATGCCCGTTGTCGCAGTGAGATTCGCATCCTTGTCCTCCGTCAGCTTCAGAAAGCCGAAGCCTTCGCAGTATTTATAAAATGTCTCCGCTCCGACCCTCTGACCGATGTTGACAAAGGCAACGTTGCACGAGTGCTGCACCGCCTGCGTCAACGTCTGAGAGCCGTGACCTCCGTGCTTCCAGCACCGTATGGGGTTTGTGCGCCCGACAACGCTGACTGTACCGGGGCAGTAGAAGCTGTCGGCAAGGCTGACCCTTCCTTCTTCAAGCGCCATAGCAAGCGTGATTATCTTGAACGTCGATCCCGGTTCATACGTGTCGGAGAGAACCTTGTTGCGCCACTGGCGCGCCTGCGCCTCAGCGAGGAGGGCTTTTGCCTCCTCATCGGTCGCGGCGCAGTCGATATGCGCCTGTGCCGCGTCGCTCACGGCGAGAAAGTTGTTGAGGTCATACCCGTCGAGCGACGCCATGGCAAGTATCGCCCCGGTGTTGACGTCCATGGCGATCGCGCCTGCGCCGTTTTGTATATCATAATCCTCCACCGCCTGCTTGAGATGCTTTTCAACGTAGTGCTGTATTGTGGAGTCAACGGTCGTGACCACATCAAAGCCGTCTTCACCGGGAGAGTATTCCTCGAACCGCGAAAAGAGCAGCTCCGCGCCGTATGCATTTGTGGCGCGCACGGTTCTGCCCGCCGTTCCGGCAAGCGCGGAATTATACTGCGCCTCTATACCCTCCAGCCCGAAGTTATCAGTCCCGACAAAGCCAATGAGGTGGCATGCAAGGGAGGAGTTTGGGTAATAACGCTTCGTATCCGTTTCCAAGCGCACACCGCGCAGTCCGTGTTCTGTTTTAAAACGGCGGACGGCATCCGCTTTGTCGCTCTCGACCTTCCGCGCGACTGTAACATACCACGAACCGGTTTCGTTCGCTTTTTTCAGTATATCATCCCGGTCAAGCCCCAGTATATCCGCAAGCCCCGAGGCGATGAGCTGTTTATCTTCGCCGTACATATCTATCTCCGCCGGGCTGAGATAGATATTGTCCACAGAAGCGCTGACAGCAAGCGGATTCATATTGCGGTCATATATGATGCCGCGCGCAGCCGAGGTCGGCGCTTCGCGCAGCTGTTGGCGTATGGCAAGCTGTTCATAGTAGCCATGATCAATGATCTGCAGCTTGAAAAGCCGCGCCAAAAGAAGAGAAAATGCAGCTATGCCGCACACTGCCATCAAAAACAGTGTGCGGCGGAGCATTTGCCTGTTCGGTCCGTATCGGTGACCTGCACTGGTGATTTTTTCTGACATGGCACTCCCCCGCAATTATTTGATACTGTCTGCATCAAATTCTATTCTGCGGCTTATCCAGCTATGTCATACCGTTTATCCGGTCTGCTCCGATGTTTTTATATATTCGCTTATATCTATATACTCTATCTGCTCCGGGGTGCAGCGCCGCATCCCCAATTCTTCGACAGCGCGGCGCTCCAGCTCATCTATACTGACGCAGCATTCGTATTGCGCCGTCAGCGCCGCGTTTTCATCGCGCAGCTCCTTTATCTGTGCCGTAAGGCGGGAAGCCGTATCGTTGAGAGCGGCGAGCTTTATCGCAGCGAGCAGTGACAGCACCAGCAGCACTGCGGAAAAGCTGAAAACCACGGCGGCAAAAAGTGCGGCGGATACTCTCTTCATCTGTCACACCCTTTCCGCGACGCGTAACTTGGCGCTGCGGGAGCGCGGATTTCTCTTTATCTCGTCCTCGCCCGGCAATATGGGCTTGCGGCAGACACTTTTGAGGGTCTTTTTAAAGCCGCAAGTACATATTGGAGCCTCTCTCGGGCAGGTACAGCCGTTTTCTCTGGCGGCAATGCCTGATTTTACGATTCGATCCTCAAGAGAGTGGAAACTTATCACACACAATCTGCCGCCGATTCTGAGCTTGTCGGGGGCAGTGTCCATGAGCGAGGCGATCGCGCCAAGCTCATCATTTACGGCGATGCGTATCGCCTGAAAACAGCGCTTTGCCGGATGCTGCTTTTCGCGCAGCGCCGCGGCAGGCAGTGCGCTCTTTATTATATCAACCAGCTCAAAGGTGGTTTCTATGGGTTTTTGCGTGCGGTGCGCTTCTATAGCGGTGCTGATACGTCTGGCATAGCGTTCCTCGCCGTAATCCCAGAAGATGCGGTTGAGCCGGTCGGCAGACCACTCGTTGACAACATTAAACGCCGTAATCGGCGCACTTTGATCCATGCGCATGTCAAGCGGTGCGTCGTTCATATAGGAAAAGCCGCGCTGGGCCTCATCCAGCTGCGGTGAAGACACGCCAAGATCAAAAAGCATACCGTCTGCCGACGCTATACCGAGATTATCAAGTATTGCTGCCGTGTCGGAAAAATTGCCATGTACGAGTGTGATTCTATCGCCGAATTCGCTCAAGCGCTTTCCGGCGCGTTCTATCGCGGTCTCATCGCGGTCAATTCCGATGAGCCGCCCGGTAGCGAGACGCTTTGCGATCTCATAAGAGTGCCCGCCGAGACCAAGCGTTCCATCGACATATATGCCATCCGGCTTGATGGCGAGGTTTTTAATACATTCATCCAGCAAAACTGAAATATGCCTCGGTGTCTCCATCAAAACTCAAGCTCCTCCATAACTGCCGCAATGTTCTCCGGGGTAGTTTCCTGTGCGAAGACGTCGCTCCATGCCTCGCTGTCCCACAGCTCCGCATGGTTATTGCAGCCGATGACGGTTACCTTCTGCTTCAGTCCGGCAAAATCCCGCAGATTCTGAGGAATGAGCGTGCGCCCCTGGCTGTCCAGCTCGCACCTTGCCGCATGGGCAAAAAGCGGGCGCATTTTGCGCTGCTTGATGTATGGCATGGCGCTGACCTTGTCGGAAAGCGCTTTCCAGTTTTCGCTGCTGTAAGCGCTCAGGCATCTATCCATTGACAGCGTAACATAAAAAACGTCGCCCAGCTCGTCGCGGAGCTTTGCCGGGATAAAAAGACGCCCTTTATTGTCAAGAGAATGCTGATACTCTCCGGTCATTGGATTGTGCCCCTTCCTCACGTTCTGCTGCGCCACTTTGCTCCACATTCACCCACATCGCGGTTTTATTATAGATGTGGTTCACATAAAAATCAAGCAAAATTTTTCGACTTTTTTTGTCGCTTTTTGTAGCCTTTTTACCAAAACGAGCAAAAAAACGACCCGACAGCTATATATTCCGCTGTCGGATCGAAATGTCACAATATGTAGTTGGGAAGGCGGTTTTACTGCTCGCGCTGTATTTTCACCACGGGTGCGCCCTGTCGTTTCTGTCCGGGAGGCGCACTCTGGGCGCGGCGAGCCTCCGCCGCTTTCACTCCCTCCGCTCTGGCAGGCGCACTTTGCGCCTGCCTGGTCGTAGCGGGAGACTCCTGCGCTGCCGCGGCAGCGCCGCCCATGGAGTTGAAAGCATTATGCGCCGTCTGCAATTTTGAAAGCGCCTCACTCACGCTTGCCTCGGACTGCTTCATAATTTCATCCACATATTCTGCGGCTACGCGGCGCAGCTCTCTGGATTTTGCCTCGGCAGAGTTTATCATCTCCGCGCTCCTCGCGCGTGCCACGCGCACGATCTCCTGTTCTTCGATCATCGCCTTTGACTTTTCCTCTGCGCTCTTGCGCATTGCCTCCGCCTCGCGCTTGGCATTGCCGATAAACTCATCGCGCGCCGACACCAGGCGTTTAGCCTCTGCAAGTGCGCTGGGCAGATTCGCCTTTATTTCGTTGATAATGTCAACTGCCTTCTCGCGTTCGATAATACACTTGTCGTTGCCGAGGGGAACGCCCCACGCCTCTGTGACCATGCCATAAAGGATGTCAAGCAATTCAATAATATCTGTGTTATTATCCATTTAATCCGTCCTCCATTGCAGTGCTTTCTTTTCTATGTCTTCTCGTATTTCATCCGGAACCAATCCGGTCAGATCCGCGCCGTATTTTGCCATCTCACGGACGATGGAGGAGCTCAAAAATGTGTATTTCGAGCTCGCCGTGAGAAACATGGTCTCCATTTCGGGGTTTATCTTCTTGTTAAGAAGATTCATCTGAAATTCATAATCAAAATCGGAAGCGGCACGCAAACCCTTTACGACAGTCACCTGTTTATATCCCTTGGCATATTCCGCCAGCAGTCCATCCGGCGTGTCCACGCGGACGTTCGGATACTTTACCACAGCGCGCCGCACCATATCGGCGCGCTCCCCGACCGTGAACATCGGCGAGGTCTTGGATGCATTTTTCATCACACACACAACGACCTCGTCAAAGATCGCCGCCGTGCGGCGGATAATATTGAGATGCCCCAGAGTAATCGGGTCAAAGCTGCCCGGGCAGATTGCAATGCTCATGCGCCGTCTCCTGAAAAAGATGCCGATTTTGTGTATTTGCAGAGCTTGACCTTGCCGTAGTTGTATTCACGCTGTTTGGTATAGGGCGCGGTCATCTCCGGAAGCTGCCTGGTGCGGCGAGCTTCACATATTATTATACCACCATCCGACAATATGTCAACCAAATTGATAGTCTTCAGCACTTCCTCGTACAAATCTGAGTCATATGGCGGATCGACAAAGATGATGTCGAACTTTACGGTGCAGCTTCTGAGAAAACTGATCGCATCGGTCTGAAAAACCGCGCCCTCAAGGGCACAGGTCTTGAGGTTTTCTTTTACTATCTTCACCGCTGCCGTGCTCTCATCCACGAACACCGCAGATGAAGCGCCGCGGCTGAGGCACTCTATGCCGAGCTGCCCCGTTCCTGCAAAAAGGTCAAGCACACGCCTGCCCTCTATGTCAAACTGGATGATATTGAACAGCGACTCCTTGACATTGTCCGTCGTGGGGCGGATGTCGTAGTTTTCCGGCGTTTTAAGCCGTCTGCCGCGCGCCGTGCCCGTTATAACTCTCATTCTTCGTTTTCCTCCTCATGGTGGAAATAATCATATATCTTCTGCGCCGTGTTTTTCGGTACGACAAGACGGAGCTGCTCAACGCTCGCCTCTTTTACGGCTCTGACCGATTTGAAATATTTCATCAGGTCCGCGCGGCGCTTCGGTCCGATACCGTCAATTTTATCCAATGCAGAAACATAGCCTTCGTTTCTCAGCGCGCGTTGATATTCTATGGCAAAGCGGTGCGTTTCCTCCTGTATACTGCCCACAAGCGCAAACACCGCCTGATTTGAGTTTATGCCTATCTCGCGTCCATCCGGGCTTATGAGCGCCCTTGTGCGGTGGCGATCGTCCTTGACCATGCCGAACACGTTCAGGTGAAGTCCAAGCTCATTGAGCGCATCCACCGCCATCCTCGCGTGGTTTTCGCCGCCGTCTATCAGCAGCAGTTCAGGAAGTGGGGCAAAGCTTTCATCTCCGTCAACATAGTGCTTGAAGCGGCGGTAGACCGCCTGACGCATGCTGGCGTAGTCATCGCGTATGGGCATGTCCTTTATCCTGAATTTCTTATACGCACGCTTGAGCGGTTTCCCGTCAACATGGACGGTCATAGCGGCGACAATGCCGGTGTCGCCAAGGTTAGAGACATCGAAGGCCTCGATGCGTTTGGGGAACACATCCAGTCCCAGCGCCTTTTGCAGCCATTCCAGCGTCTTGTTTGTACGCTGTGCGGCAGTCGTGCGGCGCTGCACCTCTTCTCTGGCGTTGAGTGCAGCGCTTTCTATAAGGCGCATACGTTCGCCGCGCTTTGGCGTTTCGATATATATTCTTCTGCCTGAGGTTTCGCTCAAAAGCTCCTCAAGCGCTTCCCGACCGTCTATCTCGCACGGCAGGAGAATGGACTTGGGCCAGCCGCCGCGGCGCGAAGTGTAGTATTGCAGCACAAGGTCGCCCACTGCCTCGCTGTCATCCTCCAGGGGTTCGTCCATCATCTCCGCGTCCTTGCCGACAAGGTCGCCGTTGACAAAGTGAAGCACAGCAAAGCAGCTCTTCGCCCCACGGCAGAAGCCGATTGCGTCCGTATCGGCAAAGGCAGTGGATATGACGCGCTGGCGGTTTGCAAGGCTCTCCACCGCGCGCAGCCTGTCGCGCAGCTCCGCCGCACTTTCAAAGCGCAGCTCCTCCGCCGCCTGCTCCATTTTCTCTTTCAGCTCAGCCGTCAGCTCATCGCTCTTCCCTTCAAGGATAAGCGCAGCCTGCGCCATGCGCCGGCGGTATTCCCCGTCGTCCGGCTCGCCCCTGCACCACCCTGCGCAGTTTCCCATCTGATAGTTGAGGCAGGGGCGTTCTTTTCCTATATCGCGCGGGAATTTTTTCGCGCATGACGGCAGAAGCAGAGCTTTCTGTATCGTCTCTATTATCTCATGCGTCTGCCCCCGGCTGCCGAAGGGTCCGAAATAGCGCCCGCCATCCTTGCCATGCTTGTTGACAAGGCTCATCTTCGGGTACTTGCCGCCCTGATCCATGCGGATAAACGGATAGCCCTTATCATCCTTGAGGAGAATGTTGTACTTTGGCTTATGGCGCTTTATGAGCGAGTTTTCCAGCACAAGCGCTTCAAACTCACTGCCTGCGACAATAACGTTAAAGTCCCGCACCTTTTCCACCATCGCTGCAACCTTTGGCAGGTGCTCGCCGTGGAAATAGCTCGATACGCGGTTTTTCAGCTTCTTCGCCTTGCCGACGTATATGACCTCGCCATGCTCGTCGAGCATGATGTACACTCCCGGCAGCAGCGGGAGATTATTCGCTTTTTCGCTGAGAGTGTCAAGCATGTCTTTTACGCCTCGCTGTTCGCTTCCTGTGTTTCCTTTCTGCTGCCCGATATTGTCCATGCGGTTATGGACGCGATAACCGCCACGCCGCCGATGAGTGCAAACACCCCCGGGCGCTCGCCGTCAAATATCATCACCCACACAGGGTTGAGCAGCGGCTCAAGCGCGCCGAGCAGGCTGCACGCCAACGGCGGGCAATATTCCGTTGCCTTGACATAGAGTATGTACGCAATGCCAAGCTGGAACACACCAAGAATGAGGATGCAGAGCGTGGCGCTTGGCGTAAAGGCAGGTCTTGTGGTAATGATGAACGGCAGCCCGACAAGAAATGTGAACATCTGACCGTTAAAGACGGCGCTGAAGCGTTCATCCCCTTCGGCACTACCCACGACGATATACATGCCCGCCATGAACATACCCGATGCTATGGCAACAAAATTGCCGAGAATATACCCCGGGCGGAGCTGATCAAAGAAAAAGAGCGCAATGCCCGCAAGCGTTGCAATAACAACCGCCAGATCCTCCCGTCGGATCTTCTGCCCGAGAAAAACGGCTGAAAAAATGACGATGAACACCGGCGCAGTGAATTGAAGAACGATCGCGTTCGCCGCAGTCGTCAGCTTATTTGCCACAGCGAAGCAGGTATATACGCTTCCTGCAAGAACACCGCCAAGCAGCGTGCACCTGTTTAATATATAGCGTTTTTTTGAAGCGCACATATACACCGCAAATGTCAGTCCGGCGATAAGGCTGCGCATACCTGCAACAGCAAAGCCGTTCCAAGGGACAAGCTTTATAAAAATGCCGGCAATGCTCCACAGCGCGGCACACAGCAGCATTTCAAGCGTTGCAATGCTCTCCTTTTTCATATGATAACCCTCCGCATGATGATATGGGACAAGGGGCGTGTCAACACGCCCCTTGCTTTCATGATTTTAAGCTGATCACTCGGAAAAATCAGAGTCAATAAGCTCTGACAGGGTCGCAATAGCTTCCTCTTCATCCGTGCCGTCGGCAATGATGGTAATGGCAGTGCCCTTCACTATGCCGAGGGAGAGAACGCCCAGAAGACTCTTCGCGTTAACGCGGCGCTCATCTTTTTCGACCCATATGCTGCTCTTGAACTCGTTGGCTTTCTGAATGAAGAAAGTCGCGGGTCTGGCATGAAGACCTACCTGATTGTTGATGACTACTTCTTTGCTTATCATACTCGCCACTCCTTAAAAAATCTAATCTCTTTTATCTTTCTAAATAATATAAACCACTGCTGGCATGATATAATCTAGCAAATTTTTGTCTCTGCGTCAACCAATTTCGCGCGATTCGTTATTTTACACATTTGTTGCGTCAGCTAAACCTGGATTTTATTTCAGTTCGACAACGGTCACGCCCGTTTCTCCCTCTCCGTATCGTCCAAGTCGGAAAGACTTTACTGCCTTGTTTTTCTTTAACATCTGCTGTATCGCCGCGCGCAGAACGCCTGTGCCCTTGCCGTGAATGATGGTGACGGTCTTGAGCTTCGACATGACGGCGCTGTCGATATACCTTTCCGCCGCGAGCACCCCCTCGGCAGCCTCCATGCCGCGCAGGTCGATCTCCGACGCAACGACCGCCGTTCTCAGCGTCGCTGCGGCAGCGGCAGACACGGAGGTCTTTTTCTTTGCGCTCTCACCTTCGAGAAGCAGCACCTCGTCTTCCTTTGCAGTCACGTTCATTATTCCCGCGCGCAGTGTCAGCACCCTTTCAGGAGAGACGGAAACGACCTCTGCCTTCATGCCCATGGACTTTATCTTCACCGTGTCTCCGGGACGTATTTCACGCGAGGAACGCTCGTCCGCAGCAGGCGCGGCAGCAGGACGCAGGCTGTCTTCATGCATATTCAAGCGGCGGCGCAGCTCGCTTCGCGCCGCGTTGACACGCTGTGCATCCTCATCATCATTTTTGTGCTTTTTCATTTCGTCAAGCTCGGCGAACACCTGTTCAGCAGTTGCACGTGCGTCGGCGATGATGCGCTCCGCCTCCCGGCGTGACTTCTGGTCGGCTTTTTCCAGGCGTACATCCAGCTCTGCCTTCAAGAATGCCGCTTTCTTCGCGTTTTCCTCTGCCTGACGCAGCTTTACCGCGACCTCGTCGCGTTCTTTTTCCAGCATCAGGCGCGTCTGCTCCAGCTTTTCTATCGTGCTCTCAAAGCTTGCCGACTCGGTGTTGACGCGGCTTCGCGCGTCGTTTATAACGTCATCCCCCAGTCCAAGCCGTTTTGATATGGCAAAGGCGTTGGACTTGCCGGGGATACCGACTAGCAGGTGATATGTCGGGCGCAGGGTCTCAACGTCGAATTCGCATGAGGCGTTCTGTACGCCAGGTTCATTCGTGGCATACACCTTCAGCTCGGCATAGTGCGTCGTCGCGGCAATCACCGCGCCCTTATGCCGCGCGTTTTCGATTATCGCAATGGCAAGCGCCGCACCCTCTGTGGGGTCTGTACCCGCGCCGAGCTCATCAAAGAGCAGCAGCGAGCGGTCGTCGCACTCCTTGAGTATGCTGACAATATTGGTCATATGAGCCGAAAAAGTGGACAGGCTCTGCTCAATGCTCTGCTCGTCGCCGATGTCAGCAAGAATGTGCGTGAACACCGGCAGGTTGCTGCCGTCCGCCGCCGGGACATGCAGCCCGCACTGGCTCATTGCCGCCAGAAGCCCAATGGTCTTGAGCGAAACGGTTTTGCCGCCGGTATTGGGGCCCGTGATCACCAGAGTGTCGAACTCGCTGCCAAGCTCAAGGCTTATTGGAACGGCGCGGCTCTGGTCAAGAAGCGGATGCCGCGCCCGGCGCAGCACGATGCCGCGCTGCTCATCAAGCCCCGGCTGTTGGCAGTCAAGCTTATATGAAAGCCGCGCCTTTGCAAAGATAAGGTCAAGGCGGACAAGAATGTCAAAATCCGTCTCTATATCATCTCTGTGATCCGCGCAGTCGGCGGAAAGCTCAGCGAGAATGCGTTCTATTTCAAGCTTCTCTTTTGCAGCAAGCTCCCGCAGCTCGTTATTTGCCTTTACCGCCGCCATCGGCTCGACAAACACCGTCATGCCGGAGGCGGACACATCATGCACCAGCCCCTGCACTGCGCCCTTGCATTCCGCTTTTACCGGCACGACATACCGGTCTGAGCGCATTGTGATTATCGGCTCCTGCAGCACCTTGGCATAGCTTGGCGATGATATGATCTTCTGGAGCGCGTCGCGCGCGCGCGCCGCCGCAGCCCTCATCTGACGGCGGATGGTGCTCAGCTCGTGCGAGGCGCTGTCTGCAATCTCATCCTCTCCAACGACCGAGGTATTTATCTTTTCCTCCAAAAACTTATTTGCGCGCAGGGCAAAAAAAAGGCTGTCAATGCAGGTTTTGCCAACGCTGTCGTCGGCAATGTACCCACGCACTAGGCGCGCGCATTGCAGCACGCGCGCTATATCCATCAGTTCGCGCGTATTGAGCGCACCGCCCAGTTCTGCGCGCGAAAGCGACGGCCGCACGTCACGCACGCCGGAAAAAGACGGGCTCTGGCGCACGGTCATCATGGTTTTTGCTGCGCTTGTTTCCTCCTGGCGGCGCTTGACCTCGCCAGGCTCGGACGATGGCGCAAGCTCAAGCGCCCGCTCCTTTGCCGCGTCCGATACTGCCTCGTGTGCCAGCATCTCCAACACGGTCGGAAGCTCAAGCGTCAATAATGATTTTTCCGTAAAGCTCATTTTGATTTCTCCGTATGTTCCATATGCGCGCCAATCTCATAAGCGCACACTCTTGTAATAATCCAGCGCGGGAAAGCGGCGCTCCGTCTGCCGCAAAAGATATGCCTCCGCCGCATTGGCGAGCATTTTCAGCGCCTCTCCCTCTATCGTGAATGAAAAAAGCTGCTTTGCCGGGGCGCTGACAATATAGCGCATCGCGGCGAGCGCTGCCGCGCACAGCGGCACAGCCTCGCCCAGATCTGCCGTGCGGCACGCGCGGCAGCATAGCTGTCCGCTTGCAAGGCTGAAATATGGCTCGTCCGGCTCTTTTCTGCCGCAGACAGCGCAGGCGGAAAGCTCCGGCGTGTACCCGGCGACGCACATCGCCCGCAGCTCAAACGCCGCCTTTATGAGCTGCTGCGGGTATAACCCATTACTCAGAGCATACAGCGAGTTCAGCCCCAGCTGCATCAGCGGCGCGTCGGGCTGATCCTCCACCGCAAGCGCATCAAGGCACTCTGCAATATAGCACCCCAACGACAGTGCCGTAATATCCGTGCGCAATCCTGCAAACGCCTCCAGCACCGTACCCTCGTTCACCGTCCATTTTCCCCTGTTGAAAAAAAGCGTCAGCTCGGAATAGGTGAGCTGCTGCGTCGCAGCGGCGGTTTTGCTGCCCTTGCGCAGCGCGCCGCGCGCCTTGGCGCTCATTTTGCCGTGCTGCCGGGTAAGCAGATTTATGATCCTGTCGGATTCCTTGTATCTCACCTCGCGCAGCACCAGCGCCTGCATGGTCTCATACATATGTAATCTCTCAATCCGTCGGGCGGGGCTGTTCGCCCGCCCGGTCGGTTTTCTTTCTTCCGCACGCAGCGGGGTTTTGTTGATCTTCCGTGCTCTTATACAGCAGATAATAAAGCGGATCACCGGTCTCGGCAAAAGCCTGCCAGATAGCGTCTCGTTCCATCACAAACCACCTCGCAGTTATTATCTGCATACGCTGTCTCATTAGTGATGGTATATATTGACGTGTATATTCCGCTTATTCGTTTTTGAAGCCGAAATTGCGCAGAAGCGAGGCTGAGTCGCGCCAGTTTTCCTTGACCTTGACCCATGTCTGCAAATTGACCTTCGTGCCCATGAAATCTTCAATATCTTTACGCGCCAGCTCGCCGATACGCTTGAGCATCGCGCCTTTTTTCCCGATGATGATCCCTTTATGGCTGTCCTTTTCACAATAAATAGTAACTTCAAGGTCAATGATGCCGCTGCTGCGCTCCGAAAAGCGTGTGACCTCCACCGCCGTGCCATGCGGTATCTCCTTATCGAGGCATTTGAGAAGCTTTTCTCTCACAAGCTCCGCGCATATCTGACGCTCCGGCTGATCGGTTATCATGTCGTCCGGGAAAAGGTGCGGTCCTTCAACGGCATATTTCTCCATCTCATCCAAAAGCTCAGGTATGCCCTCGCCGGTCCTGGCGGATATAGGGATCAAAGCGTCGAAGTCATACGCCGCAGAATAGAGCGCCATGACCTCAAGCAGCCGCGGACGCTCGACGGTATCGATCTTGTTTATGACAAGCACGGCTGGCGCGCCGGTCTCCCGCAGGCGGGCAATCAGCCCCTCCTCCTGTCTGCCAATCTCCGCCACCGGTTCAACAAGCAGCAACACAAGATCAACATCCGCCACGCTCTGACTGACAACGTTGACCATGTAATCCCCCAATCTGGTGCGCGGCTTGTGGAATCCCGGCGTGTCCATCAGCACAAGCTGGGTCTCGCCGTGCTCAACTATCGCGGTGATGCGGCTGCGCGTCGTCTGCGGCTTGTCTGAAACGATTGCGATCTTCTCTCCGACAAGAGCATTTGTGAGCGTAGACTTCCCGACATTCGGTCTGCCGCATATTGTTATCATTGCTGATTTTTCCATTGTGTTCTCCTCGGTGTTCCCTTATTTATATTCTCAGTCGTCGCCCATAATGGCTTTCTCACGCGCACGCATAGCGCGCTTCATTTCGCCCTCGTCCATATGGTCATATCCCAGAAGATGCAGCACTGAGTGCACCGTGAGGTACATCAGCTCTCGCTCGTACCCGTGTCCGAATTCTTCGCCCTGCGCGGCACAGCGTGGAACGGAAATCATCATGTCGCCGAGAAGAACCGCACCTGTATCCATATCCCGCTCGCAGTCCTCCGCGTCAAACGCGCCCGGCGCAAGCTCGTTCATCGGGAAGCTCAGAACGTCCGTGGGACTGTCCACACCGCGAAACTCTCTGTTTACACCATGTATACCCTCGTCATCCGTCAGCATGACGCTGACGATGCACGGCACGTCAACGCCCTCCGCATCCAGCGCCATATTCACCGCCTTTTTTATGCATGCAGCGGAATTTCTGTGCCCCAGGTTCGAAACCTCACGGCTCACATATATCTCGTGCTTCATAGTCATTTCCTCTTGAAGTTTTTTGCAGGGAGCTTTTTTGCCGGCTCCATCGGATGCTTTTTGTCGTAAACCTCGTAGGCCTCGATTATCTTCTGCACAAGGCGGTGGCGCACTACGTCAGAGCCTGTGAGCGTGCACACGGCGATGTCCTCGATATTATCCAGCACGCGCATGGCGACTTTCAATCCGCTGGTCTTGTCCTCGGGCAGGTCGATTTGCGTAATATCGCCGGTAATGACAACCTTTGAGCCGAAGCCTATGCGCGTAAGGAACATTTTCATCTGCTCGCGGGAAGTATTCTGCGCCTCATCAAGTATGATAAAGCTGTCGTCAAGCGTACGACCGCGCATATATGCCAGCGGCGCAACCTCGATATTTCCGCGTTCAAGATACTTCTGGTAGGTGTCCGCACCAAGCATATCAAAAAGCGCGTCGTACAGCGGGCGAAGATACGGATCGACCTTGCTTTGTAGATCGCCGGGAAGAAAGCCCAGCCGCTCGCCAGCCTCGACTGCGGGGCGCGTGAGGATTATGCGGTTGACCTCCTCCGCGCGAAAAGCCGCCACCGCCGCCGCGACAGCAAGATACGTCTTGCCCGTACCGGCAGGACCGATGCCGAGCGTTATCGTGTTGTTCGCTATTGCATCACAATATGCTTTCTGTCCGAGCGTCTTCGGTTTGATTGGTTTTCCCTTGGCGGTAATGCATACGACATCCCCGGCAAGCTCGCCTATCTTTGTCTCCTTGCCCTCTTTAACAAGTTTAAGGATATAACGCACGTTCTGCGCGTCAATGTTTTCGCCCTTTGCGGCAAGGGTCAGCAGCCCGTTTATCGCCTTTTCCGCGAGCATCACGTCATCCGCCTCGCCGCAGATGTGTATCATATCGTCGCGGTCGAGTACCTTTACGCCAAGCTCGGTTTCAATTATGCGCAAATTTTGATCAAATGAACCGAACACGCTTATAACGTGCTCCATCCTGTCCACTTTTATGGTCTGTTCTATCATATGCATCCTTTCACGGCGCTTCCTGCGCCGGAGTGTATTCTCTCAGCTGTGTAATATTTTCCTCGCATACCGCGCGAAGCGTCACTATCACCAGCCCGCCGCTTTCCGCCGCAGTGACGGAGCGGCTCTTCACCTCTCCGCGCACGCAGGACATAAGGTAAGCTTCCAGGTGATCGCCCATCTCATTCACTCGGTCTGAAGGCTCTTCCTTCAATTCATAGGTGATGTACTCCTCCGCGATGAACGTCACCGGCAGAGCAAACAGTCCATCCACCCCGAGTTTATAATTATGAACAATTTTATCACATCCGTCAACAGTATTTCCACTGTAAAAATAAAAATTATGCCGCTCCTTCCCCAATTTCACGGCAAAACGCCAACGGCGCACGCCGCAAGGCGTTTTTTTCTGTGTTCCGGCAGGGCACACCGCGTTCAGCTCGTACCATGTGTCGGCAAAAACGTCTCCCTGTGCGCGGACATAGCGCGTATCGCGGCTGACGCTGTCCATGCCGCCGGATATGAGCGTCTCCCCCGCCGCGACTGACTGCCCTGTGCCGACCGCAGGCGATCCGTTCAGCACTGAAAGGCGGCGGATGATACCCGGGCGCGAGGCGACGATGTCCGCCCCCTCGCTCTCAACGTATATCTCCGGCTTTTCGCGCCGCTCAGAAATAAGTACAACCGCACGCGACGAGCCGACGTTCACAGTCATCCACGCAAGGCGCGGCTCTTGCGCGATCATTTTCGCGCGCACAAGATCGACATCCAGACCGACCCAGTACTTTCCGCAGTCTACACCCGCCTCGCTCAGCGCGCGGAGGATCTCGCCCTCTGTAAGCGTGTCGCAGCCGTACACATCAATATCCCATATAAAAAGTGAGGAGAGCGCCAGAGCAGCCAGCATGAGCAGCCCTGATACAAGCATCCATATATGTCCGCGCAGAAACGCGCGCAGGCGCGAGCCGCCAACGGTGCCAAGCACCTTGATTTCACACATGCAGCGGCGCGCGATGCCCTCCAGCGTATGCACATCGCGTTCATATACGTAAAAACGCAGCGTATATGCGTCAACGCACTCCAGATCCCACAGCTCCAGCGCATCCATGGCGCAGGCGTTGAGCACGGTCTCAGGGAACACACCGCATATCTCCGCGCGGCAGCAGCCCATTATTCTGTGCTTTAGTTTCACCGTTCGTCCTCCCCCATGCCTTGCACTATTCCCATTCCACATTCTGAATATGCCCGCTGATGAAGATGCTGTCGGACGTCATGGCGAGAAGCCGAAGGGCGCTGCCGCAGAGCGCCAGTTTCCCGCGCGGCAGGCGAATGTCAATGCGCGTGTCGGTATAGGACAATATGCCGCGGTGGTTTTCAACCATAGCTCGCCGCCCTGCCGTCACCGTGAGCTTTGCTGCGCCCAAGAGCGCGTCCTCCGGCAGCTCGAACGCCAGGGCAAGCTCCTCCGCTCTTTCAATGATGCTTTTCAGCCACCCCACCTCCAGTCTGCGGCAGCGCTTCATACGCATTGCGCCGCGCCGCCCTGTATAAATCTATGCGCCGCGGCATAGCTTGATACTATTCATGGACTTTTTCAAAGGAGTGTATACCGCATGAAAAAACGCATCGCCGTATGCGGCTCGCTTGCCGCGCTCGCCGCGCTCATCTGCGCTCCTGACGAGGTGACGGCAAGCTGCCGGTATGCCCTGACGCTCTGTGCGGAGCTTATCGTTCCGTCGCTGTTCCCGTTTTTTGTGCTGTCATTGCTGCTCAACCGCCTCGGTCTGCCGGAGCTTTTAGGGCGGCTGAGCTCCGGGATGTCAAAGCGGCTTTTCAACGTATCCGGCGCAGGGGCAAGCGCACTTATAATGGGTCTGACAGGCGGATACCCGCTTGGCGCGGCGTACATTGCGGATATGCGCCGCGCGGGCAGCGTAAGCGCGGAGGAAGCGGAACGGCTGATGGGCTTCTGCAATAATTCGGGTCCTGCGTTCATAATTGGCGCTGTGGGCGCGGGCGTATTCTCCTCGCCGCGCGCGGGGCTGTATCTATACGCCGTGCATATTGCCGCCGCAATATGCACAGGGCTCATTCTGCGGACAGACCGTGCATTGCCGGATACATGTGCAGGCAAGTCAGAAGACGTGAGATCCGATATATCGTTTTGCACGGCATTTCCAGCCGCTGTAAAGCAGGCTCTCGTGTCCGTTCTCAATGTATGCGCGTTTGTTGTGTGCTTTACGGTGTTTGTCAGGCTTCTGGACGCAGAAGGTTTTTTCTCGCTCTCCGTGGGACGCATTTCCGCCGCGACCGGGTGGGAGCTGCATCGGGTGCGCGCGCTGCTGACAGGAATGCTGGAGCTTGGCAGCGGCGTTGGCGCGATGCGCGGTATGAGCGTGAGCGCAATAAACCTCGCGCTGGCAGCGTTCCTCGTCGGCTGGGGCGGGGTATCCGTGCACTTTCAGACAATGGCAGTTCTCGCGGAAAGCGGAATAAAAGGCGTCCTGCATTTTGCAGGACGCCTGATAAGCGCAAGTATTGCCGCCTTAATGGGATATTTTTTATATGGAGCGGCGTTCTGAGCTTTACTTACTTGCGCAGAGTGTCGGCATACGCTTCGTATTTCTTCACTGCCGCTTCGCATACTTCCCTGCTCTTGCCGCGCGTGAGGATATACACCTTTATCTTCGGCTCTGTACCGGAGGGGCGGATAATGAAGCTGCAGCCGTCGGCAAGCTCAAAATACAGCACATTCGAGCCGGAAATCGGGGTCTTGTCAACCTTGCCGAGCCCTGCGACCCATATGCTGCCGTCAGCGTAATCACGCAGGCGGATGACCTCCTCCCCGGCGATCTCCTGAGGCGGCTCGGCGCGCAGCGAGCTCATGAGCGCGCCCATTTTCTGCAAGCCGTCGAGGCCCGGCATAACAAGATTGATGGTCTTTTCCATAAACCAGCCGTACTTTTCGTAGAGAGCGTTTATCGCGTCAAGCAGAGTCATGCCCTTCTTGTGATAGAATGCCGCCATCTCCGCCACGAGCATTGACGCCGTGACCGCGTCCTTGTCGCGGACATAATCGCCGCACATATAGCCGTAGCTTTCCTCGAAGGCAAAAATATACTTATATGTACCGGCTGCCGTCCATTCGGCGATACGCTCCGCCATGAACTTGAAGCCCGTGAAGGTGTCTTCAAAGTGCACGCCGTTTGCCTCGGCGACGGCGCGAGCCATCGCGGTGGTGACTATGCTGGCGACCGCGCCGGGCTTTTCCGGCATGGTGTTGGTCTCTCTGCGGGCATTGATAATATAATCCAGCAGCAGCACGCCAAGCTGATTGCCCGTGATGGTTACATATTCGCCGTCAGCATTCCTCGCCATTGTGCCGATGCGGTCAGAGTCGGGATCAGTGCCGATTATCAGATCGCTGTTGACCTTTTTGGCAAGATCCACAGCGAGATAGAAGCCCTCGGGATTCTCCGGGTTGGGGCTGGCGACCGTGGGAAAATTGCCGTCAATAACCATCTGCTGCTCGACCGGATAGAGATGCTTTATACCAAGGCGCTTTAGCGCTTCGGGGACAAGCTTATATCCGCAGCCATGGAAAGGCGTATATACGATGCGCAGATCGTCCGCCACCTCGCGCACGACCTCCTTGTTGACCGCCTGAGAAAGAACGCAGTCCAGAAACGCCTCGTCCGTTTCCGCACCGATGATCTCAATACGCCCATCAGCAGCAGCCTCATCAAAATCACAGGTCTTGAAGCCGGTGAAAATATCAATGGCTTCCATCTGCTTTGCGATCGCCTCAGCCTTGTGAGGCGGAAGCTGCGCGCCGTCAGACCAGTAGACCTTGTAGCCGTTATATTCCTTTGGGTTGTGGCTGGCGGTGATGTTGAGACCGGCAGTCGTGCCGTAGTGCAAAATGGCAAAGCTCAGCTCCGGAGTGGGGCGGAGAGCGTCAAAAAAGCGGACATGGATGCCGTTTGCAGCCATGACGCATGCAGCCTCCCTGGCAAATGTCACACCGTTGAGGCGGCAGTCGTGCGCGATGACGATTCCCTTGCCGCACGCTTCCTTGCCCTCCGCCGCGATGACATTGGCAAAAGCCTGCGTCGCATGGCGGATGATGTGCACATTCATGTTGTGCAGCCCGACCTTCATCGTGCCGCGCAGACCTGCCGTTCCGAACTCAAGCGGGGCGAAAAAGCGGTTTTCTATCTCTTTCTCATCGTCGTGTATGGCGTTGAGCTCCGCCCATTCCTGCTCGGAGAGTGCAGGGCTGTCAAGCCAGCGCTCATACTCTTCCTTATAATTCCTCATTATTTTCCTCCTTGCAAAGCTCCGTCGCGTCCTCCAGGAGACTCTCCGGAACATATATATCCGTTCCCTGCCCGCTCATGCCCAGCACGACGCGCCCAAAGCTTCCGTCACCGGGATATATGCGCAGGCATGGAATACCATACGCTTCCAGCATATTCACACGAAGAATATCGCTCATATCAATATTGTCGCAGTTGCAGAGAAAAGCGGGGCGCTCAGGTTCGCCGTTTTCATTCTCCGGCCATCGCTTCAAAAGCTCGCCCGGGATTGCTCGACCCCAATCAAAGTCCATATTATCGCTCATGCGGCGCTCCTTATCATCATTTGTGGTATTTTGAGCCCTCGTTTATCTTAAATCCCCGATATATCTGCTCGGCAAGCATAACGCGCGCAAGATGATGCGGAAACGTCATTTCAGACATGCTCAGGCGCATATCAGCGCGGCGCTTTACACGCTCATCCAGTCCAAACGAGCCGCCCACGAGAAAGCACAGCTTCGGCTTGCCGGAACCCGCGCGCGCGGCAATCAGCGCGGACATTCCCTCGCTCTTCATCTGCCGCCCCTCGACGCACATGGCAACAACATAGGCGTCAGGCGGGATATTTTTCTCTATCTCAGCCGCTTCGCGCGCCAGCGCTGCGGAGATCTCATTCTGTGACGGATTATCGGACAGGCGCTGCTCCGTCAGCTCAACGCAGTCAAGCTTACAGTATGCCTGAAGACGCTTGGCGTATTCCGCAAAGGCGTCGATGAAAAAACGCTCGCGCATTCTGCCGACACATATAAGCTTCACCGCGAGCATGGGCAGCGCTCTCCTATCTCTATCTCCATGCATCCCAGCTCCGGCGCACAGAAAAGCTCAGCCGGCAGACCGTCAAGCGCCGGCGCGACGGCATTGAGCGCAAGCTGCGGGGTATTATTCGTGCGGCTGAGATGCCCGAGTATTATCTGCCGCGTTCCGCTCTCGGCGAGCGTGCGGGCAAGCCGGGCGCAGTCGGAATTCGATAAATGCCCGGTCTCGGATAGTATACGCCGCTTGAGATACGGCGGATACGGACCGTCGAGCAGGCGCCCGGCATCGTGGTTGGCCTCAATAAGCACCGCGTCCGTCCCGGCGAGCGCGGAAAGCATCTCGTCCGTGACGCGCCCCGTGTCAGTTGCGACGGCGAAGCTCGCCCCGCCGCCCTCTATCCTGTAGCCGACGCTTTCATCCGTATCATGGCTTGTGTGAAAGGCAAGGAGCGAAAGCCTGCCGAGAGAAAAACGCTCACCCACGGGGATAATATGCGTTCTGCCCATGGCATCCGGCAGCATACCCATAAGACGGTTGGCAACCGTGTGCGGCGCATAAAGCTCAATGGGGTAATTTTTCAGCAGGGTCTTCAAGCCCGAAACGTGATCGGAGTGCTCATGCGTAATGAGCACTCCGCCGATATTTTCCATTGTTATCCCCGCCTGAGCAGCGGATGCGGCAATCCTGCGCATGGAAATCCCGGCATCTATCAATATATGAGTGCCGCCATGCGACACTGCAAGGCAATTACCGCTGGAGCTGCTGGCAAAAATAACTGCTCTCATCAGGAAACGGAGACGACCTTATCCGCGCCGTCCTGCCTGTCGGGGAAGCTGACGATCTCAATATCCGCGCCGAGGCTGCACAGCTTTCCGACAAAGCTTTCATAACCGCGCTCGATATAGTGGATGTCCTCCACCACGGTCTCTCCGGCAGCGCACATGCCGGCAATGACCATCGCCGCGCCTGCGCGCAGATCGCACGCCGTCACCGGCGCGCCGGTGAGCGTTTTGCCGCCCTCTATGACCGCCACGCGCCCATCGACCTGGATCTCCGCGCCCATCTTGCGAAGCTCGTTAACATACTTGAAGCGGTTATCGTAAATGCCCTCCGTGATGACGGACGTGCCCTCCGCAAGGCAGAGGAGCGTGCCCATCTGGGGCTGCATATCAGTGGGGAAGCCGGGGTAAGGCAGGGTTTTGATGTTTGCCCGGCGAAGCGTGCTCGCACCCTTAACAAGGACGGAATCCTCATATTCCTGCACAATGGTGCCCGTTTCGCGGAGCTTGGCGCTGATGCATTCAAGATGCTTGGGGATAACATTTTTCACGAGCACCTCGCCGCCGGTTGCGGCAGCGGCGACCATATATGTCCCCGCCTCGATCTGGTCGGGAATGATGGTGTACGTACCCCCGTGCAGGCTCTCCACGCCGTTGATCTTGACAGTGTCCGTCCCCGCGCCGCGCACATCCGCCCCCATGGAGTTGAGGAAGTTTGCAAGATCAACAATGTGCGGCTCGCGGGCGGCATTCTCAATGATCGTGCGCCCCTGAGCAAGCGTCGCGGCAAGGATGATGTTCATCGTTGCGCCGACGGAGACCTTATCAAGATATATCCTCGCCCCGTGCAGCCTGCCGCCGTCGGCGTCGGCAAGCACGAAGCCGTTTTTCACATCCACCGCCGCGCCCAGCGCGGTCATGCCCTTTATATGCTGATCTATCGGGCGCACGCCGAAGTTGCACCCGCCGGGCATAGTGGTCTTTGCCCGACCGAAACGCCCGAGCATCGCGCCGATAAGGTAATACGACGCGCGGATCTTCCGCATAAGGTCAAAGGGTGCATCCTGAAGATGCACATCCGTGCAGTCGATCTCGACCGTGGAGGGGTTGACATAGCGCACACGCGCCCCAAGCTCTGCAAGAATGGTGAGGAGCATATCCGTGTCGCTTATCTGCGGCAGGTTTTCTATACGGCACACGCCGTCAACCATGAGCGCCGCCGGGATTATCGCAACGGCCGCATTTTTTGCACCGCTTATCTCGACCTCGCCGTGAAGAGGCGTTCCTCCGTGTATTACATATTTATCCAAATGCGTGCACCTTCCAGTAGTCTTCTCTGTCATATACATAGCGTACCTACACTCACACGAAAATGATAATAACACATATGCCGTCAAATAGCAACTATTTTCTGGTGCAGCACCGCACTATACGCCTGCTGCATGCCGGTGCGCAGCGCCGTTCCGGGGCGGCGCACGCCATCCTATAGCCCCACACGCTTGAGCTTGTGCATATTCATGCGCTTGAGTTCCATCGACGAATGTGCATATCGGTCAAGCGTCACCTGTGTGGACGCATGGCCGAGGATCTCCGACAAGGACTTGACCTCAAACCCAACCTCGATGCAGCGCGTGGCAAACGTGTGGCGCAGGGTGTGAAAATGAACGTCACGAAGCCCGCACGTCTCCATGTACTGTTTAAAATAGTATTGCAGCAGGCGCGGCTCCATGCACTTGCAGGTGCCTGTGAGGACGAAACAGTCGCGCGAAACGGGATGTGTTCTGCGCATGAAGCACTCCAAGCGTTCCGACACGGGGATGGTACGCAGCGACGCTTCACTCTTGGGCGAGGTAAGGAGCACTTTCGTGCGTTTTCCGTTTTCCTGTTTTGCGGCTATGCGCTGCACGGAGGCGGTCACGCGGACGGTTCTGTCGAGAATGGACACATCCTGCCAGCGCAGGGCACAAAGCTCGCCGATGCGCAGCCCCGTGTGCAGCGCCAGCAGCACACCGAATTTGCGGTTGTCCATGTTATGGCTGAGAAATCTGATGAGCCGCCCCATCTCCTCGCGCGTGAGGACGCGCGCCTCTCCCCTGCGATCCTTCGGCTGGAACACGTCCACGCACCGCGTCTCTCCCGGGCAGGCGCACTCAGTATACTTCAGCACGGAGCCGAGCACACTGAGGATGTTTTTCGCGCTTGCCGGGGCAAGCTCATATTCCCGCACAAGCTTTGCGTACAGGCCATCAACGGTCTGTGTCGTCAGCTCCGAAGGTCTGAGCGTGCCAAGATGCGCCTTGATGTAGTTGCGGAGGATACCCTCGTACTTGATGTATGTCGCCTGCTTCACGCGCGGCGCGTTGGCATTCAGCCATTCGTCGCAGCAGTCTGCAAACAGGCGGTCACGCCCGGCGGTCTGTGATTTTTCCTTTGTCATTTTTTATGCCTCCATAATGTAATAAGTAGGCATATATTATATCACCAGTATATCGCCGGAAAACAAACTGGTGAGTGTCGCAGGATAAGATTCCAGCAATGCTCACCAGTCAGTTTGTTCATTAGGTATTCCCTCAAAAAAGTGCCGTCATCATAACCCGAATTTTCTCGTCAGGTGTTCTTTCCGCATCACGCGGTACTGTCCTACAAGCGGCGGGTTTTTACGGTGCGGGCGCGGCTGCATCGTCGGCAAAAGCCAGGACGAGAACGCCGCGAGCGCCAGCAGCAGCGTCAGTGCCAGCACGAGAGCGCGCTTAGTATACTTTTTACTCATGTTTTTTATCTCCCTGGATGAGAGATTCATGACACAAGGTCGACCCCGAGATTACTTTTGATGCAAAACATAAAAAGCCGCCGTAAGCGATGCAGAGCTTGCGGCGGTGCTGGCAAAGAACCGTAATTTTGATAGAAACCCGTTAAGGGGGTGCAACTTCGGTTC
>ERZ808240.452-NODE-452-length-54123-cov-5.164811_pt1 | contig 54123 bp, 46 predicted proteins | sample MGYA00521084_ERZ808240 | MGnify/ENA primary metagenome ERZ808240 (study PRJEB31516, sample SAMN03275571) | gut metagenome | biome: mammalia-associated habitat; material: feces | host: Papio cynocephalus | place: Kenya | collected 2012-08-06 ...
GGGACTTCAAGGCCGACGACAAGGGCATGACCTACCCCGAGCCGATGGATGCCATCCCGGCCGAGTTCGCCGACGAGGCTGCGCTTGCTCACCAGGAGCTGCTCGAGGCTGCCGCCGACTGCGACGACGACCTCATGGAGAAGGTCCTCATGGAAGAGGAAGTCTCCGTTGCCGAGCTGAAGGCTGCGCTGCGCAAGGGCGTTATCGCCTGCAAGATCAACCCCGTATTCGTGGGCTCCGCCTACAAGAACAAGGGCGTGCAGGAGCTGCTCGACGCTGTTGTGGATTACCTGCCTGCCCCGGTTGACGTTCCCGCCATCAAGGGCACGAACCCCGACACCGGCGAAGAGGACGAGCGTCCTTCCGACCCGAAGGCGCCGTTCAGCGCTCTGGCGTTCAAGATCATGACCGACCCGTTCGTGGGCAAGCTCACGTACCTGCGCGTGTACTCCGGTTCTCTGGACGCTGGCTCCTACGTGACCAACGCCACGAAGGACAAGAAAGAGCGCATCGGCCGTCTGCTGCAGATGCACTCCAACCAGCGAGTTGACATCGATTCCTGCTCCGCAGGCGACATCGTTGCCGTTGTTGGTCTGAAGAACACCACCACCGGTGACACCCTGTGCGACGAGAACGCTCCCATCATCCTGGAGTCCATGGAATTCGCCGACCCGGTTATCGACATCGCTGTTGAGCCGAAGACCAAGGCCGACCAGACGAAGATGGAAATCGCCCTGCAGAAGTTGGCTGAAGAGGACCCGACGTTCCGCGTGTCCACCAACCACGAAACGGGCCAGACCATCATCGCCGGCATGGGCGAGCTGCACCTGGAGATCATCGTTGACCGCCTGATGCGCGAGTTCAAGGTTGAGGCTAACGTTGGTAAGCCCCAGGTTGCTTATCGCGAGCGTCCCGGCCACGAAGTGCTTGGCGCCGAGGGCAAGTTCGTCCGCCAGTCCGGCGGTCGCGGCCAGTACGGCCATGCGGTCATCAACATGTACCCGCAGGAAGCCGGCAAGGGCTACGAGTTCGAGAACAAGATCGTCGGCGGCGTCGTGCCGAAGGAATACATTCCTTCCATCGACAAGGGCATCCAGGAAGCTCTCAATACGGGCGTTCTGGCAGGCTACCCGGTCGAGGATGTGCGCGTCGAGCTCATCGATGGTTCTTACCACGACGTTGACTCTTCGGAAGCTGCCTTTAAGGTGGCTGGCTCCATGGCCATCAAGGAAGCGCTGCGCAAGTCCGACCCGGTCATCCTCGAGCCTGTCATGGCCGTTGAGGTTGAAACCCCGGAGGAGTACACGGGCTTCGTCATGGGCGATATCCCGTCTCGCCGTGGCATGATCCAGGGTCAGGAGCAGCGTTCCGGCGGTGCCGTCGCCATCTCCGCGAAGGTGCCTCTGGGCATGATGTTCGGCTACGCAACCGACCTGCGTTCCGGTACGCAGGGTCGCGCTACCTACACCATGCAGTTCGACTCTTACGAGCCGGTTCCCAAGAACGTCGCTGCAGAGATTATCAGCAAGGCCGGCGGCAACGCGTAAGGCGTCTGCACGTCCGAAAGCTTAACGGAGGAAATGAAAGTGGCTAATCAGAAGATTCGCATCCGCCTGAAGGGATACGATCATGAGATCGTGGATCAGTCCACGAAACTCATCGTCGATACCGCTCAGAAGACGGGTGCCAAGGTGTCCGGTCCCATCCCGCTGCCGACGGAGCGCAATCTGTTCACCGTCGTCAAGGGCCCCCATGTGGACAAGGACTCGCGCGAGCAGTTCGAGATGCGCACCCACAAGCGCCTGATCGACATCCTGGAGCCCACCCCGAACACGGTGGATTCCCTGATGCGTCTGGATCTCCCTGCCGGCGTCGACATCGAGATCAAGCTGTAAGGGGTGTCAAGTAATGATTAACGCAATTTATGGTAAGAAAATCGGCATGACCCAGATCTTCAACGAGGAGGACAAGCTCATCCCCGTTACCGTGATCCAGGCCGAGCCGAACACGGTGTGCCAGGTCAAGACCAAGGCCACCGACGGCTACGAGGCCGTGCAGCTGGGCTTTGGCGCTATTAAGGCCAAGAAGGTCAACAAGCCCATGGGCGGCCACTTCGCCAAGCAGGGCGTCGAGCCGACCCGCTACTTGCGTGAGGTTCGCGTCGAGGACGCTTCGGAGTACAAGCCGGGCGACCAGCAGACCGTGGCGGCGTTTGCCGAGGTCAAGAAGGTTGACGTTACCGGTACCTCCAAAGGTAAGGGCTTCGCTGGCGTTATGAAGCGCTACGGCTTCGCCGGTGGTCCGGGCGGCCATGGTGCTCACTTCCATCGCGCTCCCGGTTCCGTGGGCATGTGCGCTACGCCTTCCCGCGTGCTGAAGGGCCTGCGCATGCCTGGCCACATGGGCTGCGACACGGTTACCGTGAAGAACCTGACCGTCATGCGCGTTGACGAGGAGCAGAACCTGATCCTGGTCAAGGGCGCCATCCCTGGCGGCAAGAACGGCATCGTGCGCGTGCGCATGGCGTAACCTGGACTATCTATAAGGAGTTTCTACTACCATGACGACTATTGAGATCAAGGACGCAAGCGGTAAGAAGGCCGGCGACGCCGAGCTTTCCGCTTCCGTGTTCGGCATTGAGCCGAACGTGCCCGTCATGCACCAGGTTGTGCGCGCTCAGCGTGCGTCTTGGCGTGCCGGCACCAGCAACACCCTTACCCGCGGCAACGTCCGCGGCGGCGGCAAGAAGCCGTGGCGCCAGAAGGGCACCGGTCGTGCCCGTCAGGGCTCCATCCGCTCGCCTCAGTGGCGCGGCGGCGGCGTCGTGTTCGGCCCGCATCCCCGCAGCTACGCCTTCCGCGTGAACAACAAGGAAGTCAAGCTGGCTATGCGTTCCGTGCTGTCCGCAAAGCTGGCCGACGGCCAGTTCACCGTGGTGGACGGCTTCAACTTCGAGAAGCCCTGCACCAAGGACGCCAAGGCGTTCATCAAGGCCATGGGCTTCGAGGGTCAGCGCGTTACGCTCGTGCTGGGCAACGACGACGTCACCACGTGGCTGTCTTTCCGCAACCTGCAGAAGGTCAACATCCTGCCCGTTGCCGAGGCTAACACCTACGAGCTGCTCGACAACAAGCAGCTGGTGTTCACCGCTGAGGCTCTGAAGCGCATCGAGGAGGTGCTCGCATAATGAAGGATCCCCGCGAGGTCATCATCCGTCCTATCGTGACGGAGCACAGCTACGACCAGATGGAGAACAACGTGTACACCTTCGAGGTGGCCAAGGACTCCAACAAGGTTGAGATCCGCCAGGCCATCGAGGCAATCTTCAACGTCTCCGTGGTTAAGGTGAACACCCTGAACGTCAAGCCGAAGGTCAAGCGTGTTCGCTACCAGGCTGGCAAAACCCGTAGCTGGAAGAAGGCTATGGTCACGCTCAAGGAAGGCGATTCCATCGAGCTGTTTGGCGCCAACTAAGGCTGCCGCATAACGAAGCTTATGCGTTGACGAAAGCGCCCCGGATGTATCCGGGGCGCTTTTTGTATAATCAAGTTGATATGAGATACACACCCAAGGGCAAGGTGGCAGGCATGGCGTTCGTGGAGTTCAACGATGTGCGCAAGGTGTACAAGATGGGCGAGGTCGAAGTGGCCGCTGCCGACGGCATGACGTTTTCATGCGAAGCGGGCGAGCTGGTAGTGGTGGTAGGCCCGTCGGGCGCCGGCAAAACAACGCTGCTGAACATGCTTGGTGGCATGGACTCGTGCACGTCGGGCACTATCATGCTTGACGGTCGCGAAATCAGCTCGTTTTCCGAAAAACAGCTTACGCAGTACCGACGCCTGGACATCGGGTTCGTATTTCAGTTCTACAACTTGGTGCAGAACTTAACGGCGCTTGAAAACGTGGAGCTTGCCTGCCAAATTTGCCCGCATCCGCTTGACGCCGCAAGTGTGCTTAAACAGGTGGGCCTGGCGCACCGCATGGACAACTTCCCGGCACAGCTTTCCGGTGGCGAACAGCAGCGTGTGGCCATTGCGCGCGCGTTGGCGAAAAACCCGAAGCTGTTGCTATGCGATGAACCTACCGGTGCGCTTGACTACAAAACAGGTAAGGCCATTTTAAAGCTGCTGCAGGATACGTGCCTCAATACCGGCAAAACTGTGGTGCTCATCACGCATAACTCCGCGTTTGCCGATATCGCTGATCGCGTTATCCATGTGCGCGAGGGCAAGGTTGCCAGCATGGCAACAAACGCCCATCCGGTGTCGGCCGACACGCTGGAGTGGTAGAGCATGCTCGCGTTTTCGAAAGAGGTGCTGCGCTCGATCACGCACTCGTGGGGGCGTTTTCTGGCTATTGCAGTGATAGCGGCGCTAGGCTGCGGCTTTTATGCCGGCTTGCGCATGACCGGGCCCGATATGCGCTTGGCGGGCGACACGTACTACGATGCCACCAATCTGTGCGACATCCGCGTGCTCTCCACGCTTGGCATGACCGATCAGCAAATTCAGCAGCTGCGCAACGTTGACGGCGTATCAGGCGTTATGCCCGCTTACGAAGCCGATGTAACCTCCTCGTTGGCAGGTGCGCAGTACACGTTGCGCTTCCATTCGCTTGACGCAAGCGCCGCGGCGGCTAGCACGTGCAGCGACGGCTTGCATGTTGAGTCGTCCGATGCCAACTACATCAACCGCCCCATTTTGGTGTCCGGTTCGTGGCCTCAGGCGCCCAACGAGTGCCTGCTTTCGGCCGATGCCATTTGGACGAACGAGGTTCACCTTGGCGATACCGTGCAGGTGCTTGAGGGAACCTCCGACCTAGACAGCACGTTTGCCGTGAAGGAGTTCACGGTGGTGGGTTTCGTGCACTCGTCGTATTACACGTGCACCACAAACACCGGGTCGACGTCGCTTGGCTCAGGCGAGCTTACCTCGTACGTGTATGTCCCCGAAGCGGCCTTCGCGCAGGATTATCCGTACACCGAAGCGTTCATCACCGTCGATGGCGCGGCGGGATTGCAATGGCCATCGGACGCGTACCAGCAGCGCGTAGATGAGGTGTCACAGCGCCTCAACGACATCGCGCCCGAGCTTTCGGCTTCCCGTGTAAGCCAGCTGCAGGCAGACGCTCAGGCAACGCTTGATGAAAAGCGTGCTGATTACGAACGCGAAAAGGCCGATGCTGAAGCGCAGCTCAACGATGCGCAGGGCCAGCTAGACGATGCCCGCTCGCAGCTAGACGATGCGGCGGCGCAGCTGTCAAGCGCCGCGGCACAGCTATCAAGCAGCCAGGCAGACATTGCGGCAGGCGAGCAGCAGCTGGCAAGCGGGCAGGCCGAGCATGATGCGGGACAGCAGCAGCTTACCGTCCAGCGCGAACAGGCGCAACAGGCCATCGCGCAAGCTCAAGCGCAGCTTGATGCGTCCCAGGCGCAATACGACGCGGCTATGGCGCAGCGCAGCCAGCTTGAGGTGCAGCTTGAGCAGGCCCGTGCGGCTCAGCTAGCCGATGTTGCCGCCCAGCTTGAAGCCGCCATTGCCAGCATCGATGCGCAAACCGCAGGCGTTCCCGATCAGTTGGCGGCGGGGCAGGCACAGTTGACGGCCCAGCGCGCGCAAACAGCTGCCCAGCTTGACGCGGCGCAGGCGCAACTGGACAGCGCGCAAACCCAGCTTGATGCCGCAGCGGCAAAACTCGCCTCGGGCAAGCAACAATACGCGCAAGGCCAACAGCAGTACGCGCAGGGCCAAGCGGAATACGAAAGCGGCCTGGCGCAATACGAAGACGGCCAAGCGCAGCTTGACGAAAAGCGTGCCGACGCGCAGGCGAAGTTTGCCGATGCCGAAGAGCAGCTGGCAAACGCGCAAGCCGATATCGATGCCATTGCCGAAAAAGACGCCAGCGTCTATGTGCTCGACCGCACGAAAAACCTGGGCGCTGAAAGTTTTAAGAGCGACGCGGGACGCATCGACCAAATAGCGGCCGTGTTCCCGCTCATGTTCTTCTTAGTGGCGGCGCTTGTGTCGCTTACCACCATGACGCGCATGGTTGAAGAGGAGCGCGTACTCATCGGCACGTACAAGGCCTTAGGCTATTCAAGCGCGCGCATCACGTCGAAGTACCTCATCTACGCCACGGTTGCCTCGGGGGCCGGCGCGGTGGTGGGCATCGTGCTGCTGTCGAAATTCTTGCCGTGGTTCATTTTGAACGCGTACTCCATCATGTACATGGTGCCGTGCGTGCCTACGCCCTTAGACCCCGGCATTGCCGTGCTTGCTGCAGGCCTAGGCGTTGGCATCACCGTGGCGGCAACGTGGTTTGCCGCCGCCGCAACGCTGCGCGAACGCCCCGCAGCGCTGATGCTGCCGCGCGCGCCGAAAGCTGGCAAGCGCATTTTGCTTGAGCGCATCACGCCGCTGTGGCGCCGCATGACGTTCAGTTGGAAGGTCACGGCGCGCAACTTGTTCCGCTACAAGCGCCGCTTCTTCATGGCGGTGGTGGGCATTGCCGGCTGCACGGCGCTGCTGCTTACGGGCTTAGGGTTGCAAAACGCCATCAACGACATCATCGACAAGCAATATGGCCAGCTGTACCACTTCAACACCATCGTGCGTATGGACAGCCAGGCCAGCCAGGAAAGCAAAGACGCGGTTGCCGCGGCCGTGAGCGCCGACAATGGCACCTACACCTGGGTGCAAACGGGCAACAAGATCGCCTGCGCGCCCGACGACGCGGCCGAGCATCGCGTGGAGCTGGTGGTTGCCGACGATGCCGAGGCGCTGCAGCAGTTCGTGACCATGCGCACGCGCGTGGGGCAGTCGCCGCTGCAGCTTTCCGACAGCGGTGCCCTCATCAGCGAGAAGCTGGCCACACAACTGGGTGTTTCGGTGGGCGATGCCATCAACCTGTACGACGAGGACGACATCGGCAACCTGGTGGGTCAAGCGCACAGCGTCACCGTTGCGGGCATCATGGAAAACTACGTCAGCCAATACGTCTACGTCACCTCGGCCGAATACGAGCGCGTGATGGGGCAGCCTGCAACGCTGGCCACCGTGTACGCCAACCTGTCCGACGGCACCGACCGCGATGCGTTCTCCAGCCAGATGCTTGCCATGGACGGTGTGAAAACCGTCACGTACAACGACGAAACCATTGACAGCTATCGCACCATGCTTAAAACGGTGGACAGCGTGGTGGTGGTGCTGGTGATTGCCGCCGCGCTGCTGGCGTTCGTGGTGCTCTACAACCTCACGAACATCAACATCACCGAGCGTGCGCGCGAAATTGCCACGCTTAAAGTGCTTGGCTTCACCCCGCGCGAGGTGGATGCCTACGTGTTCCGCGAAACGCTGCTGCTGTCCATCATCGGCGCTGCGGCGGGCCTGGTGCTCGGTATATTCATGGAGGGCTTCGTTATCACCACGGCAGAGGTGGACCAGGTCATGTTCGGACGCGACATCCATGGGCTAAGCTTCGTCATAGCTTTCGTGCTCACCATGGTGTTCTCGGTCATTGTGGCCATTGCCATGCGCGGCAAACTGCGCCGCATCAACATGGTGGAAAGCCTGAAGTCAAATGAGTAGGTTGGCCGGGCGTGAACATGGGGACGGAGGTGGTGTTCACGGTTGCCCTTTCATTTCCCAAAACGCTTTCGTGAACGCCCGCTCCGTCCCCATGTTCACGCCAATGAGTAAGCAAGTGCGTTACAATAGCCGTTAACGCGTTTTTTCAATCAGAAGGGAATTCCCATGAAGGTTACCGAGAAAAAGCTGCCCGACGGCCGCTTTGAGCTTACCGCCGTGGCCGCCACGGCTGAGGTAGCGCAGGCGTTCAACGCTGCTCATCAGATATTTTTGGCGAACATGGGCGTGCAGGTTGCGCCGGGGCAAAAGCCCGAGGTTGTCGCCGAGGACGAGCTGGGTATCACGAACCTGGACATGGTGTCGCAGCAGCTTGCCATCGACTATTTGGTGCCGTTTGCCGTGGACAAAAGCAACCTGGTGCCGGCGTTTCCGCCTAAGCCCGTGGTAAACCAGATGATCAAGCGCGGTGAAACGTTCGAATTCCAGCTGCGCGTCACGCCGAAGCCCCAGTACAAGCTCACCAGCTACGAGCCCGTGTCCATTACCGTGCCGCCGTTTACGTTCGACGAATCCGCGGTTGACCAGCAGGTGCATCAGGTGCTTGAAAGCTACGCCACCTACGAGGCGTGCGACCCGCATCCGCTCGGCGAGAACGACGCCGCGCGCATCAAGGTTGAGGCCACGCAGGGCGGCCAGCCGCACAAGAACCTCTCCACCGAGGGGCGCACCTACATCATGGGCATGAACCTGCTGCCTGAGGGTTTCGAGAAAAACCTGCTGGGCATGAACGTAGGCGACAGCAAGTCGTTCAGCTTCGACGTGCCGGGCGCCGAAGAAGGCGAGGACCCCATCGACTGCACCGTTACCGTGCTGGAGTGCCAGTGCAAAAAGGTGCCCGAGCTTACCAACGAGTGGGTTGAGAAGAACATCCCCATGGTGCGCGATGCTGCAGCGCTGCGTGGCTCTATCCGCGAAAGCTTGCTGGCAGAACAGCAGGCGCAGTACCGCGAGATGCAGCTGTCCATGGCCGCCGACGAGCTGTCGCGTCGTTTCGAGGGCAAAATCGCCGACGAGGTATACGAGGCCATGCGCGAGACGCTTATGAACAACGTGAAGGGCTCAGTCGAGCAGCAGGGCATGCAGTTCGACGAGTTCGTGGCCATGCAGGGCGGCATCCAACAGTTCGGCATGATGCTGATGGTGCAGGCGCGCCAGATGCTCGTGCAGGGCTATGCGCTTGATGCGCTGTTCCGCCACGAGAACATGGAACTGACCGACGAGGACCTGCTGGCCGCATGCCGCGCCATGAACCCGCAGCAGCCCGAGGCGGTGCGTCGCCAAATGGAAGGCAACGGCCAAGGCTTCGTGTTGCGCGAAACGGCAGCGCGCTTGAAGGCCAACCGTTGGCTGCTCGAGCACGCCAACGTAAACGTGGAAGGCCAGGAAGCTCCGGCTGCCGACGAGGCCCCGAAGGCCGAGTAGCCTGAGTCACCCTCTTCGGGAGGTTTTGGCTTATTACCTTTTCGAATGCGAATGGGGATCATAGACAAGTTTGCTATTTGCTGAGAGGCGCGTGCAACGAAGAGACTTTGCGCGTGCCTCTTATATATCTTGTTACGCGACTTCAAAAGACGTTGTCGATGCGCTCTGTTTGGGCAGCGGTGCCGATTCAAACCGATCATCGTGAAGTTTTATAGCGTTATGCAAATATAGCGTATCATTTGGGTATGTTATTCAGAAAGACGCATATTCGCGGTTCTGCATTGCGCTTCAATTACGTTGCGTATTTCCTCTGTGCGCTTTTATGTGCACGAATTACCTTTCCGGCTTGTGGGACGCTACTCAGCCCCGCTTTCGGCGTGCTGGCTCTCGTCGTCTTCGGATCTGCATGCTGGCGGGCGTCGAGGGCGCATGTCGCGGTCGGCGAGTGCCATGACGTTGTCGTGCCCGATGCATGCGCCTTCGACGCATCGGGTGGCCTGCTTCGCAGGTATGTTTCGTTTGTTGCCCTGCTCATCGTGCTGCTGCTAAATGGCATGTTTTACGCATGGCTCATGTTGTTTGGCGTGCACTCGTCGTTCATCGGGAGTTATGGCACACTTGCCAATTATGGCGGTATGCTATTCGTCGATGCTCTTCTCGTCGGGCTTTGCTCGTTGATTGCTCATCTTGTTCGCACAACGAACGAAGCTACGTTTGATGAAAAGAAGGGTGCACGCACGCTTCTTTTGCTTGCATGGGTTCTTGGCTGCTTGTCGTGCTATCTGTGTCTGGCCTTCTATAAAATCGTTTCGGTTCCAAACTCCTCTACCATTGCTGCCTTTGCCGGCTTGCTTGTCTCTTTGGTTGTGTGCTCGATTGCTTTTCTCATTTACGGCAGTACCGCTCATCTTGCAAAAAGCCGTGGCTGCGCAGTGATTGTCGAACCTCAGCAGGAAGACGCGGAGGAACGGCTGCAGAACCGTTTGTCCGACTTTCCTCAGCTAACCGACAGGGAAAAGCAGGTTTTGCTGCTTTTACTAGAGGGGAGGAATTCTGCGCAGTCGGCAGAGGCGCTTGATTTGAAGCCCTCAACAGTTCGAGCATACCTGCAGCGTTCCTATAAGAAGCTGAACGTTTCCGGTGGTGACGAGGCGATAAGCCTGCTGCGTGGCGAAGAGGCCGAAGATCCAACGCCAAGCGACATACCGATTGCTCCGGAGGAACAACGAGCCACCACAGAGAGCCCTCGACGTGCAGTGTGCTTGGCTCTGGCGATACTCGCCGGTCTTGTTACATCGCTGGGCTGTGCTATGGTTCCGCTGACCGCGTCTGGCAGAGCAAGTTGGTCTCTCTTGCAGCCGGATGCCGCGTTCTACGTAGGGCTCATTCCATTCGGCATGCTGACCTTGTTGGGACGCCTCAATGCACGTTCCCTGCTTATTCGAGCACTAGGCATGTGCTTGCTCGTTGCGAGTCTTATCGCAATCATTCCCTTGACAGCAACTGAGCCGCTTGCGTCGTGCCTTGCTTTCAGCGTCCGCCTAGCTTGGGTGGTCCTCGCGCTCGCTTTGGTCGCTTTGTTTCTGCCGGCAGCAAAAGCATGTTCGGTAAAAGAAGGCTCGTGCGCGTTTGGCGGCGCTGTCGTCGTTGCTGTGGTGCTTATGGCGGTAGCGGCGAAAACGGATATCCCGCTCAGCACGCTGGCGATAGCTTGCTGCGTTTCTTGCGCCGCCGCTGCGGTCTTGCGCTCGTCTGCGCTCGATGTCGGCAATCAGGGAACCGAATCCAACGACGACACGGCGGAATCGATCGCCGGGGCGCCGATTGTGGCGTGCTATTTCTTCGTGTGCGGTTGCGTCGCTGGATCTATGTTCGATTCTTTCAAAGGCTTGGCATATCAGGCAATCCCCATTGCATTTTGCGTTGCAACTATCATTGTGGGTGTCGTTTCCCTTACGCGCCTTGCTGCTTTGCGTAGCAGCAAGCATTCGGCGATGGTCCTTGTGTTCTTCTGCATTGCCGCTGCTTTGTGCTGCATCGCGGTGGGAAGAAGTGAAGCGATTTGGATAACGTTCGCGCTGGCGTTGTCTGCGGTTGGCGTGTCTGCGTGGCGCAACGGGGCTCTATGCGCTAAGGACGCGGGCGTTGCTGCTGTATCGCTGGGCATTGGCTTTACTGCTTGTTCCTTGATGCATCGTTTAGTGCTGCCTCATGATGCTGCTCGTCTAATGGTTAGCGTATCGAATGCTTTGGCGGTTCCCTTGGTTGCTCCTGGGCTCGCTGCAGCGGGGATGTGCCTTGCTATTGTTGCCTTGGTTGTGATGTGTGCTCGTTTCCATGATACTTTCTTGCTCTCGAAAATGGAGCGGGAATATAGCTCGCAAGACCGTAACGAGCTTGCTCATGAGTATCTCGCGGGGTGCGGTTTGGTTGGCTTGCAGCTTGAAGTGGCGCTGCTTACCATTGAAGGGCAGAGCGTTTCTGCTATTGCCGAAAAGCTGTCTTATTCTCAGGCTGCTGTGAGTGGCGCACGCACGGCGGTGTATCGAATCATGCAGGTTCATAGCGCTTCCCAGTTGGCGCTTAAAGTTGCCAAGTTTATTGAGCATACAAACGTTTCACCTGATGAATCGCGTAGTCACTAAGATGCCAGCGGCTTTATAAGTCCTGACTACAGACAAAACGTTGCAAGCCGGGGTACTTTCATCGCAGAGATCCGTCGACGTCTCTATTGTTGAGATTCAAGAGAAGAAAGTAAGGTGAAAGTATGGCTCTGCATCATGTCGGAAAATGGGCACGCGGCGCTTGCGCCGCAGTTGCACTTACGATGTTGTCGGGTTCGTCTGTCGCATTTGCAGATGATTCTACAAATGAAGTTGCGGCAGATGAAAGTACGGCTATCGCGACAATGGCAAGCTTCGATGAAATTGTGACCCATGAAAGCTGGCCTAATAAGCCTTTCTATTTCAATTTCTACGACAACACAAGTAACGTCTCGCAGAATACGGGTGTCAAAGAAAATTCTACTTCCTTTTGGCTTGGTGTGTACAAATTCGATGTTGATTACTGTAATTTTACGCTGACGCGTTGATTGGCGGCCAATGGATTGACTGCACTAGTCCGGGGTATGGCCGCGTTTATCGCGTTGGTCAATATGAGCTATACAACCAAGTTTGGGAGAGGTACGGAAGGGCAACCTGCAGGCTTGGTGGATACCGTGCAGCAAATTGGCAAGGTTGGGTTTCCGGTGAGTGGACTCCTGATTGTGAAGGGAATTTCAGCGTAGCCTACTAAATGATTGCTTTGGGCTGCGAAGTGTGGACTTTGCAGCCCATTTCGAAATGGAGTACCCCTATGAAATACAGAACAAAACTCGTCGTTAGCATTGTGGTGCTTGCAACATTGGCTCTAGCCGTTGTATCGTATTTGTACATTGCCGAAGTAATGCGTCAGCAAGAAGCTGCACGGCAGCATGATGAGTACATCGCGGCGCATTCTTCTGTATCGGCGGTTGGGGATACCATAGCTCTTGATTCCCACGAAGATGAAAAAGGGGCCGAAGCCGGTTATGTCGCTGGATTCGATTGGACCGGCACAGTTGAAGCCACATTGCTTGATGCTGGGTACTATAACTCTCTTGCAGATGCAGGGATTGGCGAGGATGAGCTTGTTATTCCTAATCATTACGAAGATGATCAGGTTTCAATATTATTAATCCACATCCGCCTTAAAAACATTGACGCCACGCCATCCGGTCCGCATCCTTTTATGAGCTGGGGTACGTTTAAGGTTGCGGTGGATGATGCCGAGGAGATGCAGTCTACTGCGCTCATGGAGGTAGCATACTTCGATGGCACCTCCGAAGATGCTGAAGATCCCAAACGCAATTATTACGATTACAAGCTTGGTATCGGCGAAGAGAGGGTATTTACGGCTGCGTATTACGTGCAGCGCGAGTACTTGAATCACGATGCATATCTTGCTCCGGGGTATATCTCAACTCAGAAAAAATATGCGTTTGATATCCCTGACCCTGTTGAGGGGGTGACTCCATGAGTCCGGTTTTCAAATGTGAGCTGTCAAAAGCTTTTCGCAAAAAGTCATTCTTCGTTTCGCTTGCGACTGCTTTGGTAATTGCAGGAGCATCTGCGGTGCTTTGCTGCATCGGCACCTACCAAGGAACGCTGAGTGCTGTGACGGGCTACGAAACAAAATGGTTCGATCCGTCAACGCTGTCCTGCTTCAGATATTGGATAGTTACAGACTTTCAATGGCCCACCACATATTTGTTCTTCCTCGTCTTGCCGTTGCTGGCCGCCATCCCTAATGCCCGCTCATTTCAATGGGAATTTGCAAGTGGCTACACGAACAGCGTAGTGACACGTTGCGGCAAGCGGCGGTATTTTGCAGCGAAGTCTGTGGCGGTGTTTCTGTCTAGCGGGACAATCGCGTTGATTCCCGTGATAGCAAGTATTCTGCTTGCGGCTTGTTATGCTCCTGCCCGTATCCCTGATGTAACAAGTGTTATTTATTTCGCTGTATATGACGTTAGCTTATGGTCGGAAGTGTTCTACAGCCAGCCGGTAGTGTTTGTATGCTTATACTGCGTTCTGATTTTTGCCGTATGCGGCATGTGGGGCTTGCTTGTATCCGTTTTGGGCTGCTTTGTGAAAAGTAAGTTGGCTATCATCGTTGGCCCGTATCTTGCTATGCTTGGTGTGAAATTCATCACCGAAAACGTTATACGCGATTTCATCCATGTTGAGCTAACACCTATTGGGTACTTGCGCCCTTCGGGAAACTTATATGCGCCAAATGGGTGGGTAATCGTAGCGGAGCTGGTGCTTGGCCTGATTTTTGTGGCAGTACTGCTTTCCATGAAAAGTAGGCGTGATGTCCTATGAAACTGCTAGGGCTTATACTAAGCGATGTGAAAGAGGGCCTGCGTTACGAATGCCCCGCCATTGCTCTGGTGGTTGCGGTTGCGATTTTGTCATGCGCATCATTGTGGCTTTCTGATTGCGAAGGCGTGCGTTCGCTTGGCGATTATCTGACGAACATGTTTTTAGGTATGGGTTCATATACCTTTAACATTTCTTCTCCGTTTAAATTGCCCGTAGCCTGGTTGCTCTTACTGTTTTCCCTGCTATTTGCCACGCTTCGTTATCCCTATAAGGACCTATACGGTATGGGTGCTCATGTCATGATGCGTTCGGGCAGCCGCCTGAGCTGGTGGTGGGCAAAGTGCCTATGGGTGGCGCTTTCCGTGGTGCTGCTCTGTTGCCTGCTGGTTTTGGTGGCCGTGTTTTGGGCGCTCGTAACGGCAGGGACACTATCGCTGCATACGACAGAGTTCTTCCTCGATTATGTTGCGATACGCGGCGACGCTGCTGCATATTGCGAGGAGTCGGTTACGTATCTTGCTTCCATTTTCGGGTGGGTGCTGGCGTTGGGTCTGGTGCAGCTGGTTGCATCGGTTGCTCTGAAGCCCGCAGCGGGGTTTGTTGCGATGGTGTCCTACCTGTTCTTCTCGTCGTTTTACGCAACGCCGTTGCTGTTGGGAAATTACCTGATGGCGCAAAGAAGCAGTGCTTTTGGCGGAATTATCGACATGATGTCCGGTATGCCGTTGTCTGTTGCTGTGAGTGTGTTCGCCGTGGCCGTTGGTGCGGTACTCATTCAGCTGATGGACGTTATCGAAAGAGGTGAAAATTGATGGGTTGCACGGTTAACGGCGTGTCAAAACGCCTGTGCGGACGCGTAATCCTCGACAACGTGAGTGCGGTGTTTTCGCCAGCACAAGTTTCGGGCATCGTAGGCGTGAACGGCTCGGGCAAGACCATGCTCATGAGAACGATTGCCGGCTTGGCTCGTCCCGACAGCGGTACGGTGACCATCGATGGGGACGTGCTGTTTCGCGACGTGTCGTTTCCCCCGAGCGTGGGTGCGCTTATCGAGAACCCGGCGTTTATCGGCGCAAGAAGCGGTTACGACAACCTCATGTTGCTGGCACGCATTAAGGGCCTTATAGGACCCGATGAGGTGCGGGCAGTGCTCGATGAAGTGGGTCTGGGAGATGCGGGGAAGCTGAAATTCTCGAAGTACTCGCTTGGCATGAAGCAGCGGCTTGGCCTAGCGGCTGCCGTTATGGAAAATCCCCGTTTGCTGCTGCTGGACGAACCTTCGAATGCGCTGGATGCAAGTGGCGTCGAGATGCTTAAACGTCTGGTCCGCAAAAGTAGGGATTCCGGCGCGACGGTCATTATCGCGTCTCACGATATGTTGCTGATCGAAGAGCTATCTGATCGCATGTTTAGCATGGAGGCCGGCCATATCGCGGAAATCGATAGGGGGTGATTGTCATGCATAAGCGGACTATCGTCGTTTTCGCTGTTCTCGCGCTTGTGGTCGTTGCGATTGGTGTGCGAATTGCATACGTGAACGCTTCGGACAGCAATCCCATCACCATGGAAACGTATCAAATGTCCGAATGGGTTGACTTGGATGGTTGCTTCGCCTCCAACAAGGCAAGCGAAAGTACGGACGCGTATTCGGTCAAGCTTGTTTCCGCAAAACTCACGTCGTACAACGAATACGTGAGCGAGTTCGGGCGGCAGGATTGCATGCAGGAAGGGCTTGATGCCCAAAGCGTTATCGACATGGAATTCGAAATTAGAAACGACGGGGGAGAAGAAGGCGGGATTTTCCTACTAGGCTGGAAGATATTCCCCGAGCGACGAAACATGTACTACATCTGGGATGCCGACCTGCTCAAGATAAATCAGCCCGAATTAGAAGGCACGCTAGGCTTTGCGGTGGCGCCTGGGACGACGAAGAACATCCACATCCCATTCACCGTGAACCTAGATGATCGAGAAAACATGTCAGAATACAAAAGCGACATCACAGACACCGATTTCGAACTGGTAATGACCAATTCCCCCATAAGAAAGGCAATCGACTTCCATCTATGAGTCATCTTCTCCGGAAAGTTTTGGCTCATTACCTTTTCGAATGCGAACAGGGCGGGGAATAATCGCCTTCTCGTTCGCTATTCGCGAAGAACCTGTGAACGCCGCGTACGTGTCTAGTCGTGCACGGCGTTTGGTGCTATTATGCAAAGGCTTGTCTTCCGCCTTGGTCGGAAACCAAGGCACGGTAAAAGGAGTACCAGACTATGAAACAAGGAATCCACCCGGAGTACGTGGAGTGCACCGTCAAGTGCAGCTGCGGCAACACCTTCACCACGCGTTCCACCAAACCCGAGCTGAAGGTCGACATCTGCAACGTGTGCCACCCGTTCTACACGGGTCAGCAGCGCTTCGTTGACACCGGCGGACGCGTGCAGCGCTTCGCTGACAAGTTCGGTTCTGCTAAGGAGCAGGTGGCTGCTCGCGAGGCCGCCAAGAAGGCCGAGCGCGCCGCAAAGATCGCCGAGCAGGAGGCCGCTAAGAAGGCCGAGCGCGAGGCTAAGGCTGCTGCTAAGGCAAAGCGCGCTGAGGAGTACGCCAAGAAGGCTGCTGCCGAGGCTGAGAAGGCCGCTGAGCTTGAGGCTGCTACCGCCGCCGCTGAGGCAACCGAGGCTGCTGCCGAGGTTACTGCTGCTGACGAGGCTGCCGTCGACGCTCTGGTCGAGAACGCTGCTGAATAACAAGCGTTCAAGCGAAACAAAACGCACAAAAGCACTGAGAAAGCCCGCGAAAGCGGGCTTTCTCGCGTCATGGAGATTGCCTTCAACGTAAACGGTTTCGTTCCAAAACAACAGCCCCGCTCACATCTGCCGTATGCTATGGGTGCATGATGGGTGACGGCCGAATGCGTACCTGCCGGTTATCTAGGCAATACAACCGGATTGCAGCATATAGGCTTGTCTATCTAATTGGTACTGTGTATCATTAAGTTATACATACAGCAGCGTGGGAAGGGGCATCTCATGATTGACAAATCGGCGTTTCACAACCTGAGCTATGGCATGTACGTTATCGGAGCGCATGGCAAAGACCGCGACTACGGCTGTGTAGTGAATACGTTCGCTCAGGTCACGTCGTCGCCGTTGCAGGTAAGCGTGGCTCTGAACAAGGAAAACGCCACGACGGCGATCGTGAGAGAATCTGGGCGCTTCACAGCGTCGTGCTTATCGGAAGACGCGACCATGGAGCTGATCGGCACCTTCGGCTTCCATACCTCCACGGAAATCGACAAGTTCGCACAGTACGCATCTGCTCGCGATGCGGCGGGTGTACCGTACGTTGCCGAGTCATGCTGCGCCTGGTTTTCGGCGAAGGTCGTCCAAGAACTCGATCTGGGGACGCATGTGCTGTTCATCGGCGAAGTTGACGAATGCCAGAAGGTTTCCGGCGCCGCGGCTCCTATGACCTATGCGTTCTATCATCAGGTCAAAGGTGGCAAGACGCCTCCGAAGGCCTCAAGCTACTTGGGGGAAGAACAGCCCGCGCCTTCCGCGCAGGACGGTGCTGCGACTTCCAAAGTAGGCTGGCGCTGCACAATCTGCGGCCACATCGAGTACGTCGACGAGCTCCCCGACGATTTTATCTGTCCCATCTGCGGCGTAGGCAAAGAATTCTTCGAGCGCGTAGAGCTATAGAAATGAGGGAATCGCCACTGTGGTGATTCCCTCATGTTTTAGAAGAACACTTTGGCGGCGTGGTTGTAGAAACCTTCGTCTTTGTAGCGCAGCAGCGTGGTGGGAACTTCGCCACGGCGTACGTAGAGGTGGCGCAGCGGACGGTCAAGTTCCACCAGCTCGCCATCGATGAACAGCGTCGCGTCGCGGCCGTCTTGGTTTTCGGACAGGTCCATCTCCACCACATCGGAAGGCCCGGTCACCACGGCGCGCGAGTGCAGCGTGTGCGGCGCGATGGGCACGGCCACCAAGCCTGTGAAACCCGGCGCTACCAAAGGCCCGCCTGCCGAAAGCGCGTACGCGGTCGATCCGGTGGCGCTTGCAACCACTAGCCCGTCGCCGCGCATGGCCGCCAAATGCGATCCGGAAACACCTAGTCCGAAATCGATGATGCGCCCGTTTGCCCCGCGCGTCACAGCCACCTCGTTCAGCGCGAAGAACTCACGCGCCTCTTCGGGTGCGTCACCGTTCGCATCGTCGTACGGGTCGGTTTCGCCTTCACATACCACGCGTATAGAAAGGTTCGTGCGCGCCTCTTCGGTGGTGTCGCCGGCAAGCGCCGCGCACAGCGGTTCCATGATGCCCGATTCGTTGGGGTTCGCCAAAAAGCCCAGGCGGCCGTAGTTGATTCCCAAAATGGGCGTGCCGTGGAAGCCAACCTGCCGCGCCGTGCGCAAGATGGTGCCGTCGCCGCCGAGCGCAATCGCCAGGTCAACGCCGTGCGTGAACAGCGCCTCGATCTCGGGCGCGGCAAGGGGGCTTGCGAGCTTAGACGAATCGACCACGGTGTAGTCGATTCCCTGCGTGGCCAGGTAGGTGACCAGCATCAGCGAGGCGTCCATCGCCTGTGAGTTGGAATTATTACGCACGATAAGGATGTGCATGCGGGGCCTCTTTCCGGGTTTGCTATGATGAGCAATTATACCAACACGAGAAAGCGCATCTTCATGTCCGACAAGCTCGCACGAGCTTCCCACACACGCTCTGCCACTTCTGCGGCGCCGGACGCCGCGTGCCAGCCTAATGCCCCCCAAGCCGCCGCTAAACAGCCGGCGCAAGCAAGCGAACAAGGCTCTACGGCCGCCATCGGCACCTCGGCGGCGCTCATCAGCATTTGCACCATCATCTCGCGCATCACCGGCTTTGCGCGCACGTGGGCCATGGCGTTTGCGCTTGGCTCCACGCTGCTGTCAAGCTCCTATCAGGTGGCCAACAACCTGCCCAACCAGCTGTACGAGCTGGTGTGCGGCGGCATGATCGTCACGGCGTTTCTGCCGGTGTACGTGTCGGTGAAAAAGCGCTTGGGCCAGCGGGCGGGCAACGAGTACGCATCGAACCTGCTCACGCTGGTGGTGCTGTTGCTTGGCGTGGTGTCGCTTCTGTGCATGCTGTTCCCCTCGGCGGTCATTTACACGCAAAGCTTCTACTCCGATCAGTCTCAGATGGCAACCTCGGTGTTCTTCTTCCGGTTCTTCGCCATCCAAATCGTGTTTTACGGCTGCTCGGCCATTGTGTCGGGCCTGCTCAACGCCAGCCGCGACTACCTGTGGTCTTCCATCGCCCCCGTGGCGAACAACGTCATCGTCATCGTCACGTTCTTGGCCTACGCGGTTGTGGCTCCGCACGATCAGCAACTGGCGCTCTACATCATCGCCATTGGCAACCCCGCCGGCGTGTTCGTGCAAATGGCCATCCAGCTGCCGGCGCTTAAGCGCAACGGCATCCGTATCCGCCCGCGCGTAAACCTGCGCGACCCGGCGCTGCGTGAAACGCTCGGCATCGGCGTTCCGGCTGTGCTGGTCATGTTGTGCTCGTTTGCCATCGTGTCGGTGCAAAACGCCGCATCGTACAACTTTGCCGACAACGGCCCGTCTATCCTGGCGTACGCGCGCTTGTGGTTCACGTTGCCGTATTCGTTTCTGGCTGTGCCCATTACCACGGCGATGTTCACCGAGCTGTCCGACATGCAGGCCGAAGGCAACATGGAAGGCGTGAAGCGCGGTATCGTATCGGGCACGAACCAAATCCTGTTTTTCATGATCCCGTTTGCCATGTATCTGGCTGTGTTCAGCATGCCGCTGGTTACGCTGTACCACGCAGGGGCGTTTACCATGGAAAACGTGTCGGCCATCGCCACGTACCTGGCGGTGTGGGCCGTGGCGCTGCCGCTGTACGGCGTGAACACCTATCTGCAAAAAACGTTTTCCAGCCTGCGGCGTATGGGCGTGTTCGCGGCGTTTAATTTCCTGGCGGGTGCCGTGCAATCGGCTTGACCATGTTCGCGGCGGCCCATGCCGACGTTATGCCCATCAGCACCATCGCTGTGGCCGAGGCGCTGTTCTACCTGGTGTTGGACCTGTGCCTGTTCGGGTATCTGCGTCGCACGCTCGGCCCCTTCGGGTTGCACTCCATCGCGCGCGCCCTCATAAGCGCGCTTGTGCTTGGCGGCGCGGGCGCGGCGGCCGGCGCGGGCGTGCTATGGCTGCTGCAAACGCTCATAGCCCCGCTTTCCGGCTCTATCGTGCAGGCGCTTGTGTATGTGGTGATAGGCGGCCTGGTGGCCCTGGCTGTCACGTTCGTGCCCGCCTGTAAGCTGCATGTTCCCGAAGCGGCCTTTGTGAACACCATCATCCGCAAAATAGCCGGCAAGCTCGGAAGGTAACGAGTTAAAACCAGCCGGGTTGTTTCGATTCATGAACTTTTCCCAAATGCAAAAGCGCCCCGCACCTATCAGGTTGCGGGGCGCTTTGCTTGCGTGCGTGAGTCGCGTTTGCCGTCTATGGGCTACTTGTGGAAGTACCGGCGCTGCTCGTATTTCGGCTCGCAGCAAATGTTGATGCCTAAGGTACGATAGAGCTTCTCGTCGGTGGGGCTTAAAATCACGCTGAAGAACGCATCGCAGCCGCGTAGCTGGTCGGCTGCGTCCACCAGCTTCTTCGCAACGGGGTCGGTAGCGCTTGACACCGACAGCGCCAGCAGCGTCTCATCGGAGTGCAGGCGCGGGTTTTTCGCGTGCAGTGTGGAGGTTTTCAACTCGCAGATAGGCTCGATAACCTCGTCGGAAATAACGAACAGGTCCTCGTCAACGCCGGCTACGCCCTTAAGCGCGTTCATCAAAAGCGACGATGCGGCGCCTAGCAAGTCAGATGTTTTGCCGGTAACCACGCGGCCGTCGGGCAACACCATGGCGCCAGCGGGCGCGCCGGTTGCCTCGGCCTTCAGCAGCGCGGCCGAGCGCGCGGGCGAGAAGTTCGTGTCCACGCCCACCTGGTTCATCAACAGCTCCAGATGCTCCACGTACTCGTGATGCAAGCCCGTGCGGCGCTCGTCCACAGCGGCCTGGAAGTAGCGGCGCACAATCTCCATCTTCGCCGCCTCGCGGCACGCCTCGTCGTCCACAATAGCCATGCCCGCCATGTTCACGCCCATGTCGGTGGGCGACTGGTAGGGGCTCGTGCCCAAAATGCGCTCCATCATGGCTTTCAACACGGGGAAAATCTCAACGTCGCGGTTGTAGTTGACCGTGGTCTTGCCGTACGCCTCCAGGTGGAACGGGTCAATGGTGTTCGCATCGTCCAAGTCAACGGTTGCGGCCTCGTACGCCACGTTCACGGGGTGCTTCAGCGGTAGGTTCCAAATGGGGAACGTCTCGTACTTGGCGTAGCCGGCCTCAACGCCGCGCTCGTGCTCGTGATACAGCTGCGACAGGCACGTGGCCATCTTACCTGAGCCGGGGCCGGGGGCGGTTACCACCACCAGCGGATGAGTGGTTTCCACGAACTCGTTTTTCCCGTAGCCTTCGGCCGACACGATGCGCGCCGTGTCATAAGGGTAGCCGGCAATGGGGTAGTGCAGGTAGCTTTTGATGCCCAGGCTGTCTAGGCGGTGGCGGAACGCCAGCGCAGAAGGCTGGTTCTCAAAGCGCGTGATCACCACGCCCGCCGTGGCAAAGCCCATGGTGCGGAAGATGTCCAGCAAGCGCAGTACATCCTCGTCGTAGGTGATGCCAAGATCGCCGCGCACCTTGTTCTTCTCAATGTCGTTGGCGTTGATGGCGATGATGATCTCCACGTCGTCGGCCATCTGCTGCAGCATGCGGATTTTGCTGTCGGGCTGAAAACCGGGCAGCACGCGCGAGGCGTGGTAGTCGTCGAACAGCTTGCCGCCGAACTCCAGGTACAGCTTGCCGCCGAATTGACCGATTCGCTCGCGGATGTGTTCGGCCTGCAGGGCCAGGTATTTATCGTTATCGAAACCGATGCGCATGGGCGCAACCCCTTTCCATGACATTCGCTTGAACCGAACCAGTATAAGGCACGCGCGCGAAACCGGCCTTGACACGTTGCTCTCAAGCCCTCAACCACACGCGAAAAGCGAATAGCGCGGCGAAGCTGCTGGGCGGTTTAGTGCCGAGGCGCGTTGTCCCGATGCGGGTTTTGGGGGTATTGAGAACCCGAGGAAACGCATTGCCCCCAAAACTTGCAAATGTTCGTGCTTGAAATCGCCGCCGGTTTCTCATTGCTTGCTATTCTTGCTGCAATGATTGCCCCGCAGTTTTCACTACCGCGAAAACCTGCATCGGGCGCGCCAGGCATTTCTCATTGCCCCCCAAAGCTGCATCGGGGCGTCTTTCGCTTTGTTGCCGCTTACCTGTGGCCCTGTTTTCCCTCTCCGTTTGCTTCTGCGCCGGGTGGTTTCCCGTTTCGTTACCGCTGTGTTAAATGCTTGTGCATATGCCGCCGGTGAAGTTGCGGCACGCGTACAATAAAGCAACGTTTGGAGTTCGCTGCTTGCGTGCTGCAGGCGTGCTGGCCTGCGCGTACATACAGCAGCGGTTGAAGGCTACACCAGCTACAAAGCGCAAAGGAGAACCATGGCCAAGCATATTTTCGTTACCGGCGGCGTTGTATCTTCCCTGGGCAAGGGCATTACCGCAGCTTCGCTGGGGCATTTGCTCAAAGCGCGCGGTTACAAAGTAACCATGCAGAAGATGGACCCGTACCTCAACGTTGACCCGGGCACTATGAGCCCGTTTCAGCATGGCGAGGTGTTCGTTACCGAAGACGGTCACGAAGGCGACCTTGACCTGGGCCATTACGAGCGCTTCATCGACGAGAACCTCTCGCGCGAATCCAACTTCACGCAGGGCTCCATCTACAAAACCCTCATTGCGCGCGAGCGCCGCGGCGACTTCCTCGGCGGCACCGTGCAGGTCATCCCGCACGTCACCGAAGCCATCAAAGAGCGCCTGCGCCGCATCGCCGATCAGTCCGGTGCCGACATCGTCATCTCGGAGATCGGCGGCACCATCGGCGACATTGAGTCGCAGCCGTTCATCGAGGCCGCGCGCCAGTTCAAGAAAGAGAAGAACCCCGGCGACGTGCTGTTCGTGCACGTTACGCTGGTGCCCTACATCGCCGCAGCTCACGAGGTGAAAACGAAGCCCACGCAGCACTCCGTCAAAGAGCTGCGCTCCATCGGCGTGCAGCCTGACTTCATCGTGTGCCGCTCCGATCACGAAATCTCGGACAAGGTGCGCGAGAAAATCGCCCTGTTCTGCGACGTGCGCCCCGAAGAGGTGCTGGCCTGCACCGACAGCCCGTCTATCTACGAGGTGCCGTTCGGCCTGTACGACCAGCAGTTCGACAAGAAGGTGCTTGCGCGCTTAGGCCTGCCGGAGCGCGAGATTGACCTGTCGCCCCTGCGTTCGTTCTTGGATGCCGCCGCGCATTGCGAGCGTGAAACGGACATCGCCATCGTGGGCAAGTACGTCAGCCTGCCCGATGCCTACCTGTCCGTTATCGAGGCGCTCTACCATGCTGGCGTGCACAACAACTGCCACGCAAACGTGCACCTTATCGACGGCGAGGATCTCAACGACCGCAACGTCGAGGAAGTGCTTGGCCAGATGGACGGCATTTTGGTGCCGGGCGGTTTCGGCCAGCGCGCGTTCGAGGGCAAAATCTGCGCCGTGCGCTATGCCCGCACGCACAATGTCCCGTTCTTGGGCATCTGCCTGGGCATGCAGGCCGCCGTGTGCGAATATGCCCGCGACGTTGCCGACATGCCCGGTGCCACGTCGGCCGAGTTCGACGAGAACGCCGAGTATCCGGTAATCGACCTGATGCCCGAGCAAGAAGACGTTGAGGACAAGGGCGGCACCATGCGCTTAGGCGCATATCCGTGCAAGGTGACGCCGGGTTCGGTGGCGTATAAGGCCTACGGCGAGGAAATCATCTACGAGCGTCATCGCCATCGCTACGAGGTGAACAACGCGTTCCGCGATCGCCTTGTTGAGGCGGGGCTTACCATTTCCGGCGTATCGCCCGATGGGCGCCTTGTCGAGATGATTGAGCTGCCCGAGCACCCGTGGTTCGTGGCAAGCCAAGGCCATCCCGAGTTCAAAAGCCGCCCCACGCGCCCGCACCCTTTGTTCCGCGATTTCGTGGCAGCCGCGTTGAAACATAAGCTTCAGTAACATTCAGTTTGTATGGAAAGCCGTCCGCACAGGGCGGCTTTCTTATATATACATAACGGTAGTGCTACGTGCGGCAGGCAGCAGATGAAAGGGGAGACCGTGGACGATACGATTGATGCGGACGACCTGATCGACCTGTCCGCCGAATACGTTGCGTATCTGCGCATAGAGCGTGGCAGCTCTCCGCGCACCGTCGAGGCGTACGAGGCGGACTTGCAGATGTATCGCAACTTTCTGTGCACGCAGGGCATCGAAACGCTTTCCGCCATCACGCGCGATGCCATTGTGTCGTACGAGTCGTACCTGTTCGAACGCGGGTTTGCCGCATCGACGGTGTGCCGCCGCGTTTCGGTGGTGAAAGGTTTCCACCGGTTTTGCGTGGCCGAAGATTACACGCAGGAAAACCCCGCCGCTGGTTTGCCGCTGCCTAAAACGCCCGAGCGCCTGCCCGATGTGCTTACCGTTTCCCAAATAACCCAGCTGCTTGACGCGCTGGTGGGCGAGGGGCCTACCGCACTGCGAGACCGCGCCATGTTAGAGGTGCTCTACGGCTGTGGCTTGCGCGTAAGCGAGCTTGTGGGGCTTGACATGCCCGCCGTGCTGCTTGACGAGGGCTACCTGCTTATCACGGGCAAGGGCGACAAACAGCGCATCTCGCCGATATCAGGCGCTGCCGAGCATGCGTTGCGCGTCTATATAAGTGACGTGCGCAGCCAGCTGCAAAAGTCGTATGCCAAGCCAACCGAGGCGGTGTTTTTGAACGCGCGCGGTGGCAGGCTTACGCGCCAAAGCGTGTTTAAGATTGTGGCGCGCGCCGGGCGCACCATAGGCGTTGATAACCTGCACCCGCATACGCTGCGCCACTCGTTTGCCACGCATATGCTGCAGGGTGGGGCGGATTTGCGCGTCATTCAAGACATCCTTGGCCATTCGGACATCTCCACCACGCAAATCTACACGCACGTAGATCGCAGCCACTTGCGTGAGGAGTACTTGCACGCCCACCCGCGCGCATGAGTCAAAAGATGCCGGGCTGTTTTGGCCCACGCGCATCCCACCTTCTCCCACCGGTTGCAACCGGTTGTTTCTCGCACACGTAACCGGTTAACAACGGTTACCGAAACGCAGGCTGCGCGCATCCGCGCGCATGGTCTCCCACTTCCTCCCACACGCCCCACATCGCCCCACGCCACCGAATCCGCACAATTCAATCCCACATCATCCCACCCCATTTTCGCCTAAAGGCAAATCTATATGTTGTGGTTCAAAACCATTACTGCGCACCATATGGAAACCATGCCCCAACATACCCATTTCCCGAATGAAACAGCCACGTTACAAGCTGCGAACAAGGGGGTAAAACCGCCCAAAACGGGGCGCAAGATGTTGCGAAGTGGGATGAAGTGGGGTAGAATCCCAAACACCGAACGGAGCGAACGGAAAGCAGCGAAAGGAAGGCATGGCAGAAGGCCTCGACAAGCCAGTCGATATGAACGGCTCCTACCGTCATAAGGTAGACGCCAAAGGCCGCATGTCCCTGCCTGCTGCGTTTCGCAAGGTCCTTTCGGAAGATCTGGTGGTAACTCGCAACCCCGAAGACGAGTGCTTGTACGTGTTCGAGCCCCAAGCATTCGAAGACTGGATCGTTTCGGTTTTCGAAAGCAAGTTCGGCGGCTTCGATCCCACGTCGAAGCTTCACGTCGGTTTGCGCCGCAAGCTGAAGGGCCGTGCCAACAACGTCAGCGTCGACAACGCTGGCCGCATCGGCATCCCGGCAGAGCTGCGCCACGCCGTGGGCATCGACAAGGACGTCGTCGTGCTGGGCAACACGGGCTACTTCGAGATCTGGGACGCAAAGCGCTTCGATGAGCAGGACGACGACATCGACTTGAGCGTGTTGTTCGGCTAATCGGAAGGCGTGAGCGAATTGGCAAACCAAGAGTTTCAGCACATACCGGTCCTACTCCCCGAGTGCCTCGAGCAATTGAACCTTAAACCGCAGCAGACGTTCGTGGACGCAACGCTCGGGGGAGCAGGGCATTCCTTTGAAGTAGCGCAGCGCATCGGGCGCGGGGGCGTGCTCATCGGCATCGATCAGGACGACGTGGCGCTTGCCGCGGCCGGCCGCAAACTCGGATCGCTGCCCGATGACGTTCGCCCGCACCTTGAGCTGGTGCGCAACAACTTCGGGAACATGGACGAAGCGCTTCTGAGCGTAAACGTGCCCGGTGTCGATGCGTTTTTGTTCGACATCGGCGTCAGTTCCGTTCAGATTGACACGCCATCACGGGGCTTCTCCTTCAAGGAGGACGGCCCGCTTGATATGAGGATGGATCCGGGGAAGAACACCCTAACCGCAGCAGAGGTCGTGAACACCTACAACGCAGCAGACCTCACCCGGATTATCCGCGCTTACTCCGACGAGAAATGGGCAAGCCGCATCGCGGACTTCATCGTCCGCGCCCGCGAGAAAGCGCCGCTTGAAACAAGCGCTCAGCTGGTGGACGTCATCAAGGCGGCCATCCCGGCAAGCGCGCGCCGCGCCGGCGGACATCCCGCCAAGCGCACGTTTCAGGCCTTGCGTATCGAGGTCAACGGCGAGCTCGACGTGCTCAAAAGCGGCTTGGAAGCTGCCATCCGCTGGGCGAACCCCGGTGGGCGCATCTGCGTCATCAGCTACCACTCGCTTGAGGACCGCATCGTCAAAGACATGTTCGCAAGCTTTGCCAACCGGTGCACGTGCCCGCCCGACCTTCCGGTGTGCGCGTGCGGCAAAAAGCCGATACTCAAGGTTATCACCCGCAAGCCGATCACCCCGACGGCTGAGGAAATCGCGCGCAACCCGCGCGCACGCAGCGCAAAGCTGCGCGTTGCAGAAAAGCTGTAACGCAAACGCAAGCAACATATAAGCGACAACCGAACGCACCTTGTTCGCGCATCGTGGCCACCGTAAACGTAGCTTAAACAGAAAGGAGGTGGAGCATGAGCGCGCAGCCCGCTTATTCCCTGTACCCGCAGCGCGCGCCCGAGCGCGCCCCGCGCACCCGCATCTCCGTGGTGCCCGGCCAGCGTACCCGCACCGCATCCGCTCCCGCCTCCACCATCACGCCGGCCTTGGTGCTCAAGGTTGCCGTTGTCGCGTTTTTAGTGCTTACCTGCGTGGCGTTTGCCCGCTTAGGCCTTGCCGCCGCAACGGTAACCACCTCTATGCAATCCCAAGAGCTTTCCAGTCAAATCGACGACGCCCGCGCCACGGGTTCGTCGCTTGAGGTGACGCAAAGCCTGCTTTCCAACTCCACCCGCGTGCGCCAGCAGGCTGAAAAGCTTGGCATGGCGGCACCGGCGGAAGTGGGAACCATCACCATGCTCGAAGACGTGGTGTCCACCAACGACGACGGCTCGCTGTCGTTGTCCCGCAGCGTGGAGACCGCCGCAAACGCCGGGGAGTAACCCGCTATGTCGAACTACCAGCGCCCGCCGCGCAACGCAGGCGGCACCCGCGGTCGCGAAAGCGGCCGTGGCCAATCCAGCTATTCCGGCCGTTCCAGAGGCCAACACGCAAGCCGCACCGACGCCCGCAGCGCTCAACGCTCCGGGCGTCGCGGCGCTTCGAGCGCTCGCGGGGATGCTCGCGGCCGCAGCCGGGGCGCCACGCAACATGCAAGCGCACCGGCGCAGGGGCTTGCCGCGCTTGCCGATAGGCTTGCCGTCTTCGATTCCAACCGCGTGTTTTGGCCGTTGCTCCTGTTCGCGGCCATTGCGGCTGTGTTCTTTTTGCGCCTGGTGTACCTGCAAGTCATTGTGGCGGACGAGTATTCCGCCGACGCGCAGGCCGCGCGCACGTCGTATCTGACCATCGAGCCGCGTCGCGGCACCATCTACGACCGCAACGGCGTGGTGCTTGCCACCAGCGTTGACGCCACCACCATCTATGTGGATCCCACCGAGGTGACCGACGCCAACATGACGGCGCAGCTTCTGGCCGATTCCCTTGGCGGGCAGGCCAAAGACTACCTGGAGCGGGTTACGGCGGACAACACGCGCTATTCCGTGATCAAGCGCAAAGCCGACACGTCGGTTGGTGACGAGCTGAAAGACCGCATCACCGAGCGCGTGGCGCAGGCTCAGGAGGAGGCCGACGCCAAGGCAAAGGATTCGAACCAAACCGCTGAAACGGTGCAGTCCGGCATCCACTTCGTGTCCGACAGCCGTCGCGAGTACCCCAACGGCCAGGTGGGCGGTCAGGTGGTAGGTGCGTGCAGCATAGGCGTCGATCAGGATAAAAACCGCGAATACTATTACGGCATCTGCGGCCTTGAGGCGCAGTACAACGACGTGCTCTCCGGCACGCCGGGCTATTACGAGGCGGAATACGGCCGCTCGGGCCAGGCTATCCCCGGGGGCGTGCACGAAGAAGTTGACGCCGTCGACGGCCAGGACATCGTGGTGTCCATCGACATAGAGCTGCAGCGCCAGGTCGAGGAAAGCCTTACTTCGGGCTGCAAGGGCCTTAACGCCACAGGCGGGTCGGCTGTGCTCATGGACGGTTCCACGGGCGAGATCTACGCGGCGGCGTCCTTGCCGCTGTTCAACCCGGCCGACCGCAGCGAGGTCAAAGACGGCGCCATGCAGCTTAAATGCGTCACCGACCTGTTCGAGCCCGGCTCTATCTTCAAGTCGGTGTCCACGATGGCCATTTTGGAAACGGGCACGCTCTCGCCCGAAGACGAGCTGTACTGCCCGGCATCCATCACCGCCGACGGCTACACTATCTCCGACGCGCACGAGCGTGGCGATGCCACGTTCACGTTGCGCGAGATCTTAGACCAGTCGTCCAACGTGGGCATTTCGCTTGCCACCGAGAAGATGGGCTTCCAGGAGCTCTACGACCATATCGTGCGCTACAACCTGCACTCCGACACCGGTGTGGATTACCCGGGCGAGGGCGAAGAGGGCACCGATGCCCTTGGCATGCTCACGCCATTTGACCAGTGGTCGGCCGTACAGGCGTACAACGTGTCGTTTGGCCAGGGCGTGTCGGTAACGCCGCTGCAGATGACGCGCTTTTACGGTGCCATCGTGAACAACGGCGTGGAATGCGTACCGCATTTTCTGCTCAGCATGCCGCAATCCGGCTACACGCCCGTTTACGAAACCGAGCAGGTTATCGAGAACACCAGCGCAATTTCCGACATGCAATCCATGTTGAAAACCGTTGTCACCGACGGCACGGGCAAGAAGGCCGCCATCGACGGTTACAACGTGGCGGGCAAAACGTCAACGGCCGAAATCTACGACGAGGAAAACGGCGGATACCGCAAAAACGTGTACAACCTTGCGTTCACCGGCTTTTTGGCGGATTCGTCAAGCAAATTGGTGTGCTTTGTGGGCGCAAATGAGGTTCCTGGGGACGGCGTAGTCACGCCAATTTTTAAGGATATAATGACCTCAGCAATCGATCGATTCGGGATTACGTCTGAGTGAGGTATCCGCATGGGAAAGACCTGCACCGAACTGTTTGAAGGTATGGACTGCACCATCATCGGCAACGCCGACGACATGGTGGAAGGCATTGCGTACAGAAGCGACCAGGTACAGCCGGGCGATGCGTTTTTCTGCATCGTCGGCTTGAAATCCGATGGTCACACCTTTGCGCAAGACGCTATCGATCACGGCGCGAAAGTGCTGGTGGTGCAACGCAAGGTATATCTGGCCGACGCAACGGACGTCACGGAGGTGGTGGTGTCCGACACGCGCAAGGCCATGGCCGAGGTTTCGGCGAACTTTTACGACCATCCGTCGAAAAGCCTGCAGCTGGTAGGCATCACGGGCACCAACGGCAAAACCACCACCACGTACCTGGTGGAGCATATTGCGCGCGTAGCGGGCAAGCGCACCGGCGTTATCGGCACGGTGGGCACCGTTATCGGCGACACGCACGAAAAATCCGCCCACACCACGCCGGAGTCGCCCGACCTGCAGCACCTGCTTGCGCGCATGCGCGACGCACGTTGCGACGTGGTGGCTATGGAGGTGTCCAGCCACGCGCTTGACTTAGAGCGCACGTTCGGCTCCGCGTTCGCCGTCACGGCGTTTTCCAACCTAACGCAAGACCATCTGGACTACCACCACACGTTCGAGGCCTACTTCGAGGCCAAGGCGCGCCTGTTCAGCAAAGACTACCCGGCGCGTCGCGTCATCTGCATCGACGACAAATGGGGCAAGGAACTGCTGCGCCGTTGCTCGGACGCCGGCGACAACATCATCACCACCGGTTTTGATCGCTCCGCGCAAATCCACCCCAAAGACGTGCAGTATTTCCCCACGCACACGTCCATCACGCTCAACGTGCGCGGCACGTACCACGAGTTCGATTACCCCTTGGTGGGCAAGTTCAACGTTGAGAACATCATGTGCGCGTTCGGCATCGGCATGCAGCTGGGCTTTTCTGCCAGCACCATCGTCGACGCGCTGCGCGAGGCCCCGCAAATCCCGGGCCGTCTTGAGCGCATCCACACGCCCCACGACGGCGGCGTGTCGGTGTTCGTCGACTACGCGCACACGCCCGACGCCCTTGAAAAGGCGCTTGGCTCCATCATGGCACTCACGCCGGGTCGCACCATCTGCGTGTTCGGCTGCGGCGGCGACCGCGACGCTTCGAAGCGCCCCATCATGGGTAAGGCCGCGCTGGCGGCCGACCACGCCGTGGTCACGTCGGACAACCCCCGCACTGAAGACCCCAACGCCATCATCGAGGACATCCTGGCCGGCATGGTTGACGGGCAGGGCCGCTATGACGTGCAGCCCGACCGCCGCAGTGCCATCGCGTTGGCCATTTCGCTTGCAAAGCCGGGCGATTCCATCCTTATCGCAGGCAAGGGCCATGAGGACTACCAGCTGGTAGGCAACAAGGTGTTGTCGTTCGACGATCGCGTTGTTGCGCGCGAAGAGCTTGAGCGCGCATTTGGCGAAGGGGCTTGTGAGTAACCTATGCGTTTTGAAATGATAGAAGCCGCCCGCGCAGTGGGCGGCTCGTTTGCCGTTGCGCCTGCCAACGAGCACGCGTGCGTCACCAGCCTTACCTGGGACTCGCGTGCCGTGCAGCCCGGCGGCTTGTACGTGGCGCTTCCAGGCGAGCGCGTGGACGGTCACGCTTTTGCCGCCGCAGCCGTCAAAGCCGGCGCGGTGTGCGTGCTAGCGCAGCACGCGCTTGACGCTGATGCCTTGTGCGCCATCAAGGCCGCCGGCGCAGGCGTTATCGAGGTGGCCGACACGGCCGCTGCTGTAACGCAGCTTGCGCGCGCATGGCGCAGCTGCTTGGCGGGGCGCGTCATCGGCATTACCGGCTCCACGGGCAAAACCACCACGAAAAACCTGGTGCGCGACGTACTTTCGGCTGCTGGAAGCGTCGTGGCTACGAAGGGCAACCAGAACAACGAGCTTGGCGTGCCGAACACGGTGCTTGCCGCCGATGCGGGCACGCGCAACGTCATCGTGGAAATGGGCATGCGCGGCCTGCACCAGCTTGAAGTGTTGTGCGAGTTCGTGCGCCCTGAGTGGGGCCTGGTCACCAATGTAGGCGAAAGCCATATCGAGCTTTTGGGCAGCCGCGAGAACATCGCCCGCGCAAAAGCCGAGATGCTCTTCGCGCTGCCGAGCGGCGGCATGGCGTTTCTCAACGCCGCTAACGATATGACGCCGCAGCTGCGCGCGTTTGCCAAGCTTGACGAGCACGGCGTTGCCTGCGTGCTGTACGATGGCACCGCCGATGCGGCCACACGTCGCGCCGCCATGTCCGCAGCCGATGCGCAGCTTGCCGCCGTGTGGTCGGAGGACGTGCGGCTTGATGCGCAAGGCTGCCCTAGCTTCACGCTGTGCGCGGCGAATTTCGCCGGCATGCCTGAGCCTGTTCGCGTGCCTTGCACGCTGGCGCTGCGCGGCATGCACAACGTGTCGAACGCCTGCTCGGCTGCTGCTGTGGGCATTGCCGCCGGCATGACGCCTGAGCAGGTGGCGGACGCGCTTGGCACAGCACAGCCCGAAACAGGTCGCCAAGAGGTGCTTGCGGCGTCTGCGGGCTTCACGGTCATCAACGACGCCTATAATGCCAACCCCGATTCCATGCGTGCATCGCTTTCCACGTTTGCCGCGCTAAAGGTGGCCGGTCGCCGCATCGCGGTGCTTGGCGACATGGGGGAGCTGGGCAGCTTTGCGCCGGGCCTGCACACCGAAGTGGGCACGTTCGCCGCCGCATGCGGCCTTGATTACCTGGTGTGCGTGGGCTCGTTGGCGCAAAACATCGCCGCGGCGGCATGCGCTGCGGGCATGAGCGCCGAAAACGTCGTGTGCGTCACCGACGGACAAGCTGCGCTTGCCAAGGTTTCCGCATACGTGAAGCCTGGCGATGCGGTGCTGGTGAAGGCTTCGCATTTCATGGGCCTTGAGCAAGTGGTTGAAGGATTGGTTAAGTAGTTATGTTGCATATATTCGCGTCGTACCCCACGTTTTTGGTGTTCGTGGCCATTGTTGTGGCCATCGTGCTCACCATGGCCCTCATGCCCGCGTGGATCAAGTTTCTGAAGTCCAGTCACATCGGCCAGCAAGTGCGCGCCGACGGCCCGGAAAGCCACCTGGTAAAACAGGGCACGCCTACCATGGGCGGCGTCATTATGCTCATCGCCGTTATCTTGACGGCGCTGTTCGTGGGCCATCCCACGCCTGAAACGTTTGCGCTGCTCATCGCCACGGTGCTCACCGGCTGCTTGGGCCTTATCGATGACGCCGAGAAAGTGGTCAAAGAGCGCAGCCTAGGCTTGACGCCAAAGGCCAAGCTGGTGGGCCAGTTTGTCATCTCCACGGTGTTTGCCCTGGTGGCGGTAAACGTCATGGGCGTTGCGCCTACCGTTGAAATCCCGTTTGTGTACACGTTCGATTTCGGCATCTTAACGTCGAACATCGGCGGCGTGTCCGTGCCGTGGCTCTACGTCCTGTTCGTCGATATCCTGCTTATGGGCATGTGCAACGCCGTGAACCTCACCGACGGCTTGGACGGTTTGGCGGCGGGCACGGTCATGATCGTCATGATCGTCATGGCGGCCATTGCGTACCGCTCCGACATGCTCGATTCGGCCATTTTCGCCGCCGCGCTCGCCGGCGCGTGCATTGGCTTTCTGTGGTTCAACTCGTTCCCGGCCGATATCTTCATGGGCGACACGGGCTCGCTTGCGCTGGGCATGGCGCTGGGCTGCTTGTCGGTGTTCACGAAAACCGAGTTTGTGGTGCTTATCATCGGTGGTCTGTTCGTAGCCGAGGCCCTGTCGGTTATGATCCAGGTGTTCTACTACAAGAAAACGCACAAGCGCATCTTCCTTATGGCGCCTTTGCATCACCATTTCGAGAAAAAGGGCTGGTCTGAAACGAAGGTTGTCGTGCGTTTCTGGATTGTCTCCGGCGTGCTGGCAGCGCTTGGTTTCGCCATTTACTTCGCTGAGTCTTTGATGGCGGTGGCATAACGTATGACGTGTGAAATGATTGCCGAAAAGAAATTCGCTCTGGCACAGCTTGGCCGCGTGCTGGTGCTGGGCTTGGGCAAATCCGGCCATGATGCCGTGGACTATCTGCTGCCGCTTCTGGGCGGCCGCGTGAGCAAGCTTGCCATTTTCGGCGGTGCGCACAGCGAGTCTGCCGATGAGTTTGCGCGCGCATGCGAAGCCGCCGGCGCGCACGTGGCCTTTGGCGAAGATGCCGTGGCGCAGCTGGCGCAGGCGTGCGGCGGGCGCTTTGAGCTTACCATCGCAAGCCCGGGCATTTCCGAGTTTTCCGAGCTGTACCAATCCGCCGTTGCGGTGAGTAACGAGGTTATAAGCGAAGTGGAGTTCGCCTGGCGCGAATCCGACGCACACAGCCGCTGGGTTGCCGTTACGGGCACGAATGGCAAAACCACCGTCACGGCCCTTACCGCGCATCTGCTGCAGGTCGCTGGCATGCATGCGGTTGCCGTGGGCAACATCGGCGACACGTGCATTTCCGCAGTGGGCGCACATGCGGCCGACGTGTACGTTGCCGAGGTGTCGTCGTATCAGCTGGCTTCCACAAAGCGCTTTGCTCCGAACGTGGCCGTGCTGCTCAACATCACGCCCGACCACCTGCATTGGCATCGTACACTGGACAACTACCGCGATGCGAAGTTCAAGCTGCTTGACAACCTGGCAAGCGTGCCGGGCGCGGTTGCCGTTATGGACGCTACGAACGACGTGGTACGCGCGAAGGTGCGCGCGCTGCGCGAAGTTAAGGGGGGCTGCGGCTTTGCGTGCGTTCCCATGGGCACGGCTGATGGCCTTACAGGCGACATGCGCAAGCGCTGCGGCGCTGAAAACGCGGCGTTCGTGGCGCAAGATGGCACGCTCACTGTGGCTCTTAACGGCGGCGAACATGCGCTTGTTAACGAAAACAGCCTGTTGATCAAGGGCGCTCATAACGCCGGCAACGCGCTTGCCGCGGCTGCCGCTGCGCTGGCGGCGGGTGCAAACGAGGCTGCCGTTGCTGCGGCGCTTGTCACGTTTGCCCCGCTTGAACACCGCATCGAGCCGTGCGGCACCGTGCGCGGCGCGCAGTGCTACAACGATTCCAAGGCAACGAACGTCGATGCCACGCTCAAAGCGCTGGCGGCGTTTCCCCATACGCGTCCTATCGTGCTGCTCGGCGGCGACGACAAGGGCACCGACCTGGCCGATTTGGTAACGGCAGCGCATCGCCATACGCGTGTGTGCGTGTGCTTCGGTGCCGCCGGTCAGCGCTTCGCCGAAGCGTTCGAAGCTGCAAGCACCGCTGCCCCTGCTGACTTCAAGCTGCTGCGCGCAAACCACATGGAAGATGCGCTTGACGTGGCCCTTGACCAGGCAAAGGTGGGCGATGTCGTGCTGCTGTCCCCGGCGTGTGCCTCGTTTGACGAGTTCCACTCCTTTGAGGAGCGCGGCGAAATCTTCAAGCAATTGGTGGCCCAGCGAGCATCTGCCCTGGGCGCATAAGGGCGCTACCGCATGGCATATACCGCTCACTCCAGGCGCTCCGACGCCGAATCAGTCATGTGGCCCCAGGTGGCGCTTGTCTTATCGGTGCTAGCCCTTACGCTTATCGGCTTTGTGATGATCTACTCCGCTTCGCAGGTGTCCATCTTGTCCACGGCGGCGTCGGCGGGCACGCTTTCGGACGCCAACCCGGCGGAGTACTTGTTCGATCAGCTGAAGTTCGCCGTTATCGGCGTAGTCGTTGCTGCCTTTTTATGGAAGTTCGTGCCGCCTGAAATATGGAAGGGCCCGGCGCTGTGGATTGTGTTTGCCGCCGCGCTCGTTTTGCTGGCCCTCACGGCCGTCATGGGCTCCACCGCCTTAGGCGCGCAACGCTGGCTTGTGCTCGGTCCCATCTCGCTGCAACCTTCCGAGTTCGCCAAAATCGCGTTCATCCTCATGGCTGCGCGCATCATGGATGACTACAACCAAGGCGAGCTGGCGGGCAAGCAGCTTGGTGTGCACATCCTCGTCTTGCTGATTTTGCCTATTGCCTTTCTGTATAAAACGCAGTCCGACCTGGGTACCACCATCATCATCTTCATTGGCATCCTGGCCGTCATGTGGTTAGGCGAGGTGTCCATGCAGGTTATCCTCGCCACGCTTGCCGTTGCATTCGTGGCTGCGCTCATCGCCATTTTCGGCACGGGTTACCGCACCGACCGCTTGGTGGTGTACAACCCCTGGAACGACGGTGAGGGCGGCTATGGTGACGGGTACCAAACCATTCACTCGTTCTACGCCTTTGCCGAAGGCGGCATTTTCGGCAAAGGTCTTGGCAACTCAAGCGAGAAGTTCGACTACTTGCCTGAAGCGGAAACCGACTTCGTGTTCTCCATCATCGGCGAGGAGTTGGGGCTTGTCGGCGCCATGCTCGTCATCGGGCTGTTTTTGGTGTTGCTGTTCGCAGGCTTGCGCATCGCTCGCGCGGCGCGCACGCCCTTTGGCGCCACCGTTGCCGGCAGCTGCACCATCATGATCGTGTTCCAAGCGTTTTTGAACATCGGCTGCGTCATCGGCCTGGTGCCCACCACGGGCAAGCCGCTGCCGTTCGTGTCCTCGGGCGGTTCGTCGCTTATCGCCACCTTCATCATGGTGGGGCTCATCTTATCGGTTGCCAGCCATGCCGACACGCAAACGGTATACGATCGCCGGCGCGCCAACCTGCGCGTTGTGCGCGCCGTCGACGACGGCGACGTTGCAGGCTTCGATGCCGCCCTCACACCTGCTGCAGGGCGTTCGGGCGCGCGTCGGACGCGTCGGTCGGCAAGCGGCAGCGCATCTGGGCGCACAGGCGAGCGTCAACGGCCCGCATACGATTCCCGTCCGCGCGACGGGCGGTATACGTCACGGAGGTAGGTTATGCGTTTCGTACTTTCCGGCGGTGGCACCGCCGGACACATCAATCCAGCCCTTGCATTGGCCGACCAGCTTTTAGAGCGCGGCCACGAGGTGCTCTACGCAGGCACGCCGGCGGGTATCGAGTCGCGCCTGGTGCCGGCGGCCGGCATTCCCTACAAAGCGTTCGAGGCGGCGGGTTTTAACCGCAACCATCCCATGACGTTGCCGAAGTCCGTCATGAAAATCCAGAAGTCCACCAAGCTTGCGCGCGCGTGGTTTGACGAGGTCAAACCCGATTGCGTCGTGGGCTTCGGCGGCTACGTGTGCATCCCTGTTGCCCGCGCCGCTGAGCAGCGCGGCATTCCCGTGGTGGTGCACGAGCAAAACTCCGTCATGGGCATGGCGAACAAGTACCTGGCCCGCCGAGCAAAGGCCGTGTGCCTTACCTACGAGCACGCCGCCAGCGCGCTTTCCGACAAAAGCCGTGTGGTGCTCACGGGCAACCCCGTGCGCGCCAGCGTGTTCGCCGCCACGCGCGAAGAAGGTCGTGCCGCGTTCGGCATTCCCGCCGATGCTCGCATGCTGCTGGTCACTGGCGGCAGCCTAGGTGCTCGCCACCTCAACAGCGCACTTGTGCAGCGAAAGGACATGCTATTGGCATACCCCAACTTGCATATCGTGCACGTCACGGGCCCCAAAGAGCTCGACACGGTAACCGAGCAGCTTGCATTAACGCCTGAGCAGGAAAAACGCTGGCATCTGTTTGGCTACACCAACCAGATGGGCCTGGCTATGGCCGCCACCGATGCCATCGTCAGCCGCGCAGGGGCCACATCGCTTGCCGAAATCTCGGCGCGTCACATTCCGGCGCTGCTTGTGCCGTTCCCGTATGCCACCGAAGATCACCAAACCATGAACGCCCGCGCATGCGTGCAGGCGGGCGCGGCGTTTTTGGTGCCCGATGCAGAGGTGGAAGGCCAGCAGTTTACCGACTATCTGCGCACGCTTATCGAGGACGCCGGCGCGCGCGAGCGCATGGCAGCCGCCGCGGCTGCGGCGAAAACGCGCGATGCGGCAGGGCTGCTTGCAGATGTAGTCTGTGAGGCGGCGCAAAACGGACGCGCCCAATAGAGTAAAATAAGGCGGTTTTGGAAAACGCTTGTGCCCAACGCCTCGCGTTTCCTAGCAACAGCGTTTACGCGCGGCTCATTCCGCGCACGATATATCCAGGAGGCTTACAGTCATCATGAGCGCAGAACGCATCAAGCAGGTGCACTTCATCGGCGTCGGCGGCGTCGGCATGAGCGGCATCGCCAAAGTGGCGCACGACCAGGGCATGCAGGTCACCGGCTCCGACATTAAAGACAGCCGCTACACCAAGCAGCTGCGCGAAGCGGGCATCACCGTGTTCATCGGTCAGAAAGCGGAGAACATCCCCGAGGGCAACCCCGTTGTGGTGGTGTCCACGGCCATTCTGGAAAACAATCCCGAGCTCATCGAGGCCAAGCGTCGCGGCCTTGAGATCTGGCACCGTGCCAAAATGCTCGCGCACCTTGGCGTGGGCCTTGATACGCTTGCCGTTGCCGGCACGCACGGTAAAACCACCACGTCTTCCATGCTGGCAAGCACGCTTGACGCCATGGGCGCCGACCCCACGTTCCTTATCGGCGGCATCGTGCGCTCTTACGGCACGAACGCCCATTCCGGTTCGGGCAAATACTACGTGGTTGAGGCCGACGAGTCCGATAAGTCGTTCACGTACCTCTCACCGGCGGCGGTGCTCGTCACGAACATTGAGGCCGACCATCTTGACCACTATAAGGACCTCAACGAAATCTACGACAAATTCCACGATTTCATGGGCCTTGTTCCCGAAGACGGCGTCATCGTGACGTGCGGCGAAGACGAGCACGTGGTGAACATCGCCCGCTCGGAGGGCCGTCGCATGTACACGTACGGCTTTGCCGACACTTGCGATGCGCGCGTGACGGCTTACGAGCCGCACGGCGTGGGCAGCCGATTCACGCTTGTGCTGCCTGATGGCACTCAGGTGGAAGGCTCCGTCAAGCAAAACCCCGGCCGCCACAACGTGCTGAACGCTGCAGGTGTCATCACGCTTCTGTGGGCGCTTGGCTACAACCCGCAGCAAGCTGCCGCCGCGCTTGCGCAGTTCGCCGGCGTTCGTCGCCGCTTCGATTTGGTCGGCGAAGTTGCCGACGTCACCGTTGTGGACGATTACGCCCATCATCCCACTGAAATCGCCGCAACCATCAACGCGGCTGCAGGCTTGGGCTACAAGCACGTGCACGTGCTGTTCCAGCCGCATCGCTATTCGCGTGCCCCGCTGTTCACCGAGGTGCTGCATGACGAATTCGGCTCGGCGTTCGACGCGGCCGACTCCGTCACGTTCATGGACGTGTATCCGGCAGGCGAGGCTCCTGTGCCGGGCGTGTCGGGCAAAACGTTTTTGAACGTGGTGCTCGACCACGAGGGTCATCCGCAGGCCGATTTTGTGCCGCGCCGTATAGACGTGGTCCCGCATCTTCTTCAAAAGGTGCAGCCGGGCGATTTGATTATCACCATGGGCGCTGGCGACGTCACGGCCATGGGCCCGCAAATCATCGACGCACTCACCAAGTCGCAGGCCTAACGCCATGGCAGCCCGACACGCGTGTTCGCCGCTTGAGGCGCTGCTTGTGGACAGCTCGTTTGAGGCTGATGTGTACCCTGACGAGCCTATGCGCCGCCACACCATGTACCGCATCGGCGGTCCGGCGCGCTTCTATGTGCAAGTTGCCTCTATCGGCGCACTCAAGCGCCTGGTAGCCGCATGCCAGGAAACGAACACGCCCTGGGTGGCCGTAGGGCGCGGCAGCAATCTGCTCGTGGCCGACGAGGGCTTTCCCGGCGTGGTTATCACGCTTGGCCGCGATTTCCGCGCCTGCCGCTTCGACGAGCAAACGTGCCGCTTTTGCGTGGGCGCGGGCGTGCCGCTGTCAAGCGTGGTGCAGGAAGCGTTTCGCCGCTGCCTGTCGGGCTTGGAGTTTGCCGTGGGCACGCCGGGCACCATAGGCGGCGCGCTGCGCATGAACGCGGGCACGCGCGAGCAGGGCATCGCTTCACAGGTGGTGTCGGTCACCACGCTCAGCCCGCAAGACGGCCTGCGCCGCCGCGAGGCGCAAGACATTCAGTGGGGTTACCGCTCAAGTTCGTTTGCGCCCGACGAGGTCATCGTCGAATGCGAGCTTTCCGTCAAACCCGCCGACCCGTATTTGCTGCGCGGTAAAATGGAGGCCTCGCACACTCGGCGCAAGAAAACGCAACCGCTTACGCTTCCAAGCTGCGGCAGCGTGTTCAAAAACCCCGAAGGCGCATCGGCAGGTCAGCTCATCGAGCAGGTTGGCTTAAAAGGCGCCCGCGTCGGCGACGCGCAGGTGTCGGAGGTTCACGCCAACTTCATCGTGAACCGCGGCAACGCCACCGCGCGCGATGTGTTGGAGCTTATCAATTTGGCAAGGTCGAAGGTATACGAGGCATATGGCATCGAATTACAACCGGAAGTCCGCTTCCTCGGGTTCGCGTAGGCCCGCGGCCTCTGGGCGCACCCCGGCTGCGCGCCGCTCCTCGTCGCGCTCCGAGCGCCAATACCAAGCGGCTTCGCGCGCGGGCTCTCAGCGCCTTACCTCGGTGCGCGTGGGCGATCTTCCGCAGGTAGACCGTGCGGCTCGCGCTCAAAAAACCTATCATCGCTACCTGGCGCGCCTCGGCGTGCTTGCCGGCCTTGTCGCGGCGTTTGCCATCGCTGCGGTCATCGCATACAACTCAAGCTTGTTCACCATCGAAAGCGTGTCGGTCAAAGGCGTCGAGCATCTTACGGCATCCGACATGCAGGAGCTTGCCGGCGTGCCTGCAGGCACCACGCTTCTGCGTGTCGACGCTGCCGGCATCAAAGACAACCTAAAAAAAGACGCCTGGGTAGCGGACGTGAAGGTAAAGCGCGTCTTTCCCAACACGCTGGAAATCGACGTCACGGAGCGCACCATCACCGCCGTGGTGGAGGTCCCCAGCGATAACGCGCAAACCTCCACGCAATGGGCCATCGCCTCCGACGGCATGTGGCTTATGCCCATCCCCGACAAAGATTCCGAGGCGGGCCGACGCACCAGCTCAAAGGTGTACGAAGACGCCGAAAACGTGCTGCACATCACCGACGTGCCCTACGGCACGAAGCCCGCGGTGGGCTCGTATTGCACCGATGCGAACGTGAACAACGCGCTTGCCATCGTAGCCGGCATGACCACCGAGCTTGCCGATCGCGTTACCTCGGTGAAGGCGACGGAAACCGAGTCAACCACCCTTACCATCAAAGACGGCCCCGACATCGTGTTCGGCACCGCGGACAACATCCGCGAGAAAGAGCGCGTGTGCCTGCAAATCATCAAAGAGCACCCCGAAGGCGTCACATACATCAACGTGCGCACGCCCGATCGCCCCACCTGGCGGTCGCTGTAGCACGCCATCTGCCCGTGCAATCAGGCTTTTCGGGTGCGTATCCTGTGAACATGCCGCTGTTCAATACGTGGGAAGCGTTGCAAACACCCTTGTGTTGTGTAAAATAATCCCACGTGAATATAACCACGAGTGTGTGAAACGCAGCTCAAAGCAAGCGTAATAGTGTGGAGGAATACAATGCCAAACAATTCGGGCGAGCATCTGGCGGTCATTAAGGTCGTCGGCGTAGGCGGCGGCGGCACGAATGCCGTGAACCGCATGGTCGAAGCGGGCGTGAAGGGCGTGGAGTTCATCGCCGTCAACACGGACCGTCAGGCCCTGCTTATGTCGGATGCGGACAAAACCATCCACATTGGCGAAGAGCTTACGCGCGGTCTTGGCGCCGGCGCTAACCCTGAGGTTGGCTGCCAGGCAGCTGAAGAGTCTCGGGCTGAAATCCGCGAAGCGCTTGCCGAGGCCGACATGGTGTTCGTTACCGCCGGCGAAGGCGGCGGCACCGGCACGGGCGCTGCTCCCATCATCGCGGAAATCGCTCGCGAGGAAATCGGCGCGCTTACCGTTGGCATCGTCACCAAGCCGTTCTCGTTCGAGGGTCGCACGCGTCGCAACCAGGCCGAGCAGGGCATCGATCTGCTGTCCCAGAAGGTCGACACTCTCATCGTCATTCCCAACGACCGCCTGCTTGAGATCGTCGATAAGAAAACCAGCATGCTCGACGCGTTCCGCATCGCCGACGATACGCTGCGCCAGGGCATTCAGGGCGTTACCGATCTCATTACCATTCCAGGTCTAATCAACCTTGACTTCGCCGACATCCGCACCGTCATGAAAGACGCCGGCACGGCCATGATGGGCATCGGTATTTCCTCGGGCGAAAACCGTGCGCTTGACGCGGCGCAGCAGGCCACGAACTCCGCGCTGCTCGAGGCTTCCATCGCGGGTGCTTCGCGTGTGTTGTTCTCCATTTCCGGCGGTCCCGACCTTACCCTTACCGAGGTTGACGAGGCGGCTCGCACCGTCGAGGCGTGCGCCGATGAGAACGCCAACATCATCTACGGCCAAATCATCGACGAGGGCATGGGCGACAGCGTGCGCATCACCGTCATCGCCACGGGCTTTAAGGTCAACGCGCCGCAGCAGTCCTCCATGGACTTCAATCGCAAGGACCTGTTCGCGTCCACGGCAGCGCCCGAGCCCGCTCCGGCACCGCAGCCGTCCACGTATTCCACGCTCACCAGCACGCCCGGCCGCTTCGCCGACGAGGACTACATCCCCGACTTCCTGAAGCGTCAGCGTTAAGGAGTTTCAAACCTTGCATACCGTGTGCAACACATTACCTGCACCGCACCTACACGCGCGCCCTTGCGGCGCGCGTCGCATTTCCATGCTCACCGACGACGCGCTTGCCAATGCCGCTGGCGTTCGCATCGCGTTTACCGGACGCGAGGGGGGCGAAAGCAAAGGCGCTTATTCCTCGCTGAACCTTGGTGCGCACGTGCGGGACAACCTCGACAACGTCATGCAAAACCGCGTGCTCGTTATGGAAGCGCTCGGCGCGCCCGATGTTGCCGCAATCGTACCGAACCAGGTGCATGGCACCGAAATCGTCACGGTCGGCGCCGCCGATGCTGCAAGCGTAGTGGCTGCGCAGCAACGTGCGCAAGCGGGTGCCGATGCACTTGTGGTAACGGTGCCGAACGTGGCCGCGATGCTGTGCTTCGCCGACTGCACGCCCGTTATCATCGTTTCGCCGTCGGGTCGCTTTGCGGTGGCCCATGCGGGGTGGCGCGGCGTGGTGGGCAACATAGCTGCGCTTTCCGCGCAACGTCTTGCTGCGGCCGATGGCGCGCAAGATGCGCAGCAGGCGCGTCAGCTTGCAACCACGTACAACGTGTATATCGGTCCGCACATCCACGCCTGCCATTTCGAGGTGGGCGAAGAAGTGGTGGCGCAATTCCGCGAAATCTTTGGGGAAAGCTGCATCGTCGATAGCCGCCACGTCAGCATGCTCGAGGCGCTCAGCGTAGGTCTTGAACGCGTCGGCGTTATGCGCTCGCGCATATGCGATGCAGGCATCTGCACCCAATGCAATCCGTCGCAGTATTACTCCTATCGCGCATCGGGCGGCGTATGCGGTCGCCATGGTGCGATAGCTTTTAGAAAGGGCTGATCATATGCCATTCGCACAGCATTACGCACAAACTCTGGCAGAACTTGAGCACGTATGCGCTTCCTGCGGGCGCAACCCGCGCGACGTGAAGGTCATCGCCGTGTCGAAAACGGTCGATGTAGACGCTGTACGTGCCGCCGTTGCCGCCGGTGCGCACGATTTCGGCGAAAACCGCCCCGACATGCTCGCTGAAAAAGTCGCAGCCCTGCCGCAGGAAACCTGGCACTTCATCGGCAACATCCAGTCGCGTAAAATCCCCGAAATCGTAGCAAACGCCACGCTGGTGCACTCGCTGTACAAAGAAAGCCACCTCGCGAAGTTCGACGCCGCCGCGCAAGCGGCCGGCAAGGTGCAAAACGTCTTGCTGGAAGTAAACGTTTCGGGCGAGGAAAGCAAAAGCGGCCTGGCGCCTGAGGCCGTGGCCGACATGCTCGCAAAAGCGGGGGAGTACCCCCACATCGCCGTGCGCGGTCTTATGACCATGGCACCGCAGGGCAACTTGGAAGTTGCGCGCGAGTGCTTCGAGGGGCTTGCCGCGTTGCGCGATACGTTGCGCGCCAATCTTGCGCCTGAGCGTGCTGAGCTGTTCAATGAACTTTCCATGGGCATGAGCGAGGATTGGCGCGAGGCTGTTGCTGCCGGTGCTACCATGGTGCGGATAGGCCGAGCTCTGTTCAGCGATACGTTCGAAGCGCCGCACGCGTAAAGCTCGCGCCTTCGCATATACCGAACACGCAGCGGCGGCTTGACCGTCGTCCCCAGAAAACGAAGCAGGAGAGCGGTATGGCAATGCCCAAGTTCAACAAGCCCGAAGGCATGCTCGACAGCATCAAGTCCAAGCTCGGGTTTTCCGACACCACTTCAGGTTACGACAACGCCTACGATCGCAACCGCGATTACGATGATTACGACGACTATGACGATTACGATGAGGACGAAGACGACGCCCCCAGCTCGAATTACGACCCGTACTCGTCGGTAACCACGCGTCCGGCGCGCGGCAATCATGCACGCGTGTCCAACACCGCGTCTTCGGGCGGCTATCGTCCGGCAAAGCTTGTTTCCATCGATGACGTGCGCGCGCACACCGCGGTGCCCGACAGCCTCAACCGTGACCCTCTGCCGCCGCGCAAAGTGTCCACGTCCAGCTCGTTTGGCAACCGCACCATGGTTGAGCCGGCGTTCTCCGTTCCCGCGAACACGCCTAACGGTCGCGCAGCAGCCGCCGCAAACCAGGAACGTTCCGAAAGCCTCAATGCCCTGTTCAACACCACGGCCGCCGAGGCTGGCAACAGCGATGTGGTAAGCGCGCCTGCGGCATCTGCGGCGAAGCCGAAGCCGGCAACGGCTGCATCCTCGTTCGACCCGTACAAGGCCTACGAGGGAACGGCCACCGGAACGCACAGTCCCACTCGCGCCGTTACCGTTATCAAGCCTGCCAGCTACGGCGAGGTCGAGAAGGTGGCAAAGGCCCTGAAAGCTGGCGACGCGGTTGTGCTTGCACTCAAGGCCACGCCTGATGAGCTTGCCAAGCGCGTGCTTGACTTCTCGTTCGGCGTTTCCAGCGCGCTTGACGCAAGCGTCGACTGCATTGCCGACAAGGTGTTCGTCATCGCCCGCGGTGCGGCTTTGTCCGAATCCGAGCGTGCAAGCTTGCGCTCCCAAGGCATTCTGTAACCGGTTCGCTGCCCCAGGCGCTGCCTATTTTGCGGCGCATTTCAAGGAGTTGTTTACGTGCTCAGTCTGAAATACCTGATCTGGTCGTTGTGCGATGCGTACAGCATGGTCATTTTCGTATACGTCCTGCTTTCGTGGTTCCCGACCGATCGAGGCATTCTCGCCGATATCAACAACGTGCTTGCGCGCGTGTGCGACCCGTACCTGAACCTGTTCAAGCGCATTATTCCTCCTATGGGGATGTTGGATGTGAGTCCTATCGTTGCGCTGCTTGTACTACAATTCGGTGTACGATTGCTGCTAAACTTGTTCTAAAGCGCGCGTGAGCGCGCCTCAACCGTATGAAGGGATTCAAAGATGGCTATCACCTCGGCTGAAATCCATAACCAAAGCTTTTCCATCGACCGCAAGGGCTACGACGTCGACGAAGTTGACGTGTTCCTTGAGCACGTCGCTGACGAAATCGATGGCTTGAACCAGCAAATCGCCTCGCTGCAAAACCAGGTTAGCGAAGACACGTTTGCCGGCTTCGATCGTCCTGCGGTAATCGAAGAGGAAGAGCAAACTCTCGCCGAGCCCGCGCCGGCCGCCGCCGTCGATGAGTCCGCCCTTGCGGAAAAAGACGCCGTAATCGCTGAGAAAGACGCGCGCATCGCCGATCTTGAGGCGCAGCTTGAGGCCAAGAAGGCCGACGACAACGCCATCGCGCAAGCGCTCATCATCGCGCAGCGCTCCGCTGATGAAATCCTCGCGAACGCCAAGGCCGATGCTGCCGCTACCATTAAAGACGCCGAGGACGAGGCCGATCGCATCATCGATAAGGCCGAAAACGACCGCCAGAAAGTCATCGACGCTATCAAAAAGCTCGAGGACGACCGCGAAGACGCACGCGAGGATTATCGCGACCTGCTCACCGACTTCATCACCGACGCTACGCGCAAGCTGGCCGAAATCGGCGAGAAGGCACCCGCTTCCGCATCCATCGTCACCGGCGGTCAGCATGGCCGTTACGCCACGCATGTTGAGGCACCCAAGCCGCAGCCGCAGGATTCCGCTGCGAAAACCGCACCTCAGGCACCTCTTACCATCGACGGCTCCGACGCATATGAGGCCCCGAAGCCCGTTGTGCCCGTAGAGCCTGCCGCGCCCGTTGCCGCAGCCGCCGGCGCAACCGTTGCCGTTGCCCCCATGGCCACGGCCGGTATCGAAAAAGACTTCTCCGGCTTCGGCGACGCCGCCGACGATTTCGACACCGACGATCTCGACTAATAGGGTTTCGTTTGCCTGCCGGCAAACGAATTTACTCGACGCTGCGGGCCGCTGTGGCACGCCGATTTCGCGCGATTCCAAAATGCCCTGCCTCGGCAAAGCCGAGCAGGGCGCGCCCTGCTCGGGCGCATAGAGTGAGATTGAACAGTCCAGTGGACTGTTCAACACGTACCAAAATACGCTTCGCCCTTGCAATCCCACGAATACGACGCACCACAGCGGCCCTCGCTGACTTTTGCGCCACCTGTGGGTGATGTAATGCGGAGCAAAACACTGGATTTTGCTTCATAGACTCCTGCTTTGTCGTTTGAAACTCGCGCTGCTCTAGCTTGCTTAATGCGAGCGTACAACGTAGGCTTATAGGACAAAACGTACATCTTGCTTAACAAGTTCCACCAACAAAAACGGCTCCCTTTTGGGAGCCGTTTCGTTTTTGCGCTGCGAGTGAGTCGATAAGCCGGGTTCTGTCGTTGGACGACCATTTATCTCGAACGCGCGTCGCCGCACGTCTCAAGCACGCAACCCGAACGCACGGAAGGGCAGCCGTATCGCGTTCCTATTTGCGCTTGCTCCAGATGGGGTTTTCCAAGCCACGTTGTTGCCAACGCGCTGGTGCGCTTTTACCGCACCGTTTCAGCTTTTCTCCTGCAAGCAGGGGAGTTTCCTTTTCTGTGGCACTTTCCGTCGGGTTGCCCCGCCCAGCCGTTAGCTGGCATCTTGCCCTTTGGAGCCCGGACTTTCCTCACGCAGCTTTCCGCCGCGCGCGATCGTCTGGCCCACTCGCGTGTGGTATTCTACCATACGAATCCCAATCCAAGGAGCATCATGACAACCTGCGCATTAGTCGGGGCAACTTATTTCAACGAAACGGATTTCATGCAGCGCTACGAAGCGGGTGAGTTCGACTGCGTCATTGCGGTGGACGGCGGGTTTGCGCCGCTTGAGGCGCTTGGCGTGGCACCCGACATGGCCGTGGGCGATTTCGACTCGCTCGGTTATGTTCCGCGCGCAAAGCGCGTGTCGCGCTACCCTGAGCACAAGGATGCATCCGACATGGAGCTGGCCATGGAAAAGGCCGTGAATTTCCGCCACGACAACCTGTTCGTGTACGGGGGCATTGGCGGCAGGCTCGATCATACGCTGGCAAACTTGCAGCTGTTCGCCAGCTTTTCAGAACGCGGCGTATACGTTACGGCCGTTGCTGATACGTTCGCCGTTCGTCTTGTAACCGGCCCTGATGCGTTCACGCTGCCCGAAGGCCTTGAGCGCGGCACGGTGTCCGTGTTCGCAGCCAACGACCGCGCAGAAGGCGTTATCGAGCGCGGTTTGGAGTACTCGCTTGACGACGAGCCGCTTACCAACCGCACCAGCCGGGGGCTTTCCAACGAGCTCATCGGCCAAGAGGCAACCGTCGCGGTAGAATCGGGCACGCTTTATGTCTTTTACCCGCTGCAAACCGCCCCGGCACAGTCTGCCAGCGTATAATCAAGGCCCACCAATCGCATATCGGGGGAGCTCGCAAGCGCACGTGCGCCGGGCGGGCTGAGAGGAAGCGCCGCAAACGCTTCGACCCGCCGAACCTGTATGGGTAATGCCAACGAAGGGAGCATCAATGACGAAAACCTCGTCGAACCTCATCACGCAAATCGACTACGCGCGTGCAGGCGAAATCACGCCCGCCATGCGCATCGTTGCCGAAAAGGAAGGCCGCAGCCCGGAATTCATCCGCGAAGGCGTTGCCGCTGGTCGCATCGCCATCCCGGCAAACATCCACCACACCTCGCTGTCGCCCGAGGGCGTTGGCGAAGGATTGCGCACAAAGGTGAACGTGAACCTTGGCATCTCCGGCGACTTGGCAGACGAGGCCGTTGAGTGGGAAAAGGTCGACATCGCGCTTGAGCTGGGTGCCGAGGCAATCATGGATTTGTCGAACAGCGGCAAAACCCAGGCCTTCCGCACGAAGCTCATCGAAAAGTCGCCGGCTATGATCGGCACCGTGCCCATGTACGACGCCATCGGCTACCTGGAAAAGGCTCTTATCGCCATCAAAGCCGAGGACTTCCTTGACGTGGTCCGCCGTCATGCCGAAGACGGTGTGGACTTCGTTACCATCCACGCCGGCATGAACCGCCGCACCATTGAGTCGTTTAAGGAAACCGGCCGTCTCATGAACATCGTCAGCCGCGGCGGCTCGCTCATTTTCGCCTGGATGGAAGCAACCGGCAACGAAAACCCGTTCTACGAGCACTACGACGAAGTGCTTGAGATTCTGCACGAGCACGACGTCACCATCTCCATCGGCGACGCTATGCGTCCTGGCTGCACGTTCGATGCCACCGACGCGGGTCAAATTTCCGAGCTCATCGAAATCGGCAAGCTCACCAAGCGCGCCTGGGAAGCCGGCGTGCAGGTTATGGTCGAGGGCCCCGGCCACATGGCGCTCAACGAAATCGAAGCGAACATGCGCTTGGAAAAGCGCCTGTGCCACAACGCACCGTTCTACGTGCTCGGCCCGCTGGTCACCGATATCGCTCCGGGTTACGATCACATCACGGCTGCTATCGGCGGTGCCGTGGCCGCATCTTCGGGTGCCGACTTTCTGTGCTACGTCACGCCGGCCGAGCATCTGCGCCTGCCCGATGCGCAAGACGTGCGTGACGGCCTGGTTGCCACGAAAATCGCCGCACACGCCGCCGACATCGCTAAGGGTATTCCCGGTGCGCGCGATCGCGACAACCGCATGAGCGATGCTCGTCGTCGTATGGATTGGGAAGAGCAGTTCGGCCTGGCCATCGACCCGGTGCGCCCGCGCAAGGTGTTCGAAAGCGCTCCGCCGGCCAACGAGGGCACCTGCACCATGTGCGGCAAGATGTGCGCCGTTCGCACGGTAAATACCATCATGGACGGCCTGGTCATCGACCTAGACAACGAATAGATCTCTTGCGTATTGACGGGGAAGAGGTGGCGCGCATGAAGGTAGTGCTCAGCATTGCAGGCTCGGATTCAAGCGGCGGTGCCGGAATCCAAGCCGACATCAAAACCATCCAGTCGTACGGTTTGTTCGCCGAAACGGCCATTACGGCCATCACGGCGCAAAACACGCGCGGTGTGCGCGCGGTGCAAGATGTTTCGCCTGATGTGGTGGCTGCCCAAATCGACGCCGTGTTCGAGGACATCCGCCCTGATGCGGTGAAAATCGGCATGGTCTCATCGGCTGCCATCATCCAGGTTATCGCTCAGCGACTGCAAGTGCATCACGCAAGCAATATCGTGGTCGACCCTGTTATGGTGGCAACCAGCGGCTCGCGTCTTATCGCCGAAGACGCTGTGCAGGCGCTCACAACGCAGCTTGTCCCGCTCGCAACCGTCATCACGCCGAACATGCCCGAAGCCGAAGTGCTGTGCGGTTTTCCCGTGTCAAACGACGACGACATGCAGCGTGCGGCCGAGCGCATCGCGCGTGAAGCCAGCGGTGCCGTGCTCGTAAAAGGCGGGCATCTTAGCGATGCGGCTGACGACTTGCTTGCGCTTCCCGGCGGCCAGCTCATCTGGCTGCGTGCTCGCCGCATTGCCAGCGAGAACACGCATGGCACCGGTTGCACGCTTTCAAGCGCCATCGCATGCGGGCTTGCGCAGGGCAATACCGTCGAGCAGGCGGTCCGTCGGGCTAAAGGGTTTGTCCGAGGTGCCATGTCGACCGGCCTTAACCTAGGCAAGGGCAGCGGCCCGCTCAATCATATGTGGTGCCATGGCAAGCCGCACTTCCCATACACCAACTAGCACAATGCCCGGGAAAACTTCCCCGGGCATTGCCTTTTCTGGGTATATGCCTTACGCCTCAAACACGCATTGCCCACCCATCCAAGTTGCAACCACGTGCGCGCTGAGCATCGCCTCGTCCGGGCACGTGAGCAAATTCGTGTCCACTACGGCCACATCGGCCAGCATTCCTGGGCGCAGCAGCCCAACTTCGTCCTCGCGCTGAGCAGCAACAGCGCTGCCTGCGGTATACGCGCGTATGGCTTCGGCGCGACTGATGCGCTGATCAGCATGCCAGCCGCCTTCGGGCGCGTGCGTGATGGGGTCGCGCCGCGTTGCAGCGCTGTACAGCACGCCCATGGAGTTCACGTCAACCACGGGCGAGTCCGTGCCGAACGCAAGCGTCACGCCATCGTTAAGCATCGTCCTGAAAGGCCACATAAGGCCGATGCGCGCGGGTCCCAAATCGCGCTCCGGCCCCCCGGGGTCTAGCGTCATATGCGGCGGCTGCACAGCTGCGACAACGCCTAGCTCGCGCAGGCGCTCAATATCGCCTGGCAGGAAGTTCTCCAGATGTTCCAAACAGTTATGCCTCCCCGCAGGCAGCGGACCGTATGCAGCGCGGGCAGCTTCGAAAATATCCAGCGCCTCATGAATAGCCGCGTCGCCAATAGTATGGATGCGAACGGGATAGCCCTTCTCTGCCGCTTTCATCACCAACGCTCTCATGTTATCCGGGTCGATGGTGGCGCGCCCGCAGTCGCCGTCAAACCGTGCATTGGTGTACGGTTCGGTCACCCACGCCGTATGCTGGCTGGACACCCCGTCAAAGAACTGTTTGAACCCGCAGCAGCGCAGCACCTCCCCAGTATATTGTCCGTACATCGCTTCAAATCGTCCCATGTCGTCAAGCAGGGTGGGGAACAGGTTTATCCTGCACGTCAGCTCTTTGCTTGCCAACAAACGCGCATGCACATCGTCGCGGATGAAGTCTAGCCCGGGGTTGGCCATCAGCGACATATCGCACACGCTTGTGATTCCATTTTTCGCCAAGGTGTGCAAAAAGCCGCGATAGGCGTCTGCTATCTCGTCATCGGAAAACGCGCCCATAATGCGCGGCATCAGCTCCATCGCCGCCGCTTCGCGCACGATGCCGGTCAGTTCGCCCTGCGCATCGCGGTCGTAGCTTCCGCCTGCAGGCGCTATACTGTCGCGCGTAATGCCCAGTTCAGAAAGCGCGCAGCTGTTCAACCACAGCGTGTGCGCATCGCCGGAATACAACGCTACAGGTCTGTCGGGGAATGCGGCATCCAGTGAATGCTTTGAAGGCAATATCGGCGGATTCCAGCGATACTCGCGCCATCCCTGCGCTAGCAGCCATCCGCTTGGCCGCTTTTCGGCAAACTGTTTCATGCGCTCAACGCAATCTGCTTCGTTTTCGCCTAAAAAGTTCGTGGCAAGCGGCGACGAATACACAGCAGAATGGAAGAAATGCACATGCGAATCATGAAAGCCCGGAACAATAAGCGCATCACCGTAGTCGATGATTTCAGCAGGCGCGGCACCTGCCGTCTCGTTATGCTGCTTCGCAAACGCAATCGCATCTTCTTTCGATCCCACGAATGCAATCTTGTCTCCCGAGATGGCAAGCGCTGCAGCCTGTGCAGTGTCTTGTTCGCCGGTAAACACGCATGTGCTGTGAATAACATGCTCAACGCGCATACAACATCCCCTTTCAAAGCCTGCTTGTCGCCCCTGTGCCCAAGCAGGCTAAAACGCGGTTTCGCCGTAATTGAAGCGAGCATATATCCAGCAGGCACAAACTGTCTAGATTCATTTGTTGTGAAGTTGCTTGCAGCTCGGGAAAAGGCAGGAAAGAAACCGGGTGAGGCTCAGCCAGCTTCTGTGCGTCATGCAGCTTTGCAAATGCGTTATGAACAGCTGTCGCTACAACGGAAATCTCTCAGTAAAGCAATGGGAACAGCAGAAATGAACAGGACCGGACACGCGTTTGCCCTAGACGCTTGAGCCTAAAGTTATAAGCAGAGAAGTGTGCTGATAGGGTAAAATCCGCATCCGATTCTGACGCATAGTGCTGCTCGTTGCTGGCGAATAAAAAAGCCGAGGTAGAAACCTCGGCTTGTCATATTTGGTAGCTCCGACCGGATTCGAACCGGCGACCTTCGCCTTGAGAGGGCGACGTCCTAAACCGCTAGACGACGGAGCCATTTAAAAAAGGCCGCGATAAACGTGGCCTGAAGTAACTTGGTAGCTCCGACCGGATTCGAACCGGCGACCTTCGCCTTGAGAGGGCGACGTCCTAAACCGCTAGACGACGGAGCCATCAAACAGATTTACCAAATGGCTGGGGTGGAAGGAGTCGAACCCTCACATACGGTACCAGAAACCGCTGTCCTGCCATTAGACGACACCCCAGTGGCAAACCTCTGCGCTTCCCTCGTCAATCTCTTTCGGAGGTGCAAGCGCGAGTTGATATATTACGCACCATAGCCCTTTTCGTCAACACGTTTTGAGAACTTTTTTGAAAAATTTTCGTCCTCAATACAAGATGCAACGTATTTCACCTGGTCATCATGCGAATTGGGCAGTTCTTCATCTATGACGGCGTCGAGTACACGGTGCAACATTTCGCCCACAAGCGGCCCTTGCGGTACGCCAAGCTTCATCACGTCGCGCCCGCTTATTGCCAAAGACTTCATGGTAAACGCCTCATTGGCTTCCATGATCTCGTTCAACACACCCTGCAGCTCATTGGCTAACGCAATACGATCCCCGCTAAACTGGGGCGATTGCCCACGCGCATCGCCGCGTTTCAAGTCGCACAGGGCGGCAAACAATTCGGTGTCGCCTCCCAGTCGTGCCAACATGCGCTTCACGGCTTTTGGGTTCGCCGGCACCACATCGTCGTGACGCTTTACCAGCGTCAGCACCTTATCCATGAATGCATTCGAAAACGTTAACCGCTGCATGATTCCGCGCGCAATCGGCACGCTCACCGCCGCATGTCCGTAAAAATGCCCTATACCGTTCTCGTCAAAGAAGAAGCAGGCAGGCTTTCCCATATCGTGGAACAATGCAGCCCAACGCACAAGCGGATACCGCGGCACACCGTCAACAACGCGGGCGGTGTGCTCAAGTACATCGAACACATGATAGGGGGTATGCTGGTCGAATCCCTTCATCGCAACAAGCTCCGGCAGCACCGCAGCCAGCACGTCAACGCATCGCAGCAGCGCGTCGCCGGCGTGCTCGCCGAGCAGCAACCGCTGCAGTTCATGCGTAACACGTTCGGCGGATATACGCGACAACAGGCCTTTGTTCGCCAACATCCCTTGGAACGTGGCGGGATCGATGCTGTAACCAAGCTCGGAGCTAAAACGACACGCACGCAAAATGCGCAGGGCGTCCTCTTCGAAACGCTTATGCGGGTCACCTACTGCGCGAATAACGCCAGCTTCCATGTCGGCTTGCCCGCCAAACGGGTCAAGCACGCCGCGGTCAGGCCGATACGCCAACGCGTTCATAGTAAAATCGCGTCGCGCCAAATCCTCTTCGATAGTTTTAACAAATTGAACCGATTCAGGGTGTCGTGAATCCTTATAAGCTCCGTCAGTGCGAAACGTCGTAACCTCAAAAGCTTCGTCATCGCAAACAACCGTTAGCGTCCCGTGCTGGGTACCCGTTTCGTGTGTGCGCATCCCGGCAAGCTCGCATACCCGTTGGGTTTCTTGCCAAGGGGCGCTGCAGGCAATGTCAATATCCGAGCAGGCGCGCCCTAAAAGCGCATCACGCACAAAACCGCCAACAGCCCAGGCCTCATATCCCGCATCGTCAAGCACGCTAAGCACGCGTAGCGCAGTATCGGGCAGGAGCAAAGAATCAGAAAGAGCCAACAGAATCACCGCCTCTTATAGGTATCACCTCATATAGTAGGGCAAACCAGGTGTGTACAACCCTGCAATTGTTCCGACAAATGCTTCAGTGCAATGATGGAAAACGAATAAGAAGGTCAGCAAGCTCCAAAAAGCAGCTTCGCGAGAGGCAACCTCGAGCTGCCGTCGCACGCCATGCCGCCTTTGAACCGCAACATGCAGCGGTCGGGGAGCGCCCGGGGCGCA
>ERZ808240.454-NODE-454-length-54039-cov-18.494906_pt1 | contig 54039 bp, 36 predicted proteins | sample MGYA00521084_ERZ808240 | MGnify/ENA primary metagenome ERZ808240 (study PRJEB31516, sample SAMN03275571) | gut metagenome | biome: mammalia-associated habitat; material: feces | host: Papio cynocephalus | place: Kenya | collected 2012-08-06 ...
AATATACTCATATAACACTTAATCAAACAATTATATTCTTCAATAAGTCTAAAAATACTTACACTTTCATAGCCAAACCAGCGGCAAATATTCTTCTACAAATTAAGAAGCTGTTTTGATTTGTTTGTTTGAAGGTTTGAGAGTGAAAAACTTCAGTTTTGACCGCTTCTTCCAAGGAGGATAGCGGTGCTATCTGACTGAAGAAGCGGGAAGAAAATGAAGATTTTTTCACCTCAAAGAACATTTCAAACAAATCAAAACAGCTTCTTAATAATTTCTATAAACTTTAGACTTTCATAGTAACTACAACTTATATGGCATTGCTAACTGTTTTCCAACGCCACCGCCTTGATGGTGTCTATCATCGAGACGAGACCATTCGCCCTGGTCGGGGACAGATTCTCCTTCAAGCCGATCTGGTTGATGAAACTGAAATCATCCGCTGCGATCTCTTTCGGAGTGCGGCCGGAATAGACGCTGATCAGAAGCGAGATTATGCCTTTTGTGATGATAGCATCGCTGTCAGCCCTGAAGTACAGTTTTCCGTCCTCAAGACGCCAATCCAGCCAAACCCTTGACTGACATCCTTTAATCAACTTATCCTCAGTCTTTTCCGCTTCCGGATACGCTTCCAGATTCTTTCCCAAGTCGATGAGATACTCGTATTTGTCGAGCCATTCATCGTACATCGAGAAATCGTCAATAACAGACTGTTTTGCTTCCTCCAATGTGTTCATATCACATCACTTTAAAATTTCAAATCATCTAAATATTTCAGTCACCTCTACGGTTGATGAGTCTGTCACTTCGGTGCTTCGGCAGGCTCAGTGACCACTACACCAGCATCGCAATCGCCTTGTCAAGTGACTTGATGAAATATTCAGCCTCTTCCATCGTGTTGTACGGAGCGAGGGACGCGCGAAGCATTCCAGTGACCCCGAACCTGTCCATAATCGGCTCGGCGCACATCTGACCGGAACGTACAGCGATTCCCATCTTGTCCAAAATCAAAGCCAGATCCTCGTGATGGGCACCATCCACAGAGAACGAGAAGAGAGGAATCTTCGCCTCCGTTCCACGTGGAACGCCATACAGATGAACTCTCGGATTACTCGTCAGAGCATGGAGCAAGTACTCAGACACTGCATGCTGATTATCAAGTAATTCTTTATCATTCATCAATTTAGCCACCTCTATAGCAGGCTTCAAAGTCGGAATGGAGTTGATGTTCTGGGTTCCGGCCTCGAATTTTTCCGGAAGCGGAGCGTAGGTCGTACCGGAAAACTTCACGGTAGCGATCATCTCTCCCCCACCCTGATACGGAACCATCTGATCCAACCACTTGCGCTTTCCGTAAAGGACACCCGTTCCCGTAGCCGCATATATCTTATGCCCGGAAAAAGCGTAAAAATCACAGTCAACATCCTGAACGTCAACACCTTCGTGGACCATTCCCTGCGCTCCGTCGATTAAAACAGGACAACCTGTTGAATGACATATCTTTACAATTTGTTTAACTGGATTAACAATGCCAAGGACATTGGAAATCTGAGCGACAGCAACAATCCTCGTCTTAGGATTCAGCAAAGACTTCAATTCGTCAAGGTTCAGATGTCCATCATCGTCAACATGAAGAACCCTCAATGTAGCCCCTTTTCTTTGGCAAAGCATCTGCCACGGAACAATGTTGGAGTGATGCTCGGACTCGGAAACTATGATTTCATCGTCTTCCCGGACGAAAGTCTCACCGAATGAAAATGCGACAAGGTTGATTGATCCAGTCGTTCCGGAAGTGAATATCACCTCCTCACGGGCAGGTGCGTTGATATATTCCTTCACCGCATCGCGGGTGCTTTCGTACTCCTCGGTGGCATCAGCAGCGAGCTTGTGGACCGCACGGTGAATGTTGGCGTTCGCTCCGACAGTCAACTCGGTCCACTTGTCAATGACCGACTGCGGACGCTGGGCCGTGGCGGCATTGTCAAAATAGACAAGCGGCTTGCCATAGACGGTGTGCGAAAGCGCCGGAAACATATTTCTGAGTTCTTGAATATTCATTGTCAAACCTCCAATTCAATCTTGCAAATATAATCAAAAGCATCGGAAGAATAGACTGTTATTGAAATGATGGGAAAGATTATTAATGTATGAAACTTCACTGAATACTACTGGTCACTGAACTTACCGAAGTGACTAAATATAAAATTGTAGAAACAATGGGAGTGAATATTCATAGAAAGAATACATAAAGAGAGTGAATTGGCGCAAAAAGTGCTAATTTTGCCTTGAACAAAAAATCTTTGAATATGATCGATTACATCAAAGGGACGATAGTCGAGCTCTCCCCTGCCGAGCTGATTTTGGATAATAACGGAATCGGGTACAGCATTCTGATTTCGTTGCAGACTTTTCAGGCTCTACAGGATAAGAAGGAGGCAAAGGTCTATATATTCCATTACCTTCGCGAGGATGCAGAGTTGTACTACGGGTTTGCCACCAAAGATGAGCGGGAGCTGTTTGAACTGCTGATCAGCGTGTCCGGAATCGGAGTGAATTCGGCCAGAATGATGCTGTCTTCGCTCTCAGCGGAGGAAATCAGACAGGCCATTCTTTCAGAAGACATAGCAAGGATCAAAAGCGTGAAGGGAATAGGTGTTAAGAGTGCTCAGAGGCTCGTGCTTGAGCTCAAGGACAAAATCGTCAAGGGCGAAGGAGCGGATTCATCAGAACTATTCGGTGGCAACCGCAGTGAGATCGTCGAAGAGGCCAGCCGCGCTCTCGTCATGCTTGGTTTCGCCAAACCAGCCGTCAACAAAGCCATCCAAGCCGTCCTCAAGGCTAATCCAAACGCAAAAGTCGAGCAGATCATTAAGTCTGCGCTCCAGATGATGTAGATAAATTTCCGCTAAAGGCGGCAAAAATAAAAAGACTTTGGCTACCTACGCGCTGCGCGCGCCCTATCCGGGTGAATGGTAGCCAAAGTCTTTTTACTTTTGCCTTATCATGAATTTATTAATAACAAAACACAAAATAATAATCTAAACGATAGACTAATTACATAAAAGCATAAATTATGCACGTTAGGCAAAAACAAAGATGACCTGAACCACCATTTACCCGGACAGGGCGCGCAGCGCAGGTGGTTCAGGTCATCTTTGTTTTTGCTATTACTATTAAATATTACCGCCCGAAATAGACCAGCAGGACGGAGATGTCAGCGGGAGAGACACCGGAGATGCGGGAGGCTTGGGCGATGGTGGAGGGTTTGTAACGGGAGAGCTTCTGACGGCATTCAATGGTGAGACCGGAAACTTTCTCGAAATCGAAATCTTGAGGAATCTTCAAATCTTCAAGGCGGGCTATTTTTTCAGCGATTGATTTTTCACGCTCGATGTAGCCTTTATACTTAATTCCGATTCCCACTGAGTCGATTATTTCTTTTCTGCCGTACTTCTCTCCGTAGCTGTCCCCTTCCGGAATATCCACTGAAAACTTAGAAAATGTTCCACGTGGAACAAAATTTAATAAACCAGCAAGAGAAACTTCAGGGCGAGAAGCCAAATCAGAAATGCGCTTGGATTCAGAAAGAGGTGCGGAATTATGCTCGGAAAGATATTCATTGACTACATCCGCACGCAAGTTTACCTCGTCACACATTTTAGAAAGAGCATTAACTGCCGCATATTTTTCCTGCATAATCCGATAACGCCTTTCTGAAGCAAGACCAATCTTATATGATTTTTCAGTCAAACGAAGATCAGCATTGTCCTGTCGAAGAAGAATGCGATACTCGGCGCGGGAAGTGAACATCCTATAAGGCTCGTCAACGCCTTTAGTAATCAAGTCATCAATCAGAACTCCGATGTAAGATTCATCACGACGAAGAATGAAAGGCTCTTTGTCATGGACTTTCAAATGAGCATTGATCCCAGCTATAATTCCTTGAGCAGCAGCCTCTTCATAACCAGTTGTACCATTGATCTGACCAGCGAAATAAAGCCCTTCAACATCTCTAAGTTCAAGAGTTTCATAAAGTTGCGTTGGATCAAAATAGTCATATTCAACAGCATAGGCAGGTTTGAATATCTTTGCGTCCTCCAAACCAGCAATAGAATGCAAAGCATCCATCTGGACATCCAACGGCAACGAAGAAGAGAAACCTTGGAGATAATATTCATTAATGTCACGCCCCTCCGGCTCCAAGAAAAGTTGATGGGAAGTCTTATCAGGGAAAACTCTTAACTTGTCTTCGATGCTCGGACAGTACCTCGGACCTCTGCCGGTGATCAGCCCGGTGAACATAGGCGAATCCTTGAATCCGGATCTCAAGATGTCGTGTACCTTCTCGTTTGTGTGAAGAATGAAGCAAGGCATTTGGTTACCCAACCACTGGACAGCAGAAGCTTGATCATAATAAGAAAATCTTTCAGGATTATTATCTCCGAGTTGCTGCAGAAGTTTGGATGTGTCGACCGAAGAGATGTCTATGCGAGGCGGCGTCCCGGTTTTCATTCTACCGGTCCGAAGTCCAAGACTAACGAGCTGCTCAGTCAGACCATGCGACGACAACTCCCCTATCCTGCCTCCCTCAAAAGAAGTGCGACCGATGAACATCCGGCCGTTCAAGAACGTTCCGGTGGCCAGAATAACCGCACGAGACTTGAAAATTGCCCCTGTATTTGTCTTGACTCCGCAGATTTTTGAACTCTCAAAGAGGAAAGAAGTGACAAAATCCGCGTAAATATCTAATTTACAATTCATTTCAAGAATATTCCTCCAGTACGCAGAAAAGACCTGTTTGTCACATTGGGCGCGCGGACTCCACATTGCCGGCCCCTTAGAGCGGTTCAGCATTCTGAACTGAAGAGTCGAGGCATCAGTTACAAGTCCCATCATTCCGCCAAGCGCGTCTATCTCCCGGACGATCTGTCCCTTGGCGATTCCACCCACAGCAGGGTTGCAAGACATACGGGCGAAACTGGTAAGGTCAGTATTGATCAGCAAAACAGACGAGCCAAGATTGGCGGCGGCAGACGCGGCCTCACAACCTGCGTGCCCCCCACCGACGACAATCACATCATAAGAATATATCATATTCAAGAATAATCTACAATTTGCGAAGAGGCTACAACGGAGCAAGTAACCTCCCCGAAAATATATTAAAAAAAATTAAGCCTTGTCCCTCAGGCTAAGGTAATAATCCTCCTTTGCCCTCATCACATTCTGATCCTCCGGAGTGTGGTCATCATAGCCGATAAGATGAAGTAGCCCGTGGACAATCACTCGATGCAGTTCCTCATCGAACTCGGTTCCGAACTCAATGGCGTTCTCCCGCACACTGTCAATACTTATAAATAAGTCACCGGAAAGCCTTTCGCCCTCACAATAGTCAAAGGTAATGACATCGGTGAAGTAGTCATGATGAAGGTAACGGATATTTACATCCAAAATGTAATTATCTGAGCAAAAGATAATTGAAATATCACCAAGAGTCTTTATCTCGCTCCCGGCAACCATTTTGAGCCATCTGTTGTTAGCAAGTTTGTTCTTGAATTCAAACTTGATGTCTTCACAATAATACCTGACCATAACCCATAATTTTACGCAAATCTACAACTAATAATTCAAAAAATTTGAAATGACAATTATTATTTATATCTTTGAAAGCCTATTGGAAGGTTTAGCCTCCAGGCACATAAGGAATGATTGTTAAAATTAATTACTGATATGGAAATCAAGAAAACACCAAAAGCCGATCTTGAGAACAGAAGGACTCTCTTCACGGAGATCGGACTCGTGGTTGCTCTTCTCGTAGTCTGGGGAGCTTTTTCCTACAGCACTAAGGAGAAGGCTGTAGCCAGCCTGAGTGAAGACACTCAGGTAGTTGAAGTAGAGGACATGGTTCCTATTACCCAGGAGACCCCTCCACCACCTCCAGAGGCTCCGAAGATCCCGGTTCTCTCTGACCAGATCGACATCGTTGAAGATGACATCAAGGTTGAGGACAACTTCATGAGCCTTGAGGATGACGCCAATCTCGGAGTCGAGATCATGGACTACGTTGAGGAAGTCCAGGAGGAAGTCGTTGAGGAAGAGGCTATTCCTTTCCAGCTCGTTGAGGAGAAACCTTCGTTCAACGGTGGAGATGCCAACGAATTCTCTAAGTGGGTGAACTCCAAGCTTCAGTATCCTGAGATCGCTAAGGAGAACGGTGTACAGGGACGTGTTACCCTCCAGTTCACCGTTAATCCTGACGGATCTGTCAGCAATGTGAAGGTTCTTCGTGGTGTTGACTCATCACTTGACAAGGAGGCCGTCAGAGTCGTTTCGATGTCTCCGAAGTGGAAGCCAGGAAAGCAGCGTGACCGCGCTGTGAAGGTAACCTACACCTTCCCTGTTATATTCCAGTTGAGATAATCAGAAACTAAATGAATATCAAGGCCGTCCCCAACCGGATGGCCTTTTTTTTGAATAGATTAGACGATGAACAGATCGATCTCTGAGCTTTCGGTTGCTGAGCTTGTCGAAGCAGCGAAACATTGAGGCGAAAGTCGCCTCGACAAGCTCAGCGACCACAGAGTATTAGATAATCATGGAAGAATTGATGGAAAAAGCCGTCTTCGTCGGCATCATCAAACAGAACGATGACGAGAGGAAGGTAATGGAATATCTTGACGAACTTGAGTTTCTGGCGGAAACGGCAGGAGCCAAGGGCGACAAGAAGTTCGTGCAAAGGCTTGACAAGCCGGAGAAAGCGACCTACATAAGAAGTGGAAAACTTCAAGAGATAGCCGACTACTGCGAGGAAAACGAGGTAAAGTACGTGATCTTCGATGACGAGCTGACCGGGATGCAGCAGAGGAACATCGAGAAAGTAATCAATTGCAGTTCAGTGATTGACAGGACAAGTCTGATACTTGAGATATTCGCACAGCGCGCCAAAACATCCTACGCCAAGATGCAGGTCGAGCTCGCCCGCTATAACTACATGCTTCCGAGACTGGCCGGAATGTGGACCCACCTTGAGAGACAGAGAGGTGGCATGGGCACGAGAGGAGGTATGGGTGAGACCCAGATTGAGATTGACCGCCGAATCGTCAAGGAGCGAATAGCAAGGCTGAAGGAACAGCTGAAGAAAGTCGATAAGCAGATGGCCACACAAAGGGGCAACAGAGGCTCCTTGGTGCGACTTTCACTCGTCGGTTATACAAATGTAGGCAAGAGCACAATAATGAATATGCTGGCCAAATCTGACGTTTTTGCAGAGAACAAGCTGTTCGCCACCCTTGACACAACGGTCAGGAAGGTCGTCATCGAGAACGTCCCGTTCCTGCTGAGTGACACGGTAGGGTTCATCAGAAAACTCCCTACACAGCTTGTGGAGGCATTCAAGAGCACTCTGGACGAGGTAAGGGAAGCAGACATCCTGCTTCATGTGGTTGACATATCACATCCAGGTTTCGAGGAGCAAATGGAAGTTGTTGAAAGAACCTTACAGGAAATCGGTGCGAACAACAAGCCGGTCTATGTGATATTCAACAAGATAGACGCTTACACCTACGAGGAATACGATGAGTTCTCACTGACTCCGAAAGGCAAGGAGAACCGTTCGCTGGATGAGTTGAAAAACAGCTGGATAGCGCAGGAAAAGACCCCATGCATATTCATCTCCGCCAAGAATAAGACCAACATAGAGAAGCTCCGCAGCGACATCTACAAGATGGTCGCTGAGATCCACGCTGGCCGCTATCCATTCAATAATTTCCTCTGGTAGGCATCAACGCATGAATCATCACTAAAGGATTCAGTGAATCATAAATAGCCAAAAAAGCCTCTCACGAAATTTTGCACGTTACCAAAATTTCGAGTAGAGACTTTTATTGGCTTAGAAGGATTACAGCGATAAAAATAATCAGGTTTTCAGAATTATAGCGAAAGGGCAGAAAAATAAAATTTCAAATTATGGTAACGTGCAAAATTTGGAATTTTCTTTTTTTTCTGCCCTCTGAAGTTACTGTATAAACAACAATCACTTCGACAAGCTCAGTGACCGAAAAAAAAGGTCGGAAAAGCAAACGCATTTCCGACCTAAAATATTCAGTGATAAAGTATTACTCAGAGAACTTTGCCTTGAGAAACTCACGGTTGAGGCGGGCGATGTGGTCGATGGAGATGCCTTTTGGACATTCCATTTCACAGGCGCGGGTGTTGGTGCAGTTGCCGAAGCCGAGTTCTTCCATCTTTGCGACCATATTCCTGGCCCTTCTGGCAGCCTCTGGACGACCCTGAGGGAGCAGAGCGAGGGAACTTACCCTTGCGGCCACAAACAGCATCGCAGAGCCGTTTTTACAGGTTGCAACACAGGCACCACAACCTACGCAGGCGGCAGCGTCCATGCTCTTCTCAGCGTTCTCGTGAGAGATAAGAATGTTGTTGGCATCCTGGGCGGAACCAGTTCTGACAGAGATGAATCCTCCAGCCTGAAGGATCTTGTCGAAAGCGCTGCGGTCAACAACCAAGTCCTTGATGATAGGGAAACCAGCGCTTCTGAAAGGCTCAACAGTGATGGTAGCGCCATCCTTGAAGTGACGCATGAAAAGCTGGCAGGTGGTAACGTGATCGTCCGGACCGTGCGCGCGTCCGTCAACGAACAACGAGCAGGCACCGCAGATACCCTCGCGGCAGTCGTGGTCGAAAGACACAGGACCACTGCTCTGGCAGCCTCTGTCAACGGCTACAGGATCGTTACCCTCACGGATCAGCTGCTCATTGAGGATGTCAAGCATTTCAAGGAAAGAGGCGTCCTCCTCTATTCCGGAAATATGATAAGTCTCAAAATGACCTTGTTCCTTGGCGTTCTTCTGACGCCATATCTTAAGATTGAAATCCATAGCCGATTCTAGTCTTTATAATTTCTTGTTTTAACTTCGATGAACTCGTACTTGAGAGGCTCCTTGTGAAGCTCAGGCTCCTGGCCTTCTCCCTTGTACTCCCAAGCGGCGACATACATGTAGTTGGCGTCGTCTCTCTTGGCCTCCCCTTCCTCGGTCTGGCTCTCAACACGGAAGTGACCACCGCAGGACTCGTTCCTGTTCAGGGCGTCACGGGCCATGAGCTCACCAATCTCGAAGAAGTCCTCAAGCCTGAGGGCCTTCTCAAGCTCCTGGTTGAACTGATACTGCTCTCCAGGAACGCAGATGTCCTTGTAGAACACAGCCTTTAGGTCGTTGATTTCCTTGATGGCCTTCTTCAGACCTTCCTCACTGCGGGCCATTCCAACATACTCCCACATGATGTTTCCAAGCTTCTTATGGATAGAGTCAACAGTCTGCTTGCCCTTGATGGAGAAGAGTCTGTCGATTCTGGCTTGAACATCCTTCTCGGCCTTGTCGAAGGCAGGGTTGTTGATGTCAGTCTTAGGCTCAGCGAACTTGTGTGAAAGGTAGTCAGCGATGGTGACAGGCAGCACGAAGTAACCGTCAGCAAGACCCTGCATGAGGGCGGATGCGCCAAGACGGTTTCCACCGTGGTCAGAGAAGTTGGCCTCACCGATGGCGTAGAGTCCAGGGATGGTTGTCTGAAGATCGTAGTCAACCCAGATGCCACCCATGGTGTAGTGGATGGCAGGATAAATCATCATAGGCTCCTCCCAAGGGCTTACGTTATTGATCTTGAAGTACATGTCGAAGAGGTTGCCGTAACGCTCCTGTACCCTCTGATGACCGAGACGCTTGATGGCATCGGAGAAGTCGAGGAACACAGCGAGACCGGTCTCGTTGACACCGAATCCGGCGTCACATCTCTCCTTGGCCGCACGGGAAGCCACGTCACGAGGAACGAGGTTACCGAACGCAGGATAACGACGCTCGAGATAGTAGTCACGATCCTCCTCAGGAATCTGTGAAGGCTTTATCTCGTGCTTGCGGAGCTTCATCACATCCTCCATCTTCTTAGGCACCCAAATACGTCCGTCGTTACGCAGCGACTCTGACATAAGGGTCAACTTGCACTGCTGCTCACCGTGTACAGGGATGCAGGTAGGGTGGATCTGAGCGAAGCAAGGATTTGCGAAATATGCTCCTTTCTTGTAGCACTGCCATGCGGCTGAACCGTTGCTGTTCATGGCGTTGGTGGAAAGGAAGTAGGTGTTGCCGTAGCCACCGGTGGCGATCACAACGGCATGGGCGCCGAATCTCTCAAGCTTGCCGGTCACGAGGTTGCGGGCGATGATACCCTTTGCCTGTCCGTCGATGATGACGAGGTCAAGCATCTCATGGCGAGGATAGCTGGTCACAGTACCGGCAGCAATCTGGCGGTTGAGAGCGGCGTAGGCACCCAAAAGAAGCTGCTGACCGGTTTGTCCCCTGGCATAGAACGTACGGCTTACCTGAACACCTCCGAATGAACGGTTGGCGAGGTAGCCGCCGTACTCACGAGCGAAAGGAACACCCTGTGCGACGCACTGGTCGATAATGGCCGCGCTGACCTCGGCGAGACGATAGACATTCGCCTCACGGCTGCGGTAGTCGCCTCCCTTGATTGTGTCGTAGAAGAGACGATAGACAGCGTCATTGTCATTCTGATAGTTCTTAGCGGCATTGATACCCCCCTGGGCGGCGATGGAGTGCGCGCGGCGAGGTGAGTCACTGATGCAGAAAACCTTGACATTGTAGCCAAGCTCACCGAGAGTAGCGGCTGCGGAAGCGCCTCCAAGTCCGGTACCGACAACGATGACTTCAAGCTTTCTTCTGTTGTTCGGATTGACGAGTCGGAGTTCCGACTTACGTTTGGTCCATTTCTCGGCCAAAGGACCGTCAGGAATCTTTGAGATTAATTTATCGGCCATATTCTGAATATGTTATTTATAAAATTCCAAATGAAATCGCAATAAGTCTGCAATTTTAGTCATTTTTCTCGTAATCAGCAATTTTATAAGCCATTTTCGGCGACTAAACCGAAATATACCATTTGACAGTCACATTGAATATCTTAAAATAGAGTCGCTTCCTCATCTTTCTTTGATTCAAGTTCAGCATCAAGACCAAGATGATGATAGGCCATCTCGGTCGCAACCCTTCCCCTCTGGGTGCGGACAATGAAGCCTTCTTTGATAAGGAATGGCTCATAGACCTCCTCGAAAGTGCCTTGATCCTCACTGATGGCGGTGGCTATGGTGTTGGCCCCGACAGGACCACCTTTGAATGTGGTGATGATCGTGCGGAGAATCTTGTTGTCTATGGAGTCCAGTCCCCTCTTGTCAATCTTCAGTTTGTCAAGGGCGTAGCGGGATATGTTAAGGTCTATGTGTCCGTCCCCCATCACCTGGGCGAAATCACGGACTCTCTTGAGCAGAGCATTGGCTATACGTGGAGTTCCGCGGCTTCTCAAGGCAATCTCCTTGGCTGCCTCATCGTCAATCGTAACGTTAAGGATGCGCGCGCTTCGGCGTACGATGCGGATCAAGTCTGAAGTGTCGTAATATTCAAGGGCACAATTGATTCCGAATCTTTCGCGAAGTGGTGCGGTAAGCAGGCCGCTCCGGGTCGTCGCCCCCACAAGGGTGAACGGATTGAGGGAAATCCGGACTGACCTCGCGCCTGGCCCCTTGTCTATCATGATGTCGATCACGTAGTCCTCCATGGCTGAATAAAGGTATTCCTCCACCTCCGGCGAGAGGCGATGGATCTCGTCGATGAAGAGCACATCACCAGTGTCCAAAGAGGTAAGAAGACCGGCAAGATCCCCAGGCTTGTCGAGGACCGGTCCTGAAGTAACCTTCATGTTGACGCCCATCTCGTTTGCGATGATGTGCGCGAGGGTGGTCTTTCCCAGTCCGGGAGGCCCGTGAAAGAGCACATGGTCAAGGGCTTCGCCCCTCATCTTTGCCGCTTTTACATAGACGTTAAGGTTGGACACAATCTCCTTCTGCCCCGTGAAATCTTCCAGTCCCTGCGGGCGGATTATTCCGTCCAAATCCTTATCTTTGCCTGCGTTTGTGCTGTGCGGATCAAATTCTGTCATCAGAAAGTGTTTTAATCAGTACAAAGATAGTGAAAACCGCCGGAAGAACGAAAGCGGCTTTCAACACGGCAACAACAAAATCAAAAGTAAATTAATATAAAAGGATATATTCAAATAGATTTTTGATTCTATATGGGTTGTTAATATGTTGATAACTTAATATTAGGATTGAAAATCAATATATTATAAATCAGTTGGATTGTTGGTTACATTATTGAAAACCTTTTGATTGATTGTTGAAAAGCCTCTGTCTTCGGGAAACCAACATTCAGAAAGGTGTTTTCAACAGGGTTTTCAACAGCTTTTAAACATGATTCAGGCACCTATGTTGATAAGTTCGGCATCATCCGAAAAACTCTCCGGGAAACTTCTCTCGGGGAAAGAAATCTACTGTAAGGGACTATTCCTTTCGGCCAGATGGTTTATTGTCTCTCAGGTCGCTTCGAGTGGCACGAATGTCATTGTGCTTCCTGACCGCGAGAGCGCTGAATATTGCTGCTCGGACCTTTATGCCCTTACTGACGGAGACATCGTCTTTTACTTGCCGGACAGCGGCAAAGGCGTGGAGAGAAGCAACTACAAGTCTTCCCTCGGAGTACAGAGGACTTCTGCGGTCGGTAAGATTCTGTCCAACGCCGACAACTCATCCAGATTGTTCTTTGTGACTTATCCAGAGGCACTTGTTGAACTTGTACCTGCTCCTGATAAGATCAGCGCTTCTCTGCTTAAGATTTCACAAGGACAGGAAATATCCCATGACTCGATCCGTGATATTCTTTCGGGGCAAGGGTTCGAGAAAGCGGATTTCGTTTCCGCGCCAGGACAATATTCAATAAGGGGATCCATCATAGACATATTTTCATATTCATTCAACTACCCCTACAGGATATCATTCTTCGGGGATGAGGTTGAGAAGATCCATGTGTTTGACTGCAACACACAACTTTCGGTAGAGGAAAGGAAAGAGGTTGAGATATTCCCTGATCTGGCGGCCGGGACTTCCGAGTCTGAAGGAGTGAGTCTTGCAAGCCTGTTTCCGGAAAGGACGGTTGTTTGGCTTGACTCTTCGGATATGTACAAGGACAGGGGCTTCTTTCATGAACTTGAAAGGTTCAGAAGAGTGTTTCTGGAGATTCCTCTTGGCGTTGATCCTGATGATGTTGTGCCATTCAACATAACTCCGCAGCCGGCATTCAACAAGAACTTTGAACTCCTTACCGCGGACATCCGTCAGAACATGGAGCATGGGTACAGGGTGTTCATATTCAGTGACAAAAACTCTCAGATAGAGCGGTTGAAATCTATTCTGATCGAGAACAGCGGGTTGGTGCCGGAGTTTGTGGCTGGAAAGAACATCCATTCAGGATTCATCGATCAGGAAGACAGGATCTGCTGCTACTCCGACCATGAGATTTTCGACAGGTTCCACAGGGTCAGCGTCAGGAGAACGGTGGAGAAGAGTGAGCAGTTGACGCTTAATGACCTGACCGCTTTTAATATAGGAGATTACGTGGTTCACATCGACCATGGTGTCGGAGTGTTCGGAGGTCTTGTCAGGATGAAGGACGACAGGGGCAGGATGCACGAGGTCGTGAAGTTGATGTACAAGGACGGGGATGTCGTTTTTGTGTCCGTGCATTCTCTCAACAAGATATCGCGCTTCCGCTCGAAGGATGGAGTTCCTCCTAAGGTGAACAAATTGGGATCAAAGACTTGGCAGAACCTCAAGCTGAGCGCCAAGTCAAAAATCAAGGACATCGCGAAGGATCTGATTCAACTCTACGCCAAGCGTAAGACTACAAAAGGATTCGCCTACTCCCCCGACGGTTACCTTCAGGAAGAGCTTGAGTCTTCGTTTATGTACGAGGACACTCCCGATCAGGAGTCGGCCAATAAGGCTGTGAAGAGGGACATGGAGGACAGCAGCCCTATGGACAGGCTTGTCTGCGGGGATGTCGGTTTCGGAAAGACTGAGATTGCCATCAGGGCGGCTTTCAAGGCTGTGACCGACGGTAAACAAGTGGCTGTTCTTGTGCCTACAACCATCCTTTCACTTCAACACTACACCACTTTCTCATCTCGGCTTAAAGATTTCCCTTGCACCATCGATTATGTCAGCAGGCTGCGTACAGCGAAGGAAATCAATGATATAAAGGATAGGCTAAAGAACGGTCAGCTTGACATTGTCATTGGTACGCACAAACTGCTTGGCAAAGGGTTTGACTTCAAGGATCTCGGGTTGCTGATCATCGATGAGGAACAGAAGTTCGGTGTATCAACTAAAGAGAAACTGCGTCAGGTCAAGGCTTCTGTGGACACTTTGACTCTTACCGCGACTCCTATTCCCCGTACCTTGCAGTTCTCATTGCTCGGGGCAAGAGACCTGTCGATCATCAACACTCCCCCGCCGAACAGGATTCCGACTCAGACAGAGATAATCCTGTTTGACAAGGATGAGATAAGGAGCATCATAAACTATGAACTGAACCGAGGCGGGCAGCTGTTCTTCATTCATAACAAGGTTGAAGAACTGCCGTCCATCCATGAGATACTTCACAGGCTTGTTCCTGACATGAAAATCTGTGTGGCTCACGGTCAGATGGAAGCGAAAGAGTTGGAAAACAAGATGTTGGACTTTATACGTGGAGACTACGACATGCTACTCTGCACCACGATAATCGAGAACGGACTTGACATCCCGAACGCTAACACCATCATCATAAATCAGGCGCAGAACATCGGACTTAGTGACCTGCATCAGCTCCGTGGTCGTGTCGGAAGGTCTGACAGAAAGGCTTTTTGCTATCTGATTGTCCCTCCCCTTGTCACGATTACTGATGACGCGCGAAGAAGGCTCAAGGCCATCGAGGAGTTTTCTGACCTTGGCAGTGGGTTCAACATCGCCATGCAGGATCTGGACATCCGCGGTGCCGGAAACCTGCTCGGTGCCGAACAGAGCGGCTTCATCACTGACATGGGGTACGAGACCTATCAGAAGATACTCGCGGAGGCAATGGAAGAACTCGGTGTCGAGACAGGAATGCCAACGGCTCACACCGACGAATCATTTGTCGAGGACTGCACGATCGAGACCGATCAGCCAGCCATGATTCCAGATTCATACATCGATATAACAGCCGAAAAAATAAGAATATACAAGCAGCTTGACAGCATGACCAGCGACAAGGAAATCGACCGGATCAAGGCTCAGCTCGTGGATCGTTTCGGAGATATGCCTTCTGAAGTTGACAACCTCTTTGATGTTGTGAAGATCAGGAACCTTGGAGGAAAACTGGGATTCGAGAAAATCATAATCAAGAACGGAATGATGATCATGTTTTTCATATCCAACCAGATGTCGCCTTATTTCAAATCCAAGACATTTTTGGGAATATTGCAGAACATCAATTCGAACGACCGTCTGTTCAATCTAAAGCAATCTGAAGGAAAACTCAAGATAGTGAGCCGTGGAATAGATTCTTTGCCGAAAGCTCTCCAGACTCTGAATATATTGAAATAAAATTGCTATCTTTGAAAGTTTGTCCATTTAGACAATGCCGAATCTTTTGGTAGAAATAGGAAACACGGCTCTTAAGGCCGCTTGGTCCGAAGGAGTCACCCTCGGAAAGACTTTTCGTTATCAGGGCGAGAAGATGTTTGACTATGTAGATTCGCTTGTGGAGAAGGAGAAGCCTGCTGTGATGGTCATATCATCTACGATAGAGATCGGGAGCGATGAAGAGGAAAAACTCCGCTCTAAATGCGGAACCCTTGTGGTTCTGGACGAAAAACACACAGATGTGGCCTGTGAATATGACTTGCCGGCTTACCTGAGTCCTGACAGGGTCGCCTCTGTGATTGCGGCCAGGCATCTTTTTAAGGGCAAGGGCAGCATGATATTCGATTTCGGAACCACTCTTACGATTGATGTTATAGAGCCTGACGGGGAATATGCCGGAGGCAACATATCACCTGGATTCAGGACAAGATTCAAGTCTCTTTCAAGATATTCAAGAACACTTCCTTTGCTCGACACTCCCCTTTCTGTCAGACAGACAGGTAATTCGCTCAAATCATCCATAGAGTCCGGGGTTGTGTCAGGCATAATGTTTGAAATAGAGGGTTACCTGTCTTTATTTCCCGAAAAAATGATTGTTTTTACGGGAGGAGATGCTTTATATTTTGCAAAAAGAATGAAAAACTCCATCTTTGCAGTCTGCAATCTTGTACTGATGGGGTTGGCCTTAATAGCTGACAAGTATTATGTTGAAAAGAACGGTTAGTAAAATATTCCTGTTTGTGGTGATGTCGTTCGGTGTTCTTCCTCTGAGTGCCCAGAATGACGCGTATAATGCCTATACTCCGTATTCGATGTTCGGAATAGGAGATATCTCGAAGCAAGGCACCGCCTACAACAAGAGTATGGGAGGTGTCGGCATAGCCACAAGAGACAAGAGGAACATTAATATTCTGAATCCGGCAGCTGTGACAGCCAGGGAGGATAAGTCGTTCATGGCTGATTTCGGTCTCGCTCAGGGCAACAGGTACTATGCGCAGCATGACATGAAATCTTCCAACAACACTTTCAATTTTTATAATTTTGTGATCTCGTTTCCGGTTTATAAATCGCTCGCGATGTATGCCGGTGTGACTCCGTACAGCGATCTTGGTTATAACATGACATCGAAAATCACAGATCCTTCGGTCATAGTCAACACTGGTGTGATCACAAATTCGGTGCAGGGATACGGTGGAATGACCAACATATTCCTTGGTGCCGGGTATGATTTGATAAAAGGTCTTTCCATTGGTGTCGAGGGACAGTATTATTTCGGCAATCTGCACAAAACCAATGAATTCACAATGTCTAACTCTACCTATAGGAGCATTTCCAGCGGATTCAACATGAACCTTGACGCTGTGACAGCCAAGGTTGGAGTGCAGTACGAGACTAATCTCACACAAGATGTGTCCGCTGTTATCGGTGCCACCTACAGGCTTGGAACAAGTCTCAAAGGACATGTGGAAAGATATGAGATTCAAACCATTTCGTCAATTAACGACACCACACCTTCTCCGAGAAGCTATACAGACACTCTTGGCAGGGGACAGGTGAAACTGGCCAGTGAGATAGGCGTGGGAATCGCTTTGAAAGGCGGTGACAAGTGGACTGTCGAGATTAATTATTTACGTTCAGACTGGAGTTCCAGCGGAATGAACAAGGTTCCTGGTTTTGCCAGTGTCGGCAACGCTGTCTTCAGCGCGTCGGCGGCACAGTCTGTCAGGGCTGGTTTCTCTATTGTTCCTAACAGAAATGATATTCGTTACTACCGTAAAAGAGTGACTTACAGGGCCGGTGCATATTGGGATCAGGCCATGTGCAAGTTGGACGGCAAGTCTATAAACGCGGTAGGTGTCACATTTGGTGCCACTCTTCCTGTTTTCAGTTGGAGCAACGGACTTACCCTTGGGGTGGACTTTGGACAGAGAGGAGCGCTGACGGGAAATCTGGTCAGGGAAAGATACGTCAATTTCAATATAGGCATAAACATTTTCGATATCTGGTTCCTGAAACCTAAGTATAATTAATGAATGTGAGAATATTAAAATATAAAACCATGAAAAAGATTACATTAGTATTGCTGACTTTGGCGGCGGCGACTTTAGGAATGAAGGTTTCCGCACAAGGCAAGTATGGCGCCGACAGCGCTGAGTGCATCAAGTACCTGTCTTACTATCAGGAATATTACAAGCAGAAGAACTATACAGAGGCTCTTCCTAACTGGAGGAAAGCCTTCAAGCTTTGTCCTCCTACGGCGAGCCAGAACATGCTTCTTAACGGTATGACCCTTATCGGAAAGGAAATCGTGAAATCCAAAGATCCTCAGGTGCGCGCTTCCATGATTGACACTGTGCTCACCCTGAATGATCTCAGGGCTCAGTATTATCCAAAGTACGCTGTGGCGGCCTATAACTCTAAAGGCCAGTACATCACTCAATACTTCAAGGATCCTCAGGTTGTGTACGAGCAGTTGAACAAGATCATCGAGGTCAATCAGGAGAACACCAAGCCAAGCCTCCTTCTTCTTGATCTTAACTCAGCGATTGAACTTTACAAAAAGTCGGCGATTGGTGCCGAGGATGTCATCAGCACCTACCAGAACGCCATCGCTCTCATTGACAAAGCCGGAAACGCCGAGGAAAACGCCAAGATCAGGTCTGACATTGAAGGACTTTTCATAACAAGCCAGGTGGCCAGCTGTGACAATCTCATCGCATTGTTCACTCCTCGCTTCGAAGCGGACCCTGATAATATGGATCTCGTGACCAACATCGTTAAGATGCTCGGTTCGACTGATGGTTGCCAGAACAATGACCTGTTCCTGAAGGCTGTGACAAAGATGCACAACAACGAGCCTTCTGCATCGTCCGCTTATTATCTTTACAAACTGCATTCAGCTAAAGATGAGTCTTCAGAGGCCATCAAATATTTCGAGGAGGCAGTGTCGCTTTGCGCTGACGATGATCCTGTAAAGGCTGACTACCTTATAGAACTTGCCACTTATTGCCTGAAAAACAACATCACAGGCAAGGCGTTCGACTATGCCAAGAGGGCTGCCGAACTTAAACCTGACCATCAGGGCAAGGCATGTTATCTTATCGCGACGATTTGGGGTGCGGCCCGCTGTGGAGGCAATGAGATTGAAAGCAGGGCTAAGTATTGGGTTGCCGTTGACTACCTCCAGAAAGCAAAGGCTGCTGACGCATCCCTGACGGACGATTGCAACAAACTCATTTCAGCCTACAGTGTGTACTATCCTCAGAAGGCAGAGGCATTTATGTACGATGTTGTTGACGGTCAGTCCTACACAGTTAACTGCGGCGGAATGCGCGCGACAACTACTGTAAGGACGCAGAAGTAAGTTTGAATTGAAACTGAACAAACATAGATTTATGATGATTGCAACCGCTTCTGCGGTTGCTTTCATCGTATTTTCATGTAAGGGAAAATTATCTGAGGCCGAGCGTCTGAACCTTGCCGAGACTCCTATACAGACTGTGGACAGTATGTTTGTTGTCCAGACCAAGAACGGAGGCATTCAGATGAGGGCCGAGGCGGATGTGATGGAACGGTACGAGAACGATACTTGCTCGTACGAACTATTTCCAAAAGGGCTTCACGCTTTTGCTTATACCGATGGGGACATGCTTGAGACCGTGCTGCATTCCAACAATGCCAAGCATTTCAAGAGTAAGAAGACAGATGAGGAATATTGGTCAGCTTTCGGTAATGTGGTTGTTCAGAATGTGATAAACCAGCAGACTTTGGAGACCGACACCCTTTATTGGGATCAATCCAACAAGGAAATATACACAGATTGCTATGTCAGGATGTTCTCCAATGACGGATTTCTGCAAGGTTTCGGCATGAGGTCTGACGAGATGGCGAGGAATGTCAGGATATTCAAGGCTTTCAACAGTGATGTTGTCGTTGTGCAGGATTCGACAAAGGTTATTATTGATTCTGTAAACTTTATTGGTCCTTTGCTTAAAAAATAATGGTTAATTGAATTAAAATCACTATCTTCGCACCCCAATACCTATTTTTTGGAAATTATAAAAACGTAATACACAATGGCGATTCTTCAAAAAACTCGCGAAAAGGCCGGCATGGCAGTGTCTATCATCATTGCCTTGGCCCTTTTGTCATTCATTATCGACCCACAGACCTTGGAAACGGCGTTCAACGCCATGTCATCCAGAAATGATGTGGGTGTGATCAACGGTAAGACAATATCTTATCTCGATTTTCAGCAGGATGTTGAGAAATTCACCACCATCAACGAGATGGTGACCGGTTCTTCAGCTCAAAATGAACAGCAGCAGGAGCAGGTCCGTAACGCCGCATGGCAGAGCCTTGTTGACAAGTACTTGTTCATCAAGAACGCGAAGGCTGCTGGAATCAGGGTAGGCGAGGAAGAAATGAAGGATCTTCTTGCCGGTGATATGATTTCTCCGGTGATCGCGCAGAATCCAGCTTTCATGGATGAGAATGGAAACTTCTCGAAGGAGGCATTGCAGAACCTTGTGAACAACATCTCGCAGGATCAGACCGGAAGGCTTAAGGAGTATTGGAACTATCTGCAGAATACCGTCTATACGCAGCAATACTATGCCAAGTATGGCTCATTGTTCACTCAGGGCAATTTTCAGAATCCTCTTATGCTCAAAAGAGCAATCGCCGAGAATAATAACACCACGAACGTTGATTTCGTGATGGTTCCTAACTATGGCGTTGACACTACCGTCAAAGTGAGTGGTGAGGAGATAAGGAAATTCTATGATGGCCATAAGAAAATGTTCCGTCAGAATGCCTCAAGAGACATAGAATATGTCGTTTTCGAAGTAAAGCCTTCGGAGTCAGATATTAATGCCACGAACGACGCTATGGGTAAGGTGTATGACGAGTTCACAACAACCGAGAACATGAAGTCGTTCCTGGCCAGAAATTCAGAAAGAAACTACAGTGAATATTGGTACAAGGCTGGCGAGCTTTCAACGGTCAACATAGATATAGATGAGTTCGTTGACAACAATGCTGAAGGAACTTCTCCTATTGTTTCCGACAATAATGTGTTCTATGCCGCCAGGATTCTTGCCACGGCCCAGATTCCAGATTCTGTCTATGTGAAACACATTCTTCTTCAGGGTGGTTCTGAGAGCAAGGCTGACAGCCTTCTCAGCGTGATTGCAAAAGGGGAGAACTTCTCCAATGTCGCGGCTTCATATTCATCAGACACCAGAAGTGCCGCGGACGGAGAGTTGGGGAACATCGGATGGATGACACAGACTTACATGATCCCTGGTTTCGAGTCTGTTCTCACCGCCCAGACCGGCAAGCCTTATATAGTGAAGACACAGTACGGTACACATATCGTTGAGGTTACCAAGAGAACCGCTCCTGTCACAAAGAAGCAGGTTGCCATTCTTGAGAAGACCGCCCTTGCCAGCGGCGAGACTTTCAACAGTTACTATGCGCAGGCAAGCAAGTTCTCGAAGATAGCCGCCGGAAAATACAACAACTACAAGGCTGCTGTCGATTCAATGGGAATATACTCACACCCATTGAAGGTTACCGAGGCGACATCCACTTATGGCTCAATCCCTCAGGCTAAGGAAGTCACCAGATGGGTATTCGACAACAAGGTCGGCAAGGTGTCCGAAATCATCACTGTCAACAACAACTACCTGTTCGTGGCTACCGTGACCGGAATCCACAAAGAGGGAATAGCGAAACTTGACGAGGTTAAAGACGTTATCCGTCAGCAACTTTACGCTGAGAAGGCCGCTGAGAAGGCCGCCGCTGACATTGAACGCAAGATTATGGGGATGACTGATCTTCAGGCCATAGCCGACACGCTTCATTCTTCGGTGAATTCAGGAGTTGAAGTGAGGTTTGCGTCTTTGTCCGGACAAGGACTCGACCCTAAGTTCATAGGAGCCGCTTCTGTCGCCAAAGAAGGTGAAATATTCTCTATTGCCGGAACAATAGGAACATACGTGTTCAAGGTTAATTCTCGCGACACAGGTGCTTTCTACACAGAAGATGACGCCAAGAACAATGCCGCTCAGCTTAATAACTACAGCACTCAGATGATCCTTCCAGTCATGATGATGGATTCCGATGTAAAGGATCACAGAGCACGCTTCTATTAGTAGATAAGTGTCAGTTCACAAATAATTTAAGGGAGATAGTCCTTTCGGATTTATCTCCCTTAATTATTTTCATCTGGCTCTTAGGAAAGCCGTTTGTCCGCGATAATGTATTCTTTTGCGGATCAAGAAATCAGACGTTGAAAAGGAAGTGCATGATGTCGCCGTCCTGGACGACATATTCCTTGCCTTCTGTGGCGAGTTTGCCCGCCGCCCTGACGGCGCTTTCGCTGCCGAGTGTGACGTAGTCGTCGTACTTGATGACTTCGGCCCTTATGAAGCCTTTTTCGAAGTCTGTGTGGATGACACCGGCGGCTTTCGGGGCCTTGTCGCCCTTGTGGATTGTCCAGGCGCGGCACTCATCGGATCCTGCCGTGAAGAATGTCTGGAGTCCAAGCAGGTGGTAAGCGCCTTGGATCAGCCTCACAACCCCGGATTCCTTCAATCCCATTTCCTCCAGAAACATCTGACGGTCCTCGTAAGAGTCCATCTCGGCAATCTCTGACTCGGTCTTGGCTGAAATCACGAGAATCTCGGCGTTCTCCTCCTTGACGGCCTCCCGGACGGCGTCCACGTACTTGTTGCCGTTGACGGCTGAGGCGTCGTCCACATTGCAGACGTACATCACCGGCTTGTTAGTCAGCAGGAACAGATCCTTGGCCATGGCGGCCTCCTCCTCGTTGAGGAACTCTACGGACCTGCAGGACTTGCCCTGCTCAAGGGCTTCTTTGTAGCGGAGCAGAAGTGCGACAAGTTTCTTCGCGTCCTTGTCACCGCCTGTCGTGGCCTGTTTCTGGCTCTTGGCAAGACGAGACTCTACCGTCTCAAGATCCTTTATCTGGAGTTCGGTATCGACAACTTCCTTGTCGCGTACAGGATCCACACAACCGTCCACATGAACCACGTTGCCGTCATCGAAGCATCTGAGCACATGAAGTATGGCGTCAGTCTCACGGATGTTGGCAAGAAACTGGTTTCCAAGACCTTCGCCCTTGCTAGCTCCCTTTACGAGACCGGCGATGTCAACGATGTCCACTGTAGCAGGGACAACGCTCTTAGGTTTGCACATGTCCGCGAGTACCTCCAGCCTCTTGTCCGGAACATTGGTCGATCCAAGATTCGGTTCTATCGTGCAGAAAGGAAAGTTAGCGCTCTGGGCCTTGCCTGAGCTCACACAGTTGAACAAAGTGGACTTGCCCACATTCGGAAGTCCTACTATTCCGCATTTCAATGACATATCTTATTGAATTCTAAAGTCAATTTAAACATTTATCAGGCAAAGATACGAATTAAGAATCTGTTTTAATAATCCTTATAACAATACTTGGTTATCAGAAGGCATGTTTAGGGTGAATAATTGAGGATGACTTGTTCTGAAGGTAAGCTGCCGAAGAATTTCGGGGGTAAGCAAGGTGGTATTTGCGTCTCTATGGAAAGTATTTATGTTTCTTATAGTTTTTTACGTTTTTGTGCCGCATATTTGCCGATGGAATGAAAAGGATGCTCATCATACTCTCGGTTATTCTTCTCTTCCCGACCGCTATTATAACTCATAAGGTTCATATATGCTTTAGTATTCCAGGGAATGTCGGAGGGGAAGATCAGATGCTTGTCATGTTTTGGAATCTTGAAAATCTATTTGATTGGAAAAGAGACAGCCTCAACGGTAGTGAGTCCGAGGCGGAGTTCACCTCTCGCGGAAACAAACATTGGACGAGACGTAGGTTCGTGGCGAAATGCAACGCTATAGCTAAGTCAATATTCTGGATTAAGGATAGCGAAGGCATGCTCCCGGATGTCATAGGGATAGCCGAGGTAGAGAACCGCTTTGTCCTCGAAAGACTTCTTGAGGACACCTCTCTTTACAAGACAGACTATGAAATTGTTCACTTTGACTCTCCGGATCCTCGCGGGATAGATGTAGCTCTTCTTTACAGGGCTTCACGTCTTAGGTTGCTCGGTGCTGTTCCTTTGAGAGTTGGTGGCGGGACCGATTCTCCTATTAGAACCAGGGATATACTTTTGACAAAATTCCGGAAGCCGGACGGAGATAGTGTGGCTTTTCTGGTTAACCATCATCCATCCAAATACGGAGGAAAGACGGGGGACAGAAGGGAGGTGGCACTAAGGAGGTTACGTGAAGCCACTGACTCGCTTCAAAGGTCAAGGTTTAGGAATATAGTCGCGATGGGTGACTTCAACGACACTCCTGAGAATCCGGCTTTCGGAATATTGACGGACAGAAAACCTTACTCTTTGACGAATCTTGCTGCTCCGTTGGCGTCAAAAGGTGAGGGAACGATAAGATATTCAGGTAAATGGGAGATGATAGACATGTTTTTCGCTTCGGAAAGCCTTGTGATGAGCGGGCATATTCATGAAATGAAGGTTTTAAGATTGCCGTTCCTTATGACGAGGGACAATGCTCATTCGGGAGAAAAACCGCTTCGGACCTACACAGGGCCGCGTTACGTAGGCGGAGTGAGCGATCATTGTCCGATTGTTGTGAGGATTCTGTAGAGAATCAATAAATAATTCTTAAATTTGCCTTATTGGAAGTATGCCTTTCGGGGCGCTTTCTTAGACGAACAAGACTAAAAATCACATAATATGGAAATGAAAACCAAAATCAGAGAGAAATTCAAGACTCTCTTCGGAGTGGAAGGCGAGATTTTCGCTTCCGCAGGACGTATCAACCTCATCGGTGAGCACACAGACTATAACGGTGGCTATGTTTTCCCGGGAGCCATTGACTGCGGAATCATGGCTGAGATCAAGTTGAACGGAACCAGGAAGGTGAAGGCATTCTCGCTTGACTATGATGAATATGTAGAGTTCGGACTCAATGAGGAGGATAAGCCAAAGCAGCAGTGGGCCAGCTACATCTTCGGTGTGTGCAGGGAGACTATCAAGCGTGGCGGCAAGGTAGAGGGCTTTGACACAGTCTTCGCCGGTGACGTTCCTCTTGGAGCCGGCCTGTCTTCGTCAGCCGCTTTGGAGAGCACGTTCGCTTACGCCATCAACTACTTGTTCGACAATAAGATCGACAAGTTTGAACTTGCCAAGATCGGCCAGTCCACCGAGCATAATTACTGTGGTGTGAAATGCGGAATCATGGATCAGTTCGCCTCGATTTTCGGAAAGAAGGGAAGTCTCATCCGTCTTGATTGCAAGACATTGGTGTACAAGTACTTCCCGTTTGATCCAAAAGGTTACAAACTCGTCCTTGTTGATTCCTGCGTGAAACATGAACTGGCGTCTTCGGCGTATAACAAGAGGAGAGAGTCCTGCGAGAACGCTGCCAGGGCCATCAGAAAGAACCATCCTGACGTGGAATTCCTCAGCGATGCCAAGAGAGTTTGGCTCGACGAGGTCCGCGAGGAGATTTCAGAGGAGGATTTCCTCAGGGCTGAATATGTCATCGGAGAGGTTCAGAGAGTCCTTGACGTTTGCGACGCCCTTGAAAGAGGAGACTACGAGACTGTCGGCGAGATGATGTACCAGACCCACTTCGGCCTGAGCAAGCTCTACGAGGTCAGCTGCGAGGAACTTGATTTCCTGAACAAGCTTGCCCGCAAGTGCGAGGTGACAGGTTCACGTGTGATGGGTGGAGGCTTTGGTGGCTGCACCATCAACCTGGTGAAGGACGAGCTATACGATGCGTTCATCGCCGCCGTGAAAGAGCAGTTCCCTGCCAAGTTCGGTCACGATCCGAAGTTCTACGACGTCGTGATCAGCGACGGCGCCAGAAGGATTGAATAATATTTTTTACTTAATACGACAAAGGGTCGCACGGGATTGTTCCTCTGCGGCCCTTTAATTTTAAGGCTATATACTTGATAACTTGTGTTTTTCAGATTCTCTACCAACCATATTTATTCCTTATTTAGCCAAAAATGAAATATATTGGTTTTGGCTAAATAAAGCGATGTGTTATCTGAAGAATCGGGCGAGCCAGGTGGGGTCGATGCGGGAAAAACCGGGGGAGGGCTTGACGGAGGGGTTGCGGCGGATGATGCCGGCGCAGTCTTCGTAGACATTGAAGCCGATGCGGAGGCCGTGCATCTGGCCGTTTTTGGGGTAGGAGAACTCGAGGTCGTTGTCAGGACCGTCCATGTGATAGAACTTGAACGGGGTGCTGAGCAGGTCCTTGGCGCCGCCTTTCTCCATCATCTCCATCTTGGTGATGTACTTGCACATCTCGATCACGCAGTCATCCAGACCGGCGTCGAAGATGTTGACTTTCTCGATCAGCGATCCTATGTCGCTCACCCTGCGGAGCGTGTAGCCAGGAAGCGTCTGTGAAATCTTTTCGAACTGAGCCTCAAGTGCCTTTTCCTGCGCTTCCTGAAGGATTCCGTCGGGCATAAGCCAGATCATAAGCCGCTCGGTAGGGTCGTGGTAAAGTGTCTGACCCTGAACAAGATTCGCCTTGCCGCAATGCGGGCATTCCCACACGAACAGCGAGCCGTCCTTGACTTTCGCCTTGAGTTCCGGATTCTCTCCGACATTTATGCGGTTCAAGACTTCGATTCCGTGCTTTTCTCCGCAGGCCGGACAAACGGCCGTTACCTTCTCTGACATATTCGTAATAGATTATTTATCAAGCCATTTCCAGACCTTGTACATCAGCGCTCCCCATGCGAGGAAGAGGATCACATAGACCCAGAACGGCAGTTTGGCTGCATAATGCGTGCCTTGTGTGTACTTGTCGAACTCCGGGATGTCGGCGTAGTAATATGCCCCCGCCCCGAAGTCGAGCGAGTCTTGAAGGCCGAGGCCGTGCGCCATTATGTAAAGGGCGGCCATAACGGTCGCCCCTATGACTGTCAGGGTAAGAACCTTGACGATTCTTTTGCCTGAGATATTCATTAGTCAAGAACTGGAATCGGGAAGAACTTGCCTGAAAGGAGGAACCAAACAGCGAAGAACGTCAGCGCGATGTTGAAAAGCTGGCCGATGATGTAGAGCCAGAGCACCTTGCCTCCCTGCATCTGCTTGATGATCTCCTTGAAGTTCGTGTCCAGTCCGATGCTGGTGAAAGCCAGTACGAAAGCCCAGTTCTTGTACTGGTCGAGAACCTTGTTGATGGCTCCGACCTGATCGGCTCCGCAGAGAGGTTGGATCAGGAATGAGGCCACCATCGAGGCGATGAAGAAACCGAGGATGAATTTCGGGAACCTGTACCAGATCTCGCCCGCACCTACTTTAGCCCCTGTGTTGTCTACCCTTGTGGCGAAGAAGACGGCCACGAAGAATGCGATGAATCCGATTAGGATGTTCTGGATGGACTTCACAAGCACAGCAGCCTGCTGAGCTTCAGGACCGAGAGCTGTTCCTGCCACAACGACAGCACCGGTTGAGTCAACAGTACCTCCGATGAGCGAACCGCCCATAATCTGAGACATTCCGCAAGCCTTGATGATCACAGGCTCAAGCACCATCATGATGATAGTGAATATGATGGATATAGACACCGTGATGGAGAGGTCGTTCTTTTTGGCGTTTGATGCCGCTGCTGTGGCGATCGCCGCGCTGGTCCCGCAGACACTGGTCGCCGTTGCCATCGTGATGACAAGCGGTTTGTTACCAATTTTCAAGACTCTGGTTCCGAACCACCACATAAACAGAATCACAATCGGGGTCACAATCCATGCTATTCCAAGGCCGTAGAGACCGAATTTGGCGATGTTGGAGAACAGCACGGAGAATCCCATGATCACAAGACCGGTCTTGATGTAGAACTCTGTCTTGATCGCCGGCTTGAGCCAGTTCGGAACACCTACCGTGTTGGAGATAAGAAGACCGACCAGAAGTGCCCAGAAAGCCCATTCGAGGTAGCGGTTGAGGGTATATTCAGCGCTGATGAGACGAACCACCAGAGCGATGACGAACAGTCCGATGATGGCGGGAATATATTTCTTTACGCTTTCGCCTTGGAGTTTGACTCCAATCGTGAACAATGCTCCGAGTGTGATGAACGTCACGAGGAACTTGCGCCAGAATGCCCATGCTCCAAGCTGCTCACCCAAAGGAACAACCTTGGCCGCCGCAGCTCCCGAGAGATTCTCGCCGAGAGTCCAAGTGGCGAATTTAACCGCTGAAAAATCAAATGCTTTCGTCAGGACAGCGATGCAGGCGATGACGATCACGATGCCGCCTATCCAGATTGCCTGCCAGTCCTCCTTTCCCCAAAACGCGGGAACAGTCTTGCCTTTCTCCATCTGTAGAAAAATTAGTATAATGTTTTACTATTTTGCAAAGATAAAACAACTGACGCATTCTCGCAAAACTTTTTCAAGATGTGACTTAGAAGCTGTTTTAATTTATTTGAAATGTTCTTTGAGGTGAAAAACTTCAAACAAACAAATCAAAACAGCTTCTTAAAGGCTGATGCTGAAAATCCAGCCGATGTAGTTCTTGTTGAGGTCGCTGATCGGGAAGCGGTCGATGTAGTGCCAGAAGTTGCGGGCGTAGCGGATGCCGATATGAGTGTCGTAAGGGAGCCAGAAGAAGTTGCCGAGATTGACGGTGAGGTCGGCCCCGACGCTGAACAGGTTCTCTCCTGAGACGGCTCCCGGATTGTAATGCAGATCGTGATCCCAACAGAAAGTCTGGTAGGACCAGTCGAAGAACGGAGTCAGTTCGAAATTCTTGATGTAGGCCACCGGGCTGAGGAACGACCAGTCAACATCCGCGAAAGGAATCGCATAGTCGGCGGTGACCCTCCATCTGGATTCAGAGCAAGAATTGATGATGTTTTTGAGGTTGGTGCCTACGAACCCTCTCGGAATGGCGGTCAAGGCTCCTTCCATAATGGCCCCTTCTTCGCAAGGCCCGTACCACACCTCCATCGATGCGGTGAGCCTAAGCCCTTGCCGGGCGGTGAATCCCGGAAGATAACCGTAGGTGTAGAGATAGGCTGTCGGATTGTAGGCTTTCATATGGCCGGGTCTGAAGTGAAAACCTATTTCTGCCCCGAATCCAAGCGAAGGAAAGACTTGTGACGGGGCTTTCTGCCTCATTACATAGCCTCTTAGTGAAGCATCAAGGGTCTGAAGTGGCGAGATGTGGCTTTCTCCCATTGTACTATAGGTTTCAGTTACATCCTTGCCATCCTTTTTCACAATGTGCTGGAACAGAATCTGGTCATTGTATCTGTCGTTGGTGAACTTGTATTTGACCTGAGGAATCATTCCGCGGCTGATTCCGCCCGATGAGAAGTTGAACGGAATGTAGACTTTAAGGCCTCCTTCAAAATAAGGTCTGCCGGTCAGAGTTCCTTTGTTGTAAAGCCTGTACATATTTCCCTTCGAGAACTGGATTTTCTGTATGTCAAGGCTTGCCCTGTCGTTGAAGTCAGCGGAAAACTCAAACACAGGGTAAAGTCCTGTGAATATGTACTTGAAGTGCCCGGAATGTCTCCAACCGCCTTTCTTGTACGGATCCTCGTGCGCTCCGTAGCCTACCATCCCGTAGCCTGTGCTGAGCAGGTTCTGGAACAAGGCCGTGGCTCCAAGCGAGGCGGTTTTGTAGTAGTCATCGCCGCTGACGGACTCGACATTGTCATAGTTGAAGTAGACAGGAGCCCAGGAATGAATATGCGGGAGTCTGATCTTTGAATATCTTTCCGTCCGCGAGAATTTTACCTCCGCCGCAATGGTAGCCGTGTCGCCAAGAGCGGTTTCCTGCGCTGTAAGCGCATCTGCTACCGGATATTTATGAATATCCTCATAGCGGACTACCGTGACTGGTAAGTCGCTTGCGGCCGTTGCGTACATCATGCGTCCCTGTTTGTAGTCCTGAGGCCTGTCCGACGCGGCCAATGCGCTGTAGTACAGCGTGTCAGCCTTGAACACCGGTGAACTGATTCCGTAACGTGTCGATGTCAGCTGCCGCAGCGTCAGGCTGTTCACATCTAATGAATATAATTCCGTCACTCCCGTCCGGTCGCATAGGAAGGATAGCTGCGCGTTTTCCGAGGCCAGGCGCTTCGACAGGCTCAGCGACTGGTCTCGTTCTAATCCCTGAGTTTGTCGAAGGACCGGAACGATGCGGAGATGCGAGAGGGTGACCGGCTGAGGGCCAAGTAGTTGTCTGAGCGCGGCTTTCCCGCCAGCCATCTGTCCTATAATTTCATAGACCCCCATTCCGTTTTCCGACAACCCTGCCGCGAACAGCCTCTCTCCGATCCAGGCCGATTCCGTGAACTGAAGCGAGTCCGGAGCGGAGTACGATTCTTTGACAGATCCATCGGTGGCATCAAGCAGGACAATCCACGATCCCCCTGCGTAAGGATATTCAGTGGCGGCGATGACCTTTCCGTCAGGTGCCGGAGCCGGATTGAAGTACCGTCCGTTTTTTGTAAGATTATGGACTTTCCCTGGCTTCGACATATTCACATACCGGATCCGCGAGCTTCCTCCGAGAGTCCACCTGCGCCCCGCCACGGACTCGCTCCAGAATATTCTTTGACCATCAGAATCAAGGAACAGATCGCTTGTGTAGGAGGCGAAAGACCTGATTCTCTTTTCTTTACCGGTAGGATCCAGTCTTATCAAGCTGTTCGGTGTCGCCAAGCCTGATTTCAGGGAATATATTCTTGAATCTCCACCAAGGACAGATCCATTATATTCAGTGTGCCTCCGAGGTGTCCGAGAGATTTGCCTTGATGGCATAAACGGCTCTCTGACAGCGGCTTCAATATTCCAGAGTTGCTGGAAATTATCCTCTATGGTTCGGAATGAGTCCTTGAATCTTTTTCCGCTGGCGTCTTTGACAGTTTTCTGGAGATTGAAGAGCCAGCCTTTGCGTACAACCCTGTCGAAATATTCTTGAGTGAAGAGAGAATCATCGAAGAATACCCTTGTTCCCGCTATGAGCATATATCCAACCCTATAGTAGTCAGGGGTATAGCGTTTATTGGATCCGTAGAACCATCTGTAATAGTCCCTCCAGTCCCCGCAGTCGAACGCCGGCCTCATATATTCAAGGAAGTCGGCCTGTCGTCCGCGTCCGCTCCGGCTGAGCGCCGTCTCCGCCACAACCGCGTCACCTTCGAGGAAAGCCGGCCCCGGGTATATTCCCGCGAAGGCTCCGGCCGCCATTTCTCCGAAGATCCAATGCAGCACCTTGTTGCCCCGGTCCGCTCCGAACTGCATCTGAGCCGCGTGCCGTCCCTCGTGGATCGCCAGATTCCGCACCCAAGGCGTCGCCGTCGGGGAGTAAGGGTCGTTTACAGTGAATATGTCCATTCTCTTAGGCGCCCACGTGACCGAAGCGTTCGGCACCACATAGCGGCTGTGCAGCACGACAGGCATCTTACCTTGGTAGCTTTGCCCGATGAGGTAGCCGGAAGACCTTGCGTTGCGGATTCTCGCCTGCTCCAGTTCCGTACCGTAAACCCTTGCCAATGAGTCCTCTCCCTTAGGAAAAATCAATTTGAAGTTCTCAGTCTCCATCTGCATCCACCGCAGCCCCGCCGGATCGTTTCCCGTTAGCGAGAACTGTGCGTTGGCCTTTACACTGGTCAATGCGAGAACACACACAATGAGTATCCTGATTCCGTTCTTTGTCATAAGATAAACTTAAATAAGTATATCTGCGAATATAATGATTTGCTGTAAATAATTCCAATCAAATAAGAAGCTGTTTTGATTTGTTTGTTTGAAGGTTAAGAGCAAGCTCTTTCCCTGCTGCTCACCTCGGCAATCCGAACAAGCTCGATTGCTCTCGGTTCGGGCGCTGGGTTGAGAGTGAAAAACTTCAGGTTCGACCGCTTCTTCCAAGGAAGATAGCGGTGCTATCTGACTGAAGAAGCGGGAAGAAAATGGAGATTTTTTCACCTCAAAGAACATTTCAAACAAATCAAAACAACTTCTAATAGCGTAACAAAAGAGAGCCATCTGCGGCAAGACAGATGACTCTCAGTCGGGCGGAAAATGCTTCCGGATGAAAGATCCGGTCTAAGACCAATTACTTTTTACGGAAATGAGCCTTTACATAAACCTTCTTGCCGTTGATCACTCTGAAGTGTCCTCTGACAAGCGAGGTTTGTTGAGCTGCATTTTTGCAATCTTTACAAAGGCGCTCATCAACGCGGATTTGGAATTTAATGTTAATCATAATTAAAAAAAATGATTATTATTGCGAATTGAGAGCGGAGAGCGGCTTATCAAGGTTACATCGCCCGTAAAAACAAAAACAGGGCTTGAAATAAAGTATTCTTGCCCTGTATATGCCGCGTTGGAGCTTGCCTCTCCTCGCTAATTAAATTCCAAAGCAAAGTTAAAACAACTTTTTGAATATTCAATAGATCTAATTGGTGAAAAATATGAGAATATGAAGAAGAGAAAAGCTGAGTTGTTGTTTTGCGGCGCGGTTGTGTCGCTGGCACTGGCGGGGTGCAAGAATGAGCCGCTGACGATGATTGTGGGCACTTACACGGATGAGTGTGCGAGCAGGGGAGTTTACAGTTACTTTTTTGATCAAGAGAAAGGAATGCTGGTCGATGATGCCGAGGAGGGGAGGTTTGAAGAGGCTCCTGGTGCGGTAGGTCGGGTTGAGATGAGGAACCCGTCTTACCTGACGTTGTCCGCTGACGGAAAGTTTGTTTATGCGGTCAGTGAAGTAGGGGACAGTACCGCTTCAGCGGTCACGTTGAGACTTGACGCAAAAACAGGTGAGATGCGGCTGCTTGGCAGTGAGCTGACAGACGGGAAAGATCCGTGCTACATCTCAACGAACGGATCCATTGTTATGACAGCCAACTACTCGTCCGGGAACGTCACAGAGTTCCCGATAGGGGATGACGGGCGGTTGCTGCCTCATGATTTCCTTTACGAGACAGGTCTTGGAGGTCCGGACAGCACCCGGCAGAATCTTCCTCACGCGCATTGCGCACTGTTCAATGCAGCAGGAACTGAAGTGTACGTGTCTGAGTTCAGCGCCGATGCCGTGACGAGGTACGATGTGGCCTCCAGACATGGCAAGCGCATCCAGCTGCCGTCGGATTTCGGGCCGAGGCACATAATCCTTAATGGTGACGAAAGCAAGGCGTATGTTCTCGGTGAACTGTCCGGGAACATCTCTGTCATTGACACTGAATCCGACAGCGTCATCCAGACTGTGTGTGCTGACACTGTCCATGCCAGAGGCAGCGCAGACATCCATTTGTCTCCCGATGGTAAGTTCCTCTATGCCAGCAATCGCCTTCAAAATGACGGAATAGCCATATTCAAAGTTGATTCAGACGGGACTTTGGCTTATACCGGCTATCAGAACACAGGCATTCATCCGCGCAACTTTAACATCACACCAAACGGAAAATTCCTTCTGGCCGCATGCCGGGACAGCGGCTGCATCCAGATTTTCAGGCGTGATGCCAAGAACGGCCTTCTTTCAGACACCGGCCGCACCATCGTCCTTGACAAACCCGTCTGTATTAAGTTTTGGTGATCCCGTAAATTACGTGGTTGATAAATAATTGAATGACAATAAATTAAATCGTTACCTTTAGCGGAATCCAACTAAAGGTAACGGCTTAATTGATTGATTCTTTGATGAATAAGAAGAACCATCGCGGCTATTCGCATTCTCTGTGCAACATGATGTGAGGTGTTCTGTGGAACGATTTTCTGATTGTTCCACGAGCGTGGTAAGACAAATGAAAGATAAAATCAATCTTGAAAATGCTATTGTGTGATATTAACGTTTTATAATTGATAATAAGTATATTATATCTATATTAAGACTGAATATTATGTAGATAACAATCTTGGTGCTTTTGTAGAATCATCGGTTGATGTAAATTTGGAAAAACTGATAACTGGCATTATGCACTCAATCACAAAACTTGCCACATTGGCTCTCTTATGTCTGCTCAATGTGAACTGCGCCAAGAATGAGACGGATGGAACCATTTCCATATCTGTCGCGTCGTTGAAATTCCCAGCGGCCGGCGAATCCAGGACCATAACCATCTCCGCAACCTCGGACTGGTCCTCAGAACATCCGGAATGGATAACTCTTAGCCAAGAAACAGGAAAAGGGGACGGTTCCAGGCATGAGGTCCTGGTGACAGCAGCGAGGAATGACGGCGAGGCGCGGAAAGGTGAATTGACAATCACTTTGGACGGGGGACGTTCATGTGCGCTGTCTTTGACTCAAGACGAGAGTTCCGAAACTACTCTCAGCGGCAAGAACTTCATAGTGTGCGCAAACTCCATGGTCTATTACGGCGGCCTTGTGGAATACGGCTCGCAAGGGCAGGAGGACAAAGGAATGTTCTACAAGATGTTGGCGGACAAAGGTTTTTCGGACTTTAAGATAATTGACTGCACTTATGGCAACCATCAACTGTCGGATTACACGGCGGCAGGATGCAACACTCCGCACAAGGACTGTCCAGGTGTCGGAGTCGATCTGCTCAAAGGTCTGGATCTGGCTTCTTTTGACTATGTCATCATCTCTGAGGCCGGCAATGACAACTCGAATTTCTACGAGGACGCCATGGCTTTGTTCACACGTTTCACATCCGTGAATCCCAACGTCAAACTCGTGTATATCAACCATGTTTACAGTGTCTATAAAGATCACAAAAACATTCTGTCAAGGTTAGGCAAACTCCATGAGGCCGGTGTGACGATAGTGAATTGCGGGCAGTTGGCCTACGACATCTATACGGGTGCTGTGACTGTTCCGGGAGGCGCGGTCAAGTACAAGGACCGTTACACATTCTGCAATCATAAAGGGTCTGACACACACCATCCGAACCCTCTTATGGGTTACATCATGACACAGATGCTGTACTGTGCCATCAGCGGGGACAAAACCTCTGATCCGGACTGGAGCAATCTGATAAAAAGGTGCAGATACAGCAGTAATCCGATTTCGTACGTTGACTATTACTCCACATACTATACTACACCAGCGGACGTGCCTTACATGGACGTTATCGACAACCAGGCGGAAATGAAGGGCATTCAGGAACTTATCCCTGGATATGTGGATAAGATATGATGTGTCGCTTCCCGTCCATATTCCTGTTGTTGGCTCTCATCCTTTCTGGGTGTGCGTCTGAACTTGAACGAAAGTTCAAGGAACTCGACCATGTCATCGCGGAACGTGACGTGTATCGTGTCAGGCTTGAGCGGAAGGCGGACAGTCTCCGCAGTCTGATGGCTGTGGCCACAACGGATTCCGCAAGGTGGGAATATTCAGAAAGTCTGTTTCTGTTGTTCAAGTACTGGCAGGCTGATTCCGCGATGACGTATTTGGACAAGATGGACGCATTCTCTGGCGGGAATCATGCGAAGACTCTTCACGCGATGCTTGAAAGGTCTGATGTCGAGGTCCTTCTGCGGCATTATTCCGAGGCAGAGGACATGCTGGATAAGTTGGACACCTCGGTTATGACGGACGCTGAACTGGCCGCGTACTACAAGGCTGACCTCTTTTTGGACGGAATAAAGGCAGTGGATGAGATGATTCCTGAGGATGACAGGAAGGAAATCGTGGAAAAACGTCACGTGAAACGTCTGGCCTACATAAACAATCCTGAAATAGAGCCTTTCGAGCTGATCCGACGAAACGGAATGCAACTGTACGAGAGCGGCAGGCCCGGAGAGGCGATCTCAATCCTGCGTGATCTGGTGAACAATTCCGAGGGCATAAAGGATAAGTCGGAGGCGGCGTACAGTCTCGCTTTCGCATATTCCTACACAGGCAACAGGAAAATGAGGGAATATTGGCTGGCCCAGAGTGCCATCTATAGTCTTGAGATTCCGACAAGAGCCTCGTTGGCATTGTTTGAATTGTCCAATATGTTGTTTGAGGATAATCAGTTGGGCCAGGCATCGAGGTATTGTCAAGTGGCTTTGGAGGATGCCCTTAACAGCAAATACAACTCCCGCATAATGAACTCGGCCAATTCGATGCTCTACATTGTGCGGGCTGTCGGACACAAATCCAAAGAGGACAGGGCTGCCTACATCTTTATAATAATAGTGCTTGGGCTGCTTTTCGCAATGACTGTCGCCCTTCTGGTGCTTTCATTCAGGCAGCACAAGACAATCAAACGGAAGAATCGCCTTTTGGAAGATGCGAATGAGGTCAAGACCGAATATATTACCAGACATATCACCATGTCGGCCTACTATATGGAAGACATTGAGCGCTATCGTCATGAACTGCGTTCGAAATTGAAGGAGGGAGGGGTGGACGCCATTATGGAATTGTTGCGCAAACCTCCGGAGGAAGTTGTTGACTATAAGACGTTCTTCAAGATTTTTGACGACACTTTCGTAGGGCTTTATCCTGACTTTGCCGACAAAGTCAACGAACTTCTTCGTCCCGAAGCCAGGTTTACATTGAAAAATCCCAGGGAACTGACCACGGGGCTCAGGATTCTTGCGGCCATAAGAATCGGAATAACGGATAGCGGAAAGATCGCCAAATTCCTGCATTGCGCCCCGAGTTCTGTGTACACGCACAGATGCAAGATAAAGAAAGGAGCGGTTTGTCACCCTGAGGATTTTGAGAGAAAGATATCCGAGATAGAATAGTAACACAGAAACAATAGTCATATTTTATGAAAAAAGTCTTTATTGCACTAATGATGTCGCTGATTGTCAGCGTGTCACTTCCTGCACAGACGACAGGTTCTCTTTCCGGGAAAGTCGTGGACTCGTCCGGAGAACCGCTCATAGGTGCGGGTGTGGTCATAAAAGGAACGACCAACGGGGCTGCGACCGATTATGACGGCAATTACACACTCACGGGAATCTCGTTTCCTGTGACCGTGGTCGTGTCTTGCATAGGTTATGATGATTCTGAGATTCATCTGACCGGCAAGGAACGGCAACCGTATGTCATCACTTTGAATGATTCCAAGAATGTTCTGGATGAAATTGTGGTTGTGGGCTACGGAACACAAAAGAAGTCAAGTCTGTCAGGAGCCGTGGGCATAGTGGACGGAGCCGCTCTTGAGAAGAGGCCTGCGGTCTCGGCTGCGAACGCCCTGCAGGGAGCGGATCCTTCCCTCTACATCAAGATGGGCAACGGCGGTCCTAACAGCTCCCCTTCAATCAATGTCAGAGGCAGTATTTCGGTGAACGGAGGCTCTCCTCTGGTCCTTGCTGACGGTGTTGAAGTCTCGTTGCAGCAGATCAATCCGAATGACATTGAATCTGTGTCCGTGCTCAAAGACGCTTCCACCTGTGCGATATATGGCGCCAAAGCCTCGGCCGGAGTGGTGCTCATCACCACCAAACAGGGGAAGGCCGGGAAAAGTTCAATAAATTACAATTTCCGCCAGGCGTGGATTCAGCCTACGACCAACACCGACTACATCACGTCAGGTTACGAACACGTCAGCATAGTGAATATGTTCTGCAACCAATCGTTCCATTCCTCGCAGCGCAGGGTCTTCGACTACACGGCGGAAAACGGCCGGCTGCTCAAGTTGTACGAAAGACGGAACGATAAGACCGAGGATCCTTCCCGCCCTTGGGTCGTGCTTGAGGATGACGGTCTGTATCACTACTATGGCAACTATGACTGGTACCACAATTTGTTGAACACCAACCGCCCGACGAGTGAGCACAATGTGTCGGTGTCTGGTGGCAACGACAAGGTTAAATACTATGTCAGCGGACGTTACTACACGGAGGACGGAATATTCAAGGAGCCTGCGAAGGACACCTATGAGAACTTCTCCGTAAGGTCAAAGATTACAGCGAAGGTGACGGACTGGATTAAATATTCCAACAACATCTCCTACAACGTCCGTAATTACAAGTGGGGCGGCAATGAGGACACTAACCTGCTTTTCCAAAGAATGTGGTTCGTCTGCTCACCGGCTTTCTCTCCTGTGAACCCGGACGGCTCACTGGTGGTCTACCCATCGGAGATTGTGGGCTCGCAGACAGATCTCATGCGAAGCAATGCTGCTCAGATCCTGGCGGGAAAGAACCATTTCTCAAAGAATGTCAGCAACTTCGACATGACACACCGCATAGACTTGACAATCGCGAAGCACCTTGTGCTGACTGGTGAATATGACTTCCGGCGTTCCGACACCTACAACACTTCCAGGACCAACAATTACTATTACGGTACAAAACCTGGCGAGCAGATAATGGTCACCGGAACCACAAAATCGTACAAGGAGGTGCGTTCGTTCAGGAACAGCCACGTGTTCAACGCTTATGGAACCTATGAGAATGACTGGAACGGTCATTATTTCAAGGCGACAGCCGGAATGCAGTACGAGAATTACAGAAGCAACCAGCTCTCGATAAAGGCCTGGCCTATCCTCAATGACGCTTTCGATTCATTTGCCCAGCTCTCTCGCGGCGATGACACAACGTACGACGGACCTAACCAATCCATCTCGACATTTGCCACTTTGGGAATATTCGGACGTCTGAATTATGATTGGAAAGGCCGGTATATTGTGGAGGCCAGCGCAAGGTATGACGGGACCTCCAGATTCGCCGCCGGAAGCCGCTGGGGATTCTTCCCGTCAGCGTCAGCCGCATGGAGGTTCTCTGAGGAGCCGTTCTTCAAGCCGGTTCAGAATGTCATCACGAACGGTAAGATCAGATTCTCGGCCGGATCTCTTGGAAACCAACAGGTAAGCAACTACTACTATCTTACCAAAGTGTCTTCCGACAACACCATGAGCTATACGTTCGACAAATCCAGCAAGGCCGCCTATTCGTCCGTGAGTGCGCCTGTCTCATCCGGACTGACCTGGGAGACTGTCACGACCTACGATCTTGGCCTTGACTTGAATTTTCTGGGCAACAGGCTTTCGTTTGTCGGAGATTATTTCATAAGGGACACAAAGGACATGCTCACGGCTTCGGTTGAGCTTCCTGCCACATACGGAGCAACCTCGCCTAAAGAGAATTGTGCGGATCTAAGAACCAGAGGATGGGAGATTTCCATTGACTGGAAGGATTCCTTCAAACTTCTCGGTAAGCAGGCGACATATTCAGTGTCTCTCGGAATAGGCGACAACAAGACCGTGATAACCAAGTACTACAATCCGACAGGAACCCTTTCAAGCAATTACAAGGGAAAGACCCTTGGAGACATCTGGGGCTACCGGATCGATGGCCTGTTCCAATCTGACGAAGAGGCGGCTGAATATATGTCACGCATTGACAGTCACGAAATCCAGCCAGGTCCTTATCAGGCCCTCAGCTCAAGCCTCGGAACCGGACTGAAGGCCGGAGACCCTAAATTCAGGGATCTGAACGGTGACGGAAAGATCACCTCAGGAGCAGGAACGCTTGACGATCCGGGAGACCGGGAGATCATCGGAAACAGCCGCCCAAGATTCCCATATTCATTCAGACTGGGATTCAACTGGGCAGGTCTTGACATCTCGGCATTCTTCCAGGGAATAGCGCATCAGGATTGGTATCCTACCGGAGCCTACGGAGGAAGCGCGTTCTGGGGGCCTTATTCATATTCAGAGGTCAGTTTCATCGCCAAAGATTTCATGGGCAGAGTCTATGACACTGAGACCAACCCTGATGGCTATTTCCCTAGGCCAAGGGCGTTCGCCTCATATTCAAGCGGAAACTACAATCTGGGTCTCGGGCAGAAAAACGACAGGTACATGCAGAACATCGGTTATCTTCGTTTCAAGAATCTGACTGTCGGCTACACGCTGCCGGAGAGTCTCACGAGAAAATTCTATGTAAGCAGACTGAGGGTGTTCTTCACAGGGGAGAACCTGTATTACTGGTCTCCTTTGAAGAAGTACTGCACCACCATAGATCCGGAACTTGCGAACGCGAGCAGCCTTAACACGGACAACACCGGAATCGGATACCTCTATCCAAAGACATTGTCGTTCGGTGTTGATGTAACATTCTAATTTGTGATGAAATATGAAAAAGATACTGAATATCATACTGGCTCTTGCGGCGTTGTCTCTTTCTGCCTGTGACCTTACAAGGCTCTCGGAGGACGACGTGGCTCCTGAAAATTATTTCACATCGGCCGATGAATGCAAACTCTGGCTCGACAAGTGCTACGATGACCTCTTTGTGGCTCCCAACAGCATCGTGACATGGGCTGCCGATGATTATGTGATGGCCAACCCGAACGACCTTGTTTTAGGCAACAGACTTGTGACGGACTCCTATTCAGGAGCCACGGCCTGGGGGTGGGGGACATTACGGCGCATAAATATGTTCTTCGAGTACTGCGACAACTGCAAGGATGAGAAGGCCAAGGAATATTACAAAGGAGTGGCATATTTCTTCCGAGCCCTTTCCTATTACGAGAAAGTGAAGCGTTTCGGAGATGTTCCTTACTACGACTTCGTTGTCGGTTCATCCGACAATGACGCACTTTCGAAACCGCGCGACCCGAGGGGTTTTGTGATGCTTCATGTGATGGACGATCTCGACAAGGCCATCGAACGTCTTGACGAGAAACACAATGTCGCCAGAATCAACAAGTGGACAGCCTTGGCTTTGAAGAGCAGGGCGGCTTTATGGGAGGGAACATGGCGTGTGTACCACGCTGACGATGTGTTCGCGCCGAAGAACGACCCTACGGAATTTAACGGGAAACCGGTTGAGCTTACGGCGGAATATTTCCTGAACATCGCGGCGGCCGCTGCTGAGCAGGTCATTGACAACAGTGGCTATTCTCTTTACACCGGCAGCGGCAAAGACTTGAATTACAGGATGTTGTTTGCAACGGAAGACGCAAGGGAGGATGAAGTCATGCTGGCCATCCTTTACAACTACAACACCTTGAAATTCGGACATGCGTTCCAATCTAAGTACTACGAGCAGAGCATCGGGTTCACAAGACGCTTCGTGAATCACTACCTGATGGCTGACGGGACACGTTTCACGGACAGGCCGGCCGCCGACAGGACATGGTACCTGGATGAGGTGAAAGACCGTGATCCAAGAATGTCCCAGACTATTCTCTGTCCGGGGTACGTGCAGTTGGATCAAGACAAGCCGACAATCAACAATCTCGACCATTGCTACACTGGCTACAAGCCGATAAAGTACATCTATAATCAAGATTGTCTTTCGCAGGGTAAAGCCACCAACGACTTCCCTGTGTTCAGGCTGGCTGAGGTGATGCTCAATTTCGCCGAGGCAAGGGCTGAGCTTGGAACACTTGACCAAGAGGCTTTGGACAAGTCTGTGAACAAGATACGTTTACGCGTGGGGATGCCGGCGCTCAAGATGGATGTCAGCCTTGACCCTTACATGGAAAAGTGCTACCCGAACTATGTCAGGTCAAAGAGCGCTCAGAAAGCCTTGTTGCTGGAGGTCCGCAGGGAGAGAACTGTCGAGTTGGTGCTGGAAGGCTTCAGGATGTTCGACATGCTTCGCTGGGGAGAAGGCGCGAAACTTGTGAACGGCGGAGCGGCCGGAGAGGAAGGCACGGAATCCCCTTATTACGGAATATATCTGCCTGGCCCTGGACTTTATGACATGGACGGGGACGGTAAGAATGATTTCGAGGTCTATGACGGAACCGCCACAGTCGCTGGACTTGCGAATATTTCCATAGCGACTTTGTCCGAAAGGCTACATGATCCGGATGATCCCGACAATCCGGCTCCCAAGAAAGGGTGGCTTACCGGATTCCGCGACCACAAGGTCACATGGGATGAGGGGAAGGATTATCTCAACCCTATTCCTAAGAAACAGATCACTCTGACATCCGGTGCGCTTGTGCAGAATCCGGGATGGGATCAGGAATAATAATACCAGAAAATCATGAAAATATTCAATATAATAAAGATATGCCTTCCGGCATTCATGCTTGCCATAGGGTCGTGCGTCGAGAAGGAATCTCCATGGGAGCAGAATCAGAGAAACACAGGAACAGAGATTCTTGATGTCAACGCTGACGAACTGGCTTTTCTGCCTCGCGGAGGCAAATTGAATTTCACGGTCAACGCCACCTATGACGGGTCTGTTACGGCTGATGATTGGATAACTTTGAGTGCCAAGGAGTTCCCTGGAGACGGAACGACATACACCATCATAATCTCTGCGGATCCGAACAAGACGGAAGCCGACCGTGACGGCCGGATTGTCGTGAAGACCCCGTCTCTCACGCACACCATAACCGTCACGCAGCCGATATATTCGCGTCCCGACGCGCCTGAAAGCATCGCTTCGGCGGATGATCTGGTCTATTGGCTGGAGACCTGCGCTCCGTACTATGAGCAGGATGAGACCATGACGTTGTCCAAAGACATTGACATGACGGATGTGGAGAAACTGATCCCTGCCGAGACGTTCGCCGGAACATTCGACGGGCAGGGTCATAAGATCATGAACTGGAACTCAAAGGGACAGTCCTTGTTCGTGAAGAACAACGGAAAGATAACGGATGTGACAATTGACGCATCGTGCTCTTTTACATTGCAAAGTTCCGCCGAAGACACTTATTTCGGGCCGTTCGCCATGCACAATTACGGACAGATAACCAATTGCCGGAACAATGCTGTCATCTCTGTGCCGGAGGATGCTTCCGTGAACAAAATTTATATCGGAGGTATTACTGCTTACAATTATGAGGAAGGTTCTGTCTCGGGATGCATAAACACCGGCAATCTGACCTTCCGCCCTTCCAAGGCCGACGGCAACATATTCATCGGTGGTGTCACCGCCTATGGAATGGGCTCCATAAGCGACAGTGAGAACTATGGCTCGTTCATCCTTGAGCCACAATCCGAAAGTGTGCCGAACTATTTTATAGGAGGCATCAGCGCAAGGCAGTCTAAAGGTGTGATAAGCGGTTGCACGAATCATAAGGAAGCCTCGATAACCACAAACGCTTCAAAGCCGTCCAACGGCTACATCGGAGGTTTGGTCGGCTACCATGACGGTTCGTCAGACATCAACACGAGCAAGAATTTCGCTGACATATACTGTGGCTATGCGAAAGCCAGCTACGTCGGTGGTCTCATGGGATGGCAGACCAAGGTCTCAGACCAGGACTTCACATTGTTCCAAGACTGTGCCGTGAACAGTAACATAACAGCCTATCCTAAAGGCAAGGGCACAAACGGAAACAATCCGTGCCTTTCAGCCGGACTTGTGGTAGGCCGTTTCGCGGGACAGGCCAACGCCAAGGTCTGCACTTTAGGAACACCGGACAAACCAATCAGCGTTGCCGGCTCCATAACCAGCCTTGAGACTGGCGAGACAGTGATTGCTTCAGAGAAGGATTTCGGAGTTCTCACCAGTGGAGACGGCAGCGGGACAAGCGCCAACGGAGCGGCTTCGATTTGGCAGATAATCAATGGAATATATAAGGTTACGGGCGATGGCCCGACTGGTGATCCTGAAGAGATATTCATCCGTCTTGATGGTTACAGGCTTGATGTTCCCGCTGAAGGTGGAACAGTGTCATTTGGCGTGAAGGTGAACTATAATGCCACTGTCACTACGGATGTGGATTGGCTTGAGATTGCCGAAGGCACAGTTGAGTCAGGATCAGTACAAGAAATCACGGTGACCGCGGGCATGAACGACCGTTCTTCGGAAAGGGAAGGGAAAGTGATTGTCTCGATGCCGTTGGGCACACGCGAGGTCATCACCATCCGTCAGGCCGGAAACACCAAACTTGAGGAAAGCCTTGTTTTGGGGTCAGAAACAGAGAACACAATCATTCTGGATCCTTCCGGTGCCGAACCGTCAAGTTTTTCGGTGACTGTCAACTATGACGCGAAAGTTACATCCGATGCATCGTGGCTGAGTTTCAATCCTTCGACAGTTCCTGGCGATGAGAAGCCTCATACCGTGGCAATCAACGCTTCCATGAACGATTCAGGAGCGGCGCGTTCAGCCATGGTGACCGTGACATTGCCGAAAGGTCTTTCCAAATCATTCAATGTGAGTCAAGACCTGTCTTCGCTCAAGGCCATTACTGAAATCTCCACCACAGAGCAGTTTGTCGCTTTCATCGAGAACGCCTCCAATGCTGATCTCTATACTGACGGATTAGTGACCAAGTTGACAAAGGATATTGACATGAAGGGTATTACGCTTACTCCGGCGGAGGATTACATTGGCATCCTTGATGGGGACGGCCACAAGATTCTGAATCTGGTCAGCGGAGCGCCTTTGTTTGTCAAGACTTCCGGTAACGCAGTGGTGAAGAATCTTACGATAGACAGGTCATGCGTGTTCGATGTGGCTCCTGAATATTCATCGAAGTGGGGAATTTTGGTTGGTAGCCTCGGCTCGGCTGACGCTACAGACAAGTGTCTGATAGAGAATTGTGTGAATATGGCGGACATCACCATGTCCAAGGCGAACACGGCGCAGGCTTTCGTCGCCTCCATGACCGGACGTGTCGGAACAGGCTCCGTGGTTGATGGCTGTGAGAACCATGGTTCCGTGACGTTGAGTCCGAAAGAGGCTATTACAAAAGAGATCAGAGGAGCGGGAATAGCCGGAAGCGTTAACGGGGCGATACGCAACTGTAAGAATAATGCTCCAGTGACCATAAGCCCATCGGACATCACGAACAAGCTGTATGCTGCTGGAGTGGCCGCGAATGTGATGAACATCGACATGGAGAACTGCGTCAATACCGTGAACGGAAAAGTGACCGTGCTTCCTGACTCGTTCACATCCTCAAAAGATGGCTATGTGGGAGGAATCACGGGGTACAACGGAGGCGCCAACATAAAGAACAGCCGGAATTTCGGTGATGTCCGCATCAATTGCAATTTAGACAAAGTGCGGGTCGGTGGTCTGCTTGGTTTCCAGAGCACGCAGAAGAAATCAATGGTCACATTGGAAAACTGTGTCGTGAACTGCGATGTGACAGGTATATTCGCAAGCAAGGGAGGGAATGGCTCCACCACGCCGCTTAATTCCTGCGGTCTTGTTGTCGGGCGTTTTGGCGGGCAGGGCAACACCACGAATGTCATCAATATCGGGACTGTTGAGAATCCTGTGAAGGTGTCCGGTTCGGTTACGGTCTATGAAGGCGAGACCGTCACGGCCGATGCTGACAATTACACCAACCTCTTGACCGGAGCCGGAAGCAAGACCAGTCTGTGCGGTGGCTCCACGACCCAGATGCTTAACGTGAAATTCGAAATTGTGACAAAAGAATAACTTAATGAATATGACAGCGAAAACATTGATTGCCGCGACCGCGGTGTCACTCGTTTCCCTATGGTCCTGCAGCGACAATGTGCAGGACCAATCTGGGAAACTGAACGCGGAAGCCGCGAAAGAGTACTTGACCCCGATCCGTCCCGCTTCCGAGGGCAGGAATCCCTGCTGGAATGAGTTCTGCAAGAAGTTCATCTATGCCCCGGCTTTTGACGTAAAGGCCGTTGAAGGCGCGGAGAACTACAAGTTTATTGTCAAGGAAAAGGATGGTTCCGGGGAGTGGTCGTTCACTTCGGCCGACCCTTGCGCCGACCTCTCTCCGATCTGGGCGTCAATTCCTCCAGCCAATGTTGACTTGACCGTCCTTGCGCTTGATGGAAAGGATAACGTGCGCGACACGGTGTACAAGAGAAGCTTTCTCCGGGATTTCCCGTTCGAGGGACCTTACAACGCCAATGTGAGACCGTATCGCGAGGCGGCCATTATGGCGGCTCTTTATATTCATAAGACTCCGGGAGTCCAGAAATTCAAGGAGTCATCAATTCCGGATCTGGACCTTTACTCGCATTTCACTTATGCCAACAAGGTGATCGGAGGACTAATCAGCGTTGAGGCGAAGGTCGCTGAATGTGTCCCTACCCTGAAAGACGAGGCTCTGCTGATCGCCCGCAACGCCGCCAAGTTCCTGATGGACCAGAGCCGCCCGGAAGGAGACAGGCTTGAATATTTCCCTCCAACCTACTACGGTGACCGTGTTGCCTCAAAGAATGATTGGAATGTGGGCAGGACAATGACGATGGACGCCTGCTATTCCGGCAACGCGTTCCTTGATCTCTTCAATGCCACAGGCGACTCGCTTTACTATGACAGGGCTCTCAAGATAGCCGACACGTTCATGAAAATCCAGAATGAGGACGGCTCGTTCCCGATAAAGGTGTATTTCGAGACAGGGGAACCTGTGAACGAGGTCAAGGCCATGCTTCATCCAATTCTGAACTACACACGACGTCTTGAGAGGGAATATGGGGTTACCAAATATTCCGACATGAGCGTCCGGGCTGCCAAATGGATGAAAGATGTGGCGTTGGAGACATTCGACCTCACCGGCCAGTTCGAGGACGTGACAGTGGAAGGCCTTAAACCATACCAGAACCTTACGAACTGCACAGCGGCTCCGTACGCCTCATACATCCTGCGCGGCCACCCTTCCGCCTCCGAGATCGAGGATGCCCGTGATCTCATCCGCCTGAGCGAGGACCAGTTTGTCCATTGGAACGCTCTCCCGAACAAGGACGGTGTCCGACCTATGGCAACGCCTTGTGTGTACGAACAGCACCGCTACCAGGTTCCCGTGGACAACAGCTCCTGCAATGTGGCCAACGCCTATCTTGATCTCTACGAGTCCACTGGCGATGAACTTGCCTTTGCCAAAGCCAAGGCCTTGGTGGACAATCTGACTGTGGCCCAGGACATCACCAACGGCAAGATTCCGACAACTTTTGACCTTCGTAGTCCTGAGCGCAACAAACGGCGCACCTACTGGATAAACTGCACCAACGCCTCCATCACCATCCTCCTTCGGATGGCCGAATTGACAAGTGAATAGCGTGTTTTCATCGCTCATCACATTTGAAAGGTTAATTTTATTGAAATCATTCAAATACCAATAAGATTTTTCAGTAAATTTGTAGGAATATTCTTAAGAAGTTAGATGCAGGTTTTTCTACAGATTCTTACCCTGCTCGGAGCGATGGCCATGTTCCTGTACGGAATGACCATGATGAGCGAGGGTCTTCAGAAGGCGGCGGGTGACAAGCTGCGATCATTTTTGGCGTCCATGACGTCAACGACCCTCAAAGGTATCATCACGGGTATTGTCATCACTGCCCTCATCCAATCCTCCAGCGGAACGACCGTGATGGTCGTCAGCATGGTCAATGCAGGTCTGCTCGCGCTGGGCAACGCAATCGGCGTGATCATGGGAGCCAACATAGGAACGACGCTCACGGCCTGGATGATCTCCCTGTTCGGATTCAGCTACGACATCGGAGCGTTCGCTGTGCCGTTCATCGCTCTGGGCTTCTTCATGATGACCCTCAAGAGCAACAGGAACCGCAACGTCGGAGAGTTCATCATCGGATTCGCGTTCCTGCTCATCGGTCTCGCGACGATGAAGGACTCGGTGCCTGATCTGAACCAATATCCTGATGTCCTGGCACTTGTAAAGAACCTGACCAGTTACGGCTTCTTCTCCGTGATCATATTCACCCTTGTCGGTGCCCTTATAACTGTGATTGTGCAGGCCTCCAGTGCCTCTTTGGCACTCACGATGGTCTTCGTGGCGAACGGCTGGATCAACTTCGAGATGGCCGCTGCCATGGTTCTCGGAGCGAACATCGGAACCACTATAACCGCCAACATAGCCGCTGCGGTGGGGAACTACTCGGCAAAGCGCACTGCTATGGCGAACACGCTGTTTAATGTGATCGGAGTCGTGCTGGCGTTGTTGTTCTTCAACCCACTGATGAAGATAATAGCCTCGATGACAACTGCCATAGGCTTCGAGAACCCTGTCACCCTGTTCGATGGAACGACCGCTGCGGGAAGTTTCTCCCCGGAGCAGCAGAACTCGATGCTTTACGGAATATGCATCCTCCACACGGTCTTCAACCTTTCCACGACCCTGATTCTTGTCTGGTTCATCCCTCAGCTCGTCAAGGCTGTCAACAAGATTATTCCTACGCCTAAGGGCGAGGAAGAGGTCTATCGCCTCAAGTTCATCCAGGGCGGGCCTCTTTCCACGGCGGAACTTTCCCTCGATGAGGCCAAGCAGGAGATTATCCATTTCGCGGAAATATGCTGTCGTGAGGTCGGCTTCATTCGCAGCGCTGTGAGCGCGAAAACCCAGTCCGAACTGGAGCCTGTTAATGAGAAGCTTGTCAAGTACGAGAGCATCACGGATAAGATTGAATATGAGATCGCTTCCTACCTGAATGAGGTGTCCAAGGGTGACATCAGTGCGGTTTCCGCATTGAGAATCAAGTCAATGTACAGGGTGATCGGTGAGCTGGAAAGCATCGGAGACTCCGGAGAGGCCATCGGCAGGATGATGAAACGCGCCCTTGACCACGGCAAGACGTTCGATGACGAGATGATAAAGAGGCTGGACAGGATGCTCGACCTTTTGGGCGTGGCCTTCAAGGCTATGACCGATAACCTCAGCTCTCCGGCGCTCTTCCTAAAGGACATCTCCAACGCTGAGGATGCGGAGTACAACATCAATGAGTACCGCAACAGTCTGCGTGAGGAACACATCGTGAACATCGAGAAGGAAGGCTACAACTACCAGACCGGTGTGTTCTACATCGACATAGTGCAGGAGCTTGAGAAGATGGGTGACTTCATCATCAACATTTCCCAGAGTCTGCTGGAAAAGAACGACTAAGATATGAGACGTGCGCTGACATATTCATTGATCTCGCTCTGCGCTTTGGTGATGGCCGCTTGCGGCGGGCGGAAGGCAAAGGAAGCCTCCGCTTTCCAGCATCATCATTTCCCGTCTATGCCGGAGCCGCCTGCCGTGATCACGGAGCCTAAGGAGGCGACTGAATATGTTCTCTCGAATTATTGGAATGAGTTTCTGGCCAAGTCATATCCGTGTGATTCCGCCATCGTGAACGGTGTTTCAGAGGAAGAGGTAGAAAAGGCATTGGGAACATACGTGACCATTCTTGAAAGAAACTGTGGGATTGATTTCGGCAGGAAGGCCATGGCTGATTTCTTCGATAAGGTTGAGAAGTTCGAAGCCGCCGACACTTCCTCCAATGTGTTCGAGTTTTTCGAGAAGATGGTCCCAAAGTACCTTTACGATCCGAACTCACCGGTGCGCAACGAAGACCTTTACCTGCCGTACGTCTCGCGTCTCGCTGTTTCTGAATATTCAGACACGGATCTTAAGCCGTCATATTCATTTGAAACCCAGATGTGTTCTTTGAATATGATAGGGTCGCCTGCCGCTGATTTCACATTCACTGACCTGTCCGGCAGACGGCACACGCTTTACAGCGTCCAGGCTGAGACGACTCTGCTGTTCTTCACCAACCCAGGCTGTCCGGCCTGCAAAGAGATCATCGAAAGCCTGACTTCGGACGGGAAGATCGCGGATCTGGTGGCCTCCGGCAGGCTCGCCGTGGTCAACGTTTACATTGACGACGAACAGGATAAATGGCGTGAATATGCTTCCGTCTATCCTAAGAACTGGTATAACGGTTACGATCAGAGCTATCTGATCCGCTCGGATGTCACCTACAATGTCCGGGCGATTCCCTCGCTCTATGTTCTTGATTCTGAGAAGAAAGTTGTCATGAAGGACGCTCCTGTCGAGGATGTCCTCCCTTATCTTGAAAATCTAAAATAACACTGAATATGAAAATCAGCAAGGAACTTTGGGGCACGTCCCCTGACGGAAAGGAGATATTCCTTTATACTCTTGAGAATGAGAGAGGTGCGTTCGTACGCCTTTCAAGCATTGGTGCCGGAATCGTTTCGATCGCCGTGCCGGACAAGGACGGAAAGATCGCGGATGTGGTTCTTGGCTACACAAAGCCGGAGGATTATTTCGGAGACGGCCCTTGTGCTGGAAAATGCCCCGGACGTTACGCCAACCGCATAGCCCTCGGAAAGTTCACGCTCGACGGGGTGGAATATTCATTGCCGATCAACAACGGCCCTAACCATCTGCATGGCGGTCCGGACGGATTCCAGAATCAGGTCTGGGACAGCCGCATCGAGGGAGACGCTGTTGAGTTCCAGTATTTTTCTCAGGACGGCGAGGCTGGATATCCTGGTAGTCTGAAAGTAGTCGCGCACTACGAATGGAGCGAAGATGATGTTTTGAAGCTGACTTTCACGGCTCAGACCGACAAGGCAACTGTCGTCAACCTTACCAACCACGCCTACTTTAATTTGAACGGCGAGGGTAACGGGAATATTCTGGACCACGAGTTGAAACTCAACGCCGAGGTCTATCTGCCGACAGACGAGACTCTGATTCCGGTAGGGGAGCCTGATCCTGTCGCCGGCACTCCGATGGATTTCCGGGAGTTCAAGAAGATCGGAGCTGAAATCAAAGCTGACTTTCCGGCATTGAACTACGGCAAGGGCTACGACAACTGTTTCATGATCAATGACTATGAGGCTGGCCAGCTTCAGACTGCGGCTCAGCTGTACTCTCCTCAAAGCGGCCGTCAGCTTGAGGTGCTGACCACCCAGCCTGCTGTGCAGATCTACACAGGCAACTGGCTTGAGGGATGTCCGGCCGGCAAGTGTGGCCGTGGCTACCATGACTACGAAGGCGTGGCCATAGAGTGCCAGCACTGTCCGGATTCGCCTAACAAGCCTGACTACCCTACAACTGTGCTCCGTCCTGGTGAGACCTTCAGCGAGGCTATCATCTGGGCGTTCTCGGTAAGGAAGTAGGTGTTTTTTATAAAATGATACAAGGCTGGTATGCTTCGGCAGGCTCAGCGACCAGCCTTTTTTCAGTCACAGAGCCTACACACTTCGGTCACAGAGACTGTCGAAGTGACCATAGAAATGCCAGCCGCTTTGCCTTCGGTTGCTTAGCCTGTCGAAGCACCGAGGTGACGTGATAATTGAAAATATTCGCTAATGAAACAGTATCAAGATCTTCTGCGCCATATAATGGAGACTGGAGTTGTCAAGCACGACCGCACCGGTGTAGGCACCAAAAGCGTCTTCGGCTACCAGATGCGCTTCGACCTCTCCAAAGGTTTCCCACTTCTCACGACCAAGAAAGTTCACCTCAAATCCATTATCTACGAGCTTCTCTGGTTCATCTCCGGCGACACCAACATCAAGTACCTAAAGGATCACGGTGTCTCCATCTGGGACGAGTGGGCTGATGAGAACGGTGATCTTGGCCCGGTCTATGGCCACCAATGGCGCTCATGGCCGACCCCTGACGGCCGCTCGATCGACCAGCTTTCGCAGGTTGTGAATATAATCAAGAACAACCCGGATTCAAGGCGGATGCTCGTAACCGCCTGGAACCCCGGAGAGGTTGACAAGATGGCCCTGCCGCCTTGCCACTGTCTGTTCCAGTTCTACGTGGCCGAAGGCAAACTCTCCTGCCAGCTCTACCAGCGCAGCGCCGACACCTTCCTCGGAGTCCCGTTCAACATTGCATCCTATGCGTTGCTGACGATGATGATCGCCCAGGTCTGTGGCCTGAAGCCCGGTGATTTCATCCACACCACAGGCGACACCCACATCTACCTGAACCATTTCGATCAGGTCCGCGAGCAGCTCACCCGTGAGCCCCGCCCGCTCCCGACAATGCTCATCAACCCGGATGTCAAGTCCCTCTACGATTTCAAGTACGAGGACTTCACCCTCGAAGGCTACGACCCCTGGCCCGCCATCAAGGCTCCCGTCGCGGTCTGAGGCGATTTAGTCAGTCGATAGATTCCATGATGCTTGAAAGGCAATAGTTTTTGATCCTTTATTCTCTTATTTTACATTGGTATCTTATTGTACTTCAGTTATTTATGACGAAATGTCAGAATAAGGGATTTTTTTATGCTTATTATGCATCGTGGTCGGGAAGTAGAATTTGGTTCACCTTATCCTCGAAAAGGTACCTTGATACCCAATAGGCATACAGTGCCGATGGAATAAAGAGAAACTTGTTGCCGTCAATGATCGCGCTGCCGCGCTTTGATTTTGTGGTGACAATGACTTTACGTATTCCGTCGTTCGCCTCAAGAAACTTCCTCAGCGATTTGAGCTGACTCGGATCTTCATAGAACTTGTCTGCCCACTTGATTTCGGCAAGTGAAAAAGCCTTCTGCGTGGCTGCTTCCACCCAAACAATGTCAACCTCTCCCTTATCCCTTCCCTTGCTCCAATTGGCATAATAGAAGTTGGTCTTGTCACCAAGTATCCACTGGTCATAGATAGCTGTCTCCACCATTTCCCCGCAGGCATCGTCACTTTCGGTGACAGGCGTGTAAAGTGCGCAACGCAGTGTAGGATTGGTAAGATATATCTTCATGTATGTGACACGCTGCATCTTCTTGGCATTCTGGTCGATGCGGTTCACAACCTTTATCAGGAAGGCGGCTTCCAGATATTCAAGATACTTCCTGATTGTATCTTTTTTGATTCCGGCCTCGCTTGAGAGGGTCTCATACGAGAACTCATTGCCGCTGCGGAACGCGATATGAAGAAAGAGCTTGTTGAGCTCCTGAATATCAGAAATTCCATAGAGGCTTGGAAGATCCCGAAGCAAGACTTTTTCAACAATGTCGTTCTTGATGTATTGTCCGGGATTCTCCTTGATTTTCTCCGAAAAAACGACTTCGGGATAACCTCCATAGTTTATATACTCAAAGAAGTATTTATTCAGTATATCAATGTCAAGCGTGTCGTATGGGCATATCGAACGGTCTTTAACCTCAACGACATTGCCATCCATTTGCTGTAGTTTCAGAAATTCGAAGAATGTCAATGGCGGGAGCATGAAATCGGTGAACCTGCCGGCGCCGCTCTCGTTGCTCTTCATCTTTAATGCGGCCGCGGCTGAACCGGATGCCACAAACTTGGTCTTGCGGTATGTATCGACCATGGATTTAAGATGGACCTCCCAATCCTTCAGGTATTGGATCTCATCATAGAAGACGAAGAACCCGTCCACATCTTCTTTATGAAGAGATGCACGCGCGTATGAGAACAGTTCATCGAGAGAAACATTGCTGTAAATCGGTGTGTCTATTGACATATATATGATTTTCTGTGGAGCGACTCCGCTGTCAATCAGCCGCTTGATGGTGTGATAAATCATTACTGTCTTTCCGACACGTCTCGGCCCCATCAGAATGGCGGCCCTGCGAAGCGAAAGATCGGCCACTATTGGATAAAAGAGGTCTATATAAGGCCGGCGCGGCATCGCATCATAGTCGTCCGCTATCTTTCCGGTAAGCCACCATGGATTGTCAAAGACAAGCCTTTTTATAATCTGCTCTTTCTGTTGCTGGTCGTATTTGTTCATATTCGCGCATATTAACCATGCAAAAATAGTTAATATTTCTTAAAATTACATATAATAGCATAATAAGTATATAGAAATCTCTTATTTTGCATCGACATCATTGTCAACGGAAGCAATTCATCAATGCGTTTTTGTCGATCTTGGCATCAGAGTTTTGCTTTTGTCGCTTACTGTCAGCTCTTTAGGAGCTACGGCGTTTTGCTGTGAAAAAATAAATTTGGAGGTTTGAATATTTTCTACTAAATTTGCAACTGCATTAATAGTGTGATGGCATCTTCTATGTGAGGATGCCTTTTTTCGTATATGGTTGTGAGAAAATAACCTATTAATATATTCATGCAATGATTGGATGGAACAGATCTGAGGCTGAGGCAAAGGCTTCGAAAGGAAGTTGGGCGAGCAAAGGGGACCTGTTTTTACAGGTGTTTCGATGCTGAAAGGTTGAAGGTCATAGAGTGACACAGAGGAGAAGACTGCGTTTTATGACTGAAAATAATTAATGAAATATTAGAGACGGGTATAAGCAATGAATAGGATTTTTTACTAACTTTGTGAATGTATCAGGCGGATTGATGCGCCGGTGATACGTTTTACATAAAAGAGCGCTTAGCTTTTATTCCTTCGGTTGAATCTGGACAATTCAAAGTACAATGGGAATAACGGTTATCGCCCCGCGTTGGCTATCGTTGGGTTTCTCCCACACCATAGCAAAAGCGCGAGTCGAGGAATCCTATTCATTGCACGGCCCGTCCAGAGCCAAACCGAGAGTATGAGACCATCAGATTTAGATTGAGCGCTGGTACCTACTGATTGTTAATAAGACGTTTATGAATAAGTTATTATCAATTGAAGAAGAAAAGAAATTTTTGATAGATTTCTTTCACTCTGAATTTTGTCAGTATAAAGTTGAAAAAACTGATGAATTTGGTGACAAATTTTGTGATTTTGATGATAATGCGTACCGTTGCCTTTATAGCAGCGATATTTTTGAAGGGGATAAGTTACAGGTTAGTTCTCGTTACAATCGAGATGAAAATGGTAAAATAATCTGTGAATTGATTTTTACTAAATATTCCTGGAGCAAAAAAGGTATCA
>ERZ808240.455-NODE-455-length-53945-cov-19.733791_pt1 | contig 53945 bp, 48 predicted proteins | sample MGYA00521084_ERZ808240 | MGnify/ENA primary metagenome ERZ808240 (study PRJEB31516, sample SAMN03275571) | gut metagenome | biome: mammalia-associated habitat; material: feces | host: Papio cynocephalus | place: Kenya | collected 2012-08-06 ...
CCGTGGAGAGGGCTACGCTGATTCGGCTGGCTGGGACCAAACCAGCCGTTGCGTCCCAGACTGGGAGACCGGAGAGAAGGCAGACAGTCTCGTAGGCAAGGGCAAGCAAGTTGTACTGGCTGGAGACGTGGGCGTGGGATCGAGCATCAACGAGTTCATAGACAACAGTGGCTGGACTCTCGACAAGATAGCGCTCATTGACTCGAACGGTCTGAACAGTAGAGTCCCCGTCAAAGACGCCGAGACTCCTACTGTCGAGGCTGTTGGCAAGGCCCGCAACAAGGGGAACTCAAAGGCGAGGGACCCAATGGGCTGGAGCATGTCTGCTGGCACACGACTGAATGATGGGGCTAAAGCTGACAGGTTCACCTCGTCTCGAGAGCCAGCTCTCGCTAATGGATTGGAGATAGGCTCGAGTATGAGCGACTTCTTAGCCGTCTACGGTGACCTGCCTTTCACTGACGTCATGCGCGCCAAGAATGTAGACTACTCTGACAGTACCGATTATTCTCGAGAACACGACGAGTCTAAAGCAGAAGTAGAGTCATGGGGGGCGCAAGACGTCTAGTGACGACGCAGTCACCCCTAACGAGTTCTTCGATGGCTGCGACATGGCGGCTATGAGCGGAGACTACACTGCGCAGTACGAGCTCAAAGCGTTGCTGCCTGCAGACTGGCCTGAGGGTGATGATGATAGCAGTTATGGGAACAAGATGATGAGCATGGTCGAGTCTCTAGGCTGGAACGACTGCTGGTACTACGAGGGCAAAGAACGCGGCTCTAGCGAGAAGACGGGAAAGCCACGCAGGGTGCTCGCAGACTTGACTGCCGTCTTCACTCCGACTACGTCTGATGGTTTGGTTCTGACGGGCGTGGCGTCGAACTTGCGACTGGCTGAGGAAGACGGAGGATACCCTGTCAGGTGAGCTTCGCTGGGAGCGATCATAGGCGACTGTTTGCAGACTGCTGCGAGATGCAGACCATGCAGCTAATAGTGATCACAGCAAATCGGGACTGCTATGCCAGCGAGCATATCTACAATCTCGCTAAGATGGTATGGAGGCGAGTCTTGGTCTCGTTGGAAGACTACGAAATAGACGAACTGGTGAACGAACATGGCGCTGAGATCTTGCAGTCAGACGGCATGCTCACGGAGAAACGGTTCATACAGCATGGAGTGACGTCTACGTACGATCACTCGGTGAGCGTGGCTAAGACTGCTGTCAAGATAGCAGACAGTCTCGGTCTGCAAGACAAAGTCGATTGGGATTCCCTGGTGAAAGCAGCGCTACTGCACGACTACTTCTTGTATGACTGGCATGTTGATGAACCGTGGCACAGGATGCATGGTTTCACTCATGGGCACACTGCACTGTTGAACGCTGAGCGTGATTTCCACGATGATCTGAACTGGAAGGTGAGAGACTCCATCGAGAGGCACATGTTCCCGCTCACTAAGACGCCCCCGGCGTTCACAGAAGGCTGGCTGGTCACAGCAGCAGACAAGACGTGCGCATGGATGGAGACGTTCGACGCAGACAGGATGCACCGCAAGAAGATCCTAGAGAACCGTGTGCTAGACTCGCTGCCATTAGTAGAGTCAGCAGCTAAACCTGTAGCTGACTGGATGATAGAAGACAAGATCCGCAAGATGAAGCCGGGAGACACTGGTCTCGTCCGACGCGGCGCATACAAAGGCTTAGCGTGGGCTCGCAAGATCAAGAACTGACAGCGTCTAAATAGACTTCGGTTCGTCTGGAGAAATAGCAGGAATGGTGGCGATTCGTATCCAGATCGCCACCATTCCTTGTGTCTACGCCCTCACGCGAATCTGTTTTAGTCAGTTGTCTCACTGTCGTCGTTCTCAAGGCTAGCGCTAGTCAGTCTCCTGGTCTCGCGCCAGCACGCTGCCATGACTGCTGTCACTGCTGTCAGCGTCAGCGCTGTGTCTACTCCCATGGCGTCTAGCACAGTCGCTGCGACGAACACAGCGACGAACACTGACAATGCGAGGCTCGCCTTGCCTCCTATTCTCCTAGCGGCCCTGATACGCATGATGGCGCTAGCCCCGATGAAGACTACTACTGCTACTATGACCGCTTCTATCATTGACAGCAACCGCGTCACCCCACATAGTTCCCGGCGTCATCCCACGTAGAGTGATCGGGGAACACGCCAGTCTTCATAGCGTTCTCGAAGTCTTCTGGGCTGATGACTTTCACGCCGTTCTTCCTTGCTTTAGCAAGCTTAGACGAGGTCTTAGCGCCATCCCACACGAGGTAGTCTGTGTCTTTGCTTGGTCCAGGTTGAGCTTCACCGCCCATAGCCCCGACGAACTCCTGCCATTCTCCCCTGTTCTTGTAGCCAGTGGGGACACTGCCAGTTATGCTTATCTTCACGCCAGCCAACGCTTCCTGCTGCTTCTCGTGGCCTGCCATCTTCTTGCCTACGCTACCGGCAGGCTTCTCTGAGAACTGGACGCCAGCCGCGCGCATGCGCTCGATCACGCCCCATTGGTCTTCCACTCCAGCCTTCACCTTGCGCGCTGTCTGCTCGCCCACGCCATCTACGCTGGCTAAGTCTTCAATAGACGCGTTACGTATAGCGTCGATGCTCGGGTATTTCTTGATGATCGCCTTCGCAGTCTGTGGTCCCAAATCTGGGATAGACAAGGCTGGCAGCACTCTATGGAATGGCAGCTGCTTGCTGGCTTCGATGAATTCCATGACGTGCTTAGCACGCTTCTCTCCGAACACGCGGGCAGTGCCATCAGCATTCTCACCGATCTTAGTCTCAGCGAGCGCTTTAGGCGTCAAGTCATAGAAGTCAGCTACGGTGCTCACCTGGCCAGTGTCTTGCAGGGCTTCGATGAGACTCGTTCCCATTCCATCAAAGTTCAATGCTCCCTTGCCAGCAGCTGCTTTCAGCATGAACGCGCCACGGCTCGGGCACTTGGGATCAGGGCAGTACGCGAGCCTCTCCTCACGGCTGATGAACGAGCCGCAGTATGGGCAGTGCTTGGGTACAGTGAACTTCTTCAAGTTCTTCGGAGTGTACAATGGACGGTAATCCTGACTGACCTCTGGGAGGATCTCATGACGCTTCTCTATCTCTACTATGCTATCAGGACCGATGCCTAATTGCTCTAAGATAGCGGGGTTATGCAGTGTAGCGCGAGTGCATGTTGACCCATCGAGATCAACAGCGTCATAGATCACAGTAGGAGTCAGTTTGCCTGACTTGCCGACAGTCCACTCGATGCCCGTGACCCTGGCTTGCGCTGTAGCCCCCTTGTACTTCCATGCGATCTGGCTCAATGGGTGATGGGAGTTCGAGCCCATCTTCTCGTCCATCTCCATCTCATTGATCGGCTTCACTACGATCCCGTCTAACGCCAGATCAGTCTTCTCCCTCACTGGGTCAAAAGCGTCTATCACAGCCATCGTCTTGTCTGTGATAGAGTCGACTTTCTCGTCTGCTCCAGGCTTGACGGACAGCGAGCCACCAGGCAGAGGCAACCCGGTCTTCTCCCATTCCTGCTCTGTGAGCGTGGTAGCGTCCATGACGCCTTGCTGCTTCCATTCGTCCTCGTCGTGGTCTCCCATCGTCTTGTACATGACGAACTGGAGGGTAGCCTTCTCCCCGTCTAAGCCGCCGGCAGCGCGCTTCACTATGCCGGCGTTCGTGTTCCTAGGGTTAGCGAACGGTTCTTCTCCCCGAGCCTCCCGCTCCTCGTTCAGCTTCCTGAACTCTGACGGCCGCAAAAACAGCTCGCCACGGACCTCGCCACTCATACTGCCGTCGATGCTGTCAGGCAAGCCAGACACAGTCACGTCTGGAGACCCGATGAGATAACTCATGTCCTCGCCCTGCTGACCATTTCCTCGAGTAGACATCTGAACGAGCTTACCGTTCTCGAACACTGCACTACAGGCGATCCCATCGAACTTAGCTTGTAGTTTGAAGCCAGTAGCCCCAGCAGCCTCCATCTTCTGAAGATACTTCTCCACGTCTTCGCGAGTGTCAGCCTTCTCGAGCGAGAGCATCGGCACAGCGTGCTGCACTTTATTAGCGTTCTTCGCCAGCACATCTGCCCCAGCAGCCACTTTCCCATCTAGCAAGTCATGCAGTCGCTTGTCTCCACTGAGATCATACTTCTCCGTCATTCCACGGAGATAGGAGACTCCAGCGTCATACTCATCATCAGTCATCGTCGAGTCGACGTCCGCGCCCGTGTAGTAAGCTTCTGCAGCCTTCGTCAGCTTCTGCTTGAGCGTCGAGACTGTCTCCATGTCTTGCTCGTACTTAGCCTCTACCTCTGCTTGAGAACCATGCAGCCTATCGCCATACGGGCATTTCCCGTTCGTAGCCTTGCAAGGCTTCGGCCCAACTGGAGTCATGTGGTAAGTCATCTGGTCTATCCTCCTGAAGACAGTCTGGACACTATCAATCAACGTGTCTATCACCCCTAGAATCTAACTCTAGCACGATCGACTGCCAATGCTTATAATAGACAGATATGTTTCCTCACGCCTGCTATCATCGATGACCAGGTGCGATTGAATGTGGAAACGGCTCCAGACTGCGTCAATTGATCGAGTCTGGAGCCGCCAAGACTAATAGTCTGCGTCGAGTGCTTGATTCTAGCTCACCTCAGTGTGCGCTCATCTAGCCTCAGTACACTGGATCCTCATGGAAGTCATGCAGACCATTGTAACCGGCTGCTGACAGTCTCTCACGCAGCGTCTTCACAGCGTTCGCGTACTGGCGGTCTCCCTCGTTCTTAGAGATGCCGAGCTTCCGCCGGACGTCAGCCTGCGTGCGCTTGAGCTCGCCTTTCCTGCCCATCGGCTGTGGCGCGATGAACAGTTCGTTTATCATAGCCTTCTGCACGTCTGGCAGCGAGTTGATAGCGTCAGCCAGAGCTTGCTTGTAGTCGTTCTTCTTCACTTTGTCGTCGATCGTCTCAGACGACCATGAGCCGATGGTGCTGTTCTCGATGATGCGGGGGTTCAGCAAGTCTGCGAGGTTAGCAGCTTCCCCGTCATCACTGAATGGGTCATCCATCGACTTGCAGCTCTTGTTCAGTTGCTGGGTCCGGGCGTAGTCTACCCTGTCCATGTTGTTCTCAGCGAGCAGCGCATCAATGATGTCTCCGGTCACCTCCTCATTGTTCGCCTTGAGATTGTAGATAGCCTTCTCCACGTTGAGCGCTCCATACAGTTTAGACGAGGGGATAGTAGCAGGCTTCGCGATCTTATAGGAGAGCCTCTCCAGGAAGTGCATGATCCATCTAGAAGCGTAAGTCGAGAACTTGTAGCCCATGTCGGGGTCATAGTCCGTCAGTGCTCGGGAGATTCCAAGGTTGCCTGCGCCGATGCAGTCTTCTAGGGTAGTCCCATTCGGATGCTGTTCGAAGAACTTCTTAGCCCATTTGATCACAAGCTTGTGATTCGCGTAGGCTAAGATCTCAGAGGCCCCAGAGCTGCGCTTCCTCTGCGTCTCAGCGGGCTCGCTGGCTGTTCTGGCGTCTTTCATCAATTGGCCTAAGAACAGTTCCTCCTCAAGGTCAAGATACTTGCCTTCTGTGAAGACCTTGTAGCGCAGCTCGCTCAGTTTGAACTTGACGTCGTCGTCAGTCATGTCAGCAGACCAAGTCTTCTCGAAGGCTCGCTTGACCTTCCCCCTGGGCGACCCGTCGCTGTTCTTCATTGGATTACTTGCTGCGACGTTAACGCCCATCATCATACGATCCGACTCCAGTCATTCTGTCTTACTTACGTTCCACGCCTTCGGCGCTCGCCTCCAGCAATGCACTCGCGACGAGGCTCCCCATCGTTTGCGGAAATGCGTTCTTAATGCCTACTCTCACTTGACGCTAATCACTCCGCTGAGCGCATTAGAATGGTAATATCAGGGAGATTATCATGCAAACGACGAGTTCTGTGTTACGCTGAGATCGTTGAGATCTCGCGATCAATGACGATTTTTATACCATTCCCCCAATGTATTTAGACTGGTTAGAGCGTCAATATCAGCGACAATAAGAAGTTCGATGTTAAGCTATATCGATCTGCGCAGAATCGCGCTAAGCGACCAATTCGACTTTCGTCATCTGGCTCATTTCCTGATCGTAATCGATGCGCATCCTAAAAGCTAAAGCAACGGGCAGTCAATGACCATAGAACGAACGATGATCGACTGTCCGTCGCATAACAGACACTGCAATGACTCAGATCTTGTAGACTGAGTCACTCTGCAGCCACGTGACCGATGAGGCTGGCGTACTCAGCGTTAGCGAGATCCTCAGCGCGCTCCTCGCTCATAGCAAGAAACTTGTCCTCGACGTAAGTGCGGCGCATCTCCGAGGCAGCTAAGCCCTCCTGCTTGCCTTCCGCCACCATGAGCGTGACTGGGGCCTCCCCCTCGATGCTCTTCGTCGGGATGCCGTTAGCCACGTTCCACACGTCAGTCTCGCGCGCTTCCTGCTCTGGCGTCTTCAAGATCACCCTGTCCGCACTAGCAGACACTTTGACTCCAGACTCGACTAACGCTGCTACAGACGCCCTGACAGACTCGACGGCGCGGATCTTAGGCAAGACTCCCTCGTCTTGCGCTTCTTGCAGATATCTCTCAGCTTTCTCAGGGTCATTGTGGAACCATCTAGAACGGATGCTCACGCCAGCGTCACCATCCGGCAAGTCTTCTTCTGCTATGCCGCGCGCGACCAAGTAGTCGTGCAGTTTGTCAGGCATGCTGTCTAAGTCCCTGTTCACGTCTACAGCGTCCAAGAGACCTGGGTGCATCGTCATGTTAGTGATGAATCTCTGCGCTTCTTTCATGTCGTCAGCATGCCAGCCATGTGGGCAGTTGCCCGTACCAGGCTTCTTAGCCCTGCATGGACCTGCTGACAGCGTGCCATCAGCGTTCCTCATTATACCTATCCTCATGACTCCTCGCCCTCCCGGCTATAACGTCTGTAGTCCCGATCGCGTGCAGATTCACGCGGTGATCTAACGAGACTACGCTCAACGTCTACTATTTTCCGCGATACTATTCTATCTCCTAGTAGCCTGCTCGCAGCAGACTGACGGCATTCATGACCGCCACTGTGTTCACGGAATCACTATGGACACTACGCTCACGGCTATGACGACGAGGAACGATGGTATGAAGACCATGTTCTCTATGACACCACCGGCCTTGATCGGCAGTAGACGTATCCTCCACCACATCTTCCCCCTGATGGGGATGGGCCACAAGATGGGCACTCCCTGAGTAGTGCACATGTCTCCAAGCAGATGGATGAGCCAGCCCACGCCGAACGCTATTCCTATGCTCGTGTAGTCAGAGCTATCGGGAAGCATGAACCATAGCAACAGCACGACGCCAAGGCTGGCTACAGTGGCCATGAGGGCGCCTTGCACTCCAGACTTGATCTTCAACACCTTCTTAGCGACAGTGCTCAACGCGATGTGGACGCCCGTGAATGCTAAGACCAGGGAGACTGCCTCACCGATCGCTCCGGGGATAGAACACAACGCTGCCGTCAGGCCTCCGAACAGCACTGCTGACACTGCCGTATGGTAGAATCCACGGTGGGCTGTCTCCGTGTCTTTGTCGTACTTAGTGTGGACCAGCCCCTGTATGATCGGGGCTGTGAACCTCATGAAGCCACTCAGTATAGAGCCCACGAAACCGAGGGCTGACTCTGCGGAGCTGCTCGTGTTGTCTAAGTCTGGCATGAGCGCGCCGCCGACCATCACTAGACACAATAGGGTGACGAACCATGGGTCCTCAGTGCCGAACACAGCCTTGAACGCTGACGGAGCGAACGCGAGCACAACTGCGGCTATCGCTACTGCTGACAATGCGTGAGTGAGGCCCATGAAGCCTGACTCGTCTGACTGCCTACTCCTGACAGTCTCCATCAACGCCTGCGTGCAGCAGCGGCCACTGTCTTCTAATGCGCTCTCGTCATCGCTCATGCGCTATAGATATTCTACGCAGCTCTCCTACAGCCATCAGCCATTGTTCTAAAGACCCCTATCAGGGACATGGCCCTGAGACCGCAGCTATACGCCCTCTAAACGAGGAAGCCCCAACCACGACAGATTCATCATGGTTGGGGCTAAACAGCGTCTAAGGGCGGCTTACTGCTGTTCTAGACGCATGTGTGATACTGACTCGAGTTCACATCGTGAGGACAGCCCTCAACGGCAATGGGGCAGCCTTACCGCCACAGTCAGTCGGCTTCGGCAACGCCGTCAGTTTCTTGCCGTCAGTCAGCTTACCGTCTGCCATAGCGCCATTCACCTTGTCCCGTCCTACGATAGACTGCAAGATCAGGCCTTTCCCGCCTCGGCCGGCGACGCTGATAGACTTCAAAGGCGTGAGCTTCACCGTGTGGCCAGTAGTCGTGACCAGGTTCACTGAGTCTGGCCGTGCTACAGCCACAGCGGCTACAGCGTCACCGGAGGCTACGTTCATACCAGCGACGAACTTAGCTCCAGGGTTGACTGGAGTGACAGCGTTCACGGCGAACCTGAGCACTTGGCCTTTCTCAGTCACGACTACGAACGTGGAGTTCTTGACGGCGCTGGTCACGTTGACTACAGCTACGACCTCGTCTCCATCGTCCAGATTAGCCAGAGGCTTAGAGTCTCCTGACCCGATATGCGCTTTCACTACCCGCATCTTGCCTCGCTTCGTGAACAAGGCTACGAGCGTGTCAGCAGACTCTGGCGCGATCAACAGACTGTCGACCCCCTTAGGAGCGACCCCCAGCTTCTTTAGTGTGACTTTAGTCCCCTCAGTCAGATAGGAGACCGGTGCAGCGTACGCGACGCCATCAGAACCAACGACAGCCAGCCTGGCTTTGCTGGTCGTAGCGAACGAGTAAGCAGTGGGCTCTCCGCTCACTCCCTTCGTAGCAGCGCCAGCGCTGGTAGTCTTAGCCGCAGTACGGGTCACGACGCCATCATGAGACACAGTCACGTAGACCGGAACGTCCTTAGACTCGCCCCGCACGGCAGCAGCGTCCTTCTTATCGATCGTCTTAGCGTCTTCGAGGGTGACTCCTTCCGCGATCTCCATCTTGCGGTCATCACCGATGATCTTGATCTGCTTGTCGAGCTCGGCTGAGATGACAGCATGCAGGGCATCTTTGTCGTTCACGATCTTCTCGAGGTCTTTGATCTCAGACTCGAGCTGCTTCTTCTCAGCCTTCAGCTCTGTGGAGTCTTGCTTCGTGAGCCTGCGCAACTGCATGCTGAGCACGTAGTTAGCCTGGTCTTCGTCGATTTTGAACGTCTTCATGAGCCGCTGACGTGCCGTGTCTACGTCTGGAGCGCGACGGATGATGCCGATAGCCTTGTCGATGTCAAGGATGATCGTGAGCAAGCCATCGATCTGATGAACTCGCTTCTGTTTGATGACGATCTGGTTCTTGCTCCTAGTCGTCACGCAGTCTTCCCTCAGGCTAAGGAAATGGAGCAGTAAGTCTTTGACTCCCAGTGTGACTGGCCGGCCGCCCTCGACTACAGTATTGTTCACGCTGAAAGACTGCTGGAGGGGCGTGAGCTTGAACAAGGCAGCTAGAATAGCCTTCGCGTTAGCCCCAGCCTTAGTCTCTATGACGAGGCGGACGTCGTTCTCGTTCACACGGCCAGTGAGGTCATCTACGCGGCTGATGCCCTTGAACAACGGGTTGTCTCCGGCGATCAACTTGCGGATAGACTCGACTACAGACTCGCATGACACGAACGGGGGCAGCTCGTAGAACGTGATTCTGGTTCGACCGCGTCCCTGGACTTCGAGATTGTACTTGCCTCTGACTACGAACGAGCCCCTGCCAGTCTCATAGTATTCTTTGATGCCGTCCACGCCATACACGATGCCGCCAGTCCAGAAGTCTGGACCGGGCATGACACGCATGATCTGCGCGATGCTGGCGTTCGGGTTCCGCAGAAGCAGCTTGCATGCTTTCAAGGTCTCCGTGGGATTGTGCTGCGGCATGTTAGCCGCGTAGCCGACGGCGATGCCAGATCCACCATTGATCACGCCTACTGGCCAGCGGACTGGCAGCACCTCTGGTTCTTTCAACGTGTCATCAAAGTTAGGGACCATTGGTACGCAGTTGTACTTAGTCTCCTCGAGCAGTTCCACAGCAGTAGCGTCTAGCCTCGCTTCGATGTAACGGGCAGCAGCCGGCTCGTCACCTGGGTGGGCTCCGAACGATCCCTTGCCGTCGATCACAGTCGTACGCAGTGAGTATGGTTGCGCCATGCGGTCTAGGGCAGCCTCTACTGACGAGTTGCCATGTGGATGGTACCGCAGGACGTTCCCTGCCAGTCGGGCTACCTTCACGAAGCCCTTGTTAGGCAAGACTCCATCCTCGTACATCGTCCACAAGATCCTGCGCTGCACAGGCTTCAAGCCGTCTCTAGCGTCAATGAGCGCCCTCTCTCGGATGACGCTGACAGCATACGGTCCACGGGTGTTCCACATGAAGTCTGGGACTTTCACGTTCTCGTAAGTCTTAGCTCCCTCGATGAAGCCATGCTGTTCTTCCTCTGTCGGCTTTGCTGCTTTCTTCCGGGCCATCTGTCGTGACTCGCCTCCTATGATACACCGTCTAACGTCAGACTTATGTACATAGTACCATGAGAACGCATGGTAGCGCACCAGTTAGGGCTTACTGGCGATAGACAAAAAGGCTGCCAGCGCACTATGAGCGCGCCAGCAGCCTCATCTATGAGCGTCACCAGACGCTTCAGTCAGACGTCACTTTGCGTTGCCGAGGCCCATCGTCCCGTCCTTCAAGTTACCCCAAGCGTTCTTAGCATAACCAGTCACCTCGTCGATGACGCCGGCAGTCTGCTTGCCCAGGTCAGTCTCGTGAGCCAGATGGACCTCTAGGTGACCATCGTCCGCCTTGCTGATCGACTCGACAGTCCAGTTCGCGTCTGCTACCGGCTCCTTGCCGTCATCTGTGAGCACGACCATGCCATTCAAGTCAGCGTCACGCGAGTCAAGGATCTTCTCCGCGTTCGACCAGTACTCGCCTTCTAGTCCACTCAGAGACAAGCTCGCGTTCGGCTTCGGTGGGGCTACAGGCTGGGTAGTCTGCTGCTCTACGACGCCGTCAGCCTTATTCCATTCATGGAAGATGAAGCCAGTGACAGCGATGGAGACGACGAGGGCGAATATGATGACCGCAGTCTTGACGCTATCGTGGCCGGGCCTCTTAGCCACAGTAGGACTGACCGCGACAGGCATTGCTACAGGCTGTTCATAGTCGTCCACAGCAGGTCCCCCCGCGACGACTGGCGTAGACTGCACTGACCGCACAGCCTTGAACTCTCTCGTAGCGACTTCGTCTACTGGTTCGCTGATGACCTCGGTCTCCTCGTTCTCAACGCTCATACAAGCCTCCCTGACACACGTCTATAAAAACGCTATGTTCTGTGCCTATGAGATATTTTACGTCTGCTACGGAGACGACACGCCAATGGAGACGCAGTCACTTGCTCGCAGTGAGATAGGCAGCGCTGGCTTGCGCTTTCAGCACGTTCTCCGCTGTCAACTGCTTAGCCTCGTCAACCATCTTGTCTCGAAGTCCCTGATCGCCTTCCAGCACGAGTCTCCGCATAGCATCAGGGTCCTCGTATGCGTCGGGGTTCTTCTGCACGTCCTCGTACACTGTCAGCAGCTTGTCCATAGCCTTGAAGCCTTGCCCGAACTTGCTCCTCAGCACCTCGACAGACTCACCGTTCTTCTTCGCTGTAGCCTCCAGTGCAGCATACTGGTCTATGAGCCTCTGCGCGATCTTGCTGCCATTGATAGCCTTAGCCGTGAGCGCATCGATCGGGCTGCTGGCCTCAGTGGACGGTTCTAACGAGGGGGCTTCGTACTTCTTAGCCTCCTCTTCGCGCTTCTTAGCGTCGGCTGCTTTTCTTTTCTTGTAAGACGTCCAAGCATTGCGAGCACCAAGCACGACTCCTGCAGTCACGCTGCTGACGAACGCGAACACGGCGAGGAAGACAGTCAGAGGCAACAGTACTCTGACGAGCGCCACTAAGGCTACTCCCACGATGCTAGCGCCGATCACGAAGCCGATGATCTTGTCAGTGTCGTTGCCTTCGCCTTTCAACCTCATGCACCCCGTTCTGTAATCTCGTCAAGCGGACAGAACACCCCGTCACGCTACTTGCAAACTGAAATATTCTATCAAGGACGCTGTGAGTCTTCAAACGTCTGCGAGATTGCAGGCTGAGAGCAAAACGAGTCCGATTCACGACCAACTGTCGTCGCTACCAGCGATAGCGTCCTGTATCACCCATTGCTCATCTTCTGGGCACTCAGACTCAGAATTAGCCTTCAAAGCTTCTCTCACGTCTTCTATCACAGCGTCGCAGAGCAGGGCGTCGACCGGCGCGTTCTTCAAGTCCATCGCCTGCATGCTGCCAGACTGGAATTCTCTCTGCACGTACTCGTCTAACGCCTGCATGATCTTTAGAGACTGAGGCAGACTATTGTAGTCGAACAAGTCTGCCAGTTCTCCAGCAGACACTGCTCTCCAGCGCTGCTTAGCGTCATCATCCCATAACTGGCCGTCTACGAACAGCATAGCCGAGTTCTTCTCAGCTGAGTTCATGCCCGGCCTCTCTTTGATGAGACCGTTCAGCATCTTCTGGAGAGACTCTGCTACGTCTCCTACGACAGTGTAAACGTCTATCTGGCTAGCGTCTATGCCCAGGCTGTTGGCGATCTCGAGGACATTGCTCGAATCTATGAGATTCTCGTCGAACACACGGTTCTTCTTCTGCATGCTCTCATAGATCGAAGGCATAGCGCGCATAGCCTCGATCTTCTGCCTGATGAGGTCCTTGAGGAGGCTGGAGAACTCACGGTGAGTAGCCCGCCGGTAGTCTTCTTGCAGGTACGTGCCAGTGAACGCTGGGCTACTGTACCGGATGCTGAACAAGAACTCCAGCGTGTCTTTGTCTAACCACAGGGGGAAGCCAGCGTTCGCGTTGTAGTTAAAATAGTCGTTCTCACTGGTAGCATACTCGACTACCTGCTTAGAGTCACCCTCCGCCTCAGGCAACTTCCATTCATCAAGATCAAACGCCACTGCTTGTCTCCGATCACTACTACAGCCGAAATCTGCCTGGTCTAGTCAGCCTACCATCTGCCCCGCGTGCTGGCGTCACTCACAGCGACAGCAAGAACACTACGACAGCCACTACGATGAACGCTATCGCTGTGCACTCGACGCGGTCATTGTGCACTCGGTCCATCATGTAGTCCCATTTGCCCTTGTCATCTAACGCCAGGAAATGGTCTAACTCGCCAGTCTCATCATCTACCTCTACGGAGTTCTCAGCCCACCAAGACTGCACGTCTCCCGTGTCTCCATCGTCCAGACCTAGAGACTCGCGGAGGAACTCTCGAGAGTCAGACTCCGTGCGCTCACCGGCTTCCGCGTTGCTAGAGGTGCCCTCTACGACCCTGTGCTCTCGTGGGGCTGCCACCGTGTCCGGCTCAACGGTAGCCACGCTGGGTGACTCGTCTCCTTCTTCTCCGTCCGTCGTACGATCCACTCCAGATTCACTGCTGGCGACCGCAGTATCGTCTGTGGAGGCTTCAGTCTCGTCTTGGCTTGCGCCAGGCTCATCCACAGTACTTGCAGTCTCAGACTGAGCGTCTCCAGTGCTCGCGGCCCCGGCCGGCCCTCCAGGTTCTTGAGCAGCATCGCCGTCAACGCTAGTAGACTCTGCGGCTGGAGTCTGCTCCACAGCCGACGCAGTGTCTACAGTCTGCGAGACTGGAGTCTCAGGAGCACTAGCGGCTCGCGCCAGTCTATCTGGCTCGTTGTCTTCGATCCATTTCAAGTCGTTGCGGACAGTAGTTGGAGACACGCCTAGCTTGACGGCGATCTCTTTGTTCTCTAAGCCTTTAGACTTCCATCGCGCTGCACTGCGCCTACGATTCAACCGCGCCCTCTGAACGTCAGTCATCTTCTTCTTAGAAGCCATACTCAGACCCTTCTGATCCATCGCCAGCATCATAGCCAGCTCGCTGCTTGCATTGCCTGTAGATGGTAGATATAAGCAGTAGGCTGACGTAAGACGTGTCTCCAGAACGCAGGTGACCGTCGACCAGAAACGGGGAGTGGCGCTGCTCAGATCACGAGCAGCGCCACTCTAACCAACGGCTAACAGCCGTTCATCATGTTTAGACGAAGCAGGTCACGCCAGTACTTCTGTGAGTTCATCTAGAGTCGACTTGAACTCCGGAGACTCCTTCTGCAGTCTGCGCAGCATGCTCACTTCTGCGAACACGTCATTAGCTGGGAACTTGCCGAGCTCAGCAGCCTTAGCCTCATCGAACTTAGACTCGACTTCCCACAGGTACTTGCGTTCAGCGTGATCGCGGACCGACACTTTGACGGCGAACTGCATCTCGTCTAGGGAATACAGCTCAGACAGATCACGCAAAGCCTCACGGGCCTTAGAAGCCTTCTCATCATCAGCTAAGGCGATGATCAACTTCACCTTGTCTTCTGGGTTCTTCACCCCAAGCAAGTCAGCGGCGATAGCCTTCACCTTGCCGTCAAGCAGATCCACGTTCTCCTCTAGGGACAGCACCGTGCGCACAGTCTTCTCGTTCAGCTCGACTGTCGCAGCCTTGCGACTCGCAGCAGGACGCTTAGCCTTCTTAGCAGGCTTAGCCTCAGTCTCCGGTTCTGACGCTGCAGCCGGCTCAGCAGGCTGCACTGGCGTCTCTACCGGAGTCTCAGTCGTAAGCCCAGCCGGCACAGTGAAAGCCGTCTCCTCGTGGTTCTCCTGTGGCTGGTTGTTGAACAGGCTGCCAGCGTTGAATCCCCCGAAACCGTTGTTGTACTCGTCAGCCATGATGGCCGCTCCTTTCGTTCTTCGTGAGCATACACGTTATGAACAACATGCAGATATCAGCAGGGGCACCATCGCGCGTCTTGCGTCGATGGTGCCCCCGTCAGCGAGAAAACGAACGAGATCAGTCAGTCTCGTCTGCGCTGCCACGCAGAGACTTCACTAGTTCGTCCAACTCGTGGTCAGCTTTAGACCCCTTAGACTCGTTCGACTTACTGACTTCGACCGTCTTCTCAGTAGCCTTCTTGATGTCTTCGTCCGTGAGCGTAGTCAAGATGCTGCGCTTGTCCTCGTCAGTCATCGCGGGATGCTCAGCCAGTTCTCGAGCGAAACGGATAGACTGCGCTTTCACAGAGTTGTCTAGCAGCACGCGCGCGGTTCGACCATTAGCGAAAGCGTCTAGTGGACGCAGTTGAGCGTAAGACTCTGCAAGCTGCTTCTTGTTGTCGTCTGTGAGCGTGATGCCCTTGCCCTTAGCCTTGATCTCCGTGATCTTCACTAGCTCGTCGTCAGTGTAGTCAGGGAATTCGATCTTCTCCACGAAACGTGACCGCAGACCGGGGTTAGCGTCCAAGAAGCGTTCAGTGAGGTCAGTGTAGCCGGCGACGATGACGACGAACTTGTCTCGGTCGTCTTCCATGCGCTTCATCAGCGTGGCTACTGCCTCGTTGCCGAACGTGTCATCCTTGCCGGTGCCATTCACGAGGTTGTAGACCTCATCGATGAACAAGACGCCACCGAGGGCAGAGTCGACCACCTTGTTCACCTGTGGCGCTGTCTGGCCCTGGTAGCCAGCCACAAGTCCAGAACGGTCAGTCTCGATCAACTGCCCGGTCTTCAAGATGCCCAAGCCACGCAGGATCTTAGCGTAGATGCGCGCGACAGTAGTCTTGCCTGTGCCAGGCCTGCCCGTGAGCACGAGATGCAAGTTCATGTCGTCAGCTTCGGGATCGTCTTTACTGATGAGACCGAGCTTCTTCCTCTCCAGCGCTGCCTGGATCGTAGCCTGGTTCTCCCGTACCTGAGCTTTCACCTCGTCCAGACCGATGAGGCCATTCAGCTCGACCATAGCGTCCGCTAGGATCTTCTTCCTGTCCTCAGCGTCTTGAGCAGCGAGCTTAGCCGCAGCCTCCTTGTCAGCTTCTAGCTTCGACTCGGTAGGCGTCGTCACCTTACTGGCTTTCGCAGCGTCGTCTCCAAGCAGCGCGGCCACCATAGTAGAGCCAGACGCTGTCTCCTTCTGCCGACGCTCGATCTCAGCCTTCGAATTGTTCAAGAACGTCTCCAGATATGAGTTCTCAGCGTTGATCTGGCGTGCGAGGTCGTTCATGTGAGCAGCGTTAGCGTTCATGAGATCGGTCGTAGCCTTGTTCATGACGTTCACAGTGTCCACACCATCCATGAGGCCCGACCAGTCAGAGTACGTCACCTTCTTGCCCTCAGGCTCCCCCACGGGAGTCTGACCGTCGCCTTCACCACTGTTCGCGAGATCTACCATCTGATGTCTCCTATGTCGACGTTCCGCTGCTTTCGCGGGCTGATCGTTTCGAGGGCCCGCTGTCTATGGCACTAACAATACAACGCTGCCAGCGCAGCTTGCAAATCTGCGGCTACGCTGGCGGCCGACAGCACTATGGCTGTCTACCGTGAGACTACGACCTCACGCAGCCTTCTCGGGCAAGGGCAATAGCGTGATGTTGCGGTGCCGTTTGCTGATGACGGCCTGCAGATCATTCAGATAACCGTCATTAGCGAAACGCTGAGCAGACTCATAGCTGCCGAACGTGATAGACAACTCAGCCGGGTTGTCTGTCTTAGCCGGCTTCGGATACTTCTTAGACAGTTTAGCCTTGCGCTCTGGGGTCATAGGCCTAGAGTCAGAGTGAGCGTCTAGCGCGTCAGACACGATAGACGGCCATTCCATGAGGGTCAGGTCTGCGTCAGTCATAGACGAGTCAGTCTTAGCTAACGCGAAGTCACCCAGATCATAAGGCAGCGCTTCTGGAGACGACTTGTCTGTCAGGGGAACGCCTGGCGCAGCTTCAGCTGTGCTAGACTCGTCTTCTTCCTCGTAGACCTCGTTCTCGTCTTCCTCCACGTCACCACCATCATCAATAGCGTCCGCTGGAACATTAGACATAGATGGGGCTTCATCGCCGTCAGCTTGCTCAGCGTCCACGTTCTCAGTGGAGGCAGTCTGCTGGCCCGCAGCCGCTAAGGCTGCGGCCCGCTCCGCCTCCCGGTCGGCTTTGATAACTGCCTTCGCCTCTTCGAACACGGTGGTCGCTTTAGTGCCCAAGGACACGATCAGGGACAAGAACGCAGAGTATGGCATGCTACCGTCTTTGAACCAGCCCTTGAACACAGCTGGCCCTACACCGAGCTCAGCAGCGTAATCATTAGGAGACTTGCCTGACTCCTTGACCTTAGTCTTCAGAACCCTCATGCAAGCGTCAATAGGGCGTTTAGCCTTCTCGTTGATGATCATTCTCATGCTCCAATCGTTCCAGCGAGATCTTCAGCCATGTACTTCCATTTAGTCGTGTCGCCAGAAGCCCAGGGCCATTCCTTGTCATAGGGATTATACGGCACTAGCTGCCCACCGTCCACAGCCGGAACGCGGATAGAATGGACGACTGCGAGCGGGGTGACCTCCACGAAGTCGTCTACCCCAGTCTGCACGGCCAGCACAGCGATAGCAGTAGGAGACACCTCGAGCTTGCGGACTTCTCCTCCCGGTGCCATAGCGCCCAGTTTAGCAGCCATGATCTCAGCCATGACTGCGACTGCGCTGCGGTCAGGCTGATTGACCATGCAAGGCCTCGTGATACGGTTCCCCCCATCAGGGAGACGCACAGCTAAGTCTACGGCTACGCCACGTCCATCTCCCCGCTCACTGTCTGGGATAGCAGCGTTCCAACGGACGATGTCCCGCATATGGTCGGACTGCCGCTGCGCCGACGTAGACTGCCGTGGCTGGGTAGACGTTGATTGCTTGCCAGCGTCTTCCATGCCGTTAGTCACGCCAGTAGCCACTTTACTGGCGAAGTCAGCTACCCTCTCACTGTTCTCGTCTGCAAGGGAATTCAACTTGTCTACTCCCCTGCGCAGTCCCCTGCCCAGCGAGTAAGCCAGGCTATCAACGTCGACCATCATACCTCCAAGAGCGATCACGGCTTGTCCGCATCCAGATCCATCTTAAAACAACAGCGACTCGTTAGCAACAGTGACCCACGATGATGCTGAGGCTGCTTCCTCACATGACTGTGGGGCAGCCACACCGATGAGGAGGCTGCCCCACAGCCTTATGCCAGTCAAAGCATTCTGCCAGACATCACACGTCGTCCAACTGGATGCCGCCTTCTTTCCTGCGTCTATGACTATTAGCCGGACGATGAGACTGCGCAGGCGCTGCAGCCTGCGTCTGCTGTCCGGTCGGCGCTTGAGGCTGACCGCCCGCCAGACCATAGTTGAACTCAGGGAGCGGGCGCTGGCCTTGAGCGTCATACTGCGCTTGCGTTGGCCTGCGCTGTGGCCCGTTCAGTCGGCGTGCAGCAGGCTGCGGTGCACTGGGACCCTGCTGGCGAGAAGCACGGGTCTGCCTGTTCGCTGGCGCTCTCAGACTGTCAGCCTGCGTTGGGCTCGCCGGTGCTTGCGAGCGCTGCGGCCTGACGGCAGGAGCAGGGTCAGGAGCCGTAGCTGACAAGAAGTCCTCAGCAGACGTCTCCTCGAAGTCTGGCATAGGCATAGGAGCCTGAGTCTGCTGAGGCCTCCGCGGGGCGGGTCTCCTGTGGTCAGACTGCGATCTACTCCCCGCGTTAGCCTGAGTCTGGGCTTTGAACCTCCTGTACTCGGCCCACGAGTCTGTCTGCTGGCGCTTATAGGCTTCCACGTCAGCAGCACTCACGATCGGAGCGTCTCGAGGGGACTCGTGCTTGGGCTGCGGGCTAGCAGGCTCAGGCATGCTGTCAAACGGGCCGGGCATGCCATCAGATGGCGCTTGCAGACTGCCGACTGCTGGCTGGGCAACAGGAGAACCAGCGTCCGCGCCAGTGAGCTCGTTCACGGTGACGCCACGAGCCTCTGCTTCGCTCGCGAGCTTAGCGCTCGCCGCCATCCCCTTGCTCACACGGACCTCTAAGGGAGCTTCGATGTCGATCGCCGGAGACTTGGGGTCAAAGTACTCCGTGAGCACGCAGTCCGGCGGCACCATCCGCACCTTGTGGCTCACGGCGCCTACGACGCCTTTGTCTATGGGGTCACTAGACGCCTTCTTGATGATGATCGCCTCAGACGTGTAGTGGTTCTGCTTGTTAGGCATAGCCAACTGCTGGAGGCTAGACGGGTCTAGCATCCATTCTTGCGTCTGCTGCGTGCCGACTTGCAGATCGCGGTTGTTAGTCCAGTTGAACGCTCCAAGCTTAGTTTCGTTCCTACGGCTGATCATGTACCTGGTACGCCAGTACGTGCCTATGATCTTAGCTGCGAGCTCACCAGTGTCAGTGTTCGATCCAGCGTGGAAGATGAAGTTCGAGCACGTGTCTAGCAGTGACTTCACGTATAGATCGTTCCCAGTGGTAGCTGACACCTGGTCTAGAGACTGGAACGCTAGGGTCAAGCCTACTCCTGCCGAACGGGCTTTCTGGAGCATAGACTTCACGCAGTCCGGTGGGAGTGACTGGAACTCGTCGATGTACACGGCGACCGGGTTGTCCTGTCCCATGTTCTTCCTCGTCTCAGTCATGTTAGCGAGGTCAGTGCAGACCATCGAGCCGATCAATGACCCCTGGTCTCCCTGCTGGGCAGCGTCCAACGAGAACAAGATGACGTTGCCAGGCTCAGACGTGAGCTTAGCGATGTCTATGATCTTCCCAGAGCCAGCGCCCTCGCCTCCCTTCAGCCAACGGCCATAGTTCTGCACCATGAGGCCAGACATCTTAGACAAGTACTCTGCCTGAGCATGCTGGGTAGCCTTGCCTTCTGGGGTCCTGCCAGCAGCTGGAGACAACTGAGCGTTCAGCTCGCTAGCCTGCTGCCTGACGTAGCCTGCCTCTGGTATCTTGTTCAAGGCCACGATGACAGCGTTGAACACGTTCCTGTCGAGCATCTGCGTGAGCGTCCACATCTCTCCTTGAGACGTGTCGAGCTGTGGTACTTGGTCTAGCACACCGTACTTGCGCGCTGCTTCGATCGTAGCGAACACCTTAGACAGGTAAGCCTGCGCTTGGTCACGGTACACGGCAGCAGCAGTGTCCCATTCCCTCGTCCCCAGCATCATGTCTACTTTTTTAGACACTGAGCCAGACGCGAGTGGATCGTATGATGACGGGCCCTCTGGGTTGCCTTGTATGCGGTACGGCAAGTCAGCGCTGAAATGATAGAACTGGCAGCCAGACTCATGAGCGCGTCGAGACAAGAACTCCGCTACCTCGGGGTCTTTCTTGCAGTCGATGACCACGATCGTCTTATGGTCGTCGATGTCCCTAGTCATCATAGACTTCAACGTCACAGTCTTGCCAGAACCAGCAGCGCCAGTCACCAGCGTGTGCTTGGGCACCTCGTCTTCAGCCCTGCACACTACCCTCTTCATCTTGATCTTCGCGGGGTCTTCTTCCTCTTTCAGTGGCTCGTCTTCTATGCCTAGTGGAACGAGGTCCCTGCGACCATAAGGACGCAGCTTGTCCTCTCTGATCTCCTTCTCCTCCATCTTAGCCTTCAAAGACTCGAACGGAGACATGCGGAAACGGAAATGGTACATCCACTTCGGGGTCAAGCCCTCGTTCACGACGAGCCAGGGAGACTGCTGCATCTTCTTCAACTGCATGCTCGCGAGCATCACACCGACCCATGGACCGATGACGAAGCCCACCTTAGCCATGAAGCCATAGAACACTTTAGCTACAGCGGCGATCTGGTCTTTCGCGTCAGCAGCAGTCAAGTCTAGAGACTGGAACGACGAGGCTACGTCAGCCCAACCGCCCGTCTCCACCAACACGAGGGCTGCGAGCGCTGTAGTCACTGCAGCTACACCGCTGATGAGCGAGATCCGGAACCTGCCGAACCTGAACAGCATGTAGAACAGTCCGCCGACTATGAACACGGGGACGAACACTACAGCGAGCACTACGCCGACGAGCCACAGTATGAGCTGCATGATCGCCACGTCAGACGCTGACGTGCCACCCTGCCGGACTGGCGCGTCAGACCAACCAGAGTTGCCGCTGCCCCAGTTCCCAGTGTTCTGGCCACCGGCGAACCCACCGTCTGGAGACATGCCAGCGCCGGACCCGCCCCAACCACTATTGCTGGGGCTACCCCAGCCATTGCTATCACTCATGCAAGCGAGATATAACGACCCAACGCCAGTTCTCGCTGACTGTTCTATTCTAAGCGTCTTGCAGACACGCCCCCATGCGACGTCTGAGCCCACCGCTGCAAAGCGAATGAGCTCAGACCCGAATGACAGTCGATCCAGCGCAGTCAGGAACGATGACCGATTGGATCTGCCATAGCGCGATAAGACCTTCGGCCATACAAGTCTGCCAGCAGGTCGTCTAGCTCTCGCATGAGCTCACCACCATCAGGCTTAGACCCTACCATGCAGCGGGCAGCACGCCGATGCCAGCGTGCTGCCCGCTGTCGTTTCTGACGGTAGCCCTCATGGACTCAGCTGGAGGTCTTCTACCATCTGTCGTCGATTCTGCAGACGATGATAGAAGCCATGCCGTCCGCAGGGGCAGATCGCCGTTGTCAAAGTGCTCTCCTATAGCCTAAGAATCGATTGCCTCGAGAATCGCAGCAAGTCCACGCGGTCTCGCGGTACTCCTAGGGTTCGATCACCAGGAAAGCCGTACTCGGTATGGCACATCACCTGTAGCCGAGATCGGGCTGAGAATCGATCAGAGCCCATCTCCGGCATTATCGCGGGTCAGAGCCTACCCCCGCAAGTGCGGAAGCAATACTGTCATTGCGTAGGCAGAGCTGCCCGGCCCGGGTCTCCAGCCTTACTTCGACTCCCTGCACGGGTCTACGAGTCCCCGCCAGCTGGGCCCGCCTGCAGTCGTGGTCAGCGTGACGGCGTCTCCTCCGCCGTCCGTGGAGCTCACAGCGCGCGCCTCTGCCATCTGGCATGGTGACGACGTAGTCTACAGCTGCGTGCCCCTTGGACTCCCCAGACGCACTGCTCTTGATCACACCGTCTGAGACTTCTGCTATCCCTGCCGCGTATGACGAGGGGAACTCGTCTAATTGATCGCCAGCGTGTTTCTTCACGGGATTCTGATCGTCAGGCGATCCACTAGACTTGGGCAACTGCACCACGTAGTCTGGGTCCGAGTCAGGGTACGCCCATCGGACGCGGCTCACTTGCCTACCATCTCCTAAGTCGATAGGGTCATCGAACTCCTTAGGCTCTGACCTGGCATGCTGACAGTAATGCTGTCAGTGAGACTGCATTCGCCCCGACCACTGGTGCTGGCGCTGCCAGAAGACTCGCCTGTAGACTGACTGCTTCCATTGGGACCATGCAGACTGAACTCGACGCTACAGCCAGACAAACCAGCCACAGTGACTGCGCCGATGGCTGCGACGGCGATAGCCTTGACTGTCCTCTTCGAGAGTTCTGAGACTGAAGCTATAGTAGAACGATCCCTCTCGATTCTGCCTGAATTGCTTGCAGTCAGACATACTGGTTAAGACTGACCTATGCGCTTATCGGGGGCCTACATACTGTTGGGACCGCAGTAAAACGACCATAGACCGGCGAACCCGGTAGCCAGGATAAATTCATCACGGTTGGATAAGCCTCGATTAGAGGGCGTATAGCTGCGGTCCCAGCACCATGTCTGCGGATCGGGCGGACATCACGCCTACTACTGTCGCTGTCAACTGCGAGGCAGCCACTCCTGACAGTCTGCGTCCCAAGTCCTGTAAGCCGGATCGCTCTCCTCTACCAGTGGCAGGCTGCACCGCTTCTCCCTGCGCAGTGGTCCACCCACCATGAGGCTAGGCCCCAGTCTCCAACATCTTGGTCGCGTCACGCTGAGCCTGGCGCTGACCGACGATCAACGCCAGGCTGTCTCTGATGGACTGCAGACCAGATTCTAGAATCTACGGAACCTACTGCCCCTACCGAAACCTCCAGAGCGGCCGCCCTGCATGAAGGACTGCTGGCTCACTGGCCGGGCAGCGTCAGGGTCAGGCATCTGAGGCTGTTGTGGGCCACCTTGAGACTGCGTGCCGAGTGCTTGCACGATCTTCCCCAGGCTCTCACGCAGGGCGTCATCCTCGGGGAAGCCCTTGCGGATCCAATGGTCTGACTCAGCGTCGTAAGCATAGATCGGGTTAGTCTTGATCTTAGCGTCATCAGTGTCGCCGACGATGTTGCTGACCTCTTCGATAGCGAGCGTACGATACTTCTTGTGCGGTCGGCCAAGCTGGATGATGTAGTCTACAGACATGGCGATGTCCTTGTTCAATGAAGACATGGGCGTAGCCGAGTTGCCTGGAGCCCTCTTCAAGAAGGAAGCCATTTTGTCAAGGGCCATTCGTGGCGTGTTAGCGTGCATGGTCGTCATCGACCCGTTGAATCCGGAGTTTGCTGCTACGATGTAACTGGCGAACTCTGGACCACGGCACTCGCCCACGAGGATACGGTCAACGCGCTGCCTCTGAGCCTGCCTCACGCACCAGTCCAAGTCAGCCTGACTGTTCGGGTCAACGCCTGGAGCCGCTGGGAACGACATCATGTTGAAACTGTTGGGCACATGCCTGGTGATGTCGAGCTCTGGCGCATCCTCGTAGATCCCGACCCTCTCAGTCGGGTCCATCTCGTTGCAGCAGGCGGTCATGAAGGTAGTCTTGCCTGCGCCAGTGCCCCCGCTGAACACGATCGTCTGCTTCGTCTTCACAAGCAAGCGGATGAATTCCATCATCTCCCGCGTCATGCTGCCAGACTTGCAGATAGACTCGATGCTCGCGAGCTCCGTAGACTGCTTCGCGATCGTAACGATAGGGAAATCACAGACAGGAGGCTTCACGCTATGGAAACGGGCTTTCACAGCGAGGCGACCATCCCGCCCCTTTAGCCTCAAGCCGCCCTCCCAGACGCAGAAGGCGTCCGCGAACTTGTGGCCATAGTGAGCAGTGTGAGACTCCACGTCGGCCATCGTGCGCTCGAAGTCACTCACGTCAGCCCACGCGACCCTCTGCCCGATAGTAGCGCCCAGCGCCTCCCTACGGCCATGGCTCATGATCCACACGGACTCCGGGCCATTGATCTCAAGCTCGCTCACGTTGTCGTCAGCGAGCGCCAGGAAGATGTTCCTCCACTGCTGCGACTGCACGCCCGTCAAATCGATGTCTACCATCTACCGTCAGTCTCCTTCTCCAGTTCTCTCCACTCTCCTGCGCAAGTCGGCGCAGGGCTTCATGCGTGGTGCGCGCTTAGCAGCGATATGCCTCTTCTCGTTCTTAGACGGCACGAACACCTGCCTCGCAGGCTTCTCGATGACGTCGAACGTGCCGATGCCCTTCAGCCTCACAGCGTTGCCCTCCGCCAGCTCGTCAGCCAGCACCTCGGCTGCCGCGTCGAGCATCTTGTCTACAGCATATGCGCTCATGCCAGTCGCGGCGGCTATCTTCTGCACCATCTCGCGGCTGGTCGTCAGCCTGTTGCTGACCACGTTCACACTCATCGTTCTCATAGCCTCCCCTGGAATGGATTCACTGGCGCTTGGGCTTCTCCAGTCCCAGAACCATTAGCGTTGATCATGCTGTCCAGTGCTGACAGCACGCTTGGGCTCCCCGCGTCGCCTGCAAACTGCTGGCCACCGGTCTGTGGCGCTGGCGACGGTGTAGGCTGCCAGGCGTCCTGAGTGGTAGGCTGCCGGGTGTACTGGTCACCGAAGTCTGGAACTGGCATGGGAGACGGGACGGGGGTAGGCTCCGGCTCGCCATAGCCTGGCAGGCCAGCAGGCGTAGGCAGACTAATGCCTGTCGCCGCGCCAGCAGAATCCATCCCCGTGGCTGGAGACGGCAATGAGCCAGTAGCAGCCGGCACTGGCGTAGGCAATGGTGCGTTCGTGGGGATCGAATCCAAGTCGATCGACTCGAGAGAGTTGTCGTCTCTCTCCATAGCCGCGTCATCGTCTTTGAGCTCTTGCATCATCTCCATGCCAGGCAGGGTAGAAGTCTTGTACTGCTTCTCTTCCCTATTCCCTGCGAGGATAGCGTAGACGCTGAACGCTACGACGCCTCCGATCAGTATCACAAGCGCCCAGCCTAGTATCATCAAAGGCAAGGCGACGCCAAGAGCAACGGCGTTCATCTGTCTGCACCTCCATCATCGCTGCCATCTGCTGGCAGCCTGTCGAACTTTATCGTCCTGAACACTTTCTTGCCGGTAGACTCGTCTACGCAGTCTAGACTGACTGGCGGGCCGAGCTCCACGTCCCCGAAGAGCGACCATGGCCCGTCCCCGTACTCGCGAGTCCATTCTCTCGACAAGTCTCGGACGCCACTGGTCTCACTGGCCAGCAACACGGCTACCTCGTCAGCGAGACGGTTCGATTTCTTCGTCTTCCCACTACCGATAGTCTGGTAGAAGCCCATGCTCGCTGCTATCTTGTCCCACTGGTCCCTGGAGATGCGCATCTTCTGCATCCAAGCCTGCCAGAACGCGCGGCGCCATTGCTCTGTGAGGCCGTCCTCGAACTTAGCCTCAGCTGCTGCTGTCTTCAGTTCGCCTTCATGCAGGTCGTCCTCGTTGACAGCGAAGCGCATGGGAGAGCCCGCGTTGATCTTCCCCTGCTCGACTACGTCTTCCATGGTGACGTTCCTAGGCGCCATCTTCTTCACGTCAGCGCCGAGCCGGCCGTACATGTTCTTCAATCGGGTGGAGTCAGAATGCAGCGCCTCGTAGACTTCCTCGTCAGTGGGGGAAGACCCCTTCTCCTTAGCCAGCTTCTCCCGCACGGCTGCTATCAGTTTGAGTCTGTCTACCTGGCTGACAGCGAGACCGAACTCTGCCTCTTCTTTGCTGGCAGCTCGCTTGACCATAGTGTTGACCCACATCATGAGGTAGTTGACTGGGCTCTTCATCTTAGACAAGTCAGCAGCCCGCATCATCTTCCAGACTGCTTCGTACCCGACTTGCCACAAGTCTTCCTCGTCAAGGTACACGTGGAATGAGCGGGGACGGCTCATCTCAGTGCGCACAGCCTTAGCTATCACCCACTTAGCCTTCTCGCTGACTTCCATCCAGGCCTCTTCGCCTAGCCTTGACTTCTTGCGCAAGGCTGCCGTCTCAGACCGGTCCAGGCCAGCGGCGTCAGGCGAGGAGAGCTTGTCCCTAGCCTCCAGGCCATCTTTGAACAATGGTAGGTTCTTCTCGAACAAGGCCAGGTCTATCCAGCCTCCACTATGCTCCCCGCTACCATTAGAACTCATAGCATGCAGATATAGCAAGACGCGAGAACTCGTCAAACTACACGAGTTCTCGCTGATCTGAGCGTGGCCAGCCAGCATGCTGCAGACATGAGCTGAGCCCGGCTACTGAATCATAGTAGCCGGGCTCAGACCAATAGTCTACCGTGCTCCCCTGCTCGCGACACCATCAGCGCTCTGCCGATGCTATCATGGCTGGTCGCTCTACTCTACCCCAGTAGAACCGAAGCCTCCCTCGCCACGGTCAGTCTCGTCTAGGAACTCTGCGATCTCGTATTTCACGGGGACGTACTCCTGCACTACTGCCTGGGCGATCCTGTCGCCCCTGTGGATGACGAAAGGCTCGCGACCATGGTTGATCAGGCAGACTTTGAGCTCTCCCCTGTAGCCACTGTCAATGAGCCCTGGGGGATTCAGTACAGTCACACCATGATTAGCGGCGAGGCCAGACCTCGGGACCACCCACATGAGCATACCCGTGGGCAGCGCCACGTGGACTCCAGTCCCCACGAGCTTCCATTCTCCGGGTCCCAGGGTCACGTCCACGTTGCTCCGCAAGTCTGCGCCAGCGTCTCCCTCATGCTGCCTCGATGGCAGTTCTTCCACGCCATCATCAACAGTAACGTCTACGTCTACTTCACCATAAGCCGGCAACCTGATCGCCCTCCCTGCTCTGAACTTACTGTCAGCCTGCACAGTCAAATCTTCAGTCAACGCGCTCAGCCGCGCATCCCCACTCATAATACCAAGATAGACGTCAGTCATCCATGGGAACGCCAGCGTCGACGCCAGCCTCGCTTCTATCGCTACGATCTTCATCGCTATCATCGTCTGATAGCATCCCGACTGCGAGCACAGCCGCGAGGCTCACAGTACTGCAGACTGCCACGGACGCCGCTACGCGGGCGACCCATCTGACTATAGTCCCACTCATCTGCGTTCGACTCCCTCTCCGACCATCGGACTAGATCTCCTCTACAGTGAACTCGATCACATAGGCGCCATTGTCTGACTTGCCTGCCCCCACGAACGTCGTTGACTCTATGATCTCGTTGTTGTCGTCTCTCCATAGCACGCAGGAGTCTGTGCCACCGTCCTGCAGCGGCTTCACAGTAGGCCAGCAGTTCGGCGCGTCGAACACGTGGGCTGTAGGCACTGCTGTCCTCACTGTGAGTCTCACCTTGCCGGGGAACAGCATCTTCCCAGCTTCCACGTTAGCCTCAGTCTTAGCCTCCAGGTACGCTTTCCTGTCCACAGAGCTACGGCGGGCATTCTGCTTAGAGCGGGCAGCCTCCCATCTATGCTTGCATCTGGTGAGCAGTTTAGACTCTAGCCGCTTCCTGTCCCTGAGCCCTCTCAGCGAGGCTTCAAGGACACGGCGCTTGCTCATCGCCTCTACATACTCGTCTGATCCACGCTTAGTCGACTGCGTGACTCTCTTCGTCGCGGCTATCGACTCTACTACGGCTTCGATGCCAGCAGTCACGTCGTCCACTACTGCTTGCTGCGCGTCTAGCCTGTCTCTAGCCGACTGCTCGGATGGCGTGAGCTTCGTCTTGTCTGTCTCAGACCATGAACCGACCGTTGGTTCTACTGGAGTCAGGCCGTATTCAGACCGGATAGCCTCCAGCCATGCTTCCTCAGCGTGAGATCGCAGCCACGCTGACTTCTTAGACGACACGCGGTCGTTGTCTCTAGTGTTCGAGCCCTTGTACCATTCCCTGGGCACGTCGAACCTCACTGTGAGAGTCTTGCGCTCACTGCCAGCAGTCTCGTGAGACGACGCCGGAGACCAGCCTGCGTCTCCCATGAGCGGTGAAATCTTGGCCTTAACCGTCTTGCTTGCTTTCTTCGTCATGATGAGGCGATATTGCCAGCGGGCTGACTGCAAGTGACCGGGGCTACTAATAGCGTCACGGAGCGCTTCCGGCTAAGCGTCTTCGTCTGGAAAATGATGAGCCTTATACTATGCCAGTTGACGTCAGGCCGCAAGACCCGCCCAGTCACTTAGGGGAGTTCCTCAGCAGCTGCTTAGACACTGCAGTCAGAGCAGACTTCATAGCCGTCTTGAGCAGGCTACCGTCATCCCCAGTCAGGCTTGGGTCCCTCGCCACCGCGCTTTTGAGAGCGAACAGCACTGGCTTCAGACGCTGGTCAGAGAGCTCAGTAGTCTTCATGCGCTTAGCGAACTCTGCTGCTCCCGTCCTAGTCGACAAGTCTAACCCAGAGCTAAGCGCTTCGAACTGCTCGACAGCAGTGTCCGCGAGTCTCCTAGCCGGGACCACTATCTCGCTCGCAGCCCTGTTCTTCATGCCGTCTAACGTAGACTTGACTGTCTTAGCCTCGTCGGCCGTGAGACCGTCGCTGAAGTCTGGCAGTTCGCCTTCCATGAGGTCATCCACGCTCATAGCGCCTACTCCTGCGACCACGTCGCTGAGCGCGAACCCACCGCGCCGTTTGACGTGGTTAGCAGCATAGAAGCCAGCGTACTTGATCTTGTACATGTCTTGCCCGCCATCAGGCTTGCGGATAGTGACTACTACGCCCTCGTCGTTAGTCTTCTCCTGGTCGCCTTCGACCATGTCTAGGGCTTCCCTTAGCGTGCGTGTCTTAGACGGCGCGGGAATAGCGAATCTGCGGGCATCATCGCCGTCAGGACTATGTCTGGCAGTCTCAGTGGCAGCGTAGTCTCCACTGTATTCTCCTACCCTGTCTGGGTCGATGAGCGCGTCTGCTACGTCATTGCCGTACACGTCACCGACCGCCTCAGCTGGAGTCCAGCGGCCAGTCTTGTTGTCCATCAAGCCTAGGAACACGACATCATCAGTACTGTACTCTACGACATGCCAGCCATTCTTGTCTATCGTCTCGAACAATGGGGTAGTCCCACGCAGCCTGCCATGGAACAGCTTCGAGAGCTTCTCGTCGTCATAGCCTTTGAGCAGCCTCGATCCCAGCTTAGCCTCAGTGGAGTCGAACGTGGCCCGACTCGTCACCATGATCCCGTCATCAGTGACTACTCCGATGCCTAGGGAACCATCTAGCTTGTCTGACACGTAAGCCGGAGCGTCAAAATCGATCACCGGAGCTTCTCCCACTGTGACGCCCTCGTCATCATCCATGAGCGTCATCGTCTTAGTCTTGCCCCAGTCTGACTGCGCCATGTGGACAGTGAAGAACTTGCTCATGCCTCTAGACACCACGGTAGCGTCATTCAGACCAGCAGCCACCTCGTCTCTGGACAGTCTCCCTTTGTGATCGCCGTGCATCTTCACGACGAGTCCACGGGCCATCTTCGTCTCAGGCGTCCACATGCCCGAGTACTGCGTCTTCAGAGTGTAAGACAAGACTGCCAGCCCACTGCCATCAGGACCCGGGCCGACGCTGACGTAGCCGTCATTGATCAGCTTCCTCATAGCGTCCACGTCGCACAAGTCAGCAAGATGCACTACAGTCGAGCCGGACTCAGTCCGGGCTGTTGTGCTCGTCGCCTTAGACAAGCCAGCCAGCTTATGCTTCTTGCGGGCTATCTCCTCCGCAGCCTCAGTAGCCTCAGTCAGCGTCTTATAATGCTCGGTCTCCCCTTTGAACGGACACTCCTGCTCAGCCTCGCATAAGCCTGGTTCACCAGTCTCCGGGTTCACATGATGCAGTCCACTGGTAGACGGCATGTCTCGCTCCATCTGCGATCATCTTAGTCAGTCTTCTAAACCTCGATCTAACAAGCCTGCGAGGACTCCCACTCGCTACTGCCCGCGACGTCGCATGACCTGCCTGATCACGTCGTCTGCATGATGATAGTAGACGCGGCTACGCCAGAATCACATGCTGCTGACGTCTCGCTATCTAATGAGACCGAGTCCGCGTCTCACAGATGACACGCGGTTCTGGGCGATTACCAGACGCGGCCGAGCGTCTTGTCTACAGCCTCGCTCGCAGCGACCTGCGTCAACTGGAAGATCTCGAGTGCAGTGTCGTATGGGTCAGCGTCAGCCTTGCCCTGCCAACCATCCACGGGGATAGCCTGTTCCTTGAGCTGGCCTTTCTCACCATAGCCCAGATAGCGCGCCTCGATCTTCCAAGTGTCTATGGGCGCGTCAAAATCATTGTAGTCGACCCAGACTAACGCCTTGTGGTCATCTAAGTGGACCCAGTAGAAACCATCGTCCTCGCCCATAGGCTCAGAGTAGACGTCGTAGTCAACAGTGCCGTCACCTCGCTTGACTACGTGACCATTCTCGTCACGGGCTGGCTTCCCCCATGCGACGGCCATCATCTCCTGTAGGATCTCCTTAGTAGCCTCGTCGTGCTCAGCCCACTCGTCTACCTGGTCTCCATGACCAGCCTGCTTCCAGATCGTGGCCGGGACGCGCAAGGTCTCCTGCCAGTTGCGCCATCGTGGCTCCATAGCCATCCAATCCGGAGTCTCAGTGACGTCGACATCGGCTACTTCCGAGCCGGTAGCCTTAGACATCATCGCCACGTCAGCCATGGCTGCTGCCTCTGCTGCCCTCGTAGCAGCTTCTGAACTCTTGTAGTGCTCTGACAGGCCACCGAACGGACAGTTGCGCTTAGCCCTGCACACGCCAGGCTTGCAAGTTACCGGGTTCACATGCCACATGCCATAAGTGGAAGCCATTTCCTGTCTCCATTCTCCCTCGTGATCAAGCCAGTCTTCCATCTGACTATCAGGGTAGACGTTTCCGTGACCACACGCAGACCAGCTGCTGCTCTTTCCAGAAGTCTGTCTACTTGCACGCCAGGCGATTCTGCAAGACATATCGCCTATTCCTGCCATCAACGCCATACGTGACGTCAAGGCGTTCTAGTGGTCTCTGCACGACGTTCGGCGCAGTCTTCAATGCGACTGCCAGCGCCTTGTTGCTCTTAGTCTCCTTGGACTCAAGCAGTTGGCTAAGCGTCATTCCGCGTTCTTGGATGAAGGACAGGGCAGTTTCTTTGTCCTTGACCATTCTTAGTGGCGTCATGCATCCGAAAGACTCTAGTACCAATGGTGGGTCTGCCAGAAATCATAAGCACCCTGGATCCCGCCATAGCGATCGCAATAGGAGACGAACCACTTCAGCTGCGTCTGGTAGTTAGTCCGCCAGTCTGCACCGGCTGAGGCCATCTTTCCACCTGGGAGTGATTGAGGGAGGCCATACGCTCCAGACGACGGGTTCGTTGCCCGCGGGTTCCACCCAGACTCGTGGTTGATGATCCACACGCCAGCAGCGAAGTCAGCCTCAGTGCAACCATTCGAGAGCAGGTAGTCATGGAACCACTCCTGCATCTCCCCCACGGGTGCTGTAGTCCCCAGACTGCCCCCATCACTGCTGCCAGCCGACGCAGAACCACTGTTGCTCGTGGCAGGCTTCGGTTTCTCCTCTAAGCCGTCTATAGCCGCCTGCAGATCGGAGGCAGACTTATCATAATCAGCAGCCTTCCCGTCATTCAAGCTCACGCCAGCTTGCTTGCTGGCTGCGTTCAGGGCTGCTTGCAGTGCTGACCATGAGTCCGCAGTCCAGTCAGACTGCTTCTTCCCGTTAGCGTCATTGATCTTAGCCTTCAGTTTCTCCAGTGCAGTCTGATTAGCGTCCCAAGCGTTCGCCTGCGCCTCCAGGTTAGCGGCCATCTCATCCGCGTCTTCGCTGAGAGTCCACTTGCCGTCGGCTCCGTCCACAGCAGTAGATGGCCCAGACGGAGACTCAGCGCTCAAAGGAGTCCTGCTCGTAGACCTCGAGACCCCGTTGTGCTCGACTGGCCGCGTGATGACAGACTGCCCAGCAGCGTCAGCTACCCTATGAGAATCGCTATAGCCTGCCGCGCCAGCGAAGCCTGCCCCCGCTACTGCTATCATCGCTGCGAACGCTATCTTGCCCTTAGCCTGCTGCAACGTGCTCCTATAAGGCACTACGGCGTCTAGACTATTCGCGTGCTTGCCTACGTAACTGTCGTCTGGTTGTCGTCTTAAAGCCATGATGGAATTGAGATATGAGTCAGGTCAGCCAGCGTAGAACGCTGCGATCACGACAGACCCCAGTGTAGCCACTGCTGCGATCACAGCGACCACCTTAGCGACGATCTTCCTTGCCTTCTCCTTCACAGGTCTCGTAGGCTCAGGCGCGTCGATAGTCTTCGCGTCAGTCTTCTTCAGCGTCTCAGCAGATTCATGGATACTGGCTACAGTGCTCACAGTCTTGCGGGCCTTCACCTTGCGCTTGAACAGTCTACTGGTCTCGTCGACTTCGACCTCCATCCCGTGCTCCGTGTCTTCACTGCCGGCAGCAGCAGTCTTAGCGTCGCCCGAGCCACTACCTGTAGTCTCTGCCACGTCGCCAGTAGCAGTCTTCAGCGCTGCCCTGCGCGCTTCCTCAGCCTCCAGTCTCGTCTTCTTAGCCTCAGCAGCCTTGCGGCGGGCCATCAGTTCCCTGCGCTTCCTCAGCCTAGCACTCTTAGATCCCATGGACTTCTCCTAGTCTATTGACTCACGTGATGACTCACGTGATGCAACATGTTCCATCTTATCGTCTATGGACGACTACCGTCGACGCGCTCTGACGAGACGCCGATCATAGCCGTCATTGCTCCCATTTCGCCTTGATGACAGGGTAAGTCTCCTCAGTCCAACCATCATCAGACCACAGCCAGCGAGACCATGGGCCATCAACTTCATTGAACACCCTGCACGCCCCCGTAGACTCGAGCCACGAGAGCATGCGCTCAACGTTGCTCTTCGTGCAAGACTCCATGTCTACGATGACGTCTAGGTCTCCCGTGAAATCTTCGTTGAGGCCTTTGAGCTCGCGAGTAGACACCGTGGCTCGAGACCATTCTCGCTCGATCTCGACGTCGTCTACCATCTCCTCAGTGCAGACTGTAGACAGTATCACGTCAGCGCCTGGGGCAACTAGCGCTTCTTCTTTCAGCCTATCTACGAGCTTGCCAGCCCACACCATGTTCGCCTTGCGTATCTTATAGGCTAAACACCATCTACGGGCTGGAGTCAAGTCTGCAGCCTGCGCCCGCGCGACGATAGCGTCTGGTCTCTTGTTGCTTAGACTCCTGTCGATCCTCAGTAGGCCCTTGTAGTCGAAACCGAGTTTGTCAGCAGCGCGATGCTGGAGCCAATGGTCTCTAGACTGCATCGTCCTCACTGCTCCGATCACACGCTTACTGTTCTCTATGAACGGTGAGTCTAACACCTGCTGACTGACAGGGCCCGCGCCCCCGTCGCCTGTTGCCGGGCTAGTCACTCCATTCTCTTTCAAGTCAGAACCTCCACGACTCTCATCGTCTCCCATGATTCTTCCACCATTAGCACTCATCTTATGCTAATACTCCCCTATCTCAAAAAGTGGGGCGCATGCTGGCTGCTAAGGGGTTAAGCCTAACGCATGATGAGACGGTTACTGCTCATTGCGTTGATCGGCTATCATCACGCGCCTCATAGGGTGAGTTCGCCCCCGTCTAGCCTGACCATTGCCTAAATAGGCGTAAGGCAGGGCACCTGCGCTCACTCTTTCTTCCGGCCCCTGCCAGCAACACCCTTGCTGGCACGCCGGGACTTGCTGGCTGGAGCTGACGCCCACGCTGCCTCTAAATCATCGGCAGTGACAGCCCGTGGGTCTAATCCATCTGGCAATGGCCTGAACACGCAGCGTCCCCTCTTCTTAGCCATCCAGGGTCCACGCTTGCCGACCCCGACCCCCCAAGTCCAGTCGCCTTTCTTCAACCAGCGAGGCAGCTTCACTTCCAGGAACATAGGCTCTACGTCGCTGAGCCCCACGCTGTCTACAGTGAGGCCGGCTGGCAATGGGTAAGACACTGGTTTCTCCTTGCAGTCAGTCTTGCCGTTCTTCAAAGTCTTCACTGCCTGCACTACGGGTCCAGTAGGCGAATCAAGGACCTCTACTGACCAGCCCTCGTAACCGCCGTCGCTGAGTACCCCGAGCCGCCTGGCTTCGAACCACTTAGCCACGTCTCCCAGTTGCAGGCTATGAGCGTCCACGTCTGATGGCAACGCTACAGTGTACGGCTTAGCCCCTCGCTTCTTCTTCCCCTCTTCGTCTAGGTCTATAGCGTAAGCGTATGGTCCGAACTTGCCCTCTGGATTCACTCCGATAGTCCAGCCCTCCATCCGGCCAGAAGACACTTTGCCAAGGTCACCTAGGCTGCGGGCTCTCACAGCTGCTTCGAGCAACTGCCTGCATTCGTCAGCGTCACCGAGCTGGCCTGAGACGATCAGATCATCATCTAGCCTAGCCCCCTGCCTATGACCAGCGCCGTCAGGCTCAGACTCCGGGTCTTCCAGCCAAGCCGTGCCGCCATTCACCCTCACCTGATAGCCTGACCCCGGGAGGTCGATAGTGCTCAGTTTGTTGATCTCGTCCCAGTCGACGTCTTTAGACAGACTGTTGACTCTCTCGTCTACCCCGTCAGCGCCAGTCCACGCTGTCTTCAAGAAGTCGATTTTCGACAGGCTACCGTCTGACACTTTGTCAAGTTGCTCCTCCATGCGGGCTGTGTAGTCATAGGCTACGAAATCGGGCGTCTTAGCCTCTAGGATCTGAGCGGCTTTGAAGCCAGCCCACGTGGGAGCCAGCGCTTGCCCATGCTTCTTCACGTAGCCTCGCTGCTGGTTGACTGTCACGATGCTCGCGTAAGTGCTGGGTCTGCCGATGCCGAGTTCTTCGAGCTTAGCCACGAGCTGTGGCTCCGTGAAACGCGGGGGCGGCGTCGTCTCGTGCATGGCAGAAGACAGTCTCCTGAGTTCTGCCTGCTCGCCTTCTTCCATCGCCGGAAGCGAGTCGCCAGCCGCGTCAGCTCGCCTACCATAAGCGCGCATCCACCCAGGCTCAGTGTACACAGTTCCGGCAGCAGTGAACTCTGCTGTCTTGTCTGCAGGCGCGTTGACGGTAGACACGGTGACTGACGTGACTAGGCCACTAGCGTTTGTCATCTGGCTGGCTACTGTCCGTTCCCACACGAGCTTGTACACGTCGGCGCCATGGTCTATGACACTATTGAGCATAACTATAGTCTTCGAGTCATATGGGTCAAGGAACTTGCCTGTAGACTCCTGTGCTACCGGTCTGATGGCCTCATGCCCCTCCTGCGCGTTCTTAGACGTGTTCTTGAAATAGCGGGGCTTCGAGGGAACCATAGTCTCACCATAGAGCCTGATAGCCTCGCTACGGGCTAGCTGCGTCGCCTCGTCTGACAGCACTATGCTGTCTGTCCTCAAGTACGTGCAGAATCCCGACTCGAACAATCTCTGCGCAATGGCCATGACTTGTTTCGAACCAAGGCCTAATCGATTCCCGACTTCCTGTTGGAACGTGGAAGTCTTATAGGGGACTGGAGGCTTACGAGTCGTAGGCTTCTGAGTCACGCTACTTACGATGTGACTACGCTTCTTCAAGTCTCTGATGATAGCAGCCGTGTTCTTCTTGTCTAGGACTAACGTAGCCTGACTATTCTTCGTAGGCTTCAGCTTCCCGTCAGGCCCGAACGTGGAGCCATTCGCGATCTTAGCCCCACCGTACGTCTTCATGCTGGCAGTGAAATCGCCAGCGGCTACATGCACGAGGGCCTCGATGCTGCCATACTCAGCCTTCTTGAACGCCATCCGCTGCTTCTCCCTGTCGACCACGAGGCGCAAGCACGGCGACTGCGCTCGGCCGCCAGACCTTCCACCACGCACAGCCCACAGGTAATGGCTCACGCTGAAGCCGAACAGCCTATCATACACTTGGCGGGCTTCAGCGCTATCAGCCTTCTCCTCGTCGATCTGCCCCCAGTCTGCGAGCCCTGCTTCTACAGCCTTCTTCGTGATCTCATGCCACGAGGCCCGGCGGACGTCCATGCCAGCAGCCTTGAGCTCAGACTGGAGGTGGTCAACGACCTCCCTTCCTATCAGTTCTCCAGCCTCGTCTGGGTCAGTGCTCACGTAGAGATGCTCCCACCGGCCTGACTGCACGAGCTTCCTCAACTCTGTGAACTGCTTCGAGTTCTGCGGGTCGTGCTCTAAGAACCGGTCGAACGACAGGTCATCAAGCCGGACAGAATAGTCTCCGCCCTGCTTCTTCTGCGTCTGAGTCAGGTTCTTTGGGTCTCGTAGACGGAACATGTAGCCTAGCGTCGCTATCACGCGCCATTTGCCATTCTGAGGCAAGAACTTAGTTATCTCCCTGGCTTTAGTCGGAGACTCTACGATCATGAGCCCACCCTCTGCCAGCAACGTCTTCAAGTCTGCTGTCATCTGACCACCACTCCAATCTTCTCAGTTCCGGAAGTCTCATAGACTCGTCGTCTCCGAAATCTGACCAGTGCTATAGTAACCCGGACGCGTCTACCCCAGCAATAGAACGAACATGTCGTTCAGACTGCAGTAAGCCGCCCTTCCTGCGAGGCTACCATAACCACGATGAATTAATCATGGTGAGGCAATTCGCCGGTCTAAGGGCGGCTTACTGCGGTCCTAGAACCATGTCTGCTATCAATGCAGGCCCGCAGTCTCACTTGCGTTCAACAGGAGTCGGAGAATCGCCTCTCCCATCGTTCCCAGCCTTGCGGCGGAGCTCGTTGCACTCACGGTTGCGCTCCACGAGCAGGCGAGAATAGAACTCGATCGTTGACTCGAACCTCTGCCCTATCTCATCGAGCCTTGGGTCATTGCGCATCCACATGAGGCCTCCAGGCAGCAGCAGATCATCAGGCACTTCGTCTTCTGGTCTGAGCCCATACGCCAGCAGCAGACTGAGACCAAGACCGTCGAAGAGCCTCGCCCGACCATCGAACGGGTGATGCCCCCTCACCGGGACGTCCTCACTGTCAGCAGTGTCTGCGTCGTCTCTGACTCCACTATCCGGCTTCGTCACCTCGTCGTTCCACGTGAGGCTCGGTTCCGCACTGCCTGCGCCAGCGTGCTCTTGCCCGTCGTCGGGTTGATTCTCACCGTCTGCATCACTGCCAGCAGCCTCGTCTGACAGGTCCACGACAGGCGATGGGCCACTGGACTCAGCGAGATCATCTTCTGACCATCCGGCGGGCAGTCTGCCAGACTCAGCAGCGTATTCTGCCATGGTCATAGGCTTCGGCCACTGGTTGCCTGGCCCGCCTGCAGGCCTGACGTGAAGCCTGTCCTCATGCGCCCTCATGCAGTCATCACAGATGATAGCGCTGAGCCTAGACCCCAGCCCGTCTTCGTCCCAGTATGCGCTACCGTACTCGCCTACCGTCGTGAACTCGAGACCATCGCTCACGTTGCAGTCCCATCTCTCTACACCATTCCTGGTCTTGAACGGTTTCTCTACGCGCATAGGCTCACCACAGGAGAAGCAGACCGGATCGTAGTCCCCCAGTGGCAATGACTGCGTGACGGGCGGCTCGGGTGGATCTGGCAGACGACTGCCGTCTCCCGCTACACCGTCGAGGGCAACGTCGCCCTGCCCTGCTGGATCTGCTGTAGAAGAGTCGTCTCCAGTCTCGCTTGCGCTATCGTGAGTATCCACAGCTGGCGGTAGCTCTTCGAAATCATCTAGAGGAGAATGCGCACGCTTTCTCCTTGCTCTGGAGACGATAGCAGCCACGCCTCCAGCCAGGGCGCCAAGCACTGCTACACTAACTGCTGCCAGCAGCCTGCCGGCAGTAGCGTCTAATGGACTATCATCGTTCTTCCACGTCATCATCAGTCTCCTCATGCTTCTCGCTGTTCGCGATCGCCGCTGCTACGCCGCCGGTCACGGCGCCTAACGCGGCCAGGCTGATGATGACCGGGTCCCGAGTAGACAGGACAGCACCAGTCATAGACCCAAGCAACGCTGACCACGCCGCGATCTTGAGTCTCCGTCTGATGACGTTCACTCTGCCTCGTTCAGCAGCATACCCCTCGAATCCGATCTCAGCCCCACTGCGGAATGCGCTCCCAGTAACCATCGTTCCCCTTTCTGTCTTAGTAGTCACAAGTCTTCTATCAGCGCTATAGCAGCTGCTGCAGCGTCTTCGATCTCGTCATACTCGTTGTTCTCGCCATCTAGCAAGCCTACAGCCATGCTCGCAGCCCGCCATAGGCGCTTGTCGTTCTTCCTGACCTCGTTAGCCTTCGCGATCTCAGCAGCTGTGCTCATGCTCGCTATCACCCCAGCGCACGCTGCCACGTCAGACACGTCTAATGGCTCGACGTCATCTACGTCTGAATCGATGGTAGTTCCCTCGCCAGGCTGCTCTAGCAACAAGCCAGAGTCAGTCTCCGGCGTTTCGTCTAGCGCTGGCATGCTTCCCCTGTCTCCTATTATGATGAACGGGTAGCCGTCAGAGTCAAAGCCCCAGTCGATAGCCAGCGGCCTCAAGTGACCGTCAGTGTCCACGCTGCGCACAGCCGGATGCACGTCTGTCTCATCTCCGGCAGACGCAGCCAGAGCACTTGAAGCGTCATCTAGTGCTCTCCGTAATTGCTCCAGCGTGATAGGCTGCTTCACCTCATGACCCCACTCATCGACAGTGTAGAAGTACTCGCTGGGGTCATCATCGTCTACCAGACTGTCGCCAGCGTCATCTTCTTCAGTCTCCACGTCGACGGCAGTATGATTCTCGTTCTTTGACAGCGTCGTAGTCTTGCGAGTCTTGGGCCTCGGTTCAGACACCGCGTGCTTGGCACTAGTGGTCCCCTTAGGGTCTCCGTCGGCTTCTGACGCTGGCTCATCTAGTTCTGACAGGCTTGGTAGCACGCCAGAGTTGATCTTCTGTTCCCTTTCAGTTCTGATTTGAGACTTATAGTACGATAGCGGGTTAGAACCACCGTCAGCCTCCTGCCGTCGCTTCGCCTCCGCGTCGTCTCTAGCAGACATAGCCTCCTCATGCTGGCGCAGCCTGCCGCCGAGGGCTCTCAGTCTGGCTTCCCACTTGCCATCTAGAGTCGGCTCAGGAGGCCTGGCGCTGTCGTTCTTCTGCTTCTTAGCGCCAGCAGCCATGCCGCCATTAGTGACTACTCCTGACCCGTCTGCCTTCAAGTTCTTGCTTGCCATCGCCTAACTCCATCAGTATGCCTGCTGTCTGCTGCCATCTGGGAAAGAGGAGACGGCAGTGCCCTGAGAAGGCAGATATTCCCACCATCCCCGAACGCTGCCGTCAGCCGTGAACAGTCAGACCAGACTCTCACCAGATGACGAGGTGACCGTTCAGCACGCGGAACTGCGGATCAACAGCCATCAGAGACTTCAAGCCTCCGACGATCATGCCGTCGATCGAGTCTAGCCATTCTGACGCTACATGCTCGTTCAGCACGAGACTGTCAGAGCGGGCTAGCAAGTCTAGCGTCTCCCGAGTCACGTCTCCGATAGCCGCTATGAACACGTCTCGGTCAGACGCAGTGACAGGGTTCACTAGGATGTCTTGCAGTTCATAGTCAGACTGAATAGCCTTCGTAGCGTCTTCGATAGCAGTGTACAGCCTGCCAGCGTTGAACAGGCTGTCTGTAGTATCCTGCTTAGCCTCGTCTCTTGCTTCTTGAACTGGCCTCACGAGCGCGGCCCAGTCGCGCACCCTCTTCGCAGCCTGCAGTAGTGCGAGGTCATCTAGCAGATGGCCGGTAGCCTCGGCTACGTCAGCTGCACTCAACTCCCCGACTTTAGCCTGGTTAGACAGGCCTTCCAACCGTTCAGTGAGCTCGCCCAGCTCGTCGAATGGCTCCACCAGATCAGGGATGACTACCTGCTTACTATAATCCAATTCGATTCCCCCAGTCATCTCACTTAGCCTCGCTATCGCCCATAGCCTGATTCACTGTCGCCATAGCTAACCGGCGCTGGTTCTCCATAGCCTCAGTCTCAGCCAACCTCCGGTTCATGTAGTTCACAGACTCCTTCATCTGTGTGACCTGCTTAGCCAGCTCGTCAGCAGACTCGGACTCGTTCTGCCGGATCTCGGCGATCGTGCGGCACATGACGTCAGCAGCGTGCTTGATACTCTCCACGTCAGTCATCATAGACTTGCGAGACTCCATGATCGAGTGCATGCTGTTCTTCATGTTCTCAGCGTTAGACACGTTCAGCTTCTGGGCGTCTTCGCGCATAGCGGCAGTCATCTTGATGACGTTCTCCTGCGTGGCGATCCCCTTAGCCAGATTCACGGCGTTCGTGAACTCGACGGCAGACACGTTCTTAGCGCGGTAAATCTCCTCTCGGGCCTGCTCGTGCCCGTTCAACAGCACGTTCACGCCGAGGATGTACCTGGTCTGCACGTCAGCGATAGAATACAAGTCTAGGCTACGGCGCCGCAGGGTAGCGAGGATGTCAGACTTGTAGACAGTGATAGTGTCCTGGTCGGCGCCGTCTTTCTCCATCTGCTGAAGCTTAGCCTCGAGGCCATCTGCGATGTGCTCTGCGATCTGAGCCTGTTCCTGGGCTACCTGCTGGAGCTTCTTAGCCCGCTCTCGGTCTTCCAGATACTGTTCGATCTCCGTCGCCAGCTGCTTGTCTGCCATAGTGAGCGCTTCGAAGCAGTCTTGCAGGATAGCGCCAGTCTTGCGAGCGCGGGTGATGAACTTACCGAAGGGGTCAAGGATCTTGTTGACGTACTTGTTCTTCGGGACCCACATCTTCTTGCCTGGCCTCAGCTGGTTCATGGTGCCATGGATGCTCTCGAGGATCTTCGCCACCTCCTTCGTAGCGTCAGACCCATTCTCCATGTCTCGCAGAGTCATGTCGAACTGCATGTTCTTACCGTCGCCTGGCATGTACGGCTTCAATTTGTCTTCGCCGAACGTAGCGTAACGCTTATGCAATGCTACAGTGTCCGGGTCTCGCTCAGCGCTGATGCGCACGAGGTCATCTACAGTCTTAGCGGCTAGGGCCTTCAGCTTAGCCTCCTGCTCAGCGCTCTTCTGGATGTTCGCGCCGAGCGCGACGCCACCAGTCTCAGTGGCCTCTTCTTTCTCTTCTTGCACAGCGATAGCAGCTGCCATCATGCCTCCTCAGGCGCGGTGCACGCGCCATGTCTCGCGAGATGGGCTCACTGCCCATCAACTGTTCACGATGACAACTATAAACCACGTCCACCCGAGTTAGCAAAAGTGCCTGCTAACACGGCGTCTAGATGATTCGCAGCGAAGCGGCTTGACCATAGAAAGTCTCGCAGACCAAAACCTCAGACATGATAACAGCCCGGCTACTTAGACCCCATGCCTGGAGACAGTAGACGGGCTGGGCAGCTCGCGTACTATGGATGGGCTATAACGCCATGCAACCGAAGAACACTACGAGCGTGAACACTGCTGCCACTATGACCTCTATGAGCATAGACTGCAAGCCAACAGTCCAGCGCCACGCCATAGCGTGATCGTCAGGCTTGTCTATAGCCCATAGTCTGAATACTCCGATCAAACAGATGGTCATGCCCACGTCCATGGTGAGACACCATGGACACATAGCACCGATGGAGAACAGCGACTGCTCTAACAACCATGTCGAGAACCCAGCCGCGACGAGCACTCCAGCCCGGAAGCACCATGTGAACCACGCTGGCGGCCTCCAGCCACATGCGAGGACTACACCGATAGTCACTATCACCGCGAAACCAGGCAAGCCTATGAAAGCGTTAGGGACGGGGCGGCCTCCCGGCAGGTTGATGAGCGTCGACTGCCATGAGGCTGCTACCTCAGAGCATGACAGCCTCGCGTTCACGTCACAAGACGGTATGTAACCTGGATCCAGCGCCTTCCATAACGCTTCGAGCGCTAGCATTAACGCTGCCAGCATGCTCACAGCCCCGCCAGTAGTGACGACCAGACCATTCCAGAGTCGAGAACCCCTGAATCTCCTGACTTTATCCATCGATGCGTCCTCACTCTCCAGCGTCAGTCGTCTTCATGTCTTCAGATGGCACGCCTTCTAGAGACGCTGGTACAGTAGAGGAGCTGCTGACGCTGGAGTAAGACAGCACTCCACCTACCATCACGAGAGACAAGATGATAGCAGTCACGCCAGCAGCCTTCGAGTCTTTCAGTGACGCGATCCCGAGCACGAGCGAGACCACTGCTACGATCCCCATAGCGCCCATGAACAGCGACGAGGACATCGCCTGCAGCCCCAGTGCTGACACTAGCGCCTCTACTAGGAAAGGCAGACTGAGCACAGCTCCGGCAGAAGCCAGACTGACGCCTATGACCGCTGCGGTGTTAATTCCAGGCGCCACGCTGCCTGCCTTAGCGTTCGCTGGCTTCTCGACGCTATCCCCCTTTGTCTTACTATGGCGAGCCCTACGAGGCTTGACGTCTTCCACGGTGCTTGTGACGCTATCGCCCACCGGCAGACTGGGCAACGAGTCTGCATTACCGTCAGCAAGCGGCTCGGTTGCTGTGACGTCTGGAACTGGCATAGCGTCAGACAGATCTGGACTTGCCTGTTTCTGAGCCTTGAGTCTACCCTTGCGTGCGAACAAACTGCGTTTCTTCGGTTCTTCTACCGGTGTGCCAGCGTCACCGACCGGAACGGTGAACGACGTAGCCTGACTGCCGCCTTTCGTAGGCTTCAGTGAAGCGTTCCTGACTGTCGGCAAGAACTCAGACTCGTCTAAGCCCTCTTCTCTCGGCTGGCTCGAATCTAGATCGGGGAGGCTCACGTCGTCGCTTGGAACAGGCAGAGTCTTCTGATCAAGGCCGCTGTCAAGTGGGTCGATGTCGTCTAGACTGGTGTAATCGTCATCTGCGAACTCGTCGTCGATAGCAGGCGTCTGGTTAGCCTGGTCACCATACGACGGTCGAGGCTGCTGAGACTTAGAGGCGACTTTGATCTCAAGCGGGTCGGCAGTCCTATAGCCCATAGCAGCGCTGTCAGGCTGTCGTGCTTGCGGCATGAGCCTAGCAGGCGCTTTGAACGGCGAAGAAGGCTGCTGCGCAGCCTGTCTATTCTGGAATGGCATGTGGTCTCCTTACGTTAGCTGCCTAATGCGATCATATCAGCTCTCATCGCATGCAGCGCTACTGTGAGACGCCAGTGGCGTCTACGTCTACTGAGGTCTGCGACTTGCGCGCGATCATTGTCTGCATACGTAGAACGGCGGCTGCGTGGTCATCAGTCAACCACGCAGCCGCCGTTCAACTGTCAAGCAAGTTCGCTAGACACTATGAGAACCAGAACGGAGACGTCAGTAGTCTTCCCCGTCATTCCAGCCTTCCTCCTCGGGGTCATCCCAACCGCCATCGACGTCTTCGTCAGAGCCATACCAGTCGTCGTCCATGATCGTGCGGACTGGAGTTTTCACGACGTCGATAACCTCGTAACGGCAGCAGCGCAGCTTCTGGCCATCGCAGTCAGTCGGGATAGACACGACGTCAGCGGGGTCAACAGCCACGGTGAGGATAGCGCCACCGGAGAAGGCTGAAGCGTACCCCCAAGTGCCCACGTGCAGGCCAGTAGAGCAGGCAGTAGCCGGGTCATCCTGGACCATCTTGCGAGGCATCTCGACGATCGCGCCCTTCGGGTTCGGGATGTGGCCATTGTACTGCTCGCCGTTCGAGATAGCGAAGCCAGTGTTGCGGGAGACGATGTTCCCCTCAGAGTCGTACTCGCAGCCCTTGTAGCCGACGAAGCGACCGTCTGGGAGGATGTTGAAGCCATGCGTGTCATCATCCTTGAACGTCGCCTCCAACCATGAGAACAGCTGATCACGCACATACTCAGTCATGTTGCTGTAGAGCCGTGCGATGAACGCTGCCAGAGCCCTCCACGTAGCGTCGTCGTTCTCGTCCAGAGCCTTGATGATCTCCTTCTCGAGGACGGGGTCGATCGGCTCGTAGTCAAGGTAGACGTTGTTGCCGTTCCTCGTGAGTCGACCATTCAGGAGGTCGAGCTTCTCGAACTTGTCATGCACCTGGCCAGCGAGATCGGTAGCAGTCAAGATGAGATCAGCCATCGCGTCAGACGTGGCGATGGCGGAGGCTACGTCACCAGCAGCGGCTTCAGTCTGATACTGTGCGAGCAAGTCCTTCACCTCGCCGAACTTCGGGTTGTCGCTGTTCAGCGTGACAGTAGACTGCTCTCCACCGTCCCCCTTGTCGATGACAGCGGTGATAGCCTTGAGCGCGCCATGGTCCAGGGAACCATCGAGCTTGATCAACTTAGCCATGTTGTTTCCATCCTTCCTAAGAGGCGAGCCGTCTATGCTCACCGTTAGTCCTCATCGTTCTCTCATCGGGGCAGGCAGTGTTTCCTCCTGCCCCGAGCCTTATGACTATAGTATCACAAAGCGTTGACTTCAGTCAATTTGCACTGCGGGCAGGGCCAGCAGGCCGTCGACCCACTGGCTGATGAGCTTGATAGCGGAGTCATCGTCTCCAGCCTTGCGGGCAGCGTCATCAAAACCGCGCATGTTGTCGAGCGCGCAGTGCAGTAGACGGCCAGTGAAGTCAGAGTCGGGAGTGCTCCGGATCTGGCTGTCCAGCTTCGCCATGTCTCTGAGCAGCTTCGACACAGTCTTCGCGTACTCGTTCGACCCCTCGTTGAACACATCAGGCACGGGCAGGTTGCCGCAGTCGATCATGTCGAGGTAGAACACGTTGCGGAACTCGTTGACCATCTTCTGACCCTTACCACCGAGCAAGGCATCGAGACGGACAGTGAGAGACTTGCTGGCAGCCGCTGCCCGCATAGCGTACTCGCAGTTGAACGACAGGTAAAACCATGCGAACACGCCAGCGTACTCGTGCGCGAGCTCCTCGTCAGACGTGATGAGGTCGCGGAGGATCTCGACGGCGCGTTCTTTGCGGCTGGCTGCCTTGACTCGCTTCACGTCAGCGACAGTCTTTAGGCTGGAGAGACGGGCGTCTTCCCTGCCGATAGCAGCGTACTCATACTCAGCGACAGGCTTCAGTGCGTTAGCTGTCGCGAACTCCACGTCAGCCTTGATGATGTACAAGTCACGGTCAGTGAAGTCGTCGAGGCTGAGCAACCAGGACGCGAGACGCAGCTGGCGGTAACAGTAGCCAGACTCGGAGTCGCAAGTGATGTAGACGAGCGCACCATCAGCGACAGCCTTAGACAAGTCGACCTTGTCGCCAGTGGACCCATACTTCCATCCCTCCGTGGCGACCTTCCTGATCGCCTCACAGGGAGACAAGCCTTCGAACGAGAGCTTAGTAGCCTTGACTGTGGCACCGAGCCGTCGCTGCGCGGGAGCGCTCGCAGTCTCGCTGACGGGCTTCGCGACGGCGCGGGCTTCGCGGACAGCGGTCTTCACAGCGTCCCAGTCCATGACTCCGATCCACGAGACGCCGGCGTTAGAAGCTGCCTTCTCGAGCGAGTCAGCGTCGTTCTTAGACAGCTTGCCTTCGAACATGAGGGCATACAAGTGGCCACGGTTCCCGCCGCCATTCCCCACGCACAAGCGGGTGTAAGCGCGGAGCCAGCCGAGCTTCTTCCCATACTTGCTGTAATCGTTGTCAGCGATGACGATCATGCCCCTGTACTGGCTCGAACTATGGCTGTCGTCGAAGACCTTGAGACACGGGTTAGTCTTCATCCAGTCTACGCTAGGCTGGCGGAGCACGTCGATAGCAGCCGTGGCTGCAGCCGGGTCCTTAGCCAGGTCTTCGACTGCCTTGCCTGACACGAGCTTCAGCGAGTAAGCGTGAGACTTGTGCTCCGCGAACTCCACAGCGTCCGTGGTCGTCATCATACTGATGAACTCGTCAGCACTGGAAGCCTGACGCCATCCCCAGTCCACGTAGGTCGCGTCTCCCTCGGAGATCTTGCCGAGGCAGCGGCCCATGGCCATGAATGGCGTGACTACTCGAGCGCCACCACGGTTCGTGCTCCAAGCGTAGTCAGCCACGTTGCGGAACTTGCGAGCCTTAGCGTTCACTTTGAACAAAGCAGTCTCTTCCGGCCAGTTAGTGAGCAGTCGAGACCACGTGACGTTGACGTTGTTAGTCCACGTGACGTTGCTGTCAGTCAAGATGAGCGCGTTCAGCACAGCCATGCGGTCAGACGAGTCAGTGAGAGAACCCCAGAGCTTCTCAGCGTCAGCGTGACGGCCAGTGCCATGCAAGTTGAACTGGAGCGCAGTAGACACGTACTTCGTGAACTCGTCGAAGCGGTCGTTCACCTTGATCTCGTCTCGAGACGCAGGGAAGTCTACGACTCCAGGCTTGAGCTCGACAACGAAGTCCGGGTCGTCAGGAACCGAACGGTAGTATTTCGAAGAGCTCAACGAATAGCACCAGCCTCCAAGCGTGGCGACTGTAGAGTCGCTCACAGAGCCGCCCCATTCTGCTTTAAAGATCCAAGAACGCGCAGTATCGTATAGACTCTGCCCGTCTTCGCCACGGTAAGCCCACAAACCAGCGAGCACAGGCTCACCGTCAGCAGTCTCCGCGATCTGGTAGTCGCCGAGCTTCACATAGCGGTCAGCGAGGCTGCGAGCCTTGCCATCTACCACGATCGGCAAGTCGGGAGTCGAGTACTTCTCGTACACTCGGACAGCGTCCTCGAACTCCTGGACATCCTCACGGCGGACTGGCACAGTGACAGTCGTGCCGTTCGGCTTGCTCGTAGGCTCGTCGACGAGCGTCTTAGTCTCGTTCGCAGTAGCCCCACGGTTCAGGGAGATGACGATGCGTCGACCGTCATGCACAGTCTCCACGTTGAAAGTCTGAGTGTAAGCGAGGGGAGCCTTCGCGCCCAAGCCCTTAGAACCGATAGCAGACATGTCTTCGATCTTCGAAGAGTTGCCGTAGTCGGAGAAGAACTCGTCTAGCTGCTCAGCTGTCATGCCGACGCCATGGTCAACGACCTTGAAGACCTGGTCGAACGCAGAGGGGGCGAACACTTCGACGGGCGCGGGATCCTCGCCTTGAGCGATAGCGAGCGCAGTAGCGTCAAGGGCGTTAGAGACAGTCTCTCGGACAGTCGCGATCACAGGGTTGCTGTAGAGATCGGTCAGCTGCTGGATGATGTACTGCTGGACTTCCTCACTGAAGCACATGACGTGCGTCCGCACTGGAGCGCCCATCAGGCTCACGTTGTCGTAGCCGGTGTTAGACTCGTTGCTCTTAGAGAGTACCATTCTCAAGCTCCTTATGTAGTATCGTTAGCCTACGTTCGTCGTTGATTACATAATATCATGCATCACGCTGTATTGCAAATCGCGAAACGCGATAGTCTCAACGGTTCTCAGATTTTTTTTAGAGAATTCTTCGAGACGCGTGGCCGCTTATGCTGCTCACGTCTCCTGAAAGCTGCCGCGAGACAGCAGACGCCAGACGCATAGCTCGCGGCGATCAGCCAGATCCGCATAGCAGCGAACGGCCTTGACTGCCGCCGGCACTTGCTCGACTCTCCCATCGGCAGCCTCAGGGAGAAGACTGCGCCGTATGAGCGCTCTTCTGTACTGCGCCAGTCGCCTTCCACAGCCCGCTTCCAAAGGACTGCGTCTGTAGCCGCTAAGCCCCGAAGCAGTCGGACCGCTCCCCTATTGCCCCCGCCATGCTCGTTCGCGGTGACCGACGGGTCACTCTACTATGCTCACTGGAACGCCAGCCGGCAGGTTGTCATACAGCCACTTAGCGTCACTCACCGTGAGCCTCACACAGCCATGAGACGCAGGCTGGCCTAGCTTCAGAGCCTCGGACTCGATGTAGTCTCCCATGCCCTCAGTAGTAGGCACCGTGTGGAACAAATAGGTGGAGCCGATGAACCCGACCCACCAGTCTGCGCCCATCTGCTCGTTCGGGTTATAGAAGTGCTCGCCCCTAGTAGTCACGCTGTATTCCCCTAATGGGGTAGAACCGTCCATGCCAGTGCTTGAGACCATCGTGTAGATCACATCGTCTCCTGACATCACGTAAGTCTTCTGATCGCTGACGTCTACCCTGACTGACGTCACTGGACGCAGATAGACTTCAGGGTAAGCTCCCCCAGAGGGACCGCGCCAGTCGATAGGCCGTGGCGTAGGAGACATAGTAGCGCGGCTCTCAGTCTGCTCATCGCCCGACGGGCTACTGGTCATCTCCTCGTCTTCTGGCGTAGCTGCGGGAGCAGGAGCCTTGTCCCTGTCTAATGGCGTCGACGCTATGCGGTCACGCTCGGCGCCGCGGCCCGCGCTCATAGTCTCCGCTGCGCGGTCTGCTGACGCAGCCACTGTCGCGACGTCTGCCTTAAGCGTTAGCGCTACGCCACTGGCTGCTATCACCAGTGAGACCACAGCTGCTGACCCGTACGCTGCCCGTCTGGCCAGACTGGCTGCTGCCTTGTGCTTAGCCATGCAGACTCACTCCCATCATTAAGCCAGAACAGTCGGCTTCCATTCGCTCCGTGTTGATGATCACAACGCTGTCCGACTATAGGCAATAGTATCACGAGCGGTGCCATGGCGACACGCGGATCGTGAGCAGCCGAATCCCCGCTCGCTGTCGACTACTGTTGCGTAGACTGGACGCATGTTGTTAGCATGAGTCTCAGTGGGTCTATGAGGCAAGGCCCGTTAGAAGATTGGAATCGCTAATGACTTACTATCTGCAGTCTGATGATGGCACGCTCATGCCGTCTAGCCAGAAGCCTATCATCAAGTTCGCAGAGCACCTGCCCGTGGCCACGTACAAGCCTGCTGTCGTTCCCATGAACGGCGCGGCAGTCACCGTGCTGCGTCCAACGGACGAGCTCGTAGTGAACGAGAAGGAGTACGGTGACGGTCCGAAGAAGATCGAACGAGTGCTCAAGGCTTACGAGAAGATGAACAGGTCACTCGGCGTCATCTTGTCTGGTCCCAAAGGCATCGGCAAGAGCATGTTCTCTCGCAAGCTGGCTATCGCGGCTATGCACGAGGCTGGCTTGCCTGTCATCGTCGTAGACTCGTATGTCAGGGACATCGCTGATCTGCTCGAGTCTATCGGGGACGAGTGCCTGGTCCTGTTCGACGAGTTCGACAAGACGTACCCGAGCAACCGTTTGGACGACGACGATAGCGACGAATCTGGCTCTGCGCAGCAGAAGCTCTTGAGCCTGTTCGATGGCATCTCCTCTAAGAAGAAGCTCTACGTCGTCACCTGCAACCAGTTGTATGGTCTCAGTGACCTCATCGTGAACCGCCCCGGCCGCTTCCATTACCACATCAGGTTCAACTACCCGGACAGCGAGCAGGTCACCCAGTACATGCTAGACAACCTGGACGAAGAAGCCCAGACTCAGATCCCCGACGTAGTGAGGTTCTCGAACGTGACCGAGCTGAATTATGACCAGCTGCGGGCTATCGCGTTCGAACTGAACTTGGGCGGAGAGTTCGCAGACATAATCGATGACCTGAACATCTTGAACCAGAACGTCTCGTACACCGTCGCCGTGGAAGACACTGAAGGCAACGTAGACACTCAGTACCTGGACTACAACGAGCTATTCAAGAACGAGGTCGTAGAAGTCGCAGTGCGAGACGCTGCTCAAAGAGGCCGGGACCATTTCTGCAAGCCAGTAGTCACATTCAACCAGTCAGACTTGCGTCTCATGGACGACGGCGACTTGTCTACCACTAAAGTGAGACTGAAGGAACAATGCAAAGAATGCCTTCAGCAGGCCGCCGACCCCGACGTCAAGTTCACTGAGAAGGACTTGTTCAAGCCTGCTAAGGTCACCATCCGCCGTCCGACTGACTACAAGTCGTACAGCTACAACCACTGACGTCCATAGTCGACCGGCTGCAGTCCATGACACTGAACTATAGCGAGAGGCCAGACCCATGTCGTATCGGGTCTGTCCTCTGACGTGTCTGGAGCCGAACTACGAGCATCCTGATGACCCGCCATGCGATGAGTACGGGAACGATCGCATGGGAAGACTCGCCTCAGGCTGCCACTCGACCGGGGCTACCATGGCATGCTTGCTCCAGAGCAAGATGGCGTCGATGCACTCGTCCTTAGAATACGTCGCCTTAGTCCCACCAGTCAGATGGCGCTCGTTCCGAGCCATAGTGAGCGGGCGCATAGGCGTCGGGCCGTCGATAGGAGAAGCGTCGATGGAGACGATCTCCCAGTCAGCGTCAGTCTCCCTGCCGCCATCCTCAGCCAGAGTCTCCGCAGAACAGCGCACTACGTCCACCTTGCGGGCAGGCTGCTTCTCCTTGCCTACTACGACAGTCACCTTAGCCGGGGCTTCTCCATCACGCCTAGACTCCATGACCGTCTTGAACTCGTCTCCTGGTCCAGTCTCCACTACTGCACTATAGAACCCCTCAGGCGGCACTGGCACGAGCACCACCCCGTCCCTGTAGCCAGGCGCGCGTTCATCCCAGTGAGCGGTCACCAGAGACTCTAGGGAAGACCAGGGCCCATCGTAATAGGAGAACCCAGACTCCCTCGTCTGCCGTCTCACGAACCTGCCTGCCCTGATGATAGTGATAGCGCCGTCACTCGCTGGCTTCACACCATTGACCATGTCTACTGTCTCCCTGCCTACGATCCACTATTCTCAGCATGAACGGCTATCATGCGTCGAAGACTATGCTGACACGAGACGGATGCAGCAGACACAGTGGCATGCCAGGGCCTGCTTGCACGACCGTGGGCATATCTGCGTGAAGGCGCGCAGTCAGAAGAGGAGACTGCGAATCGGAGTCGAGCGCCTTGACTGACAGCGTCGAAGCAGGCTACAAGCCTAAGCATCTGCCAGAACGACGTAGCAGGACGACGATGAGCATCAAGCTGGCAGCAGTGACTGTAGTCAGCGCTGCCGCTATCGCTATGCTCGCCGCAGTAGGCCAGACCAGCCAGCCAACGTCTCTACCGACTCACGTCAGTAGACAGGAGACCCGTCCGGTAGTAGCCGTCTCAAGGTCATTCGCCCCAGTCGCAAGCAGCGTAGTATCCCGGTCAGCGACCAGAGGCGACCCGTCGGCCATAGACAGCGAGGTGACGGGGACGGGAGAATGGGCTATAGGCGAAGACTACTCTATCCCCGTGACTAAGTCGACAGAAGGGGAAGAAGCCGAGGCGAAGGCTGCTGCTGGGGAAGCTGCACGCGAGGCGCAGGAGCAGGCGGCAGCAGAAGCCAGTGATCATGCTGACGATCATGACCGTGAGGACAAGTCAGCCCCCAAGGAGAACCAGTCGAGTGCCACTGTGGATGACAACGATCGAGAACACGGAAGCAACGAGTCTGCAGTCGTCACAGGCGACACTGTTGACGAGGCTGTCGAGAAGAGGGCAGCCCGCGCGCTCACCTGCTCTGGGCTGGTCGATTGCCCTCACGGGTGGCCTACTGACACTACGTGGCCCGAGTCAGAGTACGCTGAGACTGCCAGTAATGGGTCTTTCACTGATGATTTGAGTGAACTCGACTATGGCGACTCAGTGTTCTTCGAGTACAATGGACGGCACCGGGCCATGTGGGCATCTACCTAGGAGACGGTGAGACGATAGACCCAGCGCCTAACGGTGGGGTTCAGACACGTCCAGTGGACATGGACGAGTCCATCGGTGGTGGTAGGCTATGCTATGCTGCGCAGGCTGCAGCCCGGTGACGGCGATGTGGTCATGAGCGGCAGCCTACCTAGCGTACTTCCCCCAGCCGGCGATCTCCTTCAAGTCTAACGACCACGGTTTCTCGGCACGCTGCCTGATGAGCTCGTCGATGATGAGCCCGAACGCTCCGAATACCCGGACTGCAGCCGCGCCAATAGACGCGTCTTTGATGCACGCTGTCTCTGCGCCGATAGAGGAGACCATGATTCCCGCTAATAGAGTCAACATTCACTGTCGCAGACGATTCTACTCCAGTAGCCTGGCAGACATGCCTCTGGCGGGGGAGGCAGACTGGGCTATTCTGCGGTCGACTGCTACGCAGACATGCGCTGAGGCTGCCTCCGGCGTCCTGGCTCGATAGCCAAGCCGTGCTTAGACTGCACTGAGTACAGTCTCTGAGAACGCGGGTCATCAGGATCAACTGAACCTGCCTCGTCCCATAGACCAGCGAACTTCTTCAAGAAGTTCTTCCTGTTCACCTTATGCACGTCACTGTCAGCATACAGGGAGCAGCGCAGACGGATCGCCTCAGTCACAGTGAAAGACTCAGGCAGCGTGTAGAACACGTTAGGAGTCCAACTGAACTGGTCACGCAGGCGCAGCGTCACGAGACGCAGCATCGACTGGTGGTCGAACGCTGTCACGTCCATAGACTGCGAGTCTCCCGCGTCCTCGGGACCAGCCTCCTCGAGATCAACGCCACCGTCATAGTCTGACAACGTGAGCCAGCGGCCGTCCACCTCGTCATTCAGCCGCATGCTCATAGCACCAGTGAGGTAGACAGCGTGCAAGACGCTCGCAGTCTGACCACGTGGGTCACGCTTAGCCCCAGTGAACGTGCGGATCTGCTGTATCCTTGCGTTGCCCTCTACGGGGTCTGCGAACAGCCAGCCGAGCAGACGGGCTACTGATTCGTCTGCGCTCTCCTCATCAGAGCGCAGGTACGTGCCAGGCAGAGCCCATTGCCCGATGAACGGGTGAGTCTTGCGACGCACCGCTAGGAACCTCAGGGAGTCTACGACGTTCTTAGCCTCTGCGTCATACGTGAGCACGACGCAGTCGACAGTGACGTCTGGACGCTGCGAGTCGTAAGCGCTCCTGCCCTCGCTGTCCCACCATAGCTTCCACTCGGCATACGGCGCCTCGTGCTCGAAGTAGAATTTGTCTTCCGCAGTCTCACTGCTGGCCATCACGATTCTCCAATCTCAGGCGGCGCAGTCATCCACGAACTGCTTGTCTGGCCATCTCCTCATGCGTACAGTCTACAGGTTAGACCGTGTGGATGAAGTGCTATCCTCATTCTAACATAGCATACTGTCCATGGCAAACCGGTACCACGTATAGGGTGCTCAGCCCCATCAACGAATGATCAGCAGTCGGCGATGGAGCCCCTCAGATTCAGAACGCGTCCCCTTCGACACTGAACTCGTCCACCGTCGTAGCGTCCCTGATAGCGCCAACGTGACCTCCCCCAAGTCTCCTCATGGGCGCAGACAGCTGCCGGCGATTGACCCCGTGAGACTCATACTGTGGTTCCCCGTGACGGGCAGATCCAGCACTGGCGATGCTGGCAGTAATAGACGACTCGGCGCCTACTACGCCACGCAGGTAGTCTACGTGAGACCGGATCACGCTCATAGGCGTGGGGAGACGCTCAAGACCAGACCCCGAGCACATGAGGGTGACCCCAGTCTTAGCGTTCACGTCAACGATGTCTACGACGCAAGACGAGACCTTAGTCTCCCCGACGCCAGTAGACCAGTCGGTCAGGTCTCCCACCAGCTGCTCGCATGACTGCATGTAGACAGCGTTCAAGAGGGTGATCCCCACCCGGCCATCTGCCATAGCGCGCTGACGGCAGGCTGACTGCCACCAGCCTCGAAGGGAGACAGCGCACTGCAGACAATCGGTAGTCTCCCCTACCGGTTCGAGTTCGATGTAGCCTGTGACTGACAAGACCATGCTGACTCCCGTCTGCTGCTGACTGACTGCGCGCCGGGGACCGCCTGAGGCCCGCGAGTGATGGCGCCATGGAAGACATTGTAACGGGGTGGGAGGGGAGAAAGCAACAGTGGGCG
>ERZ808240.456-NODE-456-length-53944-cov-10.020913_pt1 | contig 53944 bp, 42 predicted proteins | sample MGYA00521084_ERZ808240 | MGnify/ENA primary metagenome ERZ808240 (study PRJEB31516, sample SAMN03275571) | gut metagenome | biome: mammalia-associated habitat; material: feces | host: Papio cynocephalus | place: Kenya | collected 2012-08-06 ...
TTGTGAAGTTCTTCTACGGAAAAGCTGTCCAATATGGTGATAAAGTTTTTCAGCCGGTGGATGATTACAAGTTAATCACTCCGGCAACTCCTTTTGATAAAGATAAGGCTGCAAAGTAGTTGTTAAGCTAATAGCTTTACATATTTCCCAAGAGCGAAAGGGAAGGTAGGAAGATTCATCCGAGCATAACGCAATTCCTTAAACGCATCATCTATACGTCCAGCCTGTTTTAGCAAGATGTAAGCAGCTTGATAGCCAGAATAGTCAGATGGTGCAAGCAACTTCATCTGGTTGGCAGTCTGTAAGCCATTTGTAATCTCATCAAGAAGACCATAGATAACTGCTTTACGTTTCAGAATGTCCATGTCTGCCGGAATGATAAGCTCGGATTTTTTCAGATTAATGAGGGCATCATCAAGTTTTCCAAACTCCTGATTTACAATTCCGAGGATATGATACATCTGTCCTGCGGCATCTTCATTCAGTCTCAGCTCGTCCGCCTTAGCGAAATTCTGCATGGCTTCAGCAATCTTATTCACGCTTGCCTGAGCATATCCAAGGCTGAAATAGCGGTTTCCATTGTTCGGATCGCAGTTTACAGCTTTTTGATAATACTCAATTGCATCTTCGTATCTGCTGAGTGACATACAAACATTTGCAGCACACTGATACGCATCTGCACAGTTCTCATCGAGTTTTATAGCTGATAAGGAAAGACTGAACGCCTCTTGTAATTGCCCATTATAAAAGGAAGTTTCCGCATTTGAAATTAATTCTGCAAGTTGATCTTTTTTGTCCATTGGCATCCAAATCATCCCCTTACGTAACATCGGTTTTTTTCAGTTCGTTTATTAGCTCTATATCATAATCATTTGGAGCATCACTGAATGCTTTTTCTGCTAAAGTGACAGCTTCTTTTGAAATCGTAACCTCATTAGCTAAAACGTTCTCCAAAAAATTTTCAAGAGCCACCCGTTTTTCTCCATATTTCGCCAGTTCTTCAGCATCTTCCACAAGAGCATTCACAAGAGAGTCGTCATGAAATTGCATAGAGATATTTTTGAAGAACATATCATATGCGTCTTTTACCATTTTAATCTCCTCTCATAATTAGCGATTAATAGGAAAGCCAGTTACTATCCCTTCACCGCCTGGTTCAACAATCACTCTAATATCTAAACTATGGTTTTGTCCTTCAACAGTAAATCTAAATCAGGTACGGGAAACTTTGAAGTATGAACAATTCAAGAATAAAGTCCGTGATTCCATGCATGTAGAATATTGGCAAGGTGATTCCGGTACTGGTAAGACTTCCGGTATATATAACTTATACGGATTTGATAATGTATACCGTGTTACTGATTATAGAAATCCTTGTTCATGTTGAGGACAGCATGAGCAGTTGTTCCTGAGCCTGCAAAGCTGTCGAGGATAATGGAATTCTTGTCAGTTGCCTGTTCCAAAATATAATCTACAATTCCAGTCGGCTTAGGAGTATCAAATGCTGATTTTCCTAAAATAGCTTTGATTTCCAAAGTACCAGTTTCCGCAGAAAAATGTGTCCCATTCCAAAAAGATTTAGGCTTTATTTTCTTAGTCTCTGTAATATAGTCCTTTTGAAAAACGTCATACTCATTTCTTCCTTTAACCTTTTTCTCTGTATGATAAAATCTGTAAACTTATAGCCGTTCTTTTGTACGGTATTTTGCACAGAAACCGTGTATTTCATATTTTTCCTCTGGCCGTAGAGCCGCACATATATCATCTTTACGAAATCGTCCGTATTTTGTAAAGGAAGCTCCGATGCCTGCATTGCTTTTCTGTCGCCCAGTTGTATTGTCACATACCCATCGATTTTTTCCGGATTTAAAACACGAGCCAGCTTTTCAAGCATACGCCTCATCTTTTCGTTTCGGAGCTCCTCATCCGGTTCCTCCTGCTGCATCGTTCCCGGCTCAAATGTTTTCTTTCCCTCTATGGGTGTATAAAAGGATTTCTCATCCAGTACCGCCGAGCTGTAAATCCTGATTAATTCATCCATAAATTCCAACCGGTAAATACCGCCCAGATCCATATTTTCCCGGTTAATTTCTTCATTCATTACTGAGAGGATTTCCTTAATCTGTCCTCTGACGTCCTCTCCTCCTATCAGGTAAAATTTGGCACGATTGATAGCCGCTCTTTGGTACTGGTTATTTTTACGATTTATTTCCGAAAGTATTTCATCCATATTCTGAAAAGCATCTATCACCTGATGAATATAGTGATAAACCAGATCCTCTGCCTGTTCTTTCGAAATTTCCCGGATACCTGCCAGCTCCGCACTTGCCTTTTCCACATAGGACCTGCTCCTGCTTTTACTCTCTAACCGCTCAATAATCTCCGGGCGAAACTTAGAAACATTGTCCGAAGTGAGCAGTCTATGGTAGGCTTTGTCCACAATATTTTCTATGTAGTCGTTGAAAAGTACATTCATGATTTCCGCCGGCGTTTTGTAACGGGTCAGTTCATCTATGTAATGCTTGATTCCTGAACTTAAATTTTTCAATCCGGTTATCAGCATGTCCGTATTTTCTACAATGGATAAAAGCACGATCCCCGGGTTATCGGTATTACTGCGCACAAGACTGTATATGGTGTAAATATAGCCCTGGTATTCAATCTGTTTTCCTTCTGCTATTTCTATCAGGGTTTTAATGATTTTAACTGCATATTCCTTGAAATTGACCCTCTGTATGTAGCTTTTGTCCGTTTCAATGTCAATCCATCCATAGCTTTCCAGCTTCCGGAGCATCCAGTTTGCTTTATCCCTTGCGGACTTGCCCTCTATTTCTTCCTCCGAAAGCTCCGCCGCCTGTGTCTGTTCAAAATAGTACTGCAGCTCCTCTACTAAAACATCCCGGTCTACACCAAAAGAAAGCTGATGATCCATAACAGAAAACAGCTTGCAGATACATTCCCAATATACCACCTTGTTCGGTGATGCCAACGGCATAAAAAAATGTTCATCTATAACATGAAACAAAACGGACACCCTCCGTATGCAACAATTCTATTTCTACGTTCCCTATCTGCTCTTATGTATTATTCTACCATTTCTACCTATGTATGTCATTGCAAATTTTCAAAATCTGCGGTCCGAAAGAAAATCTCCCATTCCTCGTGTAATTTTCCGTCATATATGTTATTTTATAAATAAAGGATACAAACAGATCCATAACCGGCACCCCCTTTCTGTTTCCAGTTTCGGGGCCGTAACTCGTTTACTATAAAATTTTCATCATGTTTTTCAACATTATGTTTATAATCGCATCGACAAATTGTGTAATCATTCTTCACGGCAGATCTACTGCCTTTTATGTAAGATAAGAATAGCAAAGCCCCCGGGGAGTTTTCACTCTCCGGGGGCTGTAAAACCGCATATTTTTTTATTTGTTATCAAAGCTTCCTGTCTTCATTTCTTTTTTATCCGTACCAGCTTAAAGCTGCGTGCCGGCACCTTCACGCATACGCGGTGTTTCTCCGTGCCGATCGTCTCTATGGCCTTTTCCTGCGGCGTAACAATCTCTGCTTCCGCAATCTCAAAGAGAGGAAATTCCAGTGTGCAGGTATCTTCACGGTTACCCGGATTTTTCAGAAGCACATTGATGGCATTCTTCTCTGCAGACGGATAAACATGCAGGACCTTCGTTTCCCCTGTTACGGAAAGAAAGGCTTCTTCTTTCGCCTGTGCCGAAACGGCAGCGCCTATGAGGCAGGGTTTCTTACTCCGGATGCCTTCCTCTAAAAATGCCTTTGCCTCGAAACGGTCCGAACAGGTAAGCTGATAGGAAAATTCCATCCTGCCGGACTGGTTTGCCATGAAGTTGGTGTCCCAATAGTTATTCAGCGCCCAGGCAAGGAGAAGCGGATTTTCTTCTCTCTCAATCCGGCGGCTTTCCCGTCCGAAGAAAAATCCTCCCGGCTGCACCATCGGAGCATCGGGGCAGAACAGGCTTACGCAGCGGCCCGGCTCGTACATACTGATTCCGCTGTCCACCGTTACCCAGTCACGGCATACATTTCCCATCTGTTCCTCATCCAGTCTGACAATTTCTCCCGCCGTGTCATAGCTGCATTCCCAGCCTTCCTTCATCTTAAGCGGAACCGCAAAGTATAAAGACTCGGGCTCATAAACCGGCTGCTTTATAAATTCCACTGTCATGTCTATCTCCGGCTTATAGGTATAAAAGGTAATCTTCTGTTCCATTTTTTCCGTACCGGGAAGTGTCAGTTCGCGCACCAGGGTCACCCGGTATTGTTCACGCAAAATCTTCCGGTCCGTACAGACCGCCGCTGTATGCAGGCTCTTCCAGTCATGATTCCACTGGCTTATACTTCTGTTGCCAAGGTCCACATCTCTCGGAAACAGGGTTGCGCGCACGGCGGGATTTTTTGTCTCATCAATGGTTTCCCGTACCGGGTCAAACAATCCGTACTCGCTCTTTTCATTGAGAATACTCTGCCCGGTCTGCAGGATCGTCAGCCGACGGATGCATCCCTTTTCATCTATTCCGACTTCGTAATAAGGAGTCTTAATGCCTTCGTTTTCCACGGTATAAGCCTGTGCTTTGTCATCGCTTTCTTTTTTCCGTTCCTTAAGTTCTTCAAACGGCAGTACACGGTAGCTGAACGGCTGCAGGGTAAGAAGTCCCCCGCTCAGCATCTCTTCGCTGTTGTTTAAATACGGCACATAGGATTTTGTCCGCAGTGCGCTCAGCTGTCTGAAATCTTCTCCGTAGCTCTCGGGATATGTCACTTCCGCAGTCTGTGCGCTATCGGAAGCGTTGACCACCACAATGCCTTCCAGCCCGTTGCTCTGATGCGGGTTGTCACACAGTTTTTCCATCTGGTAACTCAGTGCATAGCCTGCCAAATCCGCTGCTTTATAAGCCATCTCCACTTTGTGGACAAGCTGGGAATACGTTTCCGGAGAGTCCGGCTCCTTCACGGACTGGGAAGCACCCCAGGTATGCTCGTCAAAAAGTAAGGAATTCCGGTATGCTTCCTCTTTTACCCTCCGGTACCGGGGTTTTGCTTCCCCATGGAAGCACTCGATAACCTCCGCTTCCTGCAAAGCCTGTTTTGCCAGACGGCTCACTCTCGTTTCCCGTGCCGTGCTGGCACTGCCGAAATTCCAGTAATCCGTCCAGTCTCCGCCATGTACGGGCAGGGACTCTTCCGCCTCCTGCATAATTTTTTCACGCAGCATATCCGCCGTCACAATACGGATTTTCTGCTCATGTCCTTCTTCGTTATACTTTCTTATCAAATCCGGCAGTTCTAAGTCCGGACAGTTATTGTCATAAAGAGGCGGATTGGTTGCCGTCAGGAACGCAAAATCTTTTTGATAGCCGTTCTTTGTCAGGCGGGTCACATATTCCCCGACCCCTTCCTGCATTCTCGCGGTGGAATGTTCCTGGGTAAACATAAACTGACTGAACAGGGAATAATGTTCGCCTATAAAACTGCGCAGCTTCCTGCCGTCGGACTGTTCCCATAAGAAGGAAGCAGGGCGCGCAAAAGGAATTCCGCCGAAGTGGATATTGATACCGGTCAGGTAAAAATCCACTCCGCTGTCTAACATCACCTGTCCCAATGTCCAGGGCTCTCCGTTGACATCATGGTTAATCGCCACTTTGATATCGGCACCGGTTTCTTTCCGCAGCGCATCCAGACCGGCTACCATATGCACCATTTCATTTAAGTCACAACCCGGTGTGGTATGCATGGGAAATGCCGTTACACAGATACGTTTCTCCCGAATCAGCTCTTTTAACCGGCTGATTCGTTCCGGCTCAGCCGTTTCCAGCCATCGCTTCAATACATAATTGGCTTCTATGGTCCAGCAGAACCGGGACTCCTCCGGGTAGTCGGCGGTCCTAAGACAGATATCAATGGCCTGGTCAATATATTCGGACTGCAGTTCCAGTAAAAGCGGCTGCGGATGGGTATAGCCCACATCCAGATGGCTATGGGGCATACACCAGATTTCTTTTATGGTTGACATATTCTTACCTCCCGGCCTTTTAGCCTCTTACGGTTGCACGCAGAATTTTGGTTTCCCCGTCCAGCGGACGCATCACAAACTTTTTCACACTTGCGGGAATGATAAAGGTTTCTGCATAATGTACTTCATACGGTGCAAAGGAGCCGTCCGTACTCTCAATAACGGCGCCTTTTCCGCCTACCACATTGCAGGTGCTGACACTGCCTTCACATTCCAGCTCACACGGTTTGCTTAAGGTATACACTCTGGTTTCAATAAATTCCCTCTCATGCAGACCGGTTCTGACCACGGTCTTTCCTTCCTCTTCTTCCAGGGTTTTCCAGGGATTTATCAGGTTTTCTTTTACCCAGCCTGTGGTACGGTCCCATTGAATGTTTTGTTCGCCGTGTGCAATATGTACCGGTCTGGGAAGACCGTCCAGACCCACACGTCCCCAGTCCCAAAGCTTGAAAGTGAATATATACGGTGTCGCGCTGATTTCCAGCACCATGGTATTTTTGCCGCTGCAGTGTACGGTTCCGGCGGGAATCAGGAAATGGTCATGCTTCTTTACCGGCCATGTATTGACGTATTTTCCTGCGTCAAAAATAATCTCGCCCCGCTGGGCTGCCTTTAAGTCGTTTAACATTTCTTCTTTCTGAATACCTTCCTTCAGACCAAGGTATACCACGCTGTCCTCATCGGCATCCAGAATATAATAGCTTTCATCCTGGGTGTAATGCATACCGAAGGTTTCCTGAATGTACTCCGTCAGCGGGTGTACCTGTAAGGACAGATTCTGTCCGCCCATGGTATCCAGAAAGTCAAAGCGGATGGGAAACTCCGTACCAAATCGGGCATGGACACGGTTACCCAAAAGTTCTACCGGATGCGTAAATACCACGTCAATGGACGGCACTTCCACGCGCACATCCCCAAACTGCATATAAATGCTGTTTTCTTCCGGTACACCGTCAAAAGCCCATGCATAATTGGGACTCTTTCTGTCAAGGTCACAGATTTCCTTCATCCACTGTCCGCCCCAGACTTCCGGTGCAAAATAAGGCACCAGACGGAACGGCTCGCTGCTGAATGTTTCCAGTCCCGCCCGGAAGCCGTCACCGCTTACCATCTTCGGCTGGTCCTTTACGTTGGTATCCAACAGAAAATCTATCCTAGAAAATAATTTTTTCTTCAGGCGGTCCGCCATTCTCCACTCCACGAAAAATCCCTGCTTAAACTTGGCAAGCTTCGGTGCCCCGGGATTGTGGGTTTTCCAGTTGGGCAGTCCCTTTGCAAAACGGCACTGGATTTCCCATCTTGCCAAATCCGCATATACGAGAATATCCCCTTCGCAGACCAAGGAGGCGCCTACGCCGTATACCAGAATGACACCGTCCGTTTCCGCAATTCTCTTCCGCATCAGGTCCGTTTTTTCCTTCATATAAAAGTCTTTGATATTTAAGGTGTTCATGATACCGAATACCCGGTCATCCGTTACATACTGCCGGATATAGTCCTGATAAGCTCTGTCGCTGATGGTGCAGTCTTCCGCACAGAATACCGTTGCTCCGAGGCCGGTAAGACCCTGCAGGATTTCTGCCTGGTCCACCTCCGTATAGGTTTCCAGTACAATGACCTGTCTGCCTTTTTCGGAGACTGCCTTTTTTAATTCCTCTACAATCGCGTCATAACCGGAAACGGCTGTAAATCCTTTGATTTCCTTTGCCGGATACTTATCATAATTTCCATAGCCCTGAACCATTTTCCTGCCTCCTGTCTTTTCTATAATAAAGCGGCGCCTATCATGCCCGCATCGTTTCCTAATTTTGCTGCCACAATTTTCACAGGCAGAATGTGTGTACCATATGCATGGTTATTGACATATTCATTGACATACGGCAGAAACAAATCCGCCGAGCGTGCCACACCGCCTCCTACGACAATCACTTCCGGGCGTAAGATATTGACCAGATTTGTCAGGCCTTCCGCCAGATAATAACGGAATTCTTCTATGGTTTCCACCGCTTCCCTGCGGCCTTCCCCTGCCCGTTCAAAAATTTCCTTTGCCGTAAGTGTTTCGCCCGTTGTTTCCGTATAACGCTTCATAATTGCTGTGGCGGATGCATAGGCCTCCAGGCACCCGCGTCGGCCGCAGGTGCACTGTCTGCCTTTGTTTTCCACCGTCATATGGCCGAAGATACCGTCGGCATCGCTGTAAGGGCTGCCTCCTTCTAACTTTTTATGGCAGATAAATCCTCCTCCGACACCGGTTCCCAGGGTAATCATTCCCATTCTTTCATAGGGACTTCCCGCTCCGTACACAGCTTCCGCCAGTGCCGCACATTTGGCATCATTCGCAATACGTACCGGCAGTCCCGTGATTTCGGCAATGTCCGGTGCTATTTTTTTATTTTCCCACTTAATATTATTGGAATATAAAATCGTACCGCCTGTGCTGTCAATCAGCCCGCAGGAACTGATTCCGATTTTTTCCACCTGTCCCTGCTGCCGCAGCCTGCCGATGCATGCACAGACATCCCGTACAAACGGTTCATACAAAAGATTGCTGTCTGTGGAGATGGTTTCCCTTATAAGAACTTTTTCCTGCCGTATCAGTCCAATCTTGGCGGACATGCCGCCGATGTCGATTCCTATTGCATCCATATGACTCCTTTTTAAGCGTAAATCATAAACCACGCCTTTACCAACTGTATAAATTCTCTGTTATACCCATGATCCAGATGTGAAGATTAATATGCAGCACGTTAAAATACCGGGCAAGTTCCGGGTGCATGCTCATTTCTCCGCCATATCCGGGATTATGTACCACAAGAGGCGCCGGACTGTGCATACACCCTCCTGTCAACGTTCTGCCACCATGGCCAGACGTAAGAATCTCGGTCTGTAAATGTCTGCATATTCAAAAGCATCATCTCCGTTCACGTTATAGGAAATAATAATTTCGTCCGCCGTGGACAGTACCGGATGCGCCTTTGCATTGTAGCTGTTGTTTCCCGTTCCCAGAGTCGTAAGACAGGTATCATGGGAATAAACGGTGGTTTTGTTTTCAAACACCTCATAGGGTGCTTCGGAAACGGACGCCTTAATGGTCGGTGTATTGGTGATATGGGTATTCACAAAAAGGAACTTTCCCTTATTTTCTCCGCTCTGAATCTGTGTCACACTGCATTCCGGTGCCACATCATCCGCCAGTGCCTTAAAGAGCTTCGGCGTATCCGTTACCCAGTTACCGTTTTCATCCAGATATTCATATTTGGAGAAATCTTCCACATCTTCCGGCTTTACCCGGGAAACAATCAGCACTCTTCCTACGTTTAAGACATCCTGGTAACCGTACACATAGACAAATCCGTCAGGGTCCATGACCCCCGCATCCTCCGTGCTCTGGTATACCGCTCCGCCTAAGTACCACTTGGTGCTGCTGTCGGAAACATCGCACAGACGCATGTCCCCGTCATTGACAAGCTGCAGGGAATCATAATCCACTTCCCCATCCACAATATCGTATCTTGCCAGATCGACACCAATCTGTTCAAATCCAAAGGCTGTATTTACCGAATCGATACGGAGACAGTAAACATAAAGGTGTTCCCCTATGACAAAGGTATCCCCCAGCCAGTAATAAATGCTCTTACCCGGTTTGGTTGCCGGTGTCACAGGATCCGGCACAATCCCCGCCGTTGCCTCTTCCTTTCCCGGCCACCGGAATGTAATCTTTTTACAGTCGGCCGCTTTTCCGGTAAGCAGTGCGCTGGTGTTGTTCGGCATATAGAAATTGCTGCGTATCTTGGTTACCGGGTCCACATCGGATACGATGGTATCGCTGAATACAAAAAAGGTTTTCTCTTCGGAAGCATCGCTGTCATAATCATAATCTTTACCGTCCAGGTTTACGGAATAGATGCCGTCCGCTCCTGCCCAGCCCTCGTACCGGGAAAACAGCGCCGTGTAATCCGACACTTCATCACAGTACCAGCCGCTTCCCAGGAATACACTGACTTCACTTAATCCCACCTTTTCGCCGCCGTAATTGCTGAGGATTTCCAACTGTATGTAATGTGCCTGTATACTTTCCTCCAGGTCAATCACAAGGGATGCCGCAAGTTTTTCACTGCCGTCGGCCTGCGGCAGAGTATAGGTTCCGACGGTTTTCCAACTGGCATAATCATCGGAAACCTTCAGCCGGAATTCCTTTAATCCGTAATCCAGGTGTTCCGGATCGTTGTAATTCCAGACAGCCAGTCCGGATACCGGGTATTCTCCCTGTAAATCAACGGTAAATTCAAATGCTTTCGCATCCTGGGCAAACATATGCGCAGGAAGATTATCATGTACCGCTTCGGCGGAACGGAAGTCACTTAACCCGGTTCCGTTTACGAAATTGTAATCCTCCGGCTTAGCTGACCATTTGTTATTGATATACCGTTCCAGCGGGGAACAGGAAATGCTTTCTCCCACTACAATGGGCTGTTTATAGCGGAACAGACGCAATTCACTCAGGCCATAACCGTCACCGCCGTAATTGCTCTTTGCCTCCAGACAGATATATCTGGCACTTACTCCGCCGAAATCAACCGGCGTACCGTCTTCCTTGTTCGTTGCATAGCTTCCGTCTTCTCCGTCCGCCTGTGCCAGCGTGCAGGTTTCCACCTCCGTCCATGTCCGGTTATCCTCGGAAATGCTGACGGTCACTTCTTTTACCCCGCTTGCCGTATCCTCTGCGGCATTGTAATTCCAGATATAAAGCTCTCCTATTTTTTCAATATGCCCGATGTCAAACACGAAGCGGCTGCCGCTTCCCTTATGCATATCCTCCGGCCGGTTGGAATGCAGATGAATTCTTCCGCCGGTTCCGTTCATGCCCGCATCGTTGACTATTGTCTGCATATTCTCATCCATTGCCGTTAAAGTCAGCATAGTTCCCACCTCATCTGTTTTGTCTGTATCATTCGTTCCGTTACCGGACACCGTTTCTGTTCCGCACGCGGCGAGCGATACTATGGAAAGTATCGCTGCCGCTGTGAGAATTCCTTTCTTAAGAATGCCCATATCTGCCCTCTTGTCATTTCTTTATCTTGTTATTTCTTTGTCTTCTTTTTCTTAGATACCAGGACAACAACAACTGCCGCTGCCACTACAATGACAACCACTACTGCAACCACTACTGCGGTATTGCCGCTGCTTTCTGTGGTACTTGCTTCCTCTGTCGCAGGGGTCTGCGCGGTGCTTTCCTCTGTTTCGCCTGTGGTATCCGGAGTATCCGTTGCAGCAGGATCGTATTCTTTGTCTACCTTATTTACATAGCAGAGTGTGTTGACTTCTTCTTCACTCAGAGCGCCGTTAAAGACTCTTAAGTTATCCAGAGCGCCTGTGCAGCCTCGTTTTACGGTTTCTGCTTCGTAATAGCCGCCTACGTTAAAACCGCCGTTTGCATTTTCTGCGGTATTGTCATATAAACCAAGACTGTAGGTAAGACCTGCCGCTACCGCCAGTCTGGATCTGGTCGCAAGTTTTCCGTCGATATACATGTAAACATAGGAATCATTGATTTCGCCGCTGTCATCGTATTCGTTCTGATATACCAGAGTGTAGTTGTGCCATTCACCCATATGTGCCTCTAACAGATAGCCCTCTGAGAAAAGCTTGTCCTGGGTCTGCCAGTCGGCGCTGTTCATCTTGCTGAGGAGCTGTGTTCCGTCCGCATCTGCTTCTTTGACAAATTCCACATCAATCACGCCTGCGCCAAGAGCACCTAAACCTGCAGGGACAATTACCATATTTGCGCCGGTATCGGTCTGGGTATATGCATCCATGCGGTAATCAAAGCTGATGGTCATTTCTTCGTAATTATAATCCTTATTGGGAGATGCCAGATAAGTGGCGCCGTCAAATTTGATTGCCTTTCCGTCGAGACCGTCTTCGTAAACCGGGCCGTCTCCGGTAGAACCGGTACCGAATACAAGATCATTGTCTGCCTCTGTACCTGAGTTTGCCAGGGTATCGTCAAAGGTATAATATAATACGCAGGCGGTTTCGGCAGGTTCTTTGTCTCCTGCTGCTCCGAATGTATAAGTACCGTTTGCTTCTGCCATGGCTGTTTCTTCCGCACCGTCAACGGAAATCGTCATAACCACACCGTTTTCGGGTTTCATGAGTTCCACACCGCTGTCGGTCAGAGACTGCAGATCTGCGGAACCGTCATTTAATGCCGTGCCGTCCTTGGTGCAGTTAATATCAAACATGGCGTCATCTGCCATCAGAGTCGTCTGTAAACTCTTGAAAATTGCCGTCATCACACCGGTAGATTCGCTGTAGGTAACATTGCCTGCATCGTCCTGTCCGAAAGAAGGAGCGGCAAAAGCAGCGGCTGCCGTTTCATCATAGGCTAAGGAAGTCAGCTTTTCCGTATAATCTTCAAAGGAAGTAAAAGCAAATGTCAATTTGACTACTTCCCAGTCATCCGCACTGTCATCCACCGCTACCGTCAGCCATTCTTCACTGCCCGGAACCTTTTCGGTATAGACATCTTTTATGTAAGCGGCCAGGTCATCCCCGTGCTGTTTCAGATAGTAATAGGCACTGCCGTAGCCGTCCTGATAATCGTTTTTCGCGATTCGTCCTTCAATCGTACGCTCTCCTGAGCCATCCTTATTCAGTTGTAATTTGCCGGATACCTGTACCGCCGTACAGCCGGTCAGTGTCATGATTACCGTAAGCATCAGTGCCAGGAACAATGACAATCTTTTTTTGTTTGTTTTCATACTCTTTCTCTCCTTTTCTTTGTTTTTTTGATTGGTTTTGCCTTTCTTATTTCATTTAATCGTTATAGAATGCCCATTTTTTACGGGCAAGCTGTATCAGTATTACAAAAATACCTACTATGACAAGCATGAGCCAGGATACTGCGGAGGCATATCCCTGTCTGCCTACCGTAAATGCCGTCGTATAAATGTTGTAACCCAGATAGTTGGTATTGTACTCACCGCCTGTCATCAGCATCGGCTGTACGAAAATCTGGAAGGCAGCTATGGTTGCTGTAAGCAGGTTGTAGAACAAAATCGGTGAAATGGCGGGCAGTGTAACATGGAAAAACTTCGTAAATACATTTCCTCCATCCACGGAAACCGCTTCATACAGTTCTGTCGGGACATCCGTCAGGGAGGATAAGAAAATCACCACAGTTCCGCCGACACTCCACATACCCATAATCGCCAGGCCGGGCGTTGCCCATGTGTAATCATGGAACCAGTCAGGACCTTGTATGCCGAACACTCCCAGCAGCTGATTAACGACGCCCGTGGAACCAAGCAGCTGCTTCCACAGAAATACGACAGCCACAATGGTTACCAGCGTAGGAATGTAATACAGCGCCCGAAACAGCTTTCTGCCGGGCACCTTAGCATGCAGAAGCAACGCCAGATAAAGTGCAAACAGCAGATTTAACGGTACGCTTAAAAGGACAAATTTCAAAGTGTTGGCCACACTGTTCCAGAAAAGCGGATCTCCGAGTATCGCTTTATAATTGTCAAGCCCCCGGAAGGTTACCGTCATAGAAGTTGTTGTTGCGTTTGTAAAAGAAAGATACAGGGAATAAAACAACGGAAACGCCTGTAAAACCAGAAATCCCAGTATCCAGGGGGAGGCAAAGAGATATCCCATCAGAGCCTCTTTCTTGCTGTAGTGTTGTTTTATTTTTTTCTTCTTTGGTTTCGTTTGAGTTTCTGTCTGTATCATTTGCATCCCTTCTTACTTTTCTCTCTGATTAGTAAGTTGCCTTTAACTGTAAAATCGCTTTTTGAATTCTCTCAAGTGTTGCATCCAGGTCATCCTTATCTGCCACATAATCGGTCAGACCCTTCTGTACTTCCCCAAACCAGTTGGGTGCGTCATAAATGTAGTCATAAGCCTTTCTGTGTTCCATCTCGTTTAATACCACTTTCTTCACGGGATCCGTTGTGTTTGCCAGAAGAGTTTCGTATACGGTCTTGTTCGCCGGCATGTTACAGGTAACGGTAAGGACTTCTTCCTGTATTTCCGGGCTGCACAGATATTTGACAAAATCATAGGCTGCCTGCTGTACCGCTTTATCTTCTTTGCTTAAGCGGTTGCTGATTTCCAGGGAAAATCCGCCGGTAAAGTTGTAGTGGTTTTCTTCGATATTGTTATAAGGAACCGGAGCTGCTCCTAAATTGATTTTGGCATCGCCCAGTGCGTCGTTCTGCCAGGGAATTTCATTGGTGGCAATCATCAGTCCCACAAGGCCGGACCAGAAAAGGTTGGTTGTATTGTCTCCCGCGGTATCCTCAAAGGCATTTACTTTTGCAGAAGACAGGGTGTGTGTCAGTTCATGCCAGATTTCAAAGCCTTTTCTCACACCCGGGTCGGTCGTTACAATCGGATTGCCGTCCGCGTCAAAGAACTCACCGCCGTTGGCAAATACCACATTTTCTATCTTGCAGTTACCGATGTTGACATCAAAACCAAGCTGTGTGATTTTGCCGGATTCCGTAACTGTCAGCAGTTCCTGGTATGCCAACAGTTCATCATAGGTCTCGGGAGCACGGACATTGCCGTCTGCATCAATGAGATCCGCAGGTTTTCCGGTAATGGTTGTGTCTGCTTTCTGTCCCACCTTGGTACCGGTCCAATCGGCATCCGCAGTATCTTTTAACTGGTTCACAATGTCGATATTGTAATAGAGAACACGGTTGTCCAGTGCGTACGGTACGCCATATACATTTCCTTCATAGGTCATGGGCTTCACGTCTTCTTCATAGAAGAAATCCGTGCCGGCATTGAAAGTATCATCAAAGAACGGGGTTAAGTTCATGGAAACCTGGCCTCTTGCCCTGTCGCCGTTGTCCTTGATTGTCTGGATGTAGATATCGGGACCGGACGGATCGGTCATTGCCGTAGTAATCTTTGTGAAATAATCCCAGAAAGAAATACCCACATAATTGATTTTTACATTGGTATGTTCTTCTTCGTACTCTGCGATAATTTTCCGGAACCAGTCGTAGTTCGCATCACCTTCCGGATATATGGACCAGAAATTCAATGTAATATTTCCGTCCTTGTCCATTTTATCCGAGCTCTTGGAGCCGCATCCGGTAAGAGAGCTGACGCAGAGCAGCATTGCCATTAAAATACTTACTGTTTTGTTTCTCATCTTTTTCTTTTTCATATTGGTGTCCTCCTTTTTCTCTTATTTATCTTTTGTCTGTTTGCGTTTTGTCTGTTTGTCTTATGCCTGTTTGTCTTATGTCTGTGTTTGCCGTATGCCTGCTTGTCTCATGCCTGTTTGTCTTTTGCTTGTTTATTTTTGGCTTTCTCTTTTTCTCAGCCTTTGACGGCGCCGGCTTTCACGCCTTCCAGGAAATATTTCTGGCAGAACACAAAAATCACTATATTGGGAATAATGGAGATTACGGAGCCTGCCATCAGAAGTCCCCAGTTTGTGCTTGTCTGTGTCTGGAAAGCCCGGAGTCCCAAAGCCACTGTGGTCAGGTTCGGGTCGTTTACATAAATCAGAGGTCCCAGATAATCGTTCCAGGAAAACAGGAATGCGAACACTGCCACCGTTGCCAGCACCGGTTTGGACAACGGAATCATAATGTTTGCCCAGATTCCCACTTCCCCTGCGCCGTCTATTTTGGCTGCTTCGTATATTTCACCGGGAATTGATTTGTAAAACTGCTGAATCAGAATGATATTTCCTGCGCCTCCTCCCAAGAATGCCGGCAATATCAGGGGAATCCAGGAGTTGGTCATTCCAAAGCTGCTGTACATTTTATAAGTAGGAATCATCAGGATAAAGGACGGTAAAATCATTGTCACAAGCATCAGGGAGTAACAGAAATCCCGTCCCGGCCAGCGAAGTCTTGCAAAGGCATATGCCACAAGGGAGGAAGAAAGCAGTGTGCCGATTACGGTCAGTCCTGTTACGATACCGCTGTTTAGGAAATATCTGGCAAAGGGGATTGTCCGAAAGACATCCAGATAATTTTCCCATCTCCAGGAATCCGGTATCAACTGATTTAAGAAACCTACGGAAGTCATAATCTCTGTTTCCGTCTGTAAGGATACGGACAGCATCCATACAAAAGGAAACAGGAAATATACGGTAAATAACACCAGTTGGAAAAGGACAAGTCCCTTAATCAGCAATTCTTTTCTTCTCTTTTTTTGTGCAGCTTTGCTTTTTTTCTGCTTTTTTCCATCCATATTTCCTCATCACTCCTATCAAAAATATAACAAGTTATTCATCAATATCTACAAGTAAATTATCATGTCGTTTTTGCCTTGTCAATAGACCCCCATTATCTTCCGGAAAACGAAATCATTATCTTGATAAACTTGATATATTATGTATATTTTTTCACCATATTTATATCATTTTTATAGCATAATGCACAATTATGGAGTCATTCCTTTGTGTTGCAGTGTCTTTTTTGCTTGGTAATATTCGTTTGTTTTGTGTATTTGGGGCAGCTCATTTTTCTGTACTTTATGTCGTTTTCCTCTGTATTTTCTGTTGACAAGGTCCGATTTCTTTCGTATACTGGAAGCATAAAGTATACAATCTATACAAGTTATTATTCAACCAATCATACATGATATGTCTCATAACCATACATCATGTATTCCACAAGTGTTTTCATAGGAGGGATGAGAATATATGGGGAAATTTTTATATCAGGAAATTAAAGATTATTTGTTGGGACTTATCAAGGAGCACAAGAGTGAACCGCGTTACCAGCTTCCGTCCGAAAATCAGCTTGCCTTAAAATTTGCCACGACACGCATTACGGCAAAGCGGGCTCTTACCGAGCTTCAGGAAGAAGGCTATATTTATCGTGTACACGGCAAAGGCTCTTTTATCAATCCGGAAATTGCTTCCAATAAAGAATTGCGAACAAATGATTTTATCTGTATGCTGCTTCCCAATCTGGAAAGCCGCTTTATTGCCGATATGATAGCCGGCACAAAACAATATCTGAAAGAACAGGGATACCACCTTCTCCTTTTAAGCGAAGCCCAGAAAGACTTAAGTGAATCCAAACTTATCAGCCATATTGTAGAATTAGGCGTCAAAGGTATTATCGTTTTTCCAAACAGCAGAGCTACTTATAATAAAGACCTGCTCCTCCTGGCATTAAACAAATTCCCCGTGGTCTTCGTTGACCGTACCCTGCAGGATTTAGATATCAGTTCCGTTACCAGTGACCACACGGAAATCGGCAGAAAAGGAGCGCAGCTATTGTTCGACAAGGGCTGCAAAAATATCGGCTTTATTACCATGCCTCCCGAGTATTCCAGCAGTATTGCCCAGCGTATCAACGGATACGAAAAAGCCCATGCGGAAAACGAACTCTACATAAAATCCCACAACGTTCTTCTTCTCAGAAAAAACGACCCCAACCAGGTCAATACCATCTGCAAATATCTGAAAGAGCATCCCGATCTGCAGGGACTGCTTTCTTATGGCGGTAAAGTCGGCTTAAATTTATACCGTGCCCTTGCCATGACCGGTATTTCCGTACCGGAACAGTTGAAAATTGTATTTTTAGATGACGAATACGAAGAATTTCAGGACTTTCTTCCCTTTTCCCCCACCTGTATTTTCCAACGCGCCGAAGAAATCGGCAGGCAGGCTGCGCAGCTTGTTGTCGGTTATATTCAGAAAAAGACCGTTACCAACGATAAAGTACTGCTGGAATGCGATGTCATAGAAAGGGAATCTACCGGAGGTAAATATGTATGAAAGTAGAAAAGATTTTTTATTTTGCATCCACCCACTGGGACAGGGAATGGTATAAAACCGTGGATGAATTTCGTTATATGCTGGTACCGGTTCTCGACAAGGTCATTGATACCCTGCAAAAAGGTCCGGCATTTCAGATTTTCACTCTGGACGGCCAGACAAGTATTCTGGAAGATTACCTCATCATCCGCCCCGAAAAACACGAAGTCTTAACAAACCTGATTCGGGACGGACGTATCATCATCGGCCCCTGGTACACCATGCCCGATGAGTTTTTGCTCTCCGGCGAAAGTCTGATACAAAATCTGCTTGCCGGACACCGCATTGCTTCCGGATACGGCGCAAAGCCCTTAAAAAACGGGTATGTCTGTGATATTTTCGGACATATTGCCAACCTTCCTCAGATTCTTAACGGTTTTGGCATTGACAGCGCCCTCATCAGCCGCGGCTGCAACGACAGTGAAATCGAGTGTTTCTTTGACTGGATATCCCCGGACGGCTCCCGTGTGCTGACCTTTAAGGCTCCCGAAACCTGCGGCTACGGTTCCTTCTATTTTGAAGTCATGAGTGAATTCGGACCGGATTACACTTCCCACATGGAAGAAATGACAGCACGCGCTATTGCGTATGTAGAACGGGAATGTACACGTACTTCTCTTCCCTATGTGATTCTGATGGATGGTATGGACCACGAAACCATCCACGAGTTTGCTCCCGAAATACTGGATGCACTGTCCCGGCATTTTAACTGCCCTGTGGAGCAGGTGCGGCTGGATGAAATTCCCGGGCTCATCCAAGGTATTCGTCCTGTCAAAAAAGGAGAGCTTGTCTCTCACGGTCAGGCAAACGTGATGCACAATAAAGTAATTCCCCACACGCTTTCTTCCCGCTATGACTTAAAGCGCGCCAATGATGACTGTCAGAATCTGTTAGAACACTATGCCATGCCTGTTTCTGCCATCGACAGCATGAACGGTGCCTCTCCCATAACCTCTTATCTGGATTATGCCTACAGTCTGCTTTTACAAAATCACGCACATGACAGTATCTGCGGATGTTCCATTGATGCTGTTCACCGGGAAATGCTGACCCGTTTTGAAAAAGCCAGACGTACCGCCAATGAATTTTTTGAACAGTTCTGCGGAAAAGCTTATCAGGCAGCCCTGACATCGGATGGCTGTGTAGAAGTAAAGGTATTCAATCCGCTCCCCTATGAATACCGGGGACTGTTGGAATTTGACATTGATTTTGCGCCGGAATTTGAGACTTCCGCGCTTCCTTATATCCGCTATGAGCAGCGAAACACCTTCCTCGTCTACAATGAATGTGGGCAGGAACTTCCTTACAATATTATTCGTGCTGCCCGTAACAGACAGGTACGGCAATATGGCGGCAACAAACGTTTTGCGGATCCCCACCGTATTGCTCTGAACGGTGTGCTCCGTCCCATGGGTTTTACCACCTTTACCGTTAAACCGAGCCCTCTGCCCTACCGTATTACCGACAGGTTTTCCACAGGACCCGATAGCTGTGAAAATGAATGGATCCGATTTGCTATCTGCCCGAACGGTACAATTACGCTGACCGACAAAAAGACCGGTCACACCTATGCCGGTCTGCATTCTTTCATTGACTGTTGTGAAGCCGGAGACGGCTGGTACCACACCCGTCCCATACAGGACAGAGTTCTCTGCTCCACCGGTGCCCGGGTCAGCATCGAAAAAATCTTTAACGGCTATGCATCCTGTATTTTCCGGATACGTTATGAATGGGCTCTGCCGGAGGAAAAGGAAACCGAGGCAGGATTTTCCAAGCGAAGTGAACACTACGTTCCCTTTATCATTACATCCGATTTTACCATTTCCCGGGACTCTAAGTTAATACGTGTCCATACCGTTGTAAATAACACTGTACGTGACCACCGTCTGCAATTGCACCTGCCGACCGGCATTCGCGCCACGCAATACAGCGTCAACCAATGCAACCTGATTCTTTCACGGAATGTGGGACTTGATAACAGCCATTACAACTGGAAAGAAGCCGACATTACCGAATATGCTTTTGAAAATCTGGCATTTATCCGGGATGATGTTCATGGTCTGGCATTTATTTCCGGCGGCGGTCTTCATGAAATTTCCTGTCCGGGTGATGCCGCGAACAGCATGGATATCACTTTGATGCGCTGCTTCTCAAGAACCGTTGGCACGGACGGGGAACCTGACGGAGAGCTTCCCGGACTTTTAGAATGGGACTATGCTCTCTTACCTCTTGCCGATGAAAGCAATGCCGAACTGGTACGGCAAAAAGATTATTTCATCTGCGGCTACCGCGGCTTTACCATTCCTTCCGGGAAATTCATCCCGGAAGAAAGTGCTTTCACTTTCACTTCCGAAGATTGTGTTTATATTACCTGTATGTCTTCCGGCAACAACGGCATGCTCATTCGTGCCGCTAACTACGCCGGCAAAGAAAGCACCTGCTCCCTTGTCTTTTGCCGCCCGGTAAAAGAAGCCTGCCTGTGTGATTTCCTTTCCCATCCCATCGGTAACGTATCCGTTTCCGGTAATCAGGTTACGGCAGCTGCAGGCGCTTATCAGATGATTAATATACTTGTAAGATTTGAAGGTTGAGAAGGGGGAAGCACATCTCGTAAATGCTTCGCATTTCCTCGGTCGCGGGCATTCGATAAATGCCCGCAAGCACGCAAAAACAGCCACTTACGTGCAAACGCCCCGCAATGAGAAGCATTCATAGCCACTTCGTGGCTATTTCATCGCGGCAGTCGCCGCTTTCCGATAAGCAAAAAAATACCCGGAAGAGTGTGAACACTCTCCGGGTAATATTTTTTACTTATCTAAGCTTCTCGTTGCTTACGCGCAGATTACTCAATGATAGTAGCTACACGGCCTGATCCTACAGTACGTCCACCTTCACGAATAGCGAAAGTAAGACCCTGCTCCATAGCGATGGGATGGATCAGTTCGATGGTCATTTCTACGTTATCACCAGGCATGCACATTTCGGTACCTGCAGGAAGTTCGCAAACACCGGTAACATCGGTTGTTCTGAAGTAGAACTGAGGACGATAGTTGTTGAAGAAAGGAGTATGACGTCCACCTTCATCTTTGGTCAGAACGTAAACCTGTGCAGTGAATTTCTTGTGGCAGGTTACAGTGCCGGGTTTTGCAAGAACCTGACCTCTTTCGATGTCAGTTCTCTGAATGCCACGAAGAAGTGCACCGATGTTATCACCAGCCTGTGCTTCATCAAGCATCTTACGGAACATTTCGATACCGGTTACAACGGATTTCAGCTTGTCTTCTCTGATACCAACGATTTCAACTTCGTCGTTCAGGTGAAGAACACCACGCTCTACTCTACCGGTTGCAACAGTACCACGACCGGTAATGGTAAATACGTCTTCTACAGGCATAAGGAAAGGCTTATCAGTATCACGCTGAGGATCAGGAATGTAGGAATCTACAGTGTCCATAAGTTCCATAATCTTGTCTCCCCAAGGTCCCATGGGATCTTCCAGAGCCTTCAGAGCAGAACCCTTGATAATAGGGCAATCCTTGAAGTCATATTCTTCAAGCTGTTCTGTGATTTCCATTTCAACTAATTCAAGAAGTTCAGGATCGTCTACCATATCGCACTTGTTCATGAATACGATGATGTAAGGAACGCCTACCTGACGGGACAGAAGGATGTGCTCCTTGGTCTGAGCCATAACACCATCGGTTGCAGCTACAACAAGGATAGCGCCGTCCATCTGAGCAGCACCGGTAATCATGTTCTTAACGTAGTCAGCATGGCCCGGGCAGTCAACGTGAGCGTAATGTCTCTTTTCGGTCTGGTATTCAACGTGTGCGGTAGAAATGGTAATACCACGCTCTCTTTCTTCGGGAGCCTTATCGATGTTTTCGAAGTCTACCTGTGCGTTACCGGGAACTCTTGCTGCCAGAACCTTGGTAATTGCAGCGGTCAGAGTAGTTTTACCATGGTCAACGTGACCGATGGTACCAATGTTACAATGGGGCTTAGTTCTTTCAAATTTAGCTTTAGCCATTATTATAGTCCTCCTTAAAAAGATAAAAAATAAGTTTTTAATTTAATCAGCTATCTCTCATTATATTAGATAAGCCTAAGTTTTTCAAGCATTATTTTGCTTCAGAGGCAGGTACTTTTACAAGTACCGCCTCATTATCTTTGGAAATTATTTTGCCTTTGCAGCAAGTACTTTCTCCTGTACGTTCTTGGGAACCTGCTCGTATTTCTCGAAGAACATGGAGTAGTTACCACGACCCTGGGTCTTGGAACGTAAGTCGGTAGAATAACCGAACATTTCAGCAAGAGGTACATAAGCCTTAACCATCTTACCGCCGCCGATATCTTCCATACCTTCGATACGGCCACGACGGGAGTTGATATCACCGATAACATCGCCCATATATTCTTCAGGCATGGTTACTTCTACCTTCATGATAGGCTCAAGCAGTACAGGTGCGGCTTTCTTCATAGCTTCCTTGAATGCCATGGAACCGGCAATATGGAATGCCATTTCGGAAGAGTCGACTTCATGGTAGGAACCATCGTATACGTTAGCATATACACCAACAACGGGGAATCCGCCGAGGATACCTGCGTGGGTTGCTTCTTCGATACCTTCACCGACTGCAGGGATGTATTCCTTGGGAATAGCACCGCCGACAACGGTGGATTCGAATTTGAACAGCTGATCGCCGTTCGGATCCATGGGCTCGAATTTAACTTTACAATGTCCGTACTGTCCACGTCCACCGGACTGTTTTGCATATTTGTATTCCTGGTCAACAGGCTTGGTAATGGTTTCCTTGTAAGCAACCTGAGGAGCACCAACGTTAGCTTCTACCTTGAATTCACGAAGCAGACGGTCAACGATGATTTCCAGATGGAGCTCACCCATACCTGCGATAATGGTCTGTCCTGTTTCCTGATTGGTATGAGCACGGAAGGTAGGATCTTCTTCTGCAAGTTTTGCAAGAGCTTCACCCATCTTGGTCTGACCTGCTTTGGTCTTAGGCTCAATAGCCAGTTCGATAACGGGTTCAGGGAATTCCATGGACTCGAGAATTACAGGATGCTGCTCATCACAAATGGTATCACCTGTAGTAGTAAACTTGAAGCCTACTGCTGCTGCGATATCACCGGAGTAAACCTTATCAAGTTCGGCTCTCTTGTTTGCATGCATCTGCAGGATACGTCCAACACGTTCCTTCTTATCCTTTGTAGCATTCAGTACGTAAGAACCGGAGTTCATGGTACCGGAGTAAACTCTGAAGAATGCAAGCTTACCAACGAACGGGTCAGCCATAATCTTGAATGCCAGTGCGGAGAAAGGTTCTTCATCGGAAGAATGTCTTACAACTTCGTTGCCATCCAGGTCAACACCCTTGATAGGAGGGATGTCTGTAGGAGCAGGCATGTATTCAAGAATGGCATCCAGTAACTTCTGTACGCCTTTGTTACGATAAGCGGAACCGCAGCATACAGGAATTGCCTTACATTCGCAGGTTGCCTTTCTTAAGACTTTCTTCATTTCTTCAACAGAAGGTTCTTCACCTTCCAGGTACTGCATCATTAAATCATCATCTAATTCGCAGATTTTTTCAACTAATTCGTTACGATACAGTTCTGCATCGTCCTTCATGTCGCCGAGGTCATCTGTTACTGTGATGTTGTCGCCCTTTTCATCGTTGTAGATGTAGGCTTTCATTTCAAACAGGTCGATGATTCCCTTGAATTCATCTTCCTTGCCGATAGGTAACTGAAGGCAGATAGCATTCTTACCTAAACGGGTTCTGATCTGCTCTACGGCACCGTAGAAGTTTGCACCAAGGATGTCCATCTTATTGATGAAAGCCATACGAGGTACGTTGTAGGTATCAGCCTGACGCCATACGTTTTCAGACTGAGGTTCTACGCCACCCTTTGCACAGAATACACCGACTGCACCATCAAGTACACGTAAGGAACGTTCAACTTCTACAGTGAAGTCAACGTGTCCCGGAGTATCAATGATGTTGATACGATGCTCTAATGCACCGGGCATGGGTTTGGTTTCTTTCTCAAGAGTCCAGTGGCAGGTGGTAGCTGCAGATGTGATGGTAATACCTCTTTCCTGTTCCTGCTCCATCCAGTCCATGGTAGCAGTACCTTCATGAGTATCACCAATCTTGTAGTTAACACCGGTATAGTAAAGAATACGCTCTGTCAGTGTGGTTTTACCCGCATCGATATGAGCCATAATACCAATATTTCTGGTTCTCTCTAAGGGATATTCTCTTCCAGCCAAGGTTGTTTCCTCCTTATATTAGTCATGACAGGCAACAAAAACTTCGTCCTACAATTAGAATCTGTAGTGTGCGAAAGCCTTGTTTGCTTCTGCCATCTTGTGCATATCTTCTTTTCTCTTTACAGCGGAGCCGGTATTGCCTGCTGCATCAAGAATTTCGTTTGCCAGTCTGTCTTCCATGGTCTTTTCGCCTCTCTTACGAGAAAACATTACTAACCAACGAAGACCCAGAGCCTGACGACGCTCAGGTCTTACTTCGATAGGTACCTGATAGGTAGCACCACCAATACGTCTTGCCTTAACTTCCAGAACAGGCATGATATTGTTCATAGCCTCTTCGAAAACTTCAAGGGCAGGCTTGCCTGACTTTTCTTCTACTTTGGCAAATGCACCATATACAATCTTCTGTGCAACACCCTTCTTACCATCTAACATAACGTTGTTGATAAGCTTGGTAACCACTTTGTTGTTGTATAAAGGATCTGCCAATACATCTCTTTTCTGAATATGTCCTTTACGTGGCACGGTTCTTCCCTCCTTAATAATGGTAACACCCGCAGTCCGCAGATGTTAGGTTAATTAAATCATCGGTACTCACATTGTTTCCCTATTGTGTGCGTGCGGTATATCTGTTTAATACAGAATCCAACACTAAAAAATAGTTTCGTTTGTGAATCCAGTTGAATCAGCTTGCCTGATTACTTAGAAGCCTTAGGTCTCTTTGCACCATATTTGGAACGAGCCTGCTTTCTGTTGGCAACGCCTGCGGTATCCAAAGTACCTCTGATGATGTGGTATCTGGTACCGGGTAAGTCCTTTACTCTACCGCCTCTGATCAGTACAACGCTATGCTCCTGTAAGTTGTGTCCTTCACCGGGAATGTAGCTGGTAACTTCGATTCCGTTAGAAAGACGTACTCTGGCGATCTTTCTAAGTGCGGAGTTAGGCTTCTTAGGGGTAGCAGTCTTAACAGCGGTGCATACGCCTCTCTTCTGAGGAGAAGAAGTATTGATTGCTTTCTTGTGTAAGGAGTTGAATCCTTTCTGGAGAGCAGGTGCTGTGGACTTCTTTTCAGTTGTCTGACGTCCTTTTCTTACTAACTGGTTAAATGTTGGCATTCTGTTTCACCTCTTTCTTATTATATAATATAAATGATTTTTTATGTGCAACACAAAAAGAAATGCATCTGCGTGCACACTATGATAGTATACTTTTTCGCAGATGCATTGTCAACCGATTTTTTTGAAAATTAAGGTAAAATTTCTTTGAGATATCTTCCCAGGGCATCCTGCCAGGAGGGCAGGCGTTCAAAACCGTTTTCGGTCAGCTTACTCTTGTCAAGACGGCTGTTTTCCGGGCGCTTTGCCTTTGCCGGATACTCGCTTGCCGGCACCGGCGCCACTTCAATTTTCACCCCTGCCTGCCGGAAAATCTCACAGGCAAATTCATACCAGGTGCAGATACCTTCGTTGGTGGCATGGTAAATACCGTATTTGTCCGTCTGTATCATGTCCACTAACAGTCTTGCCAGATCATAGGTATAGGTCGGGGACCCGAACTGGTCGTTTACTACCGTCAGTTTATCATGGGTTTCCGCCAGCTTTAACATGGTTTTTACAAAATTTTTACCGTTCTTGCCGAACACCCAGGCAATTCTTACGATAAAATATTTGGAAAGGGTTTCCTGTACCGCAAGCTCGCCTTCGTATTTTGTCTGACCGTAAACATTTAAGGGATGCCTTTCGTCATCCGGCTCCCATGGGCGGGTGCCCTGTCCGTCAAACACATAGTCCGTACTGATATACACCATTTTACAGTCCAGTTTTTTGCAGACCTCTGCAATGTTTCTGGTTCCGTCCGCATTGACTCTTCTGCAAAGTGCTTCGTTGTCCTCCGCAGCATCCACTGCGGTATAGGCGGCGCAGTGCACCACGGCATCCGGTGCTGCCTCACCGATAACTTTCTCCACGCTTATCTTATCTGTAATGTCCATCTCGTCAATGTCCACACCGATTGCTTCTATATTCCGTTTGGCCAGATCCGCCATCACATCATAGCCAAGCTGTCCTTTTACACCTGTTACCAATACTTTCATCATTGTTCTCCCATTCACATGGCATAAAAGGCGCAGCCTTTCGGTTACGCCTTTTTATGATTTATTCTTCTGTTGCAGTATCGTCGTTTTCGGTTTCTTCGCAGGGCTCTTCAGCCGTTACGTTTTTATCCGTATCCTCGCCTAATTCTGCTGCGGTTTCCGCAAATGCTGCAGCCACCTCATCGGAATCGTCGGAGAAATTGATTTCTTCCACTGCATTTTCAATCGCATCATCCGTGCTTAAGTGTGTGGTGCGGTATCTCTTCATACCGGTACCTACAGGAATCAGCTTACCGATGATAACGTTTTCCTTCAGACCAATCAGAGGGTCAACCTTGCCCTTGATAGCGGCTTCGGTCAGAACCTTGGTGGTTTCCTGGAAGGATGCGGCTGACAGGAAGGAGTTGGTAGCCAGAGCTGCCTTGGTAATACCGAGCATTACCTGCTTTCCTTCTGCGGGCTCTTTACCCTCTGCAATCAGCTTTTCATTCATGTCTTCAAATTCAAGGACGTCAACCAGTGTTCCGGGAAGGAATTCGGTATCTCCGTGGTTCTCGATACGAATCTTCTTTAACATCTGACGAACGATAACTTCGATATGCTTATCGGCGATATCTACACCCTGCAAGCGGTATACACGCTGTACTTCACGGATCATGTAATCCTGTACGGCGCGGATGCCCTTAATCTTTAACAGGTCATGAGGGTTTACGCTACCTTCTGTCAGTTCGTCGCCGGCTTCAATCATCTGGCCGTCTAAAACCTTGATACGGGAGCCGTAAGGAATTAAGTATGCCTTGGACTCTCCGGTCTCTTCGTTATGAACGATTACTTCACGTTTCTTCTTGGTATCGCGGATTTCTACGCGGCCGCCGAATTCAGCAATGATGGCAAGACCCTTGGGCTTTCTTGCTTCAAACAATTCTTCGACACGGGGAAGACCCTGTGTGATATCGTCACCCGCAACACCGCCGGTATGGAAAGTACGCATGGTAAGCTGTGTACCGGGTTCACCGATGGACTGTGCGGCAATAATACCGACAGCTTCACCTACCTGGACAGCTTCGCCGGTTGCCATGTTGGCACCGTAGCACTTTGCACAGATACCGTTGTGGCATCTGCAGGTTAAAATGGTACGAATCTTAACTTCCTCAATGGGCTCACCCTTTTCATTAACGCCGACGCTTAAAATCTTAGCAGCACGGCTGGGGGTAATCATATGATTGTGTTTTACGATTCTGTTGCCGTCTTTATCATAAATATCTTCGCAGGCAAAACGGCCTGTGATTCTGTCTTTCAAGCCTTCGATGGTTTCCTTGCCGTCCATGAATGCTCTTACCACAATACCGGGGATTTCGCTTCTGCCTTCGCTACAGTCGGTTTCCCTGATGGAAAGTTCCTGGGAAACGTCAACCATACGTCTGGTCAGGTAACCGGAGTCGGCGGTACGAAGAGCGGTATCGGACAGACCCTTACGTGCACCATGTGCGGACATGAAGTATTCCAGTACGTCAAGACCTTCACGGAAGTTGGACTTGATAGGCAACTCGATGGTACGTCCGGTTGTATCTGCCATCAGACCACGCATACCTGCCAGCTGTTTAATCTGCTGGTTGGAACCACGCGCACCGGAGTCAGCCATCATGAAGATGTTGTTGTACTTATCCAGACCGTTAATCAGTTTATCGGTCAGTTCCTTATCGGTTTCGTTCCAGGTTTCTACTACGGCACGGTATCTTTCTTCCTCGGTGATAAGACCTCTTCTGAAGTTGGTGGAAATCTTATCAACGGTTTCCTGTGCCTGAGCCAGCAGTTCGGGCTTTTCGGGAGGCACGGTCATATCGGAAATGGATACGGTCATGGCCGCTCTGGTGGAATACTTGTATCCCATTGCCTTGATGTAGTCAAGAACTTCTGCATTCTTAAATGCACCGTGGGTATTGATAACCTTCTCCAAAATCTGCTTTAACTGCTTCTTGCCGACATGGAAGTCAACTTCAAGCTTTAAGAAGTTTTCAGGGTCGGTTCTGTCAACAAAACCAAGGTCCTGAGGCAGTACTTCGTTGAAGATGAAACGTCCCAGTGTGGACTCTACGATACCGGTGATATCTTCACCCGCATCGTTTTTCTTGGTAATTCTTACCTTGATACGGGACTGTAAGGTAATAACCCGGTTCTCGTATGCAAGGATTGCTTCGTTTACGCTCTTGAAGAACTTGCCTTCGCCCTTTGCGCCGGGTCTTTCCTGTGTCAGGTAGTAGATACCGAGTACCATATCCTGTGTAGGAACGGCAACGGGACCACCGTCGGAAGGCTTCAAAAGGTTGTTGGGAGACAGAAGCAGGAAACGGCATTCTGCCTGTGCCTCAACGGACAGAGGAAGGTGAACAGCCATCTGGTCACCGTCGAAGTCGGCGTTGAATGCGGTACATACAAGAGGATGAAGCTTGATTGCCTTACCTTCTACCAGAATGGGTTCAAATGCCTGAATACCCAGTCTGTGCAGTGTAGGTGCACGGTTCAGCATAACCGGATGCTCTTTGATTACTTCTTCCAGTACATCCCATACGCTGGTGTCCAGTCTCTCCACTAATTTCTTGGCATTCTTGATATTCTGGCTGATGCCTCTTGCTACCAGTTCCTTCATAACGAAGGGTTTGAACAGTTCGATTGCCATTTCTTTCGGCAGACCGCACTGATAAATCTTAAGTTCGGGTCCTACTACGATAACGGAACGTCCGGAGTAGTCTACACGCTTACCTAACAGGTTCTGACGGAAACGTCCGGATTTACCCTTTAACATATCGGAAAGGGACTTTAACGCTCTGTTGCCGGGGCCGGTAACGGGACGTCCTCTTCTGCCGTTGTCAATCAGGGCATCCACTGCTTCCTGCAGCATTCTCTTTTCATTGCGGACAATGATATCGGGAGCGCCCAGTTCAAGCAGTCTCTTCAGACGGTTGTTTCTGTTGATAATTCTTCTGTAAAGGTCATTTAAGTCAGAGGTTGCGAAACGACCGCCGTCCAGCTGTACCATGGGACGTAAGTCGGGAGGCAGAACCGGGATAACATCCATAATCATCCATTCGGGCTTGTTGCCTGAACCTCTGAAAGCTTCTACTACTTCCAGTCTCTTGATGATACGTGCACGCTTCTGACCGGTGGACTCCTTTAAGCCTGCCTTTAATTCCTCTGCATCTTTTTCCAGGTCGATGGCCTGCAGAAGCTCTTTGATAGCCTCTGCGCCCATGCCTACACGGAACTTATTGCCATAGGTTTCATAAGCATCCTGATATTCCTTTTCGGATAAAATCTGCTTATATTCCAAATTGGACTCACCTGCATCCAGTACGATATAGGATGCAAAGTAAAGTACCTTTTCCAGTACTCTCGGAGAAAGGTCAAGGATTAATCCCATACGGCTGGGAATTCCTTTGAAGTACCAGATATGGGAAACCGGAGCTGCCAGTTCGATATGACCCATACGCTCTCTACGAACACTGGATTTGGTAACTTCTACACCACATCTGTCGCAGACAACACCTTTGTATCTGATCTTCTTGTACTTACCGCAATGACATTCCCAGTCCTTCTGGGGTCCGAAAATTCTTTCACAGTACAGACCGTCACGTTCCGGTTTTAAGGTTCTGTAATTGATTGTTTCGGGCTTGGTTACCTCGCCTCTGGACCACTCACGGATTTTCTCCGGAGATGCCAGACCGATTTTTATGGCATCAAATGTCATCGGCTGATAAATTTCATTTTTATTTTCTGACATTTTGGTACTCCCTTCCATACTAATCTCTATTAGAATTCGTCTTCTCCATCGAAGCCGTCACCTGCATCGTCAAAATCATCCTCATCCGCATCATCTGCGCTTACCAGTTCGCCGTCATCGTCAAATTCCTGCTTCTGGTAACCCAAATCATCGAGGGAATCCTTTTCATAATCATTGTAGTTCTTACGGTCGCCTTCCATCTCGTAACGGTAATCGTTGTCGGTGTAATCTACGGTTTCCATAATTTCTACTTCGGTCTGGTCTTCTCTTAAGACGCGGACATCCATACCAAGTGCCTGTAATTCCTTGAGCAATACCTTGAAGGATTCCGGAATACCGGGCTCAGGAATGTTGTCGCCCTTGATGATGGCTTCGTATGTCTTGACACGGCCGATAACATCATCGGACTTCACAGTCAGGATTTCCTGTAAGGTGTAGGATGCGCCGTATGCTTCCAGCGCCCAAACTTCCATTTCACCGAAACGCTGTCCGCCGAACTGTGCCTTACCACCAAGAGGCTGCTGGGTAACTAAGGAGTACGGTCCGGTAGAACGTGCATGAATCTTATCGTCTACCAGGTGGTGCAGCTTCAGGTAATGCATGTGTCCGATGGTAACCGGGCTGTCGAAGTACTCACCGGTACGTCCGTCGCGGAGTCTTACCTTACCGTCACGGGAAATAGGCACGCCTTTCCAGAGCTTTCTGTGTGCTCTGTTTTCGGACAGATACTGATAAACTTCGGGAAGAAGCTCTGCTTCATGCAAGCTGCTGAAGCTGTCTCCCTTCCATTCCTTTCCGTCCGCGGTCTTTTCCAGTCCCTTGGCTTTCCATTCCTCTGCTTCCGCAGCATCGAAAGGAAGGTTTGCATAATCATTTGCCAGATCCAGGGTATCCATAATATCTTTTTCATTTGCGCCATCGAATACAGGAGTCGCTACATTAAAGCCAAGAGCCTTTGCAGCCAGGGAAAGATGAATTTCCAGGACCTGTCCGATGTTCATACGGGAAGGTACGCCCAGAGGGTTAAGTACGATATCCAGAGGACGGCCGTTGGGAAGATAAGGCATATCTTCTACGGGAAGTACACGGGAAACAACACCCTTGTTACCATGACGGCCGGCCATCTTGTCACCAACGGAAATCTTTCTCTTCTGCGCAATGTAAATGCGGACAGCCTGATTTACGCCGGGTGCCAGTTCGTCGCTGTTTTCTCTGGTAAATACCTTTGCATCCACTACAATACCATATTCGCCGTGAGGAACCTTTAAGGAAGTATCACGTACTTCTCTTGCCTTCTCACCGAAGATGGCGCGGAGCAGTCTTTCTTCTGCAGTCAGTTCTGTTTCTCCCTTGGGAGTAACCTTGCCGACAAGGATATCACCGGCACGAACCTCAGCACCGATACGGATAATACCTCTGTCATCCAGATCCTTCAGGGCATCGTCGCCGACACCGGGAACATCACGGGTGATTTCTTCGGGTCCTAACTTGGTATCTCGTGCTTCTGCTTCATATTCTTCAATGTGTACGGAAGTGTAAACATCTTCCTGTACCAGTCTTTCGCTTAACAGAACCGCATCTTCGTAGTTGTAACCTTCCCAGGTCATGAAACCGATAAGAGGGTTCTTACCGAGTGCCAGTTCGCCTTCGGAAGTGGAAGGACCGTCTGCAATAACCTGTCCCTGTGCCACATGGTCGCCCTTGAATACGATGGGCTTCTGGTTGTAGCAGTTGGACTGGTTGCTTCTTAAGAACTTGGTCAGATGGTATTCTTCCTTTTCGCCGTCATCATAGGTCATCTTGATGAGCTTGGAAGAAACATAATCAACCGTACCTGCCTTCTTTGCCACTACGCAGACACCGGAGTCTACGGCAACCTTGGTTTCCATGCCGGTACCTACTACGGGTGCTTCCGTCATCAGAAGGGGCACTGCCTGACGCTGCATGTTGGAACCCATCAGCGCACGGTTCGCATCGTCGTTCTGCAGGAAAGGAATTAAGGCTGTAGCCACGGAGAATACCATTCTCGGGGATACATCCATGTAATCGAACATAGCCTTGGGATATTCCTGTGTTTCCTCTCTGTAACGGCCGGATACGGAGTTACGGACAAAATGTCCTTCTGCATCCAGGGCTTCGTTTGCCTGTGCTACATGATAGTTATCTTCTTCATCAGCGGTCATGTATACAACTTCGTCGGTAACTCTCGGGTTAGCCGGGTCAGTTTTGTCAATCTTACGGTAAGGTGCTTCCACGAAACCGTATTCGTTAATTCTTGCATAGCTTGCAAGAGAGTTAATCAGACCGATGTTGGGACCTTCGGGAGTCTCGATAGGACACATTCTTCCGTAGTGGGAGTAATGTACGTCTCGAACTTCGAATCCGGCACGGTCTCTTGACAGACCGCCGGGACCCAGTGCGGAAAGACGTCTCTTGTGGGTAAGTTCGCCCAGAGGGTTGTTCTGGTCCATAAACTGGGACAACTGGGAAGAACCGAAGAATTCCTTTACGGCAGCGGTAACGGGTTTGATGTTAATCAGCGCCTGCGGAGAAATTTCTTCAGCATCATGGGTTGTCATTCTTTCTCTGACAACTCTTTCCATTCTGGAAAGGCCGATACGGTACTGGTTCTGTAACAGTTCGCCGACCGCACGGATACGTCTGTTGCCTAAGTGGTCGATATCGTCATCGTTTCCCAAACCGAATTCCAGATGCATATTGTAGTTGATGGAAGCAAAGATATCTTCCTTAGTAATATGCTTCGGAATTAACTCGTGGATATTCTTCTTGATGGCTTCTGCCAGAGCTTCGCCGTCTTCTGCGTATTCCTCGATAATCTGCTTTAATACCGGGTAGTAAACCAGTTCGGTTACACCCAGTTCCTTGGGATTGCAGTCGATGAAGTGGCAGATGTCTACCATCATATTGGAAAGAACCTTTTCGTTCTTTTCTTCGGTTGCAATATATACGAAGGGAACTGCTGCATTCTGGATTTCGTCTGCCAGTTCTGCGGTCACCTTGGTGCCTTCTGCGGCAATTACTTCACCGGTAGAAGGGTCAACAACATCAGCCGCCAAAATCTGGTTGCGGATTCTGTTTCTTAAAGCTAACTTCTTATTGAATTTATATCTTCCGACTTTAGCCAAATCATATCTTCTGGGGTCGAAGAACATAGCGTTAATCAGGCTTTCGGCACTTTCCACGCTTAAAGGCTCACCCGGACGAATCTTTTTGTATAACTCTAACAGACCCTCCTGATAATTTTCAGCAGTGTCCTTTGTAAAGCTGGCTTCAATCTTCGGTTCGTCACCGAATACTTCCCTGATTTCGTCATTGGTGCCGATACCGAGTGCTCTGATCAGAACCGTAATGGGAACCTTTCTGGTACGGTCAACACGAACATAGAATACATCGTTGGAGTCCGTCTCGTATTCCAGCCATGCGCCACGGTTGGGAATTACGGTACAGGAATACAGCTTCTTACCAATTTTATCATGGCCGATACCATAGTAAATGCCGGGGGAACGTACTAACTGGCTGACAATAACACGTTCTGCACCGTTGATTACGAAGGTACCTGTTGCCGTCATAATAGGAAGGTCGCCCATGAAGATTTCGTGCTCACTGATTTCTTCTTTTTCCTTATTGTAAAGACGTACCTTTACTTTGAGCGGTGCCGCATACGTGGCATCTCTCTCCTTACATTCTTCAATAGAATATTTCACATCGTCTTCGCACAATTCGAAATCTACGAATTCCAGACTTAAAGAGCCGCTGTAATCTGCGATAGGAGAAATATCGTCGAAGACTTCTTTCAGGCCTTCGTCCAAAAACCACTGATAGGAATCCTTCTGGACTTCAATCAGGTTTGGCATCTCCAAAACCTCTTTTTGTCGTGCATAACTCATACGTGTATTCTTGCCTTTGGCAATAGGACGTATTCTGTTTTTTTCCATTGACCTTTCACCCCGTTCTTATATGATATTGACCTATTTTGTCATTTATTTAGCGTACACAAAATAGACATAGCACACCACAATAGTGCATTGTCCATCATACAATAATATTCCATTTTAGTCAAGGAATTTTTTAGAATTTTTAGAAAAATCAAGAAAATAATGAATGAAGAAAAGCCACATGGCAAAATGCAAGCATGATGCCACGCGGCTTTTTGTAACTATGAGAGAAGAAATTACTTAAGGGTAACCTTAGCGCCAACTTCTTCAACTTTCTTCTTGATTTCTTCAGCTTCTTCCTTGCTTGCGCCTTCTTTGAGCATCTTAGGAGCGCCATCAACAAGGTCCTTAGCTTCCTTCAGACCAAGGCCGGTGATTTCACGAACAACCTTGATAACCTTAACCTTTTCGGAACCCACTTCGGTAAGTTCTACATTGAACTCAGTCTTTTCTTCTTCTGCTGCTGCGCCAGCACCTGCTGCTGCAACTACAACGCCTGCTGCTGCAGATACGCCGAATTCTTCTTCACATGCTTTTACTAAGTCATTTAATTCTAATACGGATAACTCTTTGATAGCGTCAATGAGTTCCTGAGCTGTTAATTTAGCCATTTTACATTTCCTCCTGAAATTGATTTAATATTTTTTTAGTTTCGATTAAGCTTCTGCGGGAGCTTCTTCAGCAGCAGGTGCTGCACATGCTGCTGCGCCACCTTTTTCTGCCAACTGATTCATGACGCGAGCGAAGTTGGTAATCGGGGACTGCAGACTTCCGAGCAACTTGGAAATAAGTTCTTCTCTGGAAGGAATGTTTGCAATAACTGCGATACCGGCTGCATCATATACGGTTCCTTCAACAACACCGGCTTTGATTTCAAGCTTGTCAGCGGTCTTAGCAAACTTTGCAAGAATTCTTGCGGGAGCAGTTGCATCTGTAGTGGAAACTGCCATTGCGCTGGGTCCTTCGAGATACTGGGAAAGTCCTTCGAATTCGGTACCCTTGAATGCAAAGTTCATCATGGTGTTCTTGTAAACCTTGTAGCTGACACCTGCTTCACGTAATTCACGACGAAGCTGAGTGTCCTGTTCTACAGTAAGTCCTCTGTGGTCAACGAGCACGATAGACTGTGCACCCTGAATACGTTCGGAAATCTCCTGTACAACGGGCTGTTTTAATTCAACCTTTGCCATTTCATTTACCTCCTTATAGAATATGTGGAATATATCCCGGAAAGCTTCCGGAATGTTCCTGCCGAAAGGAGTTATATAAGAAAAGCCTCCCTGAAGACAGGAAGGCAAAAAGTCTTAACGTCAACTCTTTCCTCGGTAGGTGATAGTTCTTTACGCCTTGCGGCACCTACTGTCTTCGGCACGGTTTCACAACCTTTGATATATTAACATAAGGGGCTGACATATGTCAACCCCTTACTTAAACTTTTTTATGCAGCTTTTATTAGTATTAGAACTTAGCTACGCTTACCTTAACGCCAGGACCCATGGTTGTGGTAAGAGTTACACTCTTTAAGTACTGACCCTTTAAGGTTGCGGGCTTAGCCTTTACGATAGCATCCATGAGTGCGTTGAAGTTTTCGGAAAGCTGTTCTTCGGTGAAGGAAGCTTTACCTACGGGAACGTGGATAATGTTTGCCTTGTCCAGTCTGTATTCGATCTTACCGGCTTTGATATCGTTTACTGCCTTGGTTACATCCATGGTAACGGTACCGGCCTTAGGGTTGGGCATTAAGCCTTTAGGACCTAAAACTTTACCCAGACGGCCTACAACACCCATCATGTCAGGGGTTGCTACAACTACGTCGAAATCAAGCCATCCATCGTTCTGAATTCTCGGGATGAGTTCATCTCCGCCTACGAAATCTGCTCCGGCAGCTTCTGCTTCTGCTACCTTGTCGCCCTTAGCGAAAACCAGAACCTTAACGGTCTTACCGGTTCCGTTGGGAAGAACTACTGCGCCACGGATCTGCTGTTCAGCATGACGTCCGTCACAGCCTGTTCTGATGTGAGCTTCTACGGTCTCATCAAATTTTGCGGTTGCTGTTTTCTTAACCAGTGCAATGGCATCATTGGTTTCATAAAAAGTTGCGCGATCTACCAGTTTCGCAGCATCGCTATATTTCTTTCCATGCTTCATTCTAAAATCCTCCTATGGTTCTAACGACATTTAAGTCTCCCAGTCTGTTTACCTATTAGTCTTCTACTACAATACCCATACTTCTTGCTGTACCGGCAATCATGCTCATGGCAGCTTCTACGCTTGCAGCGTTAAGGTCCGGCATCTTTAATTCAGCGATTTCCTGAACCTTAGCCTTGGAGATGGTAGCTACCTTGGTCTTGTTGGGAACGCCTGAACCGGATTTGATATTGCAAGCCTTCTTTAACAGTACTGCAGCAGGCGGAGTCTTGGTGATGAAGCTGAAGCTTCTGTCTGCATATACGGTAATAACAACAGGAATGATTAAGTCACCCTTATCTGCTGTTCTTGCGTTGAACTGCTTTGTAAATTCAACGATGTTTACGCCGTGCTGTCCAAGTGCGGGACCAACGGGCGGAGCCGGTGTTGCTTTGCCGGCAGGAATCTGTAATTTGATGTATCCTGTTACCTTCTTTGCCATAATGGCACCTCCTATAATGTGGTAATCTGGCGCTCTGATTTCTCAAAGCTCCCACCGTATGCTTTCGCATACCTCGTGTTGCCTATATTATCCGGCGTCCGCAGCATGCCGCTTCCACCGGAGAATATCAAAAGTTACTTAGAGCTTTCTGACTTCTGCAAAGCTGATTTCAACAGGTGTTTCCCTGCCGAACATCTCTACATTGATGGTAGCGGTCTGCTTACCATAGTCAAGCTTCTGCACAATACCCACGGTATCTTTCCAGACACCGGCTACAACTGCAATGCTGTCGCCTTCGCCAAAATCGATGGAAACATTTTCCGTCTTGATACCCAGGGGCTTCATTTCTGCTTCTGTAAGAGGCACGGGCTTGCTTCCCGGTCCCACGAAGCCGGTTACGCCTCTGGTGTTGCGGACAACATACCAGGTATCATCGTTCATCACCATATTAATCAGAACATATCCGGGGAACATCTTCTTCTGGACGGTTTTCTTGGCGCCGTTCTTTACCTCTACAACATCCTGCATCGGTACTCTGACTTCCAAAATCTGTTCAGCAAGCTGCTTGTTGTTCTCGATTGTCTTTTCAATATTGGCTTTGACTTTGTTTTCGTATCCGGAGTAAGTATGTGCTACATACCAATTTGCCTCTGCCATACAATAACCATGCCTTTCTCATACTCTAACCTGCCAAAGTGACAGGTGCCAGTTTCTTCCTACAAAGATGTAAGGAAATTCACACCATACTTAGCCAGTGCATCAATGGCAGCAATAATAATACCTAACACGATAGAAATTGCCACAACAGCGATGGACTGTTTGAACATGGTATTCTTATCAGGCCATATGATTTTCTTGAACTCAATAGACACGTTTTTGAAGAAGCCCGGCTTCTTGGTCTTGGTCTTTGCTGAATCTGCCATTTTCCTCTCCTTCTCCCAAATATATTATTTGGTTTCTTTGTGCATTGTATGAGTCTTGCAGAATCTGCAGTACTTCTTGGTTTCCATTCTGTCAGGATGAGTCTTCTTATCCTTCGTAGTATTGTAATTACGCTGTTTGCATTCTGTACATGCTAATGTAATCTTTGTACGCATTTTTCCACCTCCACGCGTTTTTTACTTAATAAAAATATGCATAAAAAAAAGACCTAAATCTCATCTCGCTTTGATACTATATCACACAAGTTGCCTTAACGTCAATCATTTCTTTTAGAAATAAACATTTTTCACAGGATTTTACGCAAATTTATAAAAAATCCGCTTTTAAACTCTTGCGTATGGCTATTTCGGATGCTAAAATGTAGGCAGAAAGTAGGTTTTACCCTTATGCATGTTGATACCGCTACCGTGAAAAAGGATTTTCACGCGGCATATGCTTATTTCAAGGAAGAAAGGAGGGTTTTCTTTGGGTAACATGATTTCCAATACCGTCTACAATCACTATCTGACGACCTATGCGCCGAAAAACATTACCCGCTTTGACACGCACAAGAAAAGCGAGCTGGAAAGCGTTTACAAATCCATTTTAAAAATAAACAAAGAATCCCCCTGGTACCTTGACGTCACGCAGAATGAAACCCAGGAGTATGCCGTGAACATCAAAGAGAACGCACGGCTTCTTTATAATACCATCGCTTCCATGGGCGGACTGGAACCGGAACGTACTTTAAAAAAGAACACCGCCTATTCTTCCAATCCCGATGCGGTGGATGTTACCTTTATCGGCGATACCGACGACAGTGCTTCCGCACCGACCCTAAACCTGCAGGTAAAAAGCCTTGCCGCTTCCCAGGAAAACAGAGGCTCCTATCTGCCGAACGAACCGGTTTCCCTCTCCGCCGGCACCTATGCCTTTGAAATCAACACCGGCGGCATGAACTATGAATTCCAGTTCAGCGTCAGCGAAAATGAAAGCAACAAGGATGTCCAGAAGCGTCTGGCAAGACTGATTAATCATACCAATATCGGCGTGCGCGCCCGCTTGGACGAGGGAGATGCCCGCAGCGCCTTAATTCTTTCTTCCGAACAGACCGGTCTTCCCGAAGGAAAGGAAGAGCTGTTCCGGGTAAGCGAAGGCAATTCCGACGCTTTAAGCGGTGCCGTTTCCTATTTCGGCTTACAGTACACCACCCGTCAGGCATCAAACGCTTCCTTCCTATTAAATGGGGAGGAACGCACCACCGCATCCAACAACTTTACCATCGGTAAAATGTTCGATGTGGAATTAAAGGGACTTACTGCGCCCGACGAAACCGTGACCGTCGGCTTAAAGACCGATGTGGACTCCATCACCGACAACATCAATTCCCTGATTGGCAGCTACAATACCTTCATCAGCGCTGCCGGCAATTATACCGAACGTTTCGGCAGTACCAACCGTCTGGTTCGGGAAATGGGCGCCATTGCACTCCATTATCAGGATTCCCTGCAGAAAATCGGTATTTCCACGCAATCGGACAAAACCATGTCTATCGATGAGGATCGTCTGAAAGAAGCCATTGCTTCCGAAGAAGCTGTTTCTTCCGGAGAGAATATTGCTTCCTATCAGACCCTGACCGGCTTTGCCGAATCCTTACTCAAAAAAACGACCCAGGTTTCCATAAACCCGATGGAGTATGTTGACCGTACCATCGTGGCTTACAAAAACCCGGGACACAATTTTATCAATCCTTATATGACAAGTGCTTACAGCGGTATGTTTTTTAACAGTTACTGTTAAATTCTTCTTCCGCCATGGCAAGGGCTGCTGCTATTACCTTATCCATATCGTAATAGCGGTACTGTCCGAGTCTTCCTCCGAAGAGCACATTCTTTTCCTTTGCCGCAAGCTCTCTGTATTTTTCATAGAGCGCATTATTCCGTTCATCGTTGACCGGATAATACGGCTCGTCGCCTTTTTTCCAGCTATCGGAATATTCCCTCGAAATAACCGTATCCGGCTGTTTGCCGAACTCAAAATGCTTATGCTCGATGATACGGGTGTAAGGAACTTCCCTGTCCGTATAATTGACCACCGCATTGCCCTGGTAGTTGTCGCAGCCTTCGATGATTTCCTCTTCAAAATGCACCGTGCGGTACTGCAGCTCTCCGAGGCAGTAATGGAAATACTCGTCTATCATGCCGGTATAAAGCACTTTTTCAAAGCTGTCCGCCTGTTCGCCTTTCGCTTCGTTTTCCTTTATAAAATCTTCATAAGAAATACCGAGGCGTACCGGCGTGCCTTCCAGCATTTTTCCCACGATGGCGGTATAGCCGCCCTTGGGAATGCCCTGATAAGGGTCATTGAAATAGTTGTTGTCATACACAAAGCGGAGCGGAAGTCTCTTGATAATAAAGGCGGGCAGCTCCTTGCAATCCCTGCCCCACTGCTTTTCCGTGTAGCCCTTAATCAGCTTTTCATAGACGTCCCTGCCCACTAAGGACAATGCCTGTTCCTCCAGATTGGACGGATTTTCAATGGCTAACTCCGCAATCTGTTCTGCAATCTTCTGCTTTGCTTCCGCGGGAGTCTTGATATTCCACATTTTGCTGAAGGTGTTCATATTAAAAGGAAGGTTGTACAACTCATCCTTGTAAACTGCCACCGGCGAATTGATATAGTGGTTGAACTCCGCGAACCGGTTTACATAGTCCCATATTTTTTTGTCCGACGTATGAAAAATATGGGCACCGTACTTATGTACCCGGATGCTCTTAATTTCTTCCGTATAAATATTGCCGGCGATGTGGTTTCTCTTGTCAATCACCAGACATTTTTTGCCATGCTGGGCAGCCTCTCCGACAAACACCGCGCCAAAGAGTCCCGCACCTACAATCAGATAATCATATTTCATCTTTTTCCCCGTTAAAGTCACACACCGGCTTATTTGTTTTTGGATTTTGCCTTGTACTTGTCAATCTGGATAAAGTCGTCCATAAGACCTAAAATCTTGTCTCTGCCTTCCTGGTTTAACTTTACATAGTACTGCATAACGCGGTTCTCCAGAAGAACGGCGCCTAAGGAAGCATCTCTCTCTAAAGAGCTGAAGTCTACCGGGTTTAAGCGGAGCTTATCGCACATTTTGATTACGGTGCCGTAAGCCATGCCGTCAATTCCTCTGTCGAGTGCGGTAACGAGGGTGCTGTACGGGATATTCATTTCTATAGCAAACTGTCTGACGCTTCTATACTGTCTTAAGATTTCCTTCTTTAAAACTTCTGCTTTTGTCATAACTGACTCCTCCTTGTTTTCTCTGTATGAAATAGTGTACGTGATATCGTCTTTTTTTTCAATAGCCCTTATCCTAATTTCATAAAAATTTAAGGATTTTCGTTTTATTTCAAAAGTCAGTCCTCGTTACCTCCGTAACCGTCCGGGTGGTTTTTATGCCAGTTCCAGGCCGTGGAAATAATGGTTTCCAGGTCATCGTATTTCGGCTTCCAGCCGAGTATTTCTTTCGCTTTTTTGCTGGAAGCAATCAGGGTGGACGGGTCTCCCGCACGCCGGGGTTCTTCCTTCGCCGGTATCGGATGACCGGTCACTTTCCTTGCGGTCTCCACCACTTCCTTTACCGTAAAGCCGACACCGTTTCCTAAATTAAAAATATTGCTTTCTTTTCCTTCCCGCAGATATTTCATGGCAAGGATATGCGCCTGCGCCAGGTCGTTTACATGAATGTAATCTCTCACACAGGTGCCGTCTTTTGTATCATAGTCGGTTCCAAACAAAGAAATATATTCTCTTTTGTGGTTGGGCACCTGTAAAATCAGCGGAATTAAGTGGGTTTCCGGATTGTGTGCTTCCCCGATTTTTCCGTTCGGATGGGCACCGCAGGCATTAAAGTAGCGCAGTGACACATACCGCAGATTGTAAGCATTTGCCGTCCACTTAAACATTTTCTCCATGGAGAGTTTGGTCTCACCGTAGCAGTTCGTGGGGCAGGTCCGGTCCGTTTCCAGAATCGGAATACGCTCCGGCTCCCCATAGGTAGCTGCCGTAGAGGAAAAAACTATTTTATCAATTCCGTGCGCCACCATGCTCTCTAAGAGCACCTCCGTACCGCACAGATTGTTGTTGTAGTATTTTAGCGGTTTCACCATGCTTTCCCCTACCTGGGAATTGGCTGCAAAATGAATGACTCCGTCAATGTCTTCCTTCTCAAATACACTGTCTATAAATGCGCGGTCACGGATATCGCCTTCATAAAATGTTGCATCCGGATGCACCGCCGCTCGGAAACCGGTTTCCAGATTATCCGCCACAACTACCTTTTCTCCCGCGTCAATAAGTTCGTATACTGTGTGGGAACCGATATAACCGGCGCCGCCCAAAACCAAGATACTTCCCATATGCTTTCCTCCTATCTGCTTTTTACAGAACCTTTATTCCGCCGTATTTCCGTATCTGCAATACGCTGCAGGAATTTTTTCCGAAAATCCTGTCCATTTCCGTTCTGTATTTTTCCACCATATCCTCAGGGACAAATGCCTGAATGGTTCCGGCAAAGCCTCCGCCGTGAACCCTGCAGGCTCCGTTTTTCCATAAAAGCATTTCGCTGACCGCAAGCGCCACCGATACATTCTGGTGCTCCGTATCATGGCAGGTATACACGTTCTGCAGGTACTTATAGGAAGAGTCACCCGACTCCCGCACCAGACACAAAAACTCTGCAAAATGTTCTTCTTTCAGTGCCTTTACCGCTTCCCGGACTCTCTCATTTTCACATGCATAATGCAGTGCGCGGAGTGCTGCCCGGTCGCCCGCTTCCTTTCGGATAAGCGGAAGCTTTTCCAGAACATCTGCCGGTGTCAATGCTCCCAGAACCTCCTGTCCGAAGCAGGCTGCCGCCCGTTTCATTTCCGCCGGTATGGCCGCATAGTCCGGTGTCAGGTCAGCATGGGAGCCTTTGGTGTCGGTGATGCAAAGACTGCAGCCATGGGCATGCAGGTCCATAAAAAGGCTTTCCGTCTGTGGGTTTTCAGGGTCTGCAAAATCAATATGCACAAGGCTTCCCACGGAACACGCCATCTGGTCCATAAGCCCGCAGGGTTTCCCAAAGTAGCGGTTTTCCGCATACTGCCCCAGCATGGCAATTTCCACTGCCGTTATCCTGCCGTCATTATAAAGATGTGACAAAACGGTTCCTATCAGGGTTTCCAGCGCTGCGGAAGACGACAGTCCCGCTCCTATGAGCACGTCACTGGTTATATAAGCCTGAAAGCCGCCCGCCTGCCAGCCGTTTTCCTTTGTCTTTGCCAGTATACCGCGGAGCAGAGCCTCCGTGGTTCCTTCTTCTTCCGGTCTTTTCTCCGTATCCCGTATGTCAATGGCAATCTCTTTTCCGTAACCTTCCGACACGATTTTTACGATTGGTTCCGCGGTCTTTCTTACCACCGCTATGGCATCCTTATTGATGGATGCCGCCAGAACTTCTCCGTGCTGATGGTCCGTATGATTGCCGCAGATTTCCGTGCGTCCCGGCGCACTGAACAGCTCCGTTTCGCCTTCCCCGAAAAAGCTTCGGAATTTCCGCAGAGCTTCCGCATATCGATTTCTTTCATAAGAAATCAGGCTTTCGTCCACATAAATATCCTGCAGCCGTTCATCATAAGTTCCCTTCTGCAATGCCTCTTCTATCTGTCCGGTATTCATGATGCACCTCCTACTCTATGGTAAATCCATAGGCTATTTCTTTATCCGCCGGAATACGGTAAGGCTCTTCTACATCCGCACCCCAGCTGTTAATACCGCCTACGCCTCTTACCGCTCCCAGTATGGAAACCACCGTTCTGTGAGCAGGCGGCAGTTCTTCCTGATGGGTGGCGTTCTCCAGTTCCTCCGCCGTGTAGGGCAGACAGGAAAAAGCAAACGGATGTCCTTCTTCTGCGGTAAAATGCAGGGTCGTTTTCTGCCGGCTGCCTTTTGTGTTGTCTAAAACCGTGGTTCTGTGCACACCCAGCTTCTGGGTATTCACGTGCACACCGCAATCCTGCGGAACCAGATACGGTGTTACCGGCAGCCCTTTGATTTCATATTCTCCCAGTACGCCGCCTGCCATACGGTCGGGGTAAGTTTCTCCCGACAGTCCCTCGTAGCAATAACCGTCCGCCGCTGTGGGCATAATAAACCGCATGCCGAATACAGGCAGTCCCGGCAGTCCTTTGCAGCCGTGGTACCGTACTCTTACACCGATTTTTCCGTTCTCCGTCACGCGGTATGTTACCCTGGTTTCCATACCGGGAACGGCCGCGGACTCATACACAAATGTCATCACAAATTCTTTGCCCGGTATTGCCGCTCCGTAGCGGTTGTTCGCCGGTGCCAGGGGAAGTTCTATGGGTTCCCCGTCCAGTGACGCTTCTATGTGTCTGCAACGCAAAAACATGTCCGCCGCAAGCCATGCCGCACTTTGATAAGAAAAACCGTTTCCTCTGTCATTGTCGGTTGTTGCCCGCCAGAAAGTAGGCTTCGGTGCACGGTAGAGCCACTCTTTTCCATATTTATATAAAGATTCCATACCGCCCATGGCAGTAGAAAACAAATAGGAAAATCCTTCTCCGTGAATACCGATTGTCACATCACCTGCTACCATATTCAGAGCCATAATAATACCTCACTTCCTGCACTGCCGGTTTCTCCGTCCTGTCCGCAAACAGAATTCCGTCACCCGAAAATTCATAGTCACTGGGTCTGTCATCAAAATCGCCGCCGTACCGCAGCACGCGTTTTCCGGTCACTTCATCCCATACCCACAATGCCTGGTCTATATAATCCCAGATAAAGCCGCCCTGGTACATGTCAAATTCTTCTCCCAGTTCCATGTAGGATTTCATGCCGCCCAGGGAGTTTCCCATATCATGCATATATTCGCAGAGTAAAAACGGCTTTTTCGGATGGTTGGAAAGATATTCCCGGATTTCCCGGGGATAAGCATACATCCGGCTCTCCACATCCGAAATGTCATCTTCCCATTTCCGGTTGTGGAACACACCCTCGTAATGCACCGGTCTCTCCGGGTCCTTTTCCTTATAAAAGCGCTGCATGGCAGCTATATTTTCTTCCGCATATGACTCGTTTCCCAGGGACCAGAACAGAACGGAGGCATGGTTTTTGTAGCATTCAAAATTGGTGCGCGCCCGGTCTGTCACGGCTTCCTTCCACTCCGGCACCGCTCCGGGTACGTTCCAGGAAGGCTCCACCGCACCGCATTTCTGCCAGGAGCCGTGGCTTTCCAGATTGGTTTCCGCCATGAGATAAATCCCTGCCCTGTCGCACAGGGAATACCATTCTCTCCTGTCCGGGTAATGGCAGGTTCTGACCGCATTGATGTGATTTCGCTTTAAGAATGCAATATCCCATTCCATATCTTCCATGGTAATGCATCTGCCGCCTTCGGAACTCCATTCATGCCGGTTTACCCCTTTGATAAACAATCTCTTTCCGTTCAGACGGATTATTTTGTTTTCTATTCTCATACTGCGAAATCCCACGTCATACGGAACCGCTTCCGTCATTTTTCCGGCAGCATCGTAAAGACAGACCTCCAGAGAATACAGATACGGATGCTCATTGTCCCATGCCTTTACCGGCATAGGTTCTCCCGTAAAAACAAGGGTCTGTTCTTCTTTATTCTCTATGCTCTTTTCCTGACAAAACAGCACCGTTCCTTCGCTGTCGCGCAGGGTTGCCACGGCTTTTCCTGCCTGTCCCGCTGTTTTCGGGAAGGTTTCCCGGGAAATTTTCACTTCTGCCTGCAGACTGCCGTTTCCGCTTTTTTCCTCATAATGAGGCTTTATCCATAAGTCTTCCACATGAAGTGCCGGTTTGGCATATAGCTCCACACTGCGGAAGATGCCAAAAAAGCGGAAGAAATCCTGGTCTTCCAGATACGCCGCCGTGCTGCGCTTATGCACCTCCACTGCCAGCAGATTGCCCTTTTCCCGGATAAAAGGAGTCAGTTCAAACTCGGACGGGGTAAAGCTATCCTCGGCATAGCCGATAAAATGCCCGTTCAGCCAGACATACACCGCCTCTTCCACACCTTCAAAGCAGATGCAGACGCGTTTTCCGCAAAATTCCTTTTTCAAGTCAAACCGAAGCCTGTAAGAGCCTACCGGATTGTAAGCTGCCTCACTGAAGCTTCCTTCTTCACGCCGCTCTTCTCCGAGGGCATACGCCGGACGTCTGTAAGTACTGCCCTCCCAGGGATACATGGTATTGATATAGTGGATTTTGTCATAGCCCTGCAGTTCGATATGCCCCGGTACTTTTATCCGGTCAAAGCCGGTGCCGTCAAACCCTTCTTCGTAAAACCGGACCGGTCTTTCCGCTGCATTCCGGGAATAACGAAAATCCCATGTTCCGTCCAGAAGCTGGTAAAGGGAACTCTTTTTCTTCTGCATTTCCTCTTCATCCGCATAAATTCTGTGGTCGCTGTGCGCCGGTAACTGCATGACCCGGAACACTTCCGGGTCATCCAACCATTTTATATCTGGCTTCATATGTTTTCTCCTTCTGAAAATCTGTTATTCTTTGACCGCTCCCGCTGCCACACCTGCCAGAATGTATTTCTGGAAGAAAATGTAAGTGAGCACGGTAGGAATCATAACGACGATAATACCCGCTGCCAGTGTCTGCCAGGAACCCTGCTGGGCGTTGGCATAATCCATCAGGAAGGTCGTCAGGGTACGCAGCTTGTTCTTCGGCATGTACAGGTAGGGAATATACATATCATTGATGATGGTGATGGCTTTAATGATACATACGGTAGCGGTTGCCGGTGCAAGCAGCGGGAAGATAATTTTGTAAAATAACTGGAAATACGAGCAGCCGTCCAGAAGCGCCGCCTCATCCAGGGAAACGGACAAGCCCGAAATAAACTGCCGGTAAATGTAAAGCTGCATCAGGTCCGAGGCAATGTATATCACAATGGGGGCTCCCAGTGTATTGTATAAGTGAAGACCGTTGATAATCCGGAATCTGGAAATTTCTGTTACAAAGGAAGGAATTAACATTCCCAGGAAGAAAAGTCCCACCACCAGCTTTTTGCCCTTAAAATCAAAACGTTCGATAATAAAGGCGGTGATTGTGCCGAGCAGTACGTTGAAAATCAGGGAAATCACCAGAATAATCAGGGTATTCTTAAAACCAATCAGCAGATACTTGTCGGTCAGTACTTTTTGATAGTTGTCAAAGGTAATGTCGCTTCCCGTAGGCGGTGTAAGCGGCGAAGTCAGGTTCATGGCTCCCTTTGTTTTTAGGGAAGCAAATAAGGTAAGCAAAATCGGCACAATGACGATGAGGACCATACCGATGCAGATAAGTTGCTTGATAAGCTGTTGTGTTGCCCGTTTAATCATCCGATTCATCCTCCTTTTCTACTGCCTTTTTTCTGTCTTTGAGAACAAGGCCGTGAATAATCTGGTTCTGTATCACGTATACGATAACAATCATAACCATAATCGCTACCGCCATGGTTGCCGCCAGGCCGAAATTGGAGAAGGTGAAAGCGGTTTTAATGGTATACAGAGTGAAGGTGGAGGATGCATAGCCGGGTCCGCCTGCCGTCATAACAAAAGGAATATCAAATACCTGCAGGGCGCCGCGGATATTGTCAAACAGGATGAAATCCACCATCAGCATAATGGAAGGTACCTGAATGTACCGGAAAATCTGTGCCGTTCCGGCTCCGTCAATCTTGGCTGCCTCCAGAATATCCGCCGGTATGGACTGCAGAGCCGCCATAAACAGGATAATATGGTAACCGCTGAACCGCCACAGGGACACAAAGGACAGCACAAAGTTTACAATCTTTTCATCGGACAGCCAGTTCCTGATTAATCCCTCCAAGTGAACGGTGGTCAGGATTTCGTTGAAGGCACCGTTTATCGGGGAGAAGAAATAGGAAAATGCGTAGGATATTGCCACACCGTTGATGATATAAGGTAAAAATACCATCGTCTTATAGAATTTGGCAGCCCGCAGCTTGCTGGTAAGAAGCACCGCAAAGGCAAGCTCCACCGGAATCATGCAAAGGTGTACCACAAAGTATACCGCATTGTTTTTTAAGGACATCCACAGGTCTTTATTCTTAAACATCGAAATGTAATTGTCAAATTTAATAAAATCATATTTAGCGGAAAAGCCATCCCAGTTGGTAAAGCTCAGCCGGAAAAGATCCATTGCCGGAAAAACGACGAAGGCAATTAAGAGGGTAACCGGCAGGAGCAGGGATAACATTATAAATTGTTTTCTTTTTTTGTTTAACTTACTCATACATATCCCTCACTATTATAGTTTTGGGAGCTGCAACGCAGCTCCCATTCCCTTTATTTACAGATACTGCTGTTTTACTGAATACCTAATTTGGTTCTTGCGTCCGTCCATTTCTGGTTTAATTCGGACATCTTTGCTGCAAAGTCAAAATTGCCGGTCAGCATTTCTGCGCCTAATTTCTTGTAGTCAAATGTTGTTTCATTCTGGATGGCGGTAAAATCGTCTCCGCCGCCGTCGTACATAATCATCTGCTTATCCGGGCAGAGTTCATCGGCTTCTGCCAGCACGGGGTCCTTTTCCTTCTCAAATGTCTTCATGGAAGATGCGGAAGAAATATAGTTCAGGTAATCGGGATACCACTCATCGGAATAGAACCATTCTACAAATGCCTTTGCGGCTTCCGGATTTTTGGAATGTGTGGTTACACCCATGAAGGAGTCACCCTGTACGATAACATTGTAAGGGTCAGAGGTTGTATTTCTGGTCGGAAGGTAGAAGCTGCCGAGTTCGGAAATATCCTCCGCCTGGTTCTGGATATTCTGTAATCCCCAGTCGCCTAAAGCAATGATGGCTGCCTGCTTGGATGCGAAGAGGGATGTTGCCTGGTCGGATCCAAGTCCTAAGGGGTCTTTGCCGAAGCAGCCGGAAGTAAACAGTTCGTAAATTTTGCTGTAAGCTTTATAAATGTCGGTGTCTTCGGAGAACGGAACATCCTGGGAAGCCATGGTGTTCCAGTTCTGTCCGTTGCCGGACTCTAAGGCCGGCATGAATTCCATATAAGGGTAATCAGGCCATTCATCCTTGAAGCCGCAGGCGATTGCCATGAAGTTGGCATTGTCTTTTCCGTAATAATCCTGCAGTTTCTTTGCCACATTTTCAAACTCACCCCAGGTGGTGGGAACTTCCACACCTGCATCCCGGAACATGTCTTTCCAATAATATACATATTCGTAACCGCATGTCATGGGGATGCCGAGGATTTTTCCGTCTACTGCGTAGCCTGCTGCCAGTTCATTGTTCTTTGCCGCTTCGGTATCGGACAAATCTACCAGATAGTCCTTAAACCGGGAAAGGGTAAAGGTCTTATTAAACATCACATCGGGGAGCTGGTTTGCGGATGCTCTCATCTTCATGGCGTTCCAGTATTCGGAGTCATCCTTAATCTTTTCTACCTCAATATCTATATTGGGATATTTCTCCTGAAACTTACCAATCATATCATTGCTTTCGATAAAGTCATTCAGGTTGTTATCCCAGATGGCAAAGGTAAGCGTTCCGCTTAACTCCTCACCGTTTGCAGCGGTATTGCCGTTTCCTGTTTCGGTATTACCATTACCGCTTCCGGCATCTGTACTGCCGCATCCTGCTAATAAGGCTGTGCTTAAAACACAGGCAAGCACGCTTGCTATCAATTTCTTTCTCATATGTAACGTCCTCCTTTGGTTGGGTTTTGTTTATGAGCCCAGTATAGCAATGCGCCCCTTTTCCCACCATTTCATTTCTTCCGTTTTCTTGATATTTGGTAAGAACCTGCGATTTCCTGTTTTTGATGTATGGTTGGATTTCTTGATAAAACGTAACAAAAACGCAGGATTTTTCCTGCGTTTTGTTGTTTTCACTCAATTTTCCTGTTTCCGGTACTGCGCCGGAGTACAGCCTGTTTCCTTCTTAAACATTCTGCTGAAATGCTCCGCATTCCGGTATCCGACCATTTCACTGATTTCATAGCTCTTAAAAGTAGTGGTTTTCAACAACTCTTTTGCCTTCTGTATCCTTAACTGTGTCAGATAATTGGAAAAGGTTTCTCCCGTTTCCTTCGTAAAGCGGTTGGTAAAATACTTTTCACTGAGTCCCACTGCCTCCGCCACTTCCGAAAGCGTCAGCTCCGGGTTATCGTAATGGTCTGCCAGATAGCGCTTTGCCTTTACAATGACATTGGTTTCCACCGCTTCCACTTTGCTGCTGGCATAATCCATAACCCAGTTTACATAATTGGTAATCCACATTTTCATGCTTCGTACATCTTCGAGCCGGTCCACCTTTTCCCGGTAATTGTATTCCTGATTAAAAATATCGGCAAGGCGGATATGTTCCGTTTCAAACCGGACGGCTATGGCTAAAATCACACCGTAGATGTTCTTTTCCGCCTCCGTCCTGTCCGCTGTGTTGATTTTCTCGTACAGTTTTTCCTTTTCAAGAGTAAAATTCTTATCGTCCGCTCCATAGAGGGTATCCGCCAGTTTTTTATATTCCTCTGCTTTCCGAAGCAGCTCCTGCTTTTCCTCTTTCCCGTCCGCTAAGTTCACGACAGCATTCTCACCGTACAGAAACCGTAATACGGAATAATTACGCACCTCCGCTGCCGCCTGCGCAAAGACTTCCGCGCCGCTGCACTTTTCTCCTATGCAGCATTCCAATTCCACTTTTCCTTCCGCTCTTGCATAACTTTGCAGCTCTTTTACAAGGCTTTCCAGACGGGAACGGTAATCCTCTTCCATAACCCGGTAGCATAGAAAGGCATTGTATACGTTTTCCAGAAATCCCACACATCGTAAGGAATAGCGGGGATTTCGGTCAAAGCCCTCAAAAACCTGTCTGGCGGTATCCGCATCCATATTTTCGCCGTTCAGGGACACAAAGCTTACATGAACCATCACATAGCTGTCGGCAAAGAAATCCGGATATTCCTCTTTCGTCTGTTCCGGTGTCATTTCTCCTTTTAGCATGGCAGCCAGGTAATCCTGCGGTGTTTTCTCCGCCCGGCGTACCTTTTCCTCGTAATCCTCTATCAGGGAATGCAGACTTCTTGCCATGGCATTAAAATGATGAATCACTCCCCGGATTTCCGCCTGCCCCTGCGGGATAATGTGGATGTCCATATTTCCATCCTCAATCTGTTTTAAGCCGGCGCTCAGTTCCTCTATGGGATTTACAATTTTCTTAATAAAATATCCCGCAAAGTAAGCCGCAAAGGCAAAGATAAAAGCGGCTACCGCCAAAATCATGACTGCTATCTGCGTAAACTCTCTCATGAGCTCCGTGGTCTTAATGCTGCTTTCTATGTACCAGTTTACATTCCCCAGTTCTACTTTCGTCCTTACCAGCGTATAACCGCGTCGTTTTTGCTGTAATTCCTCTTCCGTCTTAAAAACCGCATTGCCGTTTTCGTCCACAATCTGCATAATTCCCAGTTTATTGCTTCCCTTTAAGTAACTGCGGTTAAAGTTACGGATGGCATTTCCCATATCCGTGGTCTGGTACAGCACTACCATCTCCACGCTCTGTGACCTGTCCATCATCGTATCGGGTGCTATCGCGTAAATCAGCACCAGCCTGTCCCCGGCTCCGCCCTCGTACAAATCGCCGGACTCCTTTGTCTGGTAAGAACCGATTTTAACGGAATTCGGCTGTGCAAGCGCATCCTGATACCATTGGTATTCCCTGATTTCCTCCAGAGAACGGCGTATATGGCTTTTTAAGAAAATTTCATTGCCGCTTTTCATATAAAACGCCACCGAAACCACATCTTTTACGGGCTCGATAATCATATTGCCCGCCTGGTTCAAAAGCTCCTGATACTCGTACCGTTCCTCGTAGTTGCCGTTGTCCACGTCCACCGCATACTGCATTATCATGTTGTTGTTCACATTGGTAATCTGTGACAGGCGCATGGACATAAAATCCGCATCGGACAGCAATCCCGCTGCAACCGTTTTCTGCACACTCTCTATGTTTTCCACTGCCTGTTCTTTATATTTTTTTCCTAAAATAAGCAGTGATACCGCCAGAACAATCAAAAGAGGCAGAACAATCAGTCCCGCAAATGTTCTGTAATACGCCTGCTTTAAGGATAGCTTCTTTCGTTTCTTCATGTGATACCTGCATACCCTTCCCCATTTTTATCTCAGTTTACTTCCCCGTGTCCGCTTTGTCAAAATGAATTTACTTTCTGTCTTCCCCCATACATTCATTTCGGATGTACCGGTAAAGCTCCACATTGGTTTCGCTGTTGATTTCTTCCGCCTCCAGATACTCCGGCAGCGGCATATCCATCTGGCATTCCCCGCAGATGTCCACGCCGCGTACTTTTCCCTTCTGTAAAAAAAACTGCAGCAGATGCTCCAGCATGGGCAGGGTCATGTCCCCCTGGTTCCAGTTCGTTTCCGTAAACCTTCTGCTCAAAACATCCTTATCGATGGAAATGTAAAAAGGCAGTCCCTCTTTTATCTGCGCCACCTTCGCCTTTGCCGTTCCGTTTTGTAATTCCTCTTCCGAAAACGTGAGAAGCTTGCCCTTCTCCCCCGTTTGTATGTTTTGTGTCTGCGGTTTTCCGTTTTCTATCCCGTCTATATCGCGCTGCGGCGGTCCAATTAAAACCAACTGCTGTAAATATGTGTTTTCCTTAAGCACCTGTCCTGCCCAGTCCCCGCAGCTTGTCATTCCTTCCACCATGGGCTTCTGCATATCCGTGTGGTGGTCGAAGCAGACTAAAACAAACGGCTCTTTCAGAAAATCCGTCATAATTTTGGTTACATAATGATAATTTCCGGAATCAATAAAATGAATTCCGGAAATTCCAAACGGTTCAATCCTCTTTCGGATTTCTTCATAGGCAGACGGGGAGCAGTACAAATGGCTTTCCGCAATATCGGAGCAGTCAATCCACTGAAACTGTTCCCTGTCCCGGACCGTTTCGTCCTCATAAACATGTGTAAAATCCAGTATCAGATTTCGGCATCTGTTTCGCACTCTGTTTCCTCCTGTAATAACTGCCGCAGCATAACTTCCCTGTTTTCCAGGAATAATTTCGTCACCTGATAACTTTCCGTTTCCTCGTAAGAAATTCTGTGCAGTTCGCCTTCGTCAAAGGAAACAATATCGGCATCCGGTGTCCCCAGCAAAATCGGGGAATGGGTCACAATAACAAACTGGGAGCCTTTTTCCGCCATTTTCACCAGATGCAGCAGTAATGTCAACTGCCGCTGCGGTGACAGCGCCGCCTCGGGCTCGTCCATAAAATACAGCCCTTTCTCATCATTTTCCAGAATAAACTCTAAAAAACTTTCCCCGTGGGAACGGGCATGAAAGTCCGTCATGCATCCGTCATCGTTATAATTACGCGCCGCCTCCGACGCCACGTTGTAGAAGCTCTCCGCCCGTAAAAAATAACTCCACTTCGGTTTCAGCATACCGCTTTGAAAGGTAATCGCCGACTTTAACGTTGAATAATCGTCATAGGTGCTGAAATTATAATTTCTCGTACCGCCCTCCGGGTTCAGTCCCTTGGCAATCGCCAGCGCTTCCAGCAAAGTGGACTTGCCGGAACCGTTTTCTCCCACGAAAAAAGTAATCCGTTTCCGGAACCGAAACTCCCGCAGGCTGTTAAGCGCCGGAATTTCTTTTACATAGGAGCCGTCCTCTAACTTGTCCCAGTCAATGGAAAAGCTGCGGATAAACAGGTTGGGGAGATTGTCCTCTATTTTTATGGAAACTTCTGCTCTTCCCCGTTCCGTTTTCTTTTGTTTTGTTGCCGCTTTGCCATCTGTCTTTGTTTTTGATACCCCTTTTTTACGTGCTTTTGCCTTGGGGTCTTCCAGAATGGCAAGCATTTCATCCACTGCCTCTTCCGGCGAGGGATGTGCATTTTGCTGCAGGTATGCCGTCATTCGGTCCATCCTAAAGTCCGTGCTCATGTACCGCAGGATTTCCTGACAGAGGTCCTGCGGATAGCCCTTCTGTTCCAACAGGGAAAGCAGGGCTTCCTGTTTTTGTGTTTGTTCCTGCATGTGAACCTTTCCGCCTCCCTCCGTTCATCAAATCCTATATCGGAGCTCATCCCTGCGGTGAACCTGCCAGAATAGCCTGCACCTCTTCCAGCTCTTTATCAATGGCTGCCGCTATCTGTTCTGCGGTAAATCCGTTTTTGCGCATATTTCTAATCATTTGCTGGCTTTCTTTCCTGCCTTCTTCCAGACAGCGCTGCCATCCAATCTCAATGCCGTCTTCCAAAATTCCTTCACCTAAGTTACACATCTCGTTCACATCCTTTCTGAATTCTTCTTCCACAGGAACATCGTATT